>Ga0081539_10001991_pt1 | contig 31052 bp, 26 predicted proteins | sample TabmetS4T2R2_FD_71023 | JGI IMG/M metagenome (GOLD analysis project Ga0081539, IMG submission 71023) | Tabebuia heterophylla rhizosphere microbial communities from the University of Puerto Rico - S4T2R2 | ecosystem: Host-associated > Plants > Roots > Rhizosphere ... | reverse complement strand
GGAAAAGCCGCAGCGTTCTTCGCCAGCGAGTATCGGTAGAAGCTCGGTACGAGCTGATCGACGCGGAGAAACGCACCATCGGGCCGCATGGCCGGACCAAGTACACCATCGCGCAGATGCTGAAATGGCTGGGGGTTTCCAGCTCCGGCTATTACGAGTGGCGGCGCCGGCCGCAATCAGCGACGGCGGCGCGCCGGGAGAAACTGAAACAATTAGTAACGGTGATTTTTGAGATGTCGGACGAGACGTATGGATACCGGCGCATCCACGCCGCGCTGCTGCGGGCCGGCCATGCCTGCTCCCCGGAGCTGGTCCGAGCTCTGACGCGCGAACTGGGCCTGGCGCCCTGCCAGCCACGGCCCTGGCGGCACAGCCTGACCGATCAGGACCCGGCGGCTGGGCCGATCCCGGATCTGCTGCACCGGGACTTCACCGCCACCGCGCCGGGCGAGAAGATGGTCGGTGACATCACCTACATTCCGACCTGGCAGGGTTGGGTATTCCTCGCCACCGTGATCGACTGCTACACGAAAGCGGTCATCGGGTGGGCGATGTCGGACAACTACAAAACTCCGCTCATCAGTGCGGCGATCGGCATGGCAGTCCGCAATCAGCACATCAAGCACGGCGCGATATTCCACTCGGACCGTGGCTCGAACTATACGTCCGCCGAATTCGGCAAGGTGCTGCGCGGGCACGGGATCAGGCAATCCGTCGGGCGTACCGGAATCTGCTACGACAACGCGCTGGCCGAGTCGTTCTTCGCGGCACTGAAGAACGAGCGAGTCAACCGGACGCAGTACCCGACCCGAAAACGTGCCATGGAGGACGTTGCGCGCTACATAGAACTCCGATACAATTCCCGACGTCTCCACTCGGGGCTCGGCTACAGGACTCCCAACGAGGTCCACAACGAGTACCTGAACGGGCAACGTGCGGCGTAATTCTGACCACTAAACGTTTGTCCGGAATTTCCGGGGCGGATCACATCTAGTTCGTAGGAGGACATGACCATGTCACGATTGGATGCCGTTCGCCGGCTCGGCTGGATCTTGATCGCGGTGTGCCTGGTAGCCGTCGGGTTGTGGGTGGTGGCCCAAGCCCTCATCGGCGCCGGGAGCTTCGAGCACTGGGCGAGCTGGGCCAATATCCTCGCGTTGCCGGCGGGAGCCATCGGCACCGTCTTGGTGATCTTCGACCGCATCGGCCGCCGCCCCCACAGGTCAGCGCCGAACAGCACTACGGACGCCACGGAAGATCAGCAGGCGCCGACAATTCAGCACATCACCGCGAACTGGGGCGGCATCGCGCAGGGAACTTGGGGCCCCAACAGCGGCATTGTCAACCACGGTGGCCAGCACAGCAGGGTCTGGGCCACACCGACGCCGCCTCCACGATCGGGCCAGGACGGCCAGCCGTGACCGAGGCCGACGGGCGGCAGTCACAGCAGCACATCACCGCCACCGCCGGCGTCGCCTACGGCGCTGTCGACGGCCAGTTACACGTCCACGGACTTCCACAGCACCTTCTGCTGTTTGGCGAATGGCCATTCTCGCCAGAGCCGCCCGTCCCCAGCACAGAGCATCCGGCAGCCGAGACCCTCCATCGCTGGCTAGACCGCCCCGAGAAGCTGGCCGGCCGATGGTTGTACGGCCCGCCGGGCAGCGGAAAGTCCATGACGGCCGCTGGGCTGGCGGCGCGGTCTCGAGCCGAAGGATGGCGAGTCGTACGGCCGGCGAGCACCGCAGCGCCCCCAGAGCTGACCAACGGCCCAGTACCGGGCCGCCTACTGGCTATTGTCGATGACGCCGAGAGCCAGCCGCTCACCCAGCTCACCTGGCTCCTCAGCAACGCGTTGCTGCATCAAGAACCAGAAATGCGGCATCAAAGGTCAGGGCTGACACGCATCCTTCTGATCGGTCAAACCATGGATGCATGGCCTGCCGTTCGCGCTGCGCTAGCTGGCCTGGGTGCATGGACCGATGCGCAGCCAATTGCGCCGTCGAGAGGGGGTAAGCCTGAGAGAGGGCAATAACAGGGCCCTTGCTGTAAGCAGCCGTGATGGCGACCTGCGCTTCCCCTCATTCTCCGGACACTGGGGTCAGGTGGCCGTGTGCCTGCCGAAATCTCATCCGCTCAGGTCAAGCTCAATCCTTCCTGGACGCCGCCAGGCCACCTCACCCCAGGTGTCCGAAGAACGGGAGGAAGCTCAAGGTACGCCAGTCGCAGCAGCACGATGCGGCATCATCGCGCAGTCACCCGCAGCGACGGGAGTGGGTGCCGTGCGTGAACGGAACACGATCGGCCACGCGGCTCGACCCGGTCCCGAGCAGGGCGGACGACATTCTCGGCATGCACAAGGTGGATGGGCTGAGTGTACGGTCCCTTCTGGAGGGATGCCCGTGGCCGAGGAGTTGCTGTTCACCGTCGATGGGGCCACCGCTGTGCCGGCGCGCCCGATCTCGCTGGCGGACGCTGGTCTGCTGGAGCGCCGGCATCTGCAACAGTGGGTGATCGACCATCCCGACCTGATCGGCGCCGGCGTCAAGGTGGTCACCTTCGAGTACGGCAGATGGATCTCGGCCGGAGGGACGGCCGCGGCCGATCGGCTGGACGTGCTGGGGCTCGACCGGACCGGCCGGCTGGTGGTCGCCGAGCTCAAACGCGACCGCGCCCCCGATACGGTCACCATGCAGGCCATCAACTACGCCGCAATGGCGCGCCGGTTCAGCCTGGACATCCTCGCCGACGTGCACGCCGCCCACCTTGGCGGAGCCACCACCGCCGAGCAGGCCATAGCCCAGCTCACCGAGTGGGCCGAGACCGTCTCGGACGACACCTTGAGCCCGCCTCGGATCGTGCTCATGGCCGCCGACTTCGGCCCGACCGTGACCAATACCGCCCTGTTCCTGTACGAGGCGGGTATCGACATCCGGCTGGTCCGGTACCAGCTCTACCAGACCGCCAGCGGCGAAAAGATCCTCTCCGTCGCGCAACTGCTCCCGGTCCCGGACGCGGAGGAGTTCATGGTCAGACCGCGATCCAGCGGCCCCACCCAGGCCGCCGCCCGCGCCTCGGGCGAGCGCCGCGCGGCCGCCGTCCAACGCCTCATCACCCACGGCGCCATCCCGGACGGCACCGAGCTGACAATCGTCGTCCCCGACCTCGTCGGTCAGGACCGCGACACCATCCGGACCTGGCTGGACACCGACCCGAACCGAGCCCGTGTCCGCTGGCACAACGACGTCAACGGACCCGTCGAATGGGCCAGCGACCGGCAACGGTACCGGATCATCGTGCTCATCCGGCACATTATCCAGACCGCGACCGGTCAGCCGCCCCGCGCTCAAATATGGCCGCCCAACTGGTACCGCACACCGGACGGACGCACCCTGCACCAAATCGCCGAACCGCTCACATGACCTCGGATCCGTCCTGGATCAGCTACAACGCCAAACACAGGTGCCCAGCCTGGCGGGCCACATCCCTGCGACCGCATGTCGGTGCGGTACCACGGGTTCGATAGGCGGGAACAACTCAACCTGACCGTGTGGGGTGTCACGCTAGGGTGAAGGCTGGCCTGGGCAAAAACCGCCAGGTAGCGCGTCCGCGATATGCCCGGGCCGATCGGATGCTGCTGGCCGCCTTGGCGAAGCTGCTGCCCCGCCAGCGGTGGGCGGTCTTCTTGGTCACGCCGGCGACACTGTTGCGGTGGCATCGGGAGTTGATCGCTCGGCGGTGCGCCGCAGAAGACCAGGTCGTGGTGGTGGCTGTCGATGACTTCTTGGAGCAGGTCGACCAGGAACGGGGGTAGGTGGATGTCGCGTACGGCGGCGGATTTGGGTGGTCCGAGGTAGAGCCGCGCCTCTGCTTTGGCCTACGTTGGTCGCAAGACCACGGGCGCCGACACACCTGCGATCACTGCAGTCGTCCCCATGTCCGGGAAGGCTCGTATTGCACCGGGACCGACGTCGAGGTCCTGGGCTCTGATTTTCGCCCGCCTGGTTCTGGTGACCACCCCGGCCGCGATGATGCGGACCGTTTGTAGGTGCCCGCGTGGCAACCTCTCCACTGCGCTCCGGCGACCCCGTCAGCTGGGTAGTAACAACAGACTGGCCCGGTCACCGCTCCGTGGTGGTCCGAGGGTGGATCCGATAGATCTCGCTGCGGTCCTCGGTGCCAGTGACCGCGACATCGCACCGCCATCCGTTCTCCATCACGGCGAGCGCCGTGAGCAGGACCCGGTCGTTGTTCTCCGCCAGCGCCGTGAACCACGTGCTCTCGAAGGCGCCCGCACAGCTGAGCTGGACCCACACGACGTCGTCCTCACCCGGTCCGGTGCTGTCCACTGTGCAGTCGGTGAAGAACTGCAGCTGTTCGAAGGGAACCTTCTCCTCGACAGAGCGCTCGGTGCGGTTCGGGAAACGCCGGCGCTCTTCTCTGATACTCATGTCGCCCTCCTTCGCGATTCGTCACACCGATGATCCTCCAGTCGGGCGGCCTCGGGTGTCGGCTCCGCGACACTGCGGGCCACGTGGTCTACGCGGTGGCTACGCTGGGAATCCTCGCGTGCTAGTTCGCCGGCACTGTCCCAGGAACTCCTCAGCGGGATGTAAAGCTCGGCGTGATGGGGACCATCACGCGGGCGGCGGCGCGGCTGCCTCGGCCAGATAGCGGTGGATGGATTGGGCGGCGACCGCTCCTTCGCCGACGGCCGATGCCACCCGTTTCACCGATCCCTGTCATGCGGCCTGCCCGGCGGAGTTGCCGCCGCCCACCACGAACGCACGCTTGCCCGTCATCGCTGGCGCCTCCGACACCGCCGCGCCGTAGAAGACGCCACGACCCACGCGTTGGTCGAGGGCCGGTATGTCCAGCCGCTGATACCGTGCACCGGCGGCGAGGATTACCACGAACTGCGTATCGAGGTCCCGTCGGACAGGTCGACGATCCGGTCCATATCGTCGGCGCGTAGCGCGGTGGCGGAGCGTATGAGGCGGAACATGGCCCCGAACGACCACGCCTGATGGAAGCAGCTGAAGGCCAGCTTGCTGCCGCTGATACCGCGGGCGAAGCCGGGATGGTTGCGGATGAGCGGTGCAACTTCAGCGTCACGGCTATGACTAGGCGCGACGCCGGGCCCAGGATGAGGCCATGTGGTGCGCACCCTGGCCTTCATGATGGTCCGGCAGGTCCTCGCCCTGGTTGGTCTAGGCCCGTCGCTGGACGCCACAGAAGTGGAGGTCGCCGTGCTGCGCCACCAGCTCGCGGTGTTTGCGGCGGCAGGTGGCCGGCCCCTCTACACGCCGGGCGGTCGAATGGTCCTCGCCGCCCTGGCGAGGCTGCTGCCCCGAAATCGTTGACCGCGTGGGATGCCAATACTCGACTGAGCCCGTGACCTGGCACTCCATCTCGCACTTGATCGGCCTGCATCATTGACTCGAACGCGTTTAGGTATCGGGCCTCTAAATTGAACGCGTTCGTCCTCAGCACGCCATCGGGGCATGCCTCGGACAATGCCCAGGTCGCGGCATTGGCTCAGTGTCGGCGCCCACAGGCCTGCTCGGTGCGCTGGGGCCGGAACCGGCCGAGCCCGTGTTCGAACGGTGTGCCGGGAAGCGGATGGTGCACATCTCGCGGATATGTCCGCGGCGAGGGGCTGATGACGCGCGGTGCGTTCATTGGGTGCCCGCCTTGAAGGCGTGGGAGGTAGGGCACGCCAGGTTAAGTAGGTAGCCACGGATCGCGGACGTGTCGGCGGCGGTCCCGACGGCGGCGAGGTAGCCGTCGGGACGGACCAGCGCGGTGGTGCCGCGGCGCCCCAGCGGCGCGGTGACGATGTCGACGAGGTCGGTGTACGGCCCCAGATCGACGGCGTCGGACGGTCGTCCGGACACGATGAGCACGTGCCGACAACGCCGGAGTGCGGCATGCAGCCTGCCCGGCCCCTCGGGGGTGAGGACCTCGAGGTCAGGCATCCGCGTACCCGGTTTCTGCAGTCCGCCAACGTGGCCGGGGTGGGTCAGCGGGCTACGGGTGTAGCCGACGGCTATCTGGGACATGCGGCGCGCCAGGCGCCGTTGCACCGGCGGGAGCCGGAACGCGGGCAGGCTCGCGTCGCGCAGCGTCCGCTTCAGTGACCGGGCCATCGTCCCGAAGTGGACCATGTTCTGCGTGAAGCTGAGCACCTGCGCGGCCACCAGGGCACGTTCGTGCCCGTAGCTTTCCAGCAGCTTGTCCGGCGTCCGGCCCCCGACGACCATCGCGAGTTTCCAGGCCAGGTTGGTGGCGTCTTGCATTCCGGTGTTCATGCCTTGCCCGCCGGCGGGTGAGTGGATGTGCACGGCGTCGCCGGCCAGCATCACCCGGCGGCGGCGGTACACGGAGGTGGACCGGATCTGGCACCGGAAGCAGCTCAGGGTCTCGGGATCAGAGACCACTATGCGCCCCGGGCCGCGCTCGTCCACGAGGGCCTGGATCTCCTCGAGCGTGGGCGGCGCCCCGTCCCGATCTCCGGGCATGGGCAGCGACAGCCGCCAGAGCCGTTCGGTGATCGGGATGCACAGCAGCGGGAGGCTGTCCGGTCGTGTGAAGACGTGGACCTCATCCGAGCGGCCGGCCCAGTCCACGTGGGCGTCGGCGAGCAACCAGTCCCAGGGGTACGGCTGGCCGAGGAACGGCACGTCGAGCAGGTGTCGCACCCGGCTGTGCGCGCCATCGCAGCCGATCAGGAAGGCCGCGCTGACCTCGTGCTCGCGTCCGGCCGGGTCCCGGACGGTGGCGGTGACGATCTCGCGGTCGTCGGTGAAGCCGACCAGCTCCATGCCGGTCTCGACCGCACCGCCGAGTTCCGCGACCCGCTCGCGCAGCAGCGCCTCTGTCCGCTGCTGCGGAAGATGGAGCTGGAACCGGTACGCCGACCCGCTGTGCGCCATGTCGATGCCGATGAGGCGCCTGGTGCCGGTGTATACACTGAGGCCACGCACCCGGTGGCCGGCGTCGAGGAACCGGTCGGCGATCCCCATCATGTCCAGGGTCTCCAGGGTGCGGGGCTGGATGGCGATAGCTCGGCTCAGGCGAGGCGTACCGGGATCCTTGTCGATGATGCGTGTACGCACGCCGCGGGCCAGCAGCTGCGCGGCGAGGGTCAGCCCGGTCGGGCCGGCGCCGACGACGAGTACGTCGCAATCGGTGCGGAAGGTGGTTGTGTGCATGCCCGCAACGCTCCGCGCGCGGCATCGCCGTCTCGTCCGAAGAACTACGTAGTCGGCTGCGTATTTCCCGTCATCAGGCCCTGTTCGTGCGCCCAGGCCGTCAGCTGGTTGCGGCTGTGGAAGGCGAGTTTGGTGAGGATGCGGTCGACGTGGACGTCCACCGTGCGCACCGACAGGTACAGCCGTGCCGCGATCTCGCGGTTCGTCAACCCGCTGGCCACCAGCCGGGCCACCTCGGCCTCGCGGCGGGTCAGTGCCGGGCCCTGTCCGGTCCGCCAGGGCTGCTCGGGCTCGTCGGCCAACGCCGTCATTAGCGCGTCGTCCAGCACCAGGTGGTGGCCCTCGGCGCGCAGGGTTTCGGCTGACGCACCGGCGGCGGCCAGGATCGGCGCCAGGAACTCGTCGTTGAGGTTGCGCAGCGGTTGCGGTGGGACGACCTGGTTGACACGGGCGTATTCGTCGAGAACTCCGACCAGTCGCAACGCAAGTCGTGGCCGGTCCGTCGCCGCGGCGAGCGCGATGAGACCGCCCAGGCCGACCGTGATGCCGTACCGGTCCCCGCTTTCGACCACGACCGGGACGCCTTCGGCCAGCGCGGCTCGGCCGCCTGCCACGTCACCGGCCTGCAGCCGGGCCAGGCCGAGCAATTGCAGTGCGCGGCCGCGTAATGTCGCCAGCCCGAGCTCCTCGCACCGTGCCACGCACGCCGCGAAGCGGGCGCGCGCGCCACCGAGGTCACCGGAGAACAGCGGTGCGAGGCCGTGGAACAGCAGTGCCGCGGCGACGCCGTTGGCGTCCCCCGCGCGGGTGAGGACATCCAGCGCCTCCGCCATGTCCTTACCGCCTTGAGCGATACCCCGCCCGCCCAGCGCCGTACGACCTCGGTTCAGCAGTGCCGTCCCCTCGCCGACGGGGTCGTGGATCGCGCGTGCCAGCCGGACGCTTTCGTCCAGCAGCGCGGTGGCCACGCCCAATTCGCCCTGGTCCAACGCGAGCCAGCCGGCACCGTTGAGCGCCGCGACGCGCTCGCCGGTCTCTGCGTGGACCAGATTGAGCAGGTCGCGCAGCCGTCGGCGGCCCTCGGTGAAGTGGCCTCGGATCGACCAGAACGCCGTCAGCTTCGCGGCCATGCGCAGCGCCCCGGGCGGATCGTGTTCGTGCAACCAGTCGAGCGCGGCGCGCAGGTTGTCGTGGTCGCGGTCGAGTACCGCCAGGAAGTCGTTGTCGGGCCAGATCGGCGGCCGCTCGATCCGCTCCGCCAGGGCCGCGAACACCGCCGCATGCGCCGCGTAGATCAGGTCGGCCGCGGGTCGTTCGGCCAGCCGCTCGGCGGCGAACTCGCGGACCGTCTCGAGCATCGCGTAGCGCGGCTGCTGCGAACCGGACGACAGCCGCAGCAGACTCTGGTCGAGCAGCTCTTGCAGCGCGTCCAGAACCGGAACGCCGAGGTCAACCGACGACGCACACACCGACTCCAGGTCCGCCAGAGCGGCGCCGCCGCGGAACACGGCGAGGACGGCCAGCAGGCGGCGGGCACCGTCGCCGGTTAGGTCGTAGCTCCAGGCGATCGTGCCGCGCAGCGTCTGCTGCCGGTCCGGCAGGTCCCGGCCGCCGCCGACCAGCAGCCCGAGCGAATCGTCCAGGCGGGCAAGGATGGTAGCCGGGGGCAACAGCTTAATCCGTGCCGCAGCGAGTTCGATGGCCAACGGCAAGCCCTCGAGGCGGCGCACGATGCCCGCGACCGCCACGGCGTTCGTGTCGTCGACGGTGAAGGCCGGCGTCACCGCCCTGGCCCGGGCAAGGAACAGCGACGTGGACTCGGAGCCGGCTAACGAGACCAAGGACGCCTCGGCGCCGGCCTCGGGGACCGGCAACGGCGGTACCCAGAATTCCTGCTCCCCGGACAGGCGTAGCGGGGACCGGCTAGTGACGAGGATGCGCGTTTCGGTGCCTGCGGTGAGCAGTTCGGCCACCATGGGAGCGCCGGTGAGGAGATGTTCGAAATTGTCCAGCACCAGCAGGACCGCGCGGTCACTGAGATAGATCGCGAGGTGCTCGACGAGCGGGCGGTCCCGGGAATCCTGCAGGCCCAGCCTCTGTGCGATCGATGACGGCACCAGCGCCGGGTCGCGGATCGCCGCCAGGGGCACAAAGTGCGCGCCGTCGGGATAGTCGGTGCTAACGCGGGTCGCCAGTTCGATGCTCAGCCGGGTCTTCCCACTGCCGCCCGGTCCCGTCAGCGTGACCAGCCGGTTGCTCGCCAGCAGCTGCGCGACCTCGGCCAACACGTCCTCACGCCCGATGAAACTGCTGAGTGGGCGCGGCACGGTGCTCGGTCCGCGGACGTCGGCTCGCACGTCGGCCTCCTGCCCTAAACGATGGTGCGATCTCGGCCCTGATCGTCCCACTTCTGGATCGTTTCGCTGCGGCTGAGCGACGATCGGGCGGTGGCGGGACCGGCGAGCACACATGCGGCGGTTTGCGACCAGTTTCGTCACAGAAGTAGCAGTGGTCGCAGGTCAACGCGCTGCAGTCAATCCTGACGCCGCGGATTAGGAAACCGTTGCTCTATCCCCTGAGCTACGAGGGCGCGAAGGCCTGGTTTAGCGACCTGCGGGTTGACCTGCGGCGGCAGGGAGTGACCCGGGTTAACCTGCCGAGTCATGGGCAAGGGCGCCGACCGATGACCACACGTCGACCACACGGCCCCACTGGCGATCTTGCCTGTTGATCTCGTCTGACCCGCGTTGGCACTGGTTGACCCGCAGTGTTACGGGCTATAGAGCACACACCGCGCACAGCAGGATGATCACCGCCGTGTCGAGCGGCAGCGGCGCAAGCCGAAGCGGGTGTGGGGTTCAACGTCAACGCGCGGCGGTGACCAGCGGCGGGGCAAAGTGATCCGCGGCGTGGTGTGTACCCGCAGCCGGCGCCAAGTGGTTTGCCGCCGTCCCGACAGCGGCAGGTGACCGATGGACGGTCAGGTCGGCTGTTGCCGTCTCCTCGGCAGGTTCGGGTCGCGTGGCTGGGAACGGCAGCGCGTCAGGCCGCGTGCCGGTACTCGTGCACAAGTCCACCAAGGACGTCGACGCGTTCGATTCGCCGAATCTCGGTGATGCTCGCCAGCGTCGGCTCACGGTCGGCGGCGGGCACGCCCAGGTTGATGCCCCGGTGGGGCCGGGCGGTGTTGTAATGCTCCACGTAGGCGGCCAGGATCTGCTCGAGATGGCGCCGGTTCCAGATCAGCAGCCAATCCAGGCACTCGGTCCGGACCGTGCGCACCCAGCGTTCCGCGACGGCGTTTGCCTTCGGCGCCCGGGGCGGAATCTTCATCACCTCGATCGCGGCCGCGGCGAACACCGCGTCGAAGGCGGCGGTGAACTTGGCGTCCCGGTCCCGGATCAGGATACGGAACCGGTCGGCTGACCGGCGGTAGCACCCGCTCCGGCCGCGTAGTAACATTGCTACGCGCAATCGGAGGTGGTAGCAATGACCGTCACCACGCTGTCGAGCCGCGAGTTCAACCAGGATACGGGGCGGGCCAAGAACGCTGCCCGCAGCGGCCCGGTCTTCATCACCGACCGTGGCCGGCCGGCGCATGTGCTGCTGACGTTCGAGGACTACCAGCGGTTGACCGGCGGCCAGGACAGCATCATCGACTTGATCGGCCTCCCCCCGGAGCAGGTGGACGTCGAGTTCGACACCACGACGCCCCGCGATATCGCTCGACCTGCGGACCTGACCTGATGTTCCTGCTCGATACAGACGTCGTCTCCGAGCTCCGGAAAGCCAAAGCCGGCCGGGCCGACAAGAACGTCGTCGCCTGGGCGGCCAGTGCAGCGGCCAGCAGCATGTTCGTCTCGGCGATCACCGTCCAGGAACTGGAGATCGGGGTTCTCCGGGCCGAACGGAGAGACCCGGCGCAGGGTGCGATCCTGCGTCGCTGGCTGGAAGCGCAGGTGCTGCCCGCATTTGCTGAGCGAATCCTCCCGGTCGACACCGCCGTTGCGCGTCGCAGCGCCGCGTTACACGTCCCCAACCCGCGGCCCGTCCGGGACTCGCTCATCGCTGCGACCGCACTCGTGCACGGCATGCCGATCGCCACCCGCAACGTGGCCGACTTCGCAGCCACCGGCGTCGAGATCATCGACCCATGGCAATCCGCCGATGACGGCGCCTGAAACCTTCGCCTCACTGGTGGATGGAGACACCGGTTCCTGGTCCGCTCCATGTCGTGGAGCCATTTTCGTTCTCCGCGAAGCCGAACGCATCGTGCGGTAACCGATGAACCGGCCTGACGGCCTCGCGCAGTGCGGGTCCCGGCTCGCCGACACGGCACCACCCTGATCGAGTACGCGGCGCCGATGAGCGGATCACGGAAACGGATTCCCTCCGGTGGCCGGTCTGGCATGCTGCGATTCGTGAAACTTCGATCGCGATTGATGTAGACCGGGACATTATGCCGATGAATTGACCGACCGATCCTCATTTTCGAGTTTGCCAGATCAGCTTCGAGACGCTGCTCGAGATCCAATTGGAGGCGCAGGAGCGGGCTGGGCGACTCGGGTGGTCCTCGGTGGACGCGCTGCGTAGCCAGGTGAAGGGAAGGCCCGGTCGTCCTCCAGTGCTGGTCGCGAAGTCGGGCCGCCATCGGCCCGGCCGATGCCCGGCCAGCACCGCCCCGCAGCAGGCGCCAGTCAGGAAGGCCTCCCGCTCGCAGCCGCAATGGGAGCAGAGTGCTTGCGAGTCAGGAGCTGGTCGTCACTGCCCCGCCGAGACGCCCGACCGGCCAGGTGCCGGCGAAAAATTCCTGCAGTCTGGCGTGCCGGAACTGATATTCGGGGCCGACCTTGCGCAGTACACCACGCCGGTGCGCGTCATCGAGGAAGTCCACGACCCGCCACGGGATCCGACCGCTCGGACTGAGCCAGGCCCGGGCCTGCTGGAACCGCAGCCAGGCGGAGCCGGCACCGGCGGCCATGCCAAGGATCGGTCCGAGTATCAACGCGAAGGCTGCGCTGACGGTGAGCGTTCCGCGGACGGCGACCAGCTGGTTGCTGAGGATTCCGACCAGCAGACACCCGGCCGCCATGATGAGGCCGCTGGCGAGAGTCGCTACGACGGTCGTTATGAGCAGCGCCTGGCGGTCGCGCCGCAGGAGCATGCGGTGGTCGGCGAGGTGGTCGTCGACGGCGGGACCGCTGAGCCCTTCGACCAGCAAGGCCACCGCGCCCGCCAGGGTGCCGACAGCAAGACACAGCGCCGCTTGCACGACGATCGCGTAGCCCAGCTCGGTGGCAAGATCCTCGTCGAGGAGCAGGAGAGCGAGCAACAGGACCAGGGGCAGCACGCTCAGCGTCATGCCGGCACCGACGGCGAACCCGTCAACGAGTTTTCGCGGGGCGATCCGGACACGATGAGGCAGCCCTTCGGCAAGGCCGCTCACCAGACCCAGAGGCAGTCCAATAAACGGTCCGACGATCATGGCGGCGAGACGACCGTACGACGCTGTTGAAGCCATCGTGGTGACGGTGAAGATGATCGACGCGACGAGGATCGTACTGGCCAGAACGTCCAGCGCGCGGCGATGCGGGACCGCGTTGACCAATCGCCACCAGGCGATCTCGTTCGTGCCGGCGTCGGTCATGTGCCGGGCCAGAAAACTTAGCCACTTCTGACTGTCTGCCAGGCCGTACCGGGGCATCACGTCCGAATCCGGTCGGGGTGTGTAGACAGCGGGTACGTAGGCGGCCAGCAGATGTTCCTCCAGTTCCTCGCGGTCGGCGAAGCGCAGCAGCTGAGCGGGGTCGGTGCCGGGTGCCCGGTACGCGGTCCGAGCCAGGTGCACCATCAGCGGCGTCGACAAGCCTCGAGCCAGTACACCGTCGGGACACTGGCGCAGGTGCCGCACGATTGACGACCAGCGCCGTGTGCCCTCCTCGCCCTGGCCTGCAGGTAGGTAGTCGGCGGCCTCGGCGCCTGAGACCTCGGCCAGCTCGACCACGGCGGCACGCGCAAGGGGTGACCCGACCTGCCCGATCACCTGTTGGTACTCCGTCGAGCGGCAGGTGAGCACCACAGGATGCAGCACCGTCAGGTAGTTATTCAGTCCGGTCACTGCTCGACCGCGGGCACCGTCCGGCACCTCATCCAAGCCGTCCAGGATGGGAAGGATCCGGCCCGCACGCAGTAGGCGGGTAACGGCGCCGGGCCCGAACCGGGCGGCGTCGGTCACCAGTGGGTACTGGCGGGCTATGGCTTGGGTCAGCCAGGACTCCAGGGATTGGCTATGCGGCTCCCATGTCGACAGGCTCAGCAGCACCGGTGTCGGCTCGTCGGGCTCGCGGGTGCGCAGCAGCGTGCGCGCCAGAATCACCGCGGCCGAGGTCTTGCCGGCACCGGGTGGTCCGATCATCACGAGCTGGTGTGCGGGCAGCTGCCGGAGCACGAACGCGACGTCCTCGACTGTGCCTTGTAGCTTCAGCCGGGTAGTCCGGCCCGCCGTCCAAGCCTCGCCGAGCACCTCGGCGGCCGGTGCCGCGACGGACCGATCGGTGGACGCCCATCGAATCCGCAGCGGCGCGGGCCCGATCAGACCGCGAACCGCCGCCTCTTCTTCCCATTGCCGGGCTACCGAGTGGGCTAGCTCCTGTTCGGCGTCGGCAAGCAGCCGCCCTTGCTCGAAGGACGGCGGTAGCCGGCCCGACCACCACCCGTTAAGAGCCACGGCCGCGCCTAGGACAAGCGCGCCGATGCTGGCCAGCTTGTCCCCGCCGTCCAACAGCGCCGCCGGATCGTCGGCGAGGTGCAGCAGGAGGTACGTCGCGACGGTCACCATGGCAAGGACGCCCACGACGATCGAGGCCGATCGCCACCGGCCGTTGAGCTTCGGCATGCAGCCATCCTGCACACCCGGTTTCACGCTCCTGGCGCCGCGTCCACCGCCCCGTGTACGCCGATGACCAGCCGGTTCATCTCGATCGCCGTTGATCGGTACAAGCCGGAGTCGACGGCATCACGCGCAGATCGACCCACAGGGACGACCCTGCAAGAGGGACGCCGGCCGACGAGAGTGCCGCACATGACCGGACGGGGCGGACCGGACATCGCCACGGCGAGGATCACCGTGTGAGGTGTGTTGACATCCTCCGGTCAGCAGCGCGCTCGATGGCCGTGACAACCCACTTCCGCATGTCGAGCAGCCTCGACGAGTTCGACGAGGCGGCCTCCTGACGCGGAACCGGACGGGCAGCGCCGACGTCATATGTCGCATGACCCGACGCATGCTCCCCGTCGTCTGCACGGCGCTCGCTGCCGTCGCGCTGCTCGGCGCGTGTGCCCAGCCCGGCACGCTCGTCGGCGACGGTCAGACTGGTTTCGGCGAGCCGGGTAGGCCCGGCGGCAGCAGCCTGACCGAGATCACGCAGCAGTGGGACGCGTTCCCCGTCGACCGGGTGCCGCGCCCCATCGTCGTCGTGAGCGGCGGCCTGCTCGAGGTCGCCGGATTCCACAGTGGCGATGGCAAGTTGGCGTTTCTGACCGGACGGATCGAGCTGGCCACGCCGCTGCCCGAGGCGCCGGCGACCGTCGTCGTCGACCTGCCCGAGGGGCGGTTCACGTTCCCGGTCCTGCGGCCGGACGAGGCGTTCGCGTCCGTGCGCGCGCAGGGCTCGCCCGCCAACGCCCCCGACGCGAGCCCCGCGCCCGTCCGCGTCACCAGCGTCACGCTGGGCTCCGCGGAGTTCAGCACCGACCGCGGCCGGCTCCGCCTGCCAGCCTGGCTGTTCGGCGGGCCCGACATCATGCAGGCCGTCGCTTGGCCGGCCGTGGGCAAGGAGGCGTTCTGGCGGTACGGCGAGCCGAACAACGCCGTCACGATGCCGCCCTCACTACTCTCGCGCGACGGCCGGCGGATCAGGTACGCCGTGCCCGGCCAGGGTTGCCCGAGCCAGCCGACGCTGCGCTACCGGGTCGAGGTCACCGAGACCGCGACCACCGTCGTGCTCACCACCGTCGGCGACATCGTGTCGACACCCGGCCCCGAAGCGAAGGACCTCACCTGTGCGGCGATCGGCGTCACGCCGGAGCCGTACGACGTCGACCTCGCGGCCCCGCTCGGCAACCGCGTCGTGATCGCCCGCTCGGACGGCGCCACCGGCTAGCCCGCCCCCGGACACACAGTCGGCGTGAAGCGAAGCCGTGCCACCTGCTGGCGTAGCAAGGCGAACTGATGCCGCAGCATGGCGATCTCGACATCCTTCGCATCGGGAGTCGGACCTCAACCAAGCACGCCGAGGATCCGCCGCAGGACAACGAACGCCAGGGTCCGTACCACCACGAAGCCGATCCTGCCAGATCCACATCACCGCTGGTCAGGCACGCGCGCTGAGGTTGCACCTCGCACGATCGCTGGCTTGTTCTCCCGATAGGATGTTAGGCGAGTTCGACCATGCGTTGTCCCGGGCGAATCGGCTCTCCCAATCATGAAGGTGTGGACTTCGGCGGGTTGGGGGGCTTGGTCTTCTGGGGGTAGATCGTCTCGTGACGGGCCAGCATCGCGACGAACTCGCCGATCTTTCGCTCGCGCGTCTGTGCCCGCTTGACGGCGTTGACGCGGTAGATCAGAGCGTAGCGGTTGGCCTTGGTGAGAGTGTCGAACATGGCCTGAGCGGCCGGGTCGGCGGCGATTGCAGCCACGAGGTCGGCCGGCACCTCAGCTTCCGAAGATGGGGCGTAGGCGGCCGCCCACCGGCCGTCTGCCTTCGCGGCTTCCACTGCGGCGCGGCCTGAAGGCAGCATCCGCCCTTGCGCCTCTAACCGGGCCACGTGGGCGACGTTGCGTTGTGACCAGGAACTGCGGGGCGTGCGAGGGGTGAACCTGATCCACGAGGTCTCTCCATCACGCTTGCGGGTCTGCCCGTCGATCCAGCCGAAACACAGTGCCTCGTCAACTGCCTGCTGCCAGGTCAGCGTGGTGACTGTGCCGCCCTTCTTGGTCAAGGCGAGCCATACCCCGGCTGAGGTGGTGTGGTGATCCGACAACCACGCTCGCAGCGCCTCGGCGTCTGCGACGATCAGCTCATCGAGTTCAGCTTTCGCCATGACGGCAGGCTAATCCAACGTCTTGCCGGGGTTGCAAGCCCTGCCTGTCCCCGGCGGCCGTCCTCGTTTCAGGCGTTGATATCAGCCGACGTCGACGGATCGTCGTGAGGACCGGCTCCCTGAGGCTGTTCCTAGTGGAGCTTCAGGTCGACGAGGACCTGCATGACCACCGACGCGTCACCCGAGCCAGGGCTCGGAGCCGGTCGCGGGAAGTGGCTAACGTGTTGCGTCCAGGACCGGCTTCACGTCGACGATCGGGGTGCCGTCGACGGCCTCGAGATCGGCTACCCGGACCCGAAGGCCGTCGATCGCGAGCACCCGAACTCGATGCAGACCGATGGGATTCGGCCGATCGGAGGAACGGGTACTGAAGACACCGAGCAGCGGGTTCTGCAGATCATCGCGCGGATGTACGGTCAACACGGATCGGTCGGCGAGGTGCAACCAGGTAAGGACGAAGACCTCATCGCCGGCCTCGAGATCACGCATGGCATCGGCCATCGAGGGATCGAACGCCAGCCAGGCTTCGGGACTGCCCTCTGTGCCCTGCTTCGGAGCGCTGGCGCGATTGACCAGGGGCGACTCAACCGTTCCGACCGGACGAATCTGATATGTCATGGCTCCTGCATTCCTCCGCCCGGCTCGGCTTCGTGCAGGCTGACCTGTGCCGGACCTGAGCCGAAAGCACCATCGCTTCGTTGTCCCGTGGGCCGCCCGCGTCATAAGGATTCACCGGGTGGTGAATGCCGCTCTGGTCTGCCGCCCTTACGTTCATACTCCATACGCGACTCGTAATGACTTGTGGGTGCCTCTCACATTGACGCTGTCATGGTTGTCGTGGCCGTCGTGCCACCGACCCTGACTTGAGAGCCCCACAGGCTGGCAAGTGTTCGGGTTCGACTCACCCCGCCGGGGATTCCGGTGTGCCGTCAGACGTCGATGGTCGCGGCTACGATGGGGTGGTGCCGTAGCTGGGTGTCTTACTTGCCCGGCCAGCCGGGGCCGACAGTTCGTCGCCCTAACCTGCAGCAGGGACCGGCAGGCGGCTGGTCAAGACCGCCAGGCCTCGTGGCTTCACTAGTCCTCAGACGGCGACGAAGTTCGGGACCAACGGTGTTCCGCCCTGATCTACATTCGGGGGTGGTCATATGGGAGCTGCGAAAGCTCACCAGGTCTTGCGGGAGCCGGAGGCTGCCGTCAGGAAGACGGACGGGACGGTGTCGGCCAGCAGCCGCTGGACGGCGCAGGAGTTGGTGCTGCAGCTGCAGCGCGGCGCTGGGAACCGGGCCGTCGTCGGCCTGCTAGGCGGCTCCGCTGGCCCGACGGCGCCCGGGGTGGCGCAGCGGGCAGGCGGCGAGCCCCTTGACACGGACACGCGCGGGTTCATGGAGGCTCGGCTGGGTCAGGACTTTAGCGGGGTGCGCGTCCATCACGATCCAATGTCGAGCGCCAGCGCCGAAGCGCTGGGGGCGCGGGCGTACACCGTGGGTGACGACATCATGGTCAGCCGTCGCGCCGCCGTGCCGGGGAGTCGTGAGGGCAGGCGTACCCTGGCCCATGAGCTGGCCCATGTGGTGCAGCAGCGTCGCGGCGGAAGGCCGCCAAACCTCGATGATCGCGGTCGGCTGGAGGACGCGGCCGACCGGGCCGCCGCACAGGTCATGGATGGCGGGGGAATGGTGGCGGTCCAGGGGGCGGCTGGGCCGAGCGTCATGTGCCAGCCCGAGGAGGATGAGGAGAGGGCAGCCGAGGTTGCCCGGCGCCGGGCGGAAAAGCACAAGACCCAGCAGCGTCGCCAGGAGCGGGCGGCCGCGGGCAAGGAGCCAGTCGCTCAGAGCCAGGCGGCGGCCGAGCGTGAGCTGCGGGCCCTGGAGGAGAGCTACCGGAAGCCGGGTGCCCAGCAGCGCTCGGTCAAGCGCAAGGCCGGGGATCTGGAGCGGTTCCGGAGCCTGCTCAAGCTGGCCCAGGGCACCGCATTGGAGAAGAACAAGCGTCAGGGCGACTTCGACGAGCTGCAACGGACGCCGACCAGCACCGCTGAGAAGCCGCAGACCAAGCACGTCGCCGGCGGACCCCAGCTTCCGAGCCAGGAGCTGCGTCCCGGCAGGGATCGGTATGCCCAGCCGGATTTCTCCGTCTGGAGACATAACAAGGACGGGAGCGTCGAGCGCCTGCGGGTCAACCTGAAGTCGCACAATCTCCGCGGGCTCACGCCGGCGCAGGCGCGGGCGACGGCCAAGGCGTGCGTGGCGCAGGCGATCAGTAACAGTCGGCATCTGGCGACGGGTGACACGATCGTTATCAGCTTCGCGCAGACGCCGACCCCGGAAGTGCAGGAAGTGATGAGAGCCGAGCTGTTCAGGAAAGGCTCGCCCGTCGGTGAAGTGCGCTTCGGGACGACGACGCACCGGAGTCAGGACTACAAGCCCCCGGCACCGCCTACCGAGACCATGGAGGCGCCCAAAGCACCCAAAGCGACCAAAGCCGGGACAGCGGCCGCAGCGGCCGCCCCGCCCGCCGAGAAGCCGGCCACGCCGAAGCCGGCGGCCCCCGCACCGCCCGCTCCCGCACCCAAGCCCGCCGCGCCCACGCCGGCGGCCGAGGAGAAGCGTGCCGCGCCGAAGCCCGCCGCTTCCACATCGGCGGCCGAGGAGAGGCCGGCTTCCACGCGGCCCAAGGTCGAAGAGCGGCCCGCGAAACCGGCCCGCCCGTCGTTGCCGCCGGCCAAGCCCGCCCCGCGTACGATCGCATCCCCGCGACCTGAGCCGGCCGCGCCGAAGCCGAAACCCGCCGAACCGCCGGCGGCTAGGCCGAAGGCCGCGCCCGCGGCCGAGGAGCGTCACGGCGTGACCGGCAGCGGCGCCGGTCCGTCCGCGACTCAGGCGGCGACCGCGACGGCCGCGGCCGGCGCCGGTGCGGCCATCATGGCCAAGTCCATGGGTGAGCTCAACCAGCTGGCCGCCGACCACCCGCGCGATGAGGATCTCGTCGACACGGTGAAGACGGTCAACGACATCCTCGCGGCCAAGAGCTTCATCGAGAACCCGACGGGCTTCGTCGCCGGCGCGGCCAAGACCGCGCTCATCACGGCCCCGTTCACGCACTTCAACGAGGTCCTCGCGGGCCACCGCCAGGCCTTCGAGCGGCGCTTCCCGTCCGTCGCCACGCTCGAGCGGGATCCGGTAGACATCGGCATCAGCCTGCAGGAATTCCGCACGGCCCACGAGAAGGCCCGGGCCGACCTGCGGATCCCTGACGCTCGTAAGGCGCTGATTATCGCCGCGGTGGCGCTCGGCCTCCCGCAGAACGCCTCGCCGGAGGAGGTGGAACGCGCTATCGCGATGGCGAACCGGGCCATCGCCTCACTTCCCGGTGTCGGCCCGTACGCGAAGCGGTACTTCGACGCGCGCGACCGGTACAACTTCGCGTTGTTCGCGGTGACCAATCAGCTCAACCTGCGCAGCGACGACCTAGCCACGCTGCCCGCCGACACGGCCGACGATCTCCGCCGGCGGGCGCGGGCGTTGTACAAGGCCGGAAGGATCATGAAGCACTACTCCCAGCAGCTGTGGGAGAGCCCCTTCATCGCCTTCGTACCTGTGCTGGCCGCGGCGCACGACCTGCAGACGCTTGCCGAGGGCTTTGACGGGCTCGGCCGCCAGATGGACGAGTTCGCCACGGCGGCTGCGACTCGCAAGGGCGACTACGACCGCGAATTGCAGCGACTGGAGGCCGAGGGCCGGCGGGTGGGTGCCCTCTCGACGCGACCCTTCTAATTCGGCGCACTCCATGGCGGGCGTTCTGCCGGCAGATCGGACAACTGTTCGTTATCGGGCCAATCGGTCCCGAGGCTAAGAAGGTGTTTTAGATGTGGGTCGGACGGCGTGTCCGGTCGGTTGTGTCGTGCCGCTCGGTAGACCGGTGTGGTTCGTGAACGCCGGTATCCGTCCGACCTAACCGACACGCAGTGGGAGATCATCGAGGCGATGCTGCCGCTGCCCAAGTGGATGGGCCGGCCGTTCAAGCACGACCGCCGCGCCATCGTCGATGCGATCTTGTACGTGGTGCGGACCGGTTGCGCGTGGCGGTATCTGCCGGTCGACTTCCCGCCCTGGCAGACGGTTTACGGGCACTTCACGCAGTTCAACGCCCGCGGCACCACCGAGCGGATCCTCGACGAGCTGCGCGGGCAGGTCCGCATCGCCGAGGGCCGTGACCCGGAGCCGTCCGCGGGGATCATCGACTCGCAAAGCGTCAAGGGTGCGGACACCGTCGGCGCCGATTCCCGGGGCTACGACGCCGGGAAGAAGATCAACGGGCGTAAGCGGTTCATCGTCACCGACACCCTCGGCCTGCTGGTCGTGGTGTGCGTGATGGCCGCCTCCTGGCAGGACCGCGACGGCGCGAAGACCACCCTGCTCAGCGCCTACCTGGCCACCCCGATCCAGCACGTGTTCGCCGATCAGGGGTTCGCCGGCAAGCTGGTCGACTGGGCCGCCAGCCGGCTGCGGATGACCCTCGAGATCGTCCGCAAGCCGGCCGAGCAGCACGGCTTCGCCGTGCATCCGCGCCGCTGGGTAGTCGAACGGAGCCTGGCCTGGCTGACCGCGCACCGCCGCCTGGCCCGCGACTACGAACGCGACCCGGAAGTCTCCGAACACATGATCCGCTGGGCCGCGATCGGCGGCATGCTCAACCGCGTCGCCCGCGGCGGCCCCGCCGTACGCCAAGCCCGCTACGTGATCGACTCACCGGGCCAACCCTGATCTAAAACACCTTCTAAGATGGACGGTCTTTGGTGGCTGGCGATCCCGAGCAGGATGGTCGACTCGCTCGCCGTCGAGACGTGTTCGACTGAGGCGCAGAGCACCAGGCAAGGATCGCTACCACAACCATCACCGCGGCCTACCTGCCTCGCCCTGCGCCTTGACCCGAGCGCCCGGGACCGCCGGCTCGGCCGGCGGCCCGACTCGGCGGTGGCTCAGGCGCGCTGGCCGGCGAGCCGCTGCTGCCGGGCCGCGACGCGGGCGAGGGTGTTCAGCGTGGAAAGCATGAGCCGGTCGAAGGCGCGGTCGGGCAGGATGCGCCGGGCGGCCAGGATCGGCTTGGCGCCGCGCCCGACGGCGTAGCGCGTGCGCGCCCGGCGTGCCGTCGCGGCCTTGGCGACGGCGTTGGCAATGACCGACGGCGGCGATGCCTGGCCCTCAGGCTCGGCGGTGAGGAACGTCGCCATCCGGTTGGCCTGCTCGGCGTACGCCCCGTGCCCCGACACGGCTAGTAGGTGCTGGCCGGCAATGCCGGACCACTCCGTGGCGATCGCGCCCGGCTCGATGACGACGACCTGGATGCCCAGCGGGGCGAGCTCCAGGCGCATCGAGTCGCTGAGCCCCTCGACGGCGAACTTCGTGGCGTGGTACCAGCCGCCGAGCGGCTCGTAGATCTTGCCGCCTATCGACGAGATGTTGATGATCCGGCCCGCACGCTGCCGGCGCATATGCGGCAGGACCAGCTGGGACAGCCGGGCCAGGCCGAAGACGTTGACGTCGAACTGGCGCCGGGCCGCGTCCAGGGGCACCTCCTCCACGGCGCCGTAGGAGCCGTAGCCGGCGTTGTTGACGAGCACGTCGATCCGGCCGGACTCGGCGATGACCCGGTCGACAAATCCCACCAAGGACGCCTCGTCGGTGACGTCCACGCCGACCGTGCGGACGCCGGCCTCAGCCAGCGGCGCCATCCGGTCCACCCGGCGCGCCGCGGCGTAGACGGTGTACCCCATCTCGTGCAGCCTGCGCGCTGTGGCCTCGCCGATGCCGGACGATGCGCCGGTGACGATGGCGACCTTGTCGTTCATGATTGACTCTCCCCAACTCCATCCAACTGGTTGGTTACCATATTGAACAATGACTGGCCGATTGTCAACTAAACGGTTGGTTGGCGCTACACTCCTACCGTGCCTCGCGACTCCACCGCCACCAGGACCCGCATTCTCGACGCCGCCACCGCCGAGTTCGCCGAATTCGGGCTGGCTGGCGCCCGGGTCGACCGGCTAGCTGAGCGCGCCGGCGCGAACAAGCAGCTGATCTACGCGTACTTCGGCAGCAAGGAAGCCCTTTTCGACGCCACCCTGCAGCGGCATATCGAGCAGTTGCTCGACGCGGTGCCGTTCAACGCCTATGACCTGCCGGCGTACGCCATCGCGATGTTCGACTTCGGCATCGAGCATCCGCAGCTGCTGCGGCTGTTGCGTTGGCACATGCTGGAGCGCCCGGGCGAGCTGGCCCGGCTGGAGCAGACCATCGGCTCGACCGCGCGCAAGGTCGCGGCGCTGGCCGAGGCGCAGGCCGCCGGCAGGGTCGACAACACGCTGCCGCCCGGCGAGCTGCTCGCCGTGGTGCTCGGCATCATCCAGGCCATCGACGACCCGACCCCGGAGGCCCTGGCCGTGCGCCGCGAGTCGGTCGCGGCCGCAGTACGCCGACTGGTAACCCCGGCCGACTGACCCTCACCGCCGCTGCGACACTGCGGCGTGGCGGGGCGCGAGCAGGTCGCTGGTGCCATCCGAGGATTCTGTCGGGCTATCGGCAGCGGGAGACCCGCACTTAGCGGTCCGTGCACGTTGGACAATGACGTACGGTCACGCTCCATTGTCGAATTCCTGTGCCCGCAAGCATGCTGAATGGCCGAGTACGCGCTGGGCCATGGACAGCAAGGGGATCATTCGCTGCGTGCGGTCTCCGGTCCCGTGATGCGTTCCAGCAACGGCAGGGTTGAGGCGATGATGCCGAGGCAGGTGGTTAGCCCGACGACGACTATTGCGTAGTATCCCACCCCCGGCGGGGCCAGCGTGTAGTCCATCTGGGCCTTGAGGAACAGTTGTGCGGTGAGGAAGCCCATCCCGACCGCTACCACGGCGACGGCGAGCATCGGTACGGCGGTTTCGAGCGCGACCACGCGGCGCAGGATCCGCACGGGCGCGCCGGTGAGGCGGAGCAGGCTGAACGGGCGCTTGCGTTCGCTGAGACCGCCGGCCACGCTGACCGCGAGACTGCAGCCGGCGAGCGCGAGGCTGGCGATGATGATGACGTTGGCCAGTTGTCTCCAACCACGCAGCGTGTTGGCGAAGTCGGATTCGAATTCGCCGGGAAGGTTCGGAGCCACCCAGAAGGTCGGGTAGGCGGACTCGAGGAGGGTGCGCGACCGCTCGAGTGCGGCGGCCGAACCGTCCGTGCCGACCACTATCGACGTCACGGGCAACCGCCGGAGGTCGCCCAGTGAGGCCGACGCGGCGGGCCAGACCCTGGTGGATGACGCCGATCCACGGAAGGGAATCAGGCTCATGGGTACCTGGGCCACGGTGGCGCCGGCGGCGCACCGGCCGTACCTCTCCGGAAGGTCGGTGCATGCGATGACCCCGGTGTCGTCGGCGTTGGTCCTGACCGGGTTTTCCCGGATCGCGGTCGCGGACTGCACGCCGGGGATGGCGCGCAGGTCGGTCAGCACGGCGGCGGGCCCGGACGGCGGGTTCTCGGCGAAGGCGGTGGACAGGGTGCCGGCGTCGGTCGAGCCGATCGGCGCTGGGCCGCGGTTGGCGACGATCGTGGTGATCACGCCGACGGCCACGCTCGTGACGAAGAGCGCGAGCATGATGCCGCTGATCGCCCGGAAGCCGGCCTTGGGGTTGTCGGCGAGGCGTCGCGCGGCGATGAGCGCGGCGGGTCGGCCGGCGCGGCTCGCCAGGACCCGGGCGCCGACCATCGTCAGCCAGGGGCCGGCGAGGACCAGACCGGCCAGGATGAGCAGGATCCCGGGCAGGAACACCGCGGTCTGGCCGTCGGACGTGTGCGGCTTGTGGCCGACGGCGAACGCCAGCTCACCGACGCCGAGCACAAGCGGGATCAGCCGGTACGCGCGCGGGGGGCGTGGTGCGACCCGTCGGGTGACGCCGAGTGGGGAGATCCGGACGCGGCGCAGCGAGATGTGCGCCGCCACCGCGGCGCCGGCCGGTACGCCGAGCGCAACGAGCAGGACGTCCGGCACCCCCAACGACATGTCGCTGGGGAAGAACGGCATGCCGGTGAACGGAATGTTCGCGAGCGGGCCGCGGAACGCGAAGAACAGGATGAAGCCGAGGGCGGTACCGGTGACGGCCGCGGTGGTCGCCTCGACCGCTGCGATCACCGAGATCTGCTTCGGCGTCGCGCCGACCAACCGTATCGCGGCGAATCGCTGCTCCCGCCGGGCGGCGCTGAGCCGGGTGGCGGTGCCGATGAAGATCAGCACCGGGAACAGCAGGCCGGCGGCTATCACGCCGAGGATGAGGTCCACCACGGTCTCGGGAAGCGCGGGCGTGTTATCGCCGACGCTGGTGAGCTGTTCGGCGAGGGGCAGTCTGGCGACCTCGTCGGGGGTTCCACCGACGATGACGAGCAGGGCGGCCGGCGACGTCAGCGCCGCCGGACCGATTGTGCCGAGGTCACGTCCGGGGTAGCGCGCACCGAGCTGGTCGCGGGGGGCGGTGGCCAGCAGCCGCCGCAGCGACGGCGAGGCGTAGTACTCACCCGGCCCGGGAGTTGCCGGAATGCCGATCGGGGTGGGCGCGTCCGGTCCGGTCGCGGCGACGTCGATGCGAACGATCTGCTGGCCGCGGAAGTAGTCCTGCCGCGTCGACCACCACAATGGATCCGCGTCGCCGCTCGCCGACGCGGTCGGGTACATCGACGCGTACCGGGTGAGCTGCGCGTTTACGGCGTTGACCCCGGCGAGAGTGGCCAGGAGCAGCCCCGCGCCCACCGCGACGGCGGTGGCGATGACGACGAGGCGGGTGAGCGCTTCGCGACCGCCGGCCACGGCCAGGCGTAGCCCTAAGCCGATCATGACGGGACCCGATCCGGCGCGTTCACCCGCCCGTCGCGGACGATGACCTCGCGGTCGGCGTACGCGGCGACCCGCGGCTCGTGAGTGACCAGGATGACCGTGGTGCCCTGCTCGCGGGCCGCGGCAACCAGCAGTTCCATGACCTGCTCGCCGGTCAGCGAGTCGAGCGACCCGGTCGGCTCGTCGGCGAAGAGGATTTCGGGCCCGGCGACCAGGCCGCGGGCGAGGGCGACGCGCTGCGCTTCACCCCCGGACAGCTCTCCGGACCTGCGCTGCTCCAGCCCGTCGAGGCCGAGCCGCTGGAACCAGCCGTACGCCTTGCGCAGCGCCTCCGTCCGGCGGATCCCGCTGAGCAGCAGCGGCAGTGCGACGTTCTCGGCCGCGGTGAGCTCGGGAACGAGCTGGCCGAACTGGAACACGAACCCGAACCGGTCCCGGCGCAGACCACTGCGCTCGGCCTCGGCCAAGGAGTCGACCCGAACGCCGCCGAACAGGATCTCGCCGGAGTCGGGCACGAGGATGCCGGCCAGGCAGTGCAGCAGGGTTGACTTACCCGAGCCGCTGGGGCCCATGATGGCGAGGATCTCGCCCGAGTCCGCGGCGATGCTCGCACCCCGCAGCGCGAGGGTCTTGCCGAATGAGAACACCACGTTCCGCGCTTCGATCACGATGGTCATCGGCGTACCGCCTTCTTCAGAGCGTCCAACCGCGCGCCCGTCATCTCGATCCACCGCAGGTCCGCCTCCAGGTGGTACAAGGCATGGTCGGCGAGCAGCGCATCGACGAGGCCGCCGGTGCGCTTGACCTCGGTGAGCTCGCGCATCCGCTGCAGGTGTGCGCTGCGCTGGGTATCGAGATATTGGCCGGCAGGACGGTCCAGCATCAGCGAGAGCACGACCTTGGCGAAGAGCACCGTCTGCAGATGCGGCTCCGGCTCGACCGGCTGGGTCAGCCACTGCTCGACCTCGGTCGCGCCCGATTCGGTGATGATGTAGCGCTTCCGGTCGGGCCCGGCTCCGGGGCCGACCTCGCCGATCACCACCTTGCCATCGCGAGCCAGGCGGCTGAGGGTCGAGTAGACCTGCCCGAACGGCAGCGGCTTGCCACGCCCGAAATAGGCGTCGTAGTCGCGCTTCAGGTCGTACCCGTGACTGGGCTCCCGTTCAAGCAGGCCCAGAAGAGTAAGGGGAACGCTCACGGCGATAGAATACACTGAAGGTATACTTCGCGTACATACCCCGCGACTAGCCGTCGGGGGTGCCCCCTTGTCACAGGTGCGAGGCGTTGAGCTTTGATCGGGGTCGCGGGATGCCGGGCGTGGGGTTGAGAGTGAGGCCCTCAACTCGGTCGGGCGCCAGGTGCAGGACCTGGTCGGCGCTGATCTGGCCGGCTAGCAGGATGGCGCTGGGATCAGGATTGGCGGTGCTCACCAGAGCGACTGTGACCGCGCCGGTGTTGAGCATGTCCGCGATCGCGGCGACCTCGTGAGGATGGGGTGGGGCAGCGGTCGTGATCGCGACGATGGTGTGGCCGGGCAGGTGTTGTCGCAGTCCGGCCACCAGTGGGTATCCGGCGCAGCCGCCTTGTGACGTCTCTGGGTGCGCGTAGATGATGGCGAGTTCCTGTTTGGCGGCCAGGGCCGCCAACGTGGCGGTTACCTCGCCGAGGCGCGGACGGATCTGGGACGCGGACAGCGCAATGACCGTCGTGACGGCACCGTCGTCGGGAATTGCACGGGCGGGAAACGTGGCGGCCGCGCCGATCCAGGAGCGACGCAGGTGCAGCAGCGCCGCCGCGGCGAACGCCGCAGCTGCGAGCATTGTCAAGCCGATCGCATCGGAGCCGTGCAGGTCTGCCGCGGCGGTCAGGATCAGCGGGGGCAGCAGGCCGACGCCGCTGCCGATGGCACCGATCACGCCGGTGATCGTTCCGGCCTGTTCGGCCGGGGCGGTGCGGCCGATGAGGGTGAGCACGACACCTGCGCCGACACCGAGGCTGATCCCCACGCCGAGCAGTGCCGGTATGGCGGCCGCGGTCAGCGGCGGATGAAAGGCGACCAGGAGAAGCAGGGCCCCCGCAGCGGCGAAGCCGATGCTCAGCACCCTCACGGGTTCGTATCGATGGGCCAACAATCCGCCGACCGGGCGGCCCGCTCCGATGACTGCCACACACGCTGCCGCACACAGGGTGGCCTCCTGGGTGGACACGCCGTAGGCGCGATGCAGGTAGTACGGCAGGTACAAGGCGAAGGCGCCCACCCCGCCGAACGACACGGCGTACCAGCCGGCCAGGTGCTTGGTGGCGGGCAGCCTCAGCGCGGCGAGCGCCATCCGCCCGCCCGAGGTGCCCGACAGCGCCCGCTGCGGCCCGTCGCGCAGCACTATGGCGGCGAGCACAGCGTGCCCCAGCAACGCGGTGGCCAGCAGCAGCAGCCCGCCGTGCAGGTTGATGGTCAACACCGGCCGGGAGGCGAGGGCGGCGGCCAAGGCCAGGGCCATTCCGGCACCGAACACGCTCAACGCCAATCCGCGTCTTCCGGGGGGAAAGGCCCGGGTCACCGTTGCGGCTCCAGCGGAGAACGCGCCGCCGGCCAGTCCGGTGGTACAGGTGACCGCGATCAACGCCGGAAGCGAGTCGACGGTGGCCAGCGCCAAAACCGCGACCGCAGCCGCGACGCTCACCACTGACATGACGAGTCGGGCACCGAATCGGTCGGCCAGCACCCCTGCCGGAATGCGGACCAGCGAGCCCACGGCGATCGCCGCCACCCCCAGCAGAGCCCACTGATGCCAGTTCAGACCGTACTGATTCCCCAACCGTGGGCCGAGCGGGCCGACGAGCAGCCAGGCCCAATAGTTCAACCCGTACCCCACTGCCGCAACGATCAGGCTCACTTCGGGCCGGTGCGGCAACACTTGTGACGAGCCGATTCGGACCGGCACGTAGCGTTTCGCGAACTTCACGACGATCACCCGTTCGTGTCTGGCGTCGCTCCCCTAGACGGCGCAGCGGACCGGTAGCGGCGCGTCACTGCTACCCCTGCTCACATGCAGAACGACACCCGGGTCGGGAGGACACGGGGGGTCGCCTGATTGGCGGCAGCGCCTCCTCCGGCGGGCAACCTGCCGACGCCCGTGTCGCACACGGTGTCCGACATCGCCCGCCGGAACCGCTTCCATAGTGGATTTGGCGTGCCGGCGCCGTTGCGGATCGTCACCGCGACCTCAATAGGCTCTCAGTAAACGGTAACGATCGATTGGGTGAGGGGTCGCCATGTCCGACAACACCGGCTATCAGTATCTCGACGACGTCAGCCCGGAGGAACAGGCCCGGCTCGAGGCGGTGCACCGCTACCAGCTGATCAATCAGCCGGTCGAACCGTACGAACGGGTCGCCGCCGTGGCCGGCGCCCTCTTCGACACTCCGATCGCGACCATCTCGATGGTGGAGCGGGACCGGGTGTGGATCGCCGCGTGCCAGGGCCTGCATGGCGTACGCGAGGTCGGCAAGGAACCCGGCCTGTGCGCGTCGGTGATCCTTCGGGACGACGTCTACGTGGTAAACAACGCCGCGGTCGACCCGCGTACCCGCGACCACCCATTGGTCCGCGGTGACCTCGCACTCCGGTTTTACGCCGCGGCGCCGATCCGGACCTACGACGGGTATCGCCTGGGCACGGTGAACGTGATCGACAGCCGACCGCGGGAGACGACCGAGCGGCAACTGAAGGCGCTCGAACACTTGGCCGCATTGGTCGCCGACGAATTGGAGCTGCGACTGATGGTGGTCCGCAGCGCGGCCGCCGAACAGCGCATGCGGGAGACGGTGGGCTGACAGTAGGCGTTCATCAACGGATGCGGGGCCGCCGGTCGGCGTGCCTCTGCACATCCCAGACCGGGCTCCGCGCTGGCAGTGCGAAGGTCGCAGCCGGCCAGTTGTGCATATTCCCTGAAGCTGCACTTCGGATGGCCAGGATCTCCACGCCGGTGCTCCTCATGCCGGCGCCCGCCGAAGGCCCGAGCAGGTGATGGGCGGAGCGTCGGCCGGCTCCCGCACGTCGTCGTGTTCCGGCTGGTATCCCAGCTCATCGATGGTGGCGTCGATGCGCCACCGCCGGCGGCCGGGCCAGGAAACCGCGTGGTAGACACCGAACTTGACGTCGGTGTCCAGGGCGCCGAGCACGACGCGGTGCAGATCGGCCGGCCGCAGCCACCCCGCCACGGCCTGCGCCGGGCTCGCCTCGGGAGTGCACAACCCCAGCCGAAGCCCGATCAGCGACATCTCCGTCTGGTAGTCGTACGCCCGGGCCAGCGCTTCATCGAACGCCTTGGTGGCGCCGTACGAGCAGCACGGTGCCGGTGGCCAGCCGGGATCGACCGGCCAACGCCGCCGTCCGTCGTAGGAACCCATCGCGTGGACCGAGCTGGCGAAGATCACCCGGCGTACGCCGCGGTCGCGGGACGCCGCCAGCAGCCCGGCGAAGCCCTCCACGTTGGGGTCCCTGAGGTCCTGCCAGGACGCCTGCGGGTCCGGGTTGCCCGCGAGGTGGACAACGGCGTCCACGCCGGCGACGGCGTCGTCGAGCAGCCGGCGATCGGTCAGCTCACCCAGCAGGACCCGTGCGGCACCCGCCGCGTCCGCGACCGGGACACGGTCCATCAGCCGCAGGTCGCAGCGCTCCCGCAGCCCGGGAAGCAGCTGTTGCCCCACGCTGCCCGCGGCGCCGGTGACCAGCACCTGCCTCATGACAGCCAGCCCGCCTGCTCGGTCGCCCGCCACCAGGTGCACCGGATCTCATGGGCGCCCCAGGCGTTGGGCTCGATGACGCCGCAGTACCACAGCCGGCGGTCGGCCGGTCGGGGATCAGGTTGTCCCGGGTCGCCGACCGCCGCACCGTGGCCGGCGAAGTGGGCGTGCACGTCGGCCACCACGGCGCCGTACGCCGCGGCCACGTCGGTCAAGGCGGCGTTGAGCGTACCCACCAGCCGGGGTGCGTCCGGCCACGGCGGCAGCACCCCGCCCGGAACGGCGCCGGTGCCGTCGCTCGGGTCGTACACCGTCGTCACGACCATCCGCGGCGACACCCTCGACACCACACCGAGGATCTTCTCGCAGCGCTCGGCCACCGTACGGATCACCGCCTCCGCCGCGGCCGTGTCACCGAAGGCGCCCATCAGGTCGTTGCCGCCCACGGTCAGCGTGACCAGGTCCGCAGAGCCGCGCAGCCGGGGCAGTTGCCACTGCAGGACATCCGCGGTGGTCGCGCCGTCGGCGGTCAGGTCGAGCACCTCGTACCCTCGGCTGGCGAGGTCACGTCCGGCCCAGTCGGGAAAGTCCGCGTCCCGGTTGGTGTGCAACAGGCTGGTCGCACCCCGACCGGGACCACCGGCATAAATATCGATCGACATGGAATCGCCCAAGGCGGCGTACAGCAACGTCACACGCCCCAGTCTCGCCCGTACCGCCGGACCGCGCACCGCGCAGCGAGCCGACGGCCCCTTCCGTCAGCGGTTGCCCGGTACGACGCGGCTTCGAGCCAGGAGCATCCGCTGGGCGAGACGGGCGATCTCCGCCGTGGCGGGGGACAGGGCCATCGACTCGCGTTGCACCAGGGCGATGGTGTCGTAGACCGGCTCGGCGAACGGGACCGTCCCGACACCGGCCGGGAACGCCGAACTCTCCGCTACCGCGCGGGAGAGGAACGTGTCTCCCACGCCGCGCGCGACCAGGCCGAGGGCCGCCTCGACGTGTTCCACCTCGATCATCGCCTCCAGCTTCACACCCTCCATCTGGGCCCGGTCCGCGAGCTGGCGCCGGGTGGGGTCGCGCCAACCGTAGTGGGCGTCGTAGAGGATGAGCCGC
>Ga0081539_10001990_pt1 | contig 31052 bp, 27 predicted proteins | sample TabmetS4T2R2_FD_71023 | JGI IMG/M metagenome (GOLD analysis project Ga0081539, IMG submission 71023) | Tabebuia heterophylla rhizosphere microbial communities from the University of Puerto Rico - S4T2R2 | ecosystem: Host-associated > Plants > Roots > Rhizosphere ... | reverse complement strand
CTCTTCTCCTTCGTTCCCGTGAGGCGCTGCGCCTCGGCCAGGAGCTCGTCATCAAGCGCCAGCGTGGTCCTCATGCGACCCCGTGATGAAACATCGAACACAGCATCATGTGATGCGCACAATAGTGCCTCGGCCCATGAAAAGGGCCACCGCGCGGGGGAAGCACACGGTGGCCCTGTACTCAGCCTGCGGACCGGCGGGAGGAGGAGGGTCGGTCCTGGAGGCGGAGTCTGCGGTCTGAAGTTCAACCGGATGGGGGTTGTTCGATGGCACGCATACTCGCGCTCCGGGGCCGCCGGCTCGCTACGGCTTGCAGGCGAACGGGGGTGCGGCTTTCCGCACCCCCGTATACGTGCCGGCTAGGAGCCGTTGACCTCCACCACCATCGCGTCGCCCTGCCCGCCGCCGGAGCAGATCGCCGCCACGCCGACCCCGCCGCCGCGCCGGCGCAGCTCGTGCACGAGGCTCGCGAGGATCCGCGCACCGCTCGCGCCGATCGGATGGCCGAGCGCGATCGCGCCGCCGTTGACGTTCACCTTGTCCTCGCTCACGCCGAGCATGCGCATCGAGTTCAGGGCGACGGAGGCGAACGCCTCGTTGATCTCCCACAGGTCGACGTCCTCCGGCTTCATGCCGAGGCGGTCGAGCGCCAGCTTCGCCGCCTTCGCGGGCGTGCGGGCGAGGTAGGGGAAGTCGTCGGCGATCGAGGCCTGCGCGAGGATCGTCGCCAGCGGCGTGCGGCCGTTGGCCTTGGCCCACTCGTCGGACGCGAGGACGAGCGCGCCGGCGCCGTCGTTCACGCCCGGGCTGTTGCCGGCCGTGTGCGTGCCCTCCTTGTTGAACGCGCCCTTCAGCGAGGCCAGCCGCTCCAGGGACGCATCGCGCCGGGGCGCCTCGTCGACCTCGACGACGTCCTCGCCCTTCTTGGACGTGATCGTCACGGAGACGATCTCCTCGGGGAGGCGCCCCTCGTCGGTCGCCTTCACCGCGAGCTGGTGGCTGCGCAGCGCGAAGGCGTCCATGTCCGCCCGCGTCATCTCGAACTCGGCGGCGACCTCGTCGGCCTCCGCGCCCATCCCCTTGCCGGTGAACGGGTTCGTGAGCCCGTCGTGCATCATCGCGTCGAGCGCCTTGACGTCACCCATCCGGAAGCCGAATCGCGCGTTCGGCAGCAGGTACGGCGCGTTGGACATCGACTCCATGCCGCCGGCCACGGCGATGTTCAGGTCGCCGGCGCGGACGCCCTGGTCGATGATCCCGACCGCGCGGATGCCCGACGCGCACACCTTGTTGACGGTCTCGGACGGGACCTCCTTGGGGATCCCGCTCTTGATCTGCGCCTGGCGCGACGGCACCTGACCCTGCCCGGCCTGCAGCACCTGGCCCATCACCACGCCCTCGACCTGCTCCGGCGAGACCTCCGCGCGCTCCAACGCGGCCTTGATCGCCGTCCCACCCAGATCCGTGGCGTCGAGCGCCTTCAGCGCGCCGCCCATCTTCCCGAACGGCGTGCGTGCGGTCGCAAGGATCGCCGTCTTCGCCATCGCGTTGCTCCTCTCTCAAATGGTGTCGGGACGGGTCTACCCGCAGTCACGGGAACGCCTGTCCCTGGCCGCGATAGGTCGGCGCGGCCCCGATGAGCGTAGCCCGCGCACGGCGAATCGCCCGGGAGCGCGAAGGGGCGTCGAGGAGCTTGCTCACGATGCGGCGATGAGCTCGTCGCGGTCGCGCTCCGCCCGCTCGCGCAGCTCGCTGCGGCGGATCTTGCCCGAGGCCGTGAGCGGCATCGTCTCCACGAACGCCCAGCGCCGCGGCAGCTTGAAGGCGGCGAGCCGCTCCCGACAATGCGCGACGAGCTCGGAGACCTCCGGCGCCGGCCCGGCGGGTCGCACGTAGGCGACGACGATCTCGCCCCAGCGCTCGTCGGGGAGCCCGACGACCGCCGCCTCCGCCACCGCGCCGTGCTCGGCCAGGCATGCCTCGACCTCGGCCGGCGCGACGTTCTCCCCGCCGCGCTTGATCATGTCCTTCAGCCGGCCCTCGATCCGCACGTAGCCGCGGGCGTCCATGGAGCCGAGGTCGCCGGTGTGCAGCCAGCCGTCGGCGTCGATGGCGCGGGCGGTCTCCTCGGGCATGTCGTGGTAGCCCTTCGTGACTCGTGGACCGCGGACGAGCAGCTCGCCGGCGTCGGCCACGCGGACCTCCGTGTGCGGGAGCGGGCGGCCGACGGTGGTCTCGCGGTCGGTCGCTGCGTCGTCGCGCGCGGCGACGCAGATCGCCCCCGCCGTCTCGGTCATGCCGAACGTGATCGACAGCTTCGCGGCGAACGCCGCCTCGACGTGCCGCACGAACGCCGGCTCGAGCACCGAGCCGCCGGTCATGACGACCTCGACGCTGCTCACGTCCGTGGACGGGAACGCCGCATGCTCCAGGACCGCGTGCAGGAGCGTCGGGGCCGCGTTCAGGAGCCCCGGGCGCTCGGCGGCAATCGCGGCGAGCGTCCGCTCGGGATCGAACGCGAGCACGACATGCGGCGCGCACGCCCACGTCGCCGCGAGCGTGCCGAGCACGTTGCCGGCGGTGTGGAACTGGGGCATCGGGTTCAGCCACGGCGCGCCGTCGGCCACGCCCTGGCGCTCGGCGAACGCCTGCGCGGTGAGCGCCATGGCGCGGTGGGCGATGAGCACGCCCTTGGGGTTGCCGGTCGTTCCCGACGTGTACTGGATCTGCCCGAGGGCGTCCGGCTCGACGGTTGGAAGCCCGCTCGCGCCGGCGCCATCGAGCAGCGCATCCCACCCGTCGCCGACGACGATCACCTCGCGCAGGCCGAGCTCGGCGACCGTCTCCGCCAGGCGGTGCCCGCGGTGCTCCTCCGCGACGAGGATCCCCGCGGCGCCCGACTGGCGCAGCGCGTAGGTCAGCTCGGCGGGCCGGAGCGTCGGGTTGAGCGGCACGAGCGTGAGGCCGGCGAGCGCCGTCCCGAACTGGAGGAGGACCAGCTCGGGGCGGTTGGGGGAGCAGGAGGCGACGCGCTCGCCAGGCTCGAAGCGCTCCAGCAGCGCTCGCGCCACGCGCTCGGCGTCGGTCAGCAGCTCCGCGTAGGTCCAGCGCCGCCCGCCGGGAGCGTTGGCGTCCACGAGGCCGTCGCGCTCGGGCGCGCGCTCGGCAGCGCGACGCAGGAGGTCGCCGACGGTCACGCCCCGCTCCACCGCGGCGCGCGCCGCTCGAGGAACGCGGCCGCTCCCTCGCGCGCGTCCGCCGTCTGCGCGACGCTGCGCCAGGCCGACGCGCTGTGCTCCCACGCCTGCGTCTCCGGCAGCCCGCGCGTGGCGCGGACGAGCCGCAGGCTCTCGCGCACCGCGGCGGGCGCGTTGGCGGCGATCGCCTCGGCGAGCTCGAGCCCGCGCCTCTCCGGGATGAGGCGCGGGAGGCGGATCGCCCCGCCGGCGGCGGCGACGAGTCCGCGCGTGACCTCGGGCAGCCCGAGCTGCATCCCGGCAGCGATCACCACAGCGCACGCGAGCGCGAGCTCCAGGCCGCCGGCAAGCGCGTAGCCGTGGACCGCCGCGATGACGGGCGTGCTGCGCTCCATGCTGACGAACCCCGCGAAGGACTCCGTCGCGTCGCCGAGCGCCTCGCCGTCCACGGCCGCGACGGCGGCGAAGTCCGCGCCGGCGCAGAACGCGCGCCCGTCTCCGCGCAGGATCGCCACGCGCGCGTGGGCAGCCGCCGGATCGCCTCCTCCAGGCCGCGGTTCACGGCGGCGTCGATCGCGTTGAGGCGGTCGGGCCGGCGCGGCGTGATCCGGGCGAGGTTCCCGACGCGCTCGTACGCGACGACTCCCTCCATCGGCCGCACTCTAGACCGACGGGTCAACCATCCGGTGGATGCGCGGGCCCTACGGCGCCACGCGTTGGCCGGGCCGTCGCACGCGATACCACCGGGCGCCGTAGCGCGGCAGCTCGAGCGCGACCTCGCCGCCGTCGCCCACGGAGAGCTCGTCGTGCCCGAACAGGTCCACCAGCACGGCGCCGTCGGCGTCGTCCAGCGCGATCGCGCAGGACACGTCGCGACCCGCGAGGTTGTGGACGGCGACGATCGTCGAGTCGTCCCAGTCGCTGCGGTGCGCGAGCACCGACGGCTCGCCGGCGTCCAGCAGGGTGCAGACGCCGAAGCCCAGCTCCGGGCACTCCTTGCGGCGGCGGATCAACCGCTCGAACCAGTTCAGCAGGGAGTCGGGCTCGCGCCGCTGGTGCGCGACGTTGACGTCCTCGGGCGTGCACCCCTCGGTGGAGACGAGCGGGCGGAACGGCTCGTCGGCGGTCGTGAAGCCGCCGTGGCGCTCGGGGGACCACTGCATCGGCGAGCGCACGCTCATGCGGCCCTCCAGCTCGAGGTTCTCCGCCATCCCGATCTCCTCGCCGTAGAACAGGACCGGCGTGCCCGGCAGCGAGAACGCGATGCTGTAGGCGAGGCGGATGCGGTCCTCATCGCCGGCGAGCATCGTCGGCACGCGACGGCGAAGGCCGCGGCCGTAGAGCTGCAGCTCCTTCTCGGGACCGAAGGCGGCGAAGACCTCCTGACGCTCGTCCTCGCTGAGCTTGTCCAGGGTGAGCTCGTCGTGGTTGCGCACGAAGTTCGCCCACTGGCAGTCCTCGGGCAGCTCGGGAAGCGAGTGCAGCGCCTCCGCGAGCGGCGCCGCCTGCTCGCGGGCGAGCGCCAGGTACAGGGCCTGGTTGACGGTGAAGCTGAGGACCATGTGCAGCTCGTCGTCGTTCCCGAAGAACTCGCGCTGCTGCTCGGGCGGGAGGTTCACCTCGCCGATGAGGATCGCGTCGCCGCGGCGGCGGCCCATGTAGGAGCGCAGGTCGCGCAGCAGCTCGTGCGGGTCCTGCATCGCGCCCTCGGGCAGGCCCATCGGCTCGAGCATGAACGGCACCGCGTCCACGCGGAACCCGGCAAGGCCCTGCTCGAGCCAGTACCCGATGACCTGCGCGATCTCGTCGCGGACCTCGGGGTTGGCGACGTTGAGGTCCGGCTGGAAGGAGTAGAAGCGGTGCAGGTAGTACTGGCCGGCCTCCTCGTCCCACGCCCAGTTGGAGTTCTCCTGGTCGGGGAAGACGACGTCGCCGGGCTTCTCCTCGGGCTTCTCGTCGACCCACACGTAGAAGCCCCGGTACGGCGAGTCGCGATCCTTGCGCGCGGACTGAAACCAGCGGTGCTGGTCGGAGCTGTGGTTCATGACGAGGTCGACGATCACGCGGATGCCGCGGTCGCGGGCGGTGCGCACGAACTCGGCGAAGTCGCCCGGCGTCCCGAGCCGCTCGTCGACGCCGTAGAAGTCGCAGATGTCGTAGCCGTCGTCGCGGCAGGGGGAGGGGTAGAAGGGCATGAGCCACACGCACGTGATCCCGATCCCGGCGAGGTAGTCCAGCCGCTCGGTGAGGCCCTGCAGGTCGCCGCGCCCGTCGCCGTCGGCGTCGAGGAACGTCTGCACCGAGAGGCAGTACAGGACGGCGTTCTTCCACCACAGATCGCTTGTCGCCTTGCGGATCACGCTTTGAGCCTCGGCAGGACCTCGGATGCGAACGCCTCGATGAACGGCCCCTGTTCCTTGCCGACGTGATGCACGTAGAGCTCGTCGGGCCGCAGCTCGAGGAGCTCGTGCAGCGCGTCGGCGAGTCGCCCGAGGTCGCTTGACACCACCACCGGTCCTCGCATGTGCTCCGGGCGCACGTGCTGGGCGACGGCGTCGAACGCCTCGGGCGTGTCGATGTCCCAGCAGGCGGGGGGCGCGAACACGTTGGTGCGCCACTGGTCGTGCGCCATCTGAAGCGCCTGGTCCTCCGTCGGCGCCCAGCTCACGTGGACCTGCAGGACGAAGCGTCCGCGACCGCCGGCGTCGCGCCAGCCGCCGACGACGCGCTCGAGCGTCCCCCGGTCCTGGTTGATGGTGGCGAGGCCGTCGGACCACTCCGCGACCCACCGGGCGGTGGCCTCGCTCACGGCGGCGCCGAGCAGCGGCGGGGGCTGGGCCGGCAGCGTCCACAGGCGGGCGCGGTCGACGCGGATCAATCCGTGATGGGTGACCTCCTCGCCCGCGAGCAGCGCCCGCATCACGTCGACGCATTCGCGCAGGCGCGCGTTGCGGGTCGTCTTCTCCGGCCAGCGGTCGCCGGTGATGTGCTCGTTGGAGGCCTCGCCGGTGCCGAGCGCGATCCAGAGCCGGCCGGGGAACATCTCGCAGAGCGTCGCGGCCGCCTGCGCGATGATCGCGGGGTGGTAGCGCTGGCCCGGCGCGTTCACGACGCCGAACGGCAGGGAGGTGGTCGCCAGCGCCGCGCCCAGCCACGACCACGCGAACCCCGACTCACCCTGGCGGGCGCTCCACGGGGAGAAGTGGTCGGAGGACATCCCGGCGTCGAACCCCGCCGCCTCCGCGGCGCGGGCGACCTCCAGCAGCGCGCTCGGCGCGATCTGCTCGTGCGAGTGGTGCAGCCCCACGACAGGCACGTCGCGCGGCGTACCCGCCGGGCAGGGCGGGCACGCCGTGTTTCTCTACCTGGATTTCGCTTCGAAGGCCGGCGGGGCGGGCGCGCGGCGAAGGTACCCTGTCCCCATGGCCGCGACCCATCCGGTCGACCTCTACGACGTCCCCCCGGAGTTCGCCGAGTTCCGCGACGCGATCCGCCAGATCGTCCGCGACCGGGTGGCACCGCGGGCCGCGGAGATCGACGCGACGGCCGAGTACCCGTGGGACCTCCGCCGGCTGTTCGCCGAGCACGACCTCCTCGGGCTGCCCTTCGACACCGCCCACGGCGGCACCGGCACCGGCGCGCTCATGCTCGGCATCGCCATCGAGGAGATCTCGAAGGCGTGCGCGTCCACCGCCCTCATCGTCATCCTCCAGGACCTCGGCACGCTGCCCATCCGGCTGCACGGATCCGCCGAGCTGCAGGAGCGCTTCCTGCCGCGCTGCGCGACGGGCGAGTGGGCGCCTGCGTTCGCGCTGTCCGAGCCCGAGGCGGGCTCCGATCCGGCGGGCATGACCACGAGCGCCGTGCGCGACGGCGACGAGTGGGTCATAACCGGCACCAAGAACTGGATCTCCAACCTGGGGATCGCGGACTTCTACGTCGTCTTCGCGGTCACCGATCGCGAGCACCGCAGGCTGAGCGCGTTCGTCGTCGAGGCCGACCGACCCGGCTTCAGCATCGGCAAGCTCGAGCACAAGCTCGGCATTCGCGGGTCGCCGACGGGCCAGCCGATCTTCGACGGCGTGCGCGTGCCGGCGGAGAACCTCATCGGCACGGAGGGCAAGGGCCTGTCGATCGCGCTGTCCACGCTCGACCACTCCCGGCTCGGCGTCGCCGCGCAGGCCCTCGGCATCGCCCAGGGCGCGACCGACTACGCGGTCGCCTATGCAAAGGAGCGCAAGCAGTTCGGCCAGCCGATCGCGTCCTTCCAGGGGATGCAGTTCAAGCTCGCCGACATGGAGACGCGGACCGCCGCCGCGCGCGAGCTGCTCTACAAGGCGTGCGCGAAGGCCGATCGCGGCGAGCCCGATCTCGGCAAGTACTCCGCAATGGCGAAGCTCTTCTGCTCGGACACGGCGATGGCGGTCACCGTCGAGGCGGTGCAGGTGCTCGGCGGCTACGGCTACGTCTCCGAGTACCCCGTCGAGCGGATGCTGCGCGACGCCAAGATCACGCAGATCTACGAGGGGACGAACGAGATCCAGCGCGTCGTGATCGCGAGGACGCTGTGAACCTGCGGCGCATCCTGCTTGCGGCCGCGGTGGCGCTCTCGGCGGGGTTGGCGGTCGTCGCCGCGCTGAGCGGCTTCAGCGACTCGACGCCGATCCGCCTCATCCAGGGCGCCGCGTTCCTCGTCCTGCTCGTGTTCGGCGTGGGCGGGGCGATGGGCGCCCTGGGCGTGCGCATGGCGGGCTGGCAGGACCCGGAGAGCGAGGAGGACTTCGAGCGCATCGTGGAGCGCACGGAGCGCCTGGCGCGGGAAGGGACGGCCGCCGAGCCGGACGAGATGGAATTCGCCGAGCTCGATCCGTTCGACGACGAGGACTTCGAGGAGCTGGTGCGCGAGGCGCTCGACGAGCTGCCCGACCTGCTGCAGCGCGCGCTCGGGCGCAACGTCGCGGTCGTGATCTCCAACGGCGGGCGCCGCAACCGGGCGTACGGCATGTACCACGGCGACGGCGTCGCCCGCGACGACATCCCGGACAAGATCATCATCTACCGCGACACGCTGCGGCGCGACTTCGGGCACGATCCCGATCTGCTGCGCCAGCAGGTGACGATCACCGTGCGCCACGAGCTCGCCCATCATCTGGGGGCGGACGAGCTCGGCGTGCGCGAGCTCGGGCTGTAGCGCGCCTCAGGCCGCGAGGCCCAGCGCCGAGCGCTCACCGAGCCGCAGCTCGACGACTCCATGGCTGGACTCCACCACGCGGAATCCGGCGCGCTTCAGGATCGTGCGAGCCGGGCCGTTGTCGGCGAGCGTGAGCGCGATGAAGTCCGTGATGCCGTTCCCGGCGGCGCGCGCGAGCAGGTGCCGGACGAGCATCGAGGCGACGCCGCGGCCGTGCCAGTCGTCGACGACCTCGAACGCCAGGTCCGCCGTCGTCGCGCTGCCCCCGAGCGTCGCGTAGCGGGCGACGCCCACGAACGAGCCGTCGCGGGGGTCGACGGCCGCCAGCGCCTCGTGGCGCACGTGATCGATGTCCGTGAAGAACGTCAGCTCGTCGTCCGTGATGCGCGGCTTGGGATGCAGGAAGCGCTGGTAGCGCGCGTCCCGGCTGAGGCGGCCGTACATCTCCGCGACGCGTCCACGGTCCTCCCGCGTGACGGGCCGGATCTGAAGCAGGATGCAGGTCGCTTCCATGACCGCGAACCTGCCGTGCGGCGGCGGGGCCGGCCTGCGAGGAGGCTCCCGAGCGGAGGTGTGGACAGCACCCGGCGTAGGATCTGGCCGCGTGATGATCGTCATGACACCGGGGGCCGGCGAGGCTGAGGTGGAGGCGGTCCGCGAGCGTCTGGCGACGACCGGCGTGCACGTCGTCGTGATGCCGGGTGAGCTGACGACGGCCATCGGCGCCATCGGGGACCCCGAGGGCGTCCGCGAGCTGGGCCTGGAGGGCATGCCCGGCGTCGATCGCGTCGTGCCGATCTCGCGGCCCTACAAGCTGGCGTCCTCCGAGCTCTTCCACACGGGGCCGACGGCGTTCGAGATCGCCGGCCGGCGGATCGGGGGAGGCGACACCTTCTGCCTCATCGCCGGGCCCTGCACCGTCGAGTCGCGCGAGCAGACGCTCGCGGTCGCGCGCACGGTGCATGCCGCAGGCGCGTCGATGCTGCGCGGCGGCGCCTTCAAGCCGCGCACGTCGCCATTCGCCTTCAAGGGACTCGGCGTGGAGGCGCTGGAGATCCTGTCCGTCGCGCGCGAGGTGACCGGGCTCCCCGTCGTCACCGAACTGCTCGACGCCCAGCACGCCGACGCGATCGCCGAGCACGCCGACGTCGTGCAGATCGGCGCGCGCAACATGCAGAACTACGCGCTCCTCGAGGTCGCCGGCCGCCTCGGCAAGCCGGTGCTCCTCAAGCGCGGGCTGTCCTCCAGCCTGGAGGAGCTGCTCCAGGCGGCGGACTACGTGCTGAAGGAGGGGGAGGACCGTGTCGTGCTGTGCGAGCGCGGCATCCGCACGTTCGAGACGGCGACCCGGTTCACGCTCGACCTGGGCGCGATCCCCTGGCTGAAGCTCCACACGCATCTGCCGGTGATCGTCGATCCCAGCCATGCGTCGGGCGACCGGCGCCTCGTGGAGCCTCTGAGCCGGGCGGCCGCCGCCGTGGGGGCCGACGGGATCATCGTCGAGGTGCACAACCACCCGGAGGCAGCGCTGTGCGACGGGCCGCAGCAGCTCGGCACCGGAACGTTCGCGGCGTACGTCGAGGGCGTGGCGGCGCACGCGGGACTCGTCGGCAAGCACTTGGCATGAGCGTCCGGCTGCGGCGCATCGACCACGTCGTGCTGACGGTCGCCGACCTCGCGGCGACGATCGGCTTCTACGAGCGCGTGCTGGGGATGCGCCACGTCGTGACGGGCGATCGCCACGCGCTGCACTTCGGCGACTCCAAGCTCAACCTGCACCCGGAGGTCAACGACTACCCGCCGCTGAAGGCGGCGGTGCCGACGCTCGGCAGCGAGGACATCTGCCTCGCGGCCGACGGTCCGCTGGAGGAGATCGTCGAGCACCTGCGCGCAGAGGGGGTCGAGATCATCGAGGGGCCGGTGCGGCGCGACGGCGCGCTCGGCTCGATGACCAGCGTGTACTTCCGCGACCCGGACGCCAACCTCGTCGAGGTCAGCGTCTACGACTGACGGGGCGTCACCGCCCGAACCGCCGCGGCCCCGTGGGCTTCCACAGCGACACGGCGAACAGGCCCTTCGGGTCGGTGTGGAAGGAGTCGAGCTCCATGCCGGCGGCGCGCAGGTCCGCCTCCAGGCGCTCGCGCGTGAACTTCACGCTCAGCTCCGTGCGCATCTCCTCGCGCGCCGCGAAGGCGACCTGCAGGTCGATCGTCTTCAGGTTCACCGTGCAGTGGTCGACCGCCCGCAGGCGCATCTCGATCCACTGATGGCGGCGGTGGTAGAAGGCGACGTGCTCGAAGAGCTCGAGGTCGAAGTCCGCGTTCAGCTCGCGGTTGCAGACGCGCAGGATGTTGAGGTTGAACGCGGCGGTGACGCCGAGGCTGTCGTCGTAGGCCGCCTCGATGACGTGCGGGTCCTTGTGGAGGTCGGTGCCCAGCAGCAGGCGGTCGTCGGGACCCAGGGCGCGCCGGACGCTGCGCAGGAAGCGCCGTCGCGATCCCGGCAGGAAGTTGCCGATCGTCCCGCCCAGCAGCGCGACGATGCGCGGGCCGGCCGGTTCGGGGAGCGCGTCGAGATGGCGCTCGAAGTCGCCGATGACGCCGTGGACCTGCAGGCCGGGGTACTCCTCGACGAGCTCCGCCGCCGTCGCGAGGACCGTCGCCTCCGACACGTCCAGCGGCACGTAGGTGCGCAAGGTCCCGGCGGCGGCCATCGCGTCGAGCAGCACGCGCGTCTTCGTCGCGTACCCGGCGCCGAGCTCGACGAGCTCGCTCGCGCCGGTGCCCGCCGCCAGATCGCCCGCGATCGCCTCGAGGATCGTCCGCTCCGTGCGGGTCGGGTAGTACTCGGGCAGCTCGCAGATGCGCTCGAACAGCTCCGAACCGTGCGCGTCGTAGAAGTGCTTGGACGGCAGCTCCTTCGCCGGGCGCGTGAGGCCGTCGAGCGCGTCCTCGGCCAACGTGCGCTCGTCGCCGGGGCCGAGGCGGGAGGTGATCTGCACTGCGGTGGCGGTCATGTGATCCCTTCTACGAGCCGGACGCCGGAGAAGATCTGCTTCCGCTGGCGCAGGTCCCAGTTGCGGAAGGAGGGCGTCTTCACCCGCGGGTGCGTCGTCCACGCGCCGCCGCGCAGCACGCGGTAGCCCGCGTCGAAGAAGACCTCGGAGTACTCGCGGTACGGATGGGCGACGAAGCCCGGGTAGCCGGTGAACTCGCTCGCCGTCCACTCCCACACGAGCCCGACGTCCTCGAGCAGCCCGAGGTTCGCGGCGTGCTCCCACTCGAGCTCGGTCGGCAGGCGTGCGCCGTGCTCGCGGGCGTACGCGTCGGCCTCGAACCACGAGACGTGGCACATGGGCACGTCGGGATCGCCGGCGCCGGTGAGCTCGGCGACGGACACCGGTCGGCGGGCGATGCGGAAGGGCTCGAGCTCGACGCGGTGCCGTGGGCGCTCGTTGTCGTAGGACCAGGCGCCGTCGGTGGCGCCGATCCACGCTTCGCCGCCCGGCACGTCGACCCAGCCGGCCTGCGCGGTCATCGCCGGCGGGCCGTCCAGCGCGGGGACCTCCAGGCCGCCGAGCCGCATCGCCTGCAGCATCGTCTCCGTGTGCTGCAGCTCGTGGCGAAGGACGAGCTCGTGCAGCACCGGATCCGGGCCGCGCTCGTCCAGGACCTCGAGCACCCGCCCGCGGACGTCGTCGAGGTACTGCAGCGCGCTCGCGCGGTCGAGCAGCTCGATCGTGCCGCGCACACTGCGCGGGGTCTCGAACGCGTCGTAGACCGCCGCGAGGTCGCCGTGCAGCAGCTCCCGGCCGCCGTAGCGGTGCGCGAGCCAGAGGTCCTCGTAGGCCGCGATGTGCGCGAGGTCCCAGACGAGCGGGCTCATCAGCTCGTCGATCTGGCGCTCGAGATCGTGGGTCGAGAGCGGGGCGACGAGCCCGAGGGTGCGCTCGCGCACTGCGGCGAGGTCCTCGGCGACGCGGCGCATTGCGGCCAGCCTACCCCGAGGTGCACGGGTTGCCCGTACCCCCGGACGCGGGGGTGCCCCATGCCGTCGGAGCCGAGGCTGCGGGAGTCTCGCCGGCGTCGTGAGAAGCCCCCAAGGAGCCCCTGCGCAACCAAACTCGATCGCCGCCCGCGCTGGGCGCTGGAGCGCGCAGCACCGCCGGAAGGCCGTCCTCGCCTGGGTCGCCTTCGTCGTGGTCGCGCTCGTGTCCGGCAGCATGATCGGCACGAAGCAGCTGTCCGACGACGACGCAGGCGTCGGCGAGTCCGCTCGTGCGGACAAGACGCTCAACGCGGCGTTCCCGAACGAGACGGTCGAGGAGAACGTCTTCATCCAGGGTCGTGCCGGCGCCAAGGTCTCCGACCCGGCCTTCCGGGCCGCGATCGCCGCCGCGGTCGCCAAGGTCCACACGCTGCCCGGCGTGACCGACGTGCAGTCGCCGCTCGCGAAGGGCAACGAGGGCCAGATCTCGAAGGATCGCCGGTCGGCGCTCGTGAGCTACGAGCTGCCCGAGCTCGACGGCGCAGCGGTCGATCGTCAGGTCGCCCAGATCGAGTCCGCCGTGGCGGCGGTCGGCAAGCAGCACTCGAGCGTCCGCATGGAGGCGTTCGGCGACGCGACGGTCGACAAGGGCATCTCCGACCGCTTCGACAAGGACTTCCAGCGGGCCGAGATGCTGTCGCTGCCGGTCACGCTCATCATCCTCGTGGTCGCGTTCGGCGCGCTCGTCGCCGCGGGCCTGCCGCTGCTGCTGGGCCTGACCGCGGTCGCCGCGTCGATGGGGCTGCTCGCGCTGCCGAGCCACATCCTCCCGGTGGAGGAGTCGATCTTCTCCGTGATGCTGCTGATCGGCATGGCCGTGGGCGTGGACTACTCGATGTTCTACCTCCGGCGCGAGCGCGAGGAGCGCGCGGCCGGGAAGTCGCCGCGCGACGCGATCGAGATCGCCGCGGCGACGTCGGGCCGCGCCGTCCTGGTCTCCGGGCTGACGGTGATCATCGCGATGGCCGGAATGTTCCTCACCGGCGACAAGACGTTCATGGGCTTCGGTCTCGGGACGATCATCGTCGTCGCCGCCGCGATGCTCGGCTCCATCACCGTCATCCCCGCGATGCTGAGCTGGCTCGGCGACCGCATCGACAAGGGCAAGGTGCCGCTGCTCTGGCGGCTCAAGCGCCCGGACGGGGAGTCGCGCCTGTGGAACGCCGTGATCGGCGCGTCGCTGCGCCGGCCGCTCGTGGCCGCCGTCGCGGCCACCGCGCTGCTGCTGGTCCTGGCGTCGCCCGTGCTGAGCATGAAGACCGCCCTGTCCGGGACGGAGTCGCTGCCGCGCGACATCCCGGTGATGCAGACCTACGACCGCATCCAGGCGGCGTTCCCAGGCCAGCCGGCGCCGGCCGTCGTCGCCGTGAAGGCCAACGACGTGACCAAGCCTCAGGTCGTCGAGGCGATCGCGCGGATGCAGCGCGAGGCGAAGGCGACCGGCCTGCTGCACGACCCGATGTCCGTCACCGTGTCCAAGGACCGGACCGTGGCCTCCGTTCACATGGCGGTCGCCGGCTCGGGGACCGATGAGCAGTCCAACAAGGCGCTCGCCGCGCTGCGCGACGACGTCATCCCCGACACGGTCGGCCAGGTGCCGGGCGTGAGCGCGCCCGTCACGGGCTGGACCGCCGGCTCTGAGGACTTCAACGACCAGATGAAGTCGAGCGCGCCGATCGTGTTCGCCTTCGTGCTGACGCTGGCGTTCCTGCTGCTGCTGGTCACGTTCCGCTCGATCGTGATCCCGATCAAGGCGATCGTCCTGAACCTGCTGTCCGTGGGCGCCGCGTACGGCGTGCTCGTGTGGGGCTTCCAGGACGGCCATCTGGAGGGCCTGCTGGGCTTCGAGTCCACGGGCGCGATCGTGAGCTGGCTGCCGCTGTTCCTCTTCGTGATCCTGTTCGGCCTGTCGATGGACTACCACGTGTTCATCCTGAGCCGGATCCGGGAGGCGTACGACCGCGGGATGAGCACGGACGCCGCGATCTCGCACGGCATCCGGACCACCGCGGGCGTGGTGACGAGCGCGGCGGTCGTGATGGTCGCGGTGTTCTCGATCTTCGGGACGCTCTCGATGGTCGACATGAAGCAGATGGGCGTCGGCCTGGCCGTCGCGGTCCTCGTCGACGCGACCATCGTCCGCGCCGTGCTGCTGCCCGCGGCGATGAAGCTGCTGGGCGACCGCAACTGGTACCTGCCGCGCAGCCTGCGCTGGCTGCCTCGCTTCGGCCACGAGGGCCGGTCGGTGCCGGAGGGCGCTGGCGCGTAGCCGTCTCTAGGGTGGGCGGGCGTGTCGGACGCGCCCGCCCTCGCGCTCTCGCTCGCCGTCCTGGCGATCGCTCTCGCGGCGGCCGTCTCCGAGGTCCGATGGGCTTCCGAGGCGGCCGTCGCCGCGTGCGGGGCCGGGGTCCTCGTCGGGGTGGGCGCGCTGTCGGCGTCGCAGGCTGGGGATGCGCTCCGGGATCTGGCTCCCACGGCCGCCTTCCTCGCCGCCCTGCTCGTGCTTGCCGAGGGCTGCCGGCGGGAGGGGCTGTTCGACGCGCTCGGCGTGCGTCTCGGCTCCGGTGCGCGAGGGAGTCCGCGCCGCCTGCTTGCGCTGGTCTTCGCGGCGGCCGCCGGTGTGACCGCCGTCCTCAGCCTCGATGCGACCGTCCTGCTGCTCACGCCGGTGGTCCTGACGACCGCCGCGCGACTGCGGGTGAGCCCGCGGCCGCACGCCTACGCCAGCGCGCACCTGGCGAACTCGGCCTCGCTGCTCCTGCCGATCTCCAACCTCACGAACCTGCTTGCGTTCCACGCCAGCGGGCTTTCCTTCACGCGCTTCGCCGCGCTCATGGCCGGACCGTGGGCGGGGGCGATCGCCGTGGAGTGGATGGTCCTGCGCCGAGCGTTCGCGGCTGAGCTGCGCCGCTCCGTACCGGCGCCGCGGACGCGTCCGGCGCCGCTGCCGCGCGTCGCCGTTGGTGTCGTGGCGCTCACGCTCGCGGGTTTCTGCCTGAGCTCGCTGGCCGGGATCGAGCCGGTGTGGGTGGCGGCCGCCGGGGCGGCCGTCCTCGCGCTGCGCACGCGCGCCCGACTCGCCGAGCTCGTGCGTGCGGCGTCGCCGGAGTTCGTCATCTTCGTCCTCGGCCTCGGCGTGATCGTCGCGGCGGCCGCGCGGCACGGCCTCGACGATGCCGTGCAGTGGCTCCTCCCGTCCGGCGACTCGCTGCCGGCGCTGCTCGGGGTGGCAGTCGTCGCCGCGGCGCTCGCGAACGTCGTCAATAACCTGCCGGCGACGCTCATCCTCGTCCCGGCCGCCGTTGCCGCGGGCGGACACGCGGCGGTGCTCGCGGTGCTGGTCGGCGTGAACGTCGGGCCGAACCTCACGTACACCGGATCGCTCGCGACGCTCCTGTGGCGACGGGTGCTGCGCCACGGCGCGGAGGAGGCGTCGCTGCGCGAGTTCGTCCGGCTCGGCCTTCTGACGGTGCCCGCCGCGATCGTCGTCGCGGTGTGCATGCTGTGGCTCGCGCTCGGCGTGGGAGGATGACCGGGCCGTGCGCGCCGTCGTGTGGATCGTGGAGGAGACCTGGGAGGCGACGGTGGACGCCGCCGCGCTCCTGCCCCCTGACACCGAGGTGGAGCTCCTGCACGTGACCGGCGAGGTCGAGGCCGTGGTCGCTGGGGGAAGGCGCGGGCTTCTCGGCCGCCACCCGCCGCCTCCGCCGGACTCCGTTCCGGTCGCGCTCGCGGAGGCGGAGGAGGCGCTGCTCGCCGAGGCGGCCGCACGGCTGGGCCGGCCCGCCGCGACGTCCGGGCGCTCCGGCCCCGCCGAGCGCGCCGTGCTCGCGGCCGTCCAGGGCGCCGACGTCCTGGTCTTGGCGCGTGACCGCGACGACCCGGGCCCGCGCAGCCTCGGCCACGCGACGCGATTCGTCGTCGACCACGCGCCGTGCACGGTGGTCCTGGCGCGGCCGGACTAGTCACGGCTCACATCGGTCGCCGGGGTCCCGTTGTCCTTACATGGACCGATCCGACTCGACAGATACGAGAACCGCTCCACGCGCCGGCCGGTTGCTGGCGGTGCTCCTGACGCCGCTGTTCCTCTACCAGGCCGACGCGACGATCGTGAACGTCGCCAATCCATCGATCCGCGCGGACCTGCACGCGTCGGGCGCCGAGCTTCAGCTGATCGTCGGGGGCTATCTGCTGGCCTCCGCGGCGCTGCTCATCACCGGCGCGCGGCTTGGTCAGCTGCGCGGCTACCGTCGCATGTTCCTCGTCGGGGTGGGGACCTTCGCCCTCGCCTCGCTGGCCGCGGGGCTGGCACCCAGCCCGACGGCGCTGATCATCGCCCGCGTGGTGCAAGGCGCCGGTGGTGCGCTCATGCTGCCGCAGGTCCTCATCGGGATCCAGCTCACCTTCGAGGCGGGCGCCGAGCGTGCGCGCGCCATGGGCCTGTACAGCGCCGCGCTGGCCGGCGGCGCCGTGATCGGACAGCTCCTGGGCGGCCTGCTCGTGTCGGCCGACCTGCTCGACAGCGAGTGGCGACCGATCTTCCTCGTCAATGTCCCCGTCGCGCTCCTCGTGCTCATCGCGGGCCGGCGCTTCCTGCCCGGCGATCAGCAGCCTGATGCCGCGCGGCGGCTGGACCTCCCCGGCGTCGCCATCCTCTCCACGGGGCTGCTGCTCATCGTCCTACCGCTGACCCTCGGCCGCGAGATGCATTGGCCGGCATGGACGTGGATCTGCCTCGCAATCAGCGTCCCGCTGCTGATCGCGTTCGTCGCCGTCGAGCGGCGCACAGCGGCGAGCGGTCGCGCTGCCCTGCTGAACCTGCACGTCATCGCGCGGCCCGCGATCGCGTGGGGACTGTGGCCGTATGCGATCGCCGTCAGCACGTACTACGCGCTGCTGTTCACGCTGGCGCTGTACCTCCAGCGCGGGCTCGGATGGAGCCCGGTGGCCTCCGGGCTGGCGCTGGTGCCGTGGGTCGCGTCGTTCGGGATCGTCGGCCGGCTGGTCGGCCGGGTCCCACGCCGGCTGGCGTCGCTCGTGGCGCCCGTCGGCTGCCTGCTCCTGGCGGCCGCCTACGCCGCGATCTGCACCTCGCTTCTGGCAGGTGAGCGCCCGGCCGTCCTGGTCGCCCTGCTGACGCTCGGAGGCGTCGGGCTCGGCGCGAGCTTCAGCGCGATGCTCCAGCACCTGACCGCGGCTGCCACGCCGCGCTACGCCGCCGACATCAGTGGCGTGTTCACCACGAGCGGGCAGGTCGCCGGCACGCTCGGCGTCGCGGGGTTCGGCACCGCCTACCTCGCACTGGCTGCGCACCAGGGCGCCACGGACGCGTTCGCGATCAGCACGGCGGCATTCGCCGTGGCCGCGCTCGTCGCCGCGGCGCTCGCCTACCGGGCGACCCACGTGACGGCTACCTGAGTCCCAGCGTCCGTGCGACGTTGGCCGCCGCCGGCGCGTCGTCCGGCGCGAGCCGCGTGAGCAGCTCGCCCCAGCCGGCGTGCCGGCGCACGGCGGCGCGGACGTGCTCGAGGCCCTGGGCGGCGTCGCCCGTATGCACCATGGACAGGCCCGCCCAGAACTCGAGCTCGATGCAGTCCGGCGCCCGCTCGTAGGCTGCGATGTAGCGCTCGGCGGCCGCGGCGTACTCGCCCTCCGCCGTGAGGCGATCGCCCTCGGCCGCCTCGCCGTAGGCGTCCTGCAGCGTCACCAGGCGGCGCAGCTCCTGCAGCGGCTCCGGGTGATCCTCGACGCGCAGGTCGACCGAGCGCTCCCACGGCTCGCCGGTGGCCGCCACGACGATGACGGCGGCCGACTGGCGGCCGCGGACGTCGCCGCCGGCCGCCTCCCCGGCCTCCAGCGCGGCGAGCAGCCGATGGACGAGGTCGCGCTCGGCTGCGACGTAGGCCTGCGCCATCGCGGGCCAGACGTCGGGGGTGGCCATGATGTTCGCCTGGCAGGCGTGGCCGTCGCCGAGCACGTGGCCGGCGAAGTCCATGCAGCTGTCGCCGGTGTGGGCGGCGACCTGGCCCGTGCGATCCGCGACCGCGACCTGACGGACGTTCGCCAGCTCGTCCCGGGCGACGAGCTGGTCGAGCGCGTCGCGCGCTCCCGCCCCGTCGCGGAGCAGGGCCAGCGTGCGAGGCCCGTAGGAGGAGTCCACGTTGGCCTGCGTGGCGATCGCGCCGACCCCCGGCTCGGCCCAGGTCACCAGGCTGCCGACGGAGAACCAGTGCGATTGGACCGCGACGCCCATCGCGCCGGTGTCCTGGTCGGTGGCGACGATCGAGTAGGTCATGAGAGGTGCACGATCATCGCTTCGCTCGCCGCCAGTTGCATGTTCGCAAGCTCGCACGGACCGTTGGGTTCGCGCGCCGGATCGGTCGAGATCTCCACGACACCCTGTCTCGGGAGGTCGCCCGGGAGTGCCAGCCGGCGCGCCTGCGCGGCGAAGTTGACGATCGCCAGGTAGCGGTCGGCGCCGTCGACGCGCAGCCAGGCGAGCAGGTCGTCGCCCGCCGTCAGCGATCGCTGCTCGCCGGACTGCAGCGCCGGTAGGCGGCGGCGCAACGCCGCTAGCCGGCGCGCGAGCGAGAGCGTCGAGTCGGGATCACCCTCCTGGACCGCGACGGCCAGTCGTTCGGTGTCCGCGATGAGCGGGAGCCACGGTTCGCCGGTGGTGAACCCTGCGCCGGGGCCGGCCTGGGAGGCCGGCGCCCACGGGATCGGCGCGCGCTCGGGGTCGCGACCGTCGACGTCGACGACCCGGTCGGACGGGATCTCCGCGTCGGGCAGGCCGAGCTCCTCCCCCTGGTAGATGAACGGGGTGCCGCGCAACGCGTAGAGCATGAGGAGGACCGCACGGGCGCGAGCGGGACCCTGGCCGTCGTGGTCGAAGCGGGACGCGACGCGCGCATGGTCGTGATTGGCCAGGAACCAGGCCGGCCACGCCGCCTCCGTGGAGAGCGCCTCGAACCCGTCGATCCCCGACCGGAACGCGGCCGCGTCCCACGGCAGGCGCAGGAACACGAAGTTGTGCGCGAGGTGCAGCTGGTCGCCGGTGTTTACGTAGGAGACGATCCGCTCCAGGTCGAGCAGGTACACCTCGCCGACGAGCATCCGGTCGGTGTGGGCGTCGACGACCTGCCGCAACCGGCGCAGGCGCTCGTGGATCTGCGGACGCCAGTCCTCGTAGGGCACCGGCTCGCCCGGAACCGCGTCACGCAGCTGCGGGTCCTTCGCGAGCTTGTGGACGACGTCGATCCTGAAGCCGTCGACGCCCCGCTCGCACCAGAAGCGCAGGACGTCGTGCATCGCCGCCTCGACGTCCGGGTTGTCCCAGTTCAGGTCGGGCTGTTGGGGGAGGAACGAGTGCAGGTACCACTCGCCGCTGCGCTCCTCGTGCGTCCAGGCGCCGCCGACCGCCTTGAACGACGAGCGCCAGTTGTTCGGCGGCCCGCCGTCGCGGCCCTCGCGCCACACGTACCAGTCGCGCCTCGGGCTCTGCGGCCCGGCCAGCGCCTCCCGGAACCACGGATGCTGGTCGGACGTGTGGTTGGGGACGAAGTCGACGACGACCTTGATGTCGCGGCGATGCGCCTCCTCGAGGAGCACGTCGAAGTCCTCGAGCGTGCCGAACTCGGCGGCGACGTCGCAGTAGTCGGCGACGTCGTAGCCGAAGTCGGCCATCGGCGACGGGTAGAAGGGCGAGAGCCAGATCGCCTCGACGCCGAGATCGGTGAGATAGTCGAGGTGAGCGGTGATGCCGGGCAGATCGCCGATGCCGTCGCCGTCGGAGTCGGCGAACGAGCGCGGGTAGATCTGGTAGATGGCGCCGCGTCGCCACCACGGGAGGGTGCCCATGGTCATCCGCGTCGGCTACCCGTTCGTGGCGCGTTTGGAGCTAGGGGCGGAAGGTGGCCGTGCGCAACCACCCGATGGGCACGGCCTCCCGATCGTCGTACAGCTGGAGCTGCACGAAGTAGCGCCGATCATCCCCGCGGGGGACCGGGACCCAGAAGTCCCAGCTGGCCTGATCGATGTCGGCCGTGGGGATGATGCTGACATCGCTTCCCTGCTTGGTCTGATCGCCGGTCTGCGCATCGAACAACTGCCAGCGGAGGGGCAGGCGCTTGTCCTTGTAGCCCTCAATGCGGAAGTCGAAGGTGACGAGCGCGCCCTGCCGGGCCAGCAACGGCGCGGTATACGACTCGCGGCTCATGTGCTTGCGGTCCAGGTACTGGCCGAAGCTGATGTCGCGATCGAGGGTCGCATTGCGCAGCTCCGCCGCTTTGACCGGCGCCGAGCCGTCCAGGAGCGGCTTGAGCGCGAGCAGCAGGAACGCGCCGAGGACGAGCAGCGCGGCACTGGATGCGATCCGTCCGGGCCGGGCCTTCGACCACGCGCGCGGTGGCTTCTCGTCGAGCAGGTCGCTCAGTCGCCGGGACAAGCTCTCGACGTCGTACTCCCAGCGCGAGTCCGTGAGCTCGTAAGCCTGCCGCCGGCAAAGCGGCTTCAGATCGGGCGGTAGCTGGCGCTCGGAGGGCATGTGCGCGCCATCGACGAGGACCGGGATGACCTGGACGTCTGGGCGCTGGAGCGCCCGTGCGATCTCGCGCCGCACGAGGTCGTCGGGATCGTCGAGTCGCCGATTGCCCTCGTCGTCGGTGATGGTCATCCAGCGCTTGCCGATGACCGCGAGCAGCACGTCACAGCGATCGAGCAACGACTCGACGTGCTCGTGGTAGTCCACGCCGGCTTCCAGGGCGACGTCACGGAAAGCGCGGCCACGGCCGAGTCGCTCGTCGACGTTGTCGTGCAGGCTTCGCGCCCACCCCCCGGAGTCGGCGCGGCGGTAGTTGATGAAGATCCGATGGGCGCTCGCCGCGGTCGGAGGAGGACTGACCGGTGTCCGTCGTGCGATCAACATCGGTGTGACGCACTCTGCACCTGACATGGACGTGGGTGCAAGTAAGAGAGGTGGCGTGCGCCGCCACCCTTCTTTGCAGCAATTTTTTGCAGCGGTTTCTTGATCATGCGCCCACCCGGCTAGTTCTGTTCGATTCCGGACTGCAAGGACGTCATAGCCCGGTTTGCGCACCATCGGTCGTGGGAGCCTGGGCCCGTCGAGCATCACTCGAATCTCCGAGAGGGATGAGCCCCATCCCAGGGGTCCGCGTCTTCGACAGTGTCATTCAGCCAACGCTGCGAGCCTGCGTCGGCCTGCTGAGCGCGCTTCTAGCGGTCTGCCTCGTCACGGGGTCGGCGAGCGCGGCGCCGGCGGTGCAGTTGGACGTGGTTCCCGACGGCAACGGCACGATCTCGCTGGACCCTCTGCCCTTCCTTGAGAGCGATTGCAGTGCCACGGTCGACCCGGCTTCTGGCACGGTCGCCACGGTTTCGTCGTGTCCCTACGAGTATCCCCGCGGCCAGGAGGTCACCCTGACCGCGACACCGAACGCTCCTGGCGTGACGTTCGAAGGGTGGAGCGACGAGCGCTGTCCCGGAAGGGGCGCATGCACCCTCTTCCTGGATACCGACCAGACTGTCACGGCCCTCTTCTCCCCTCAGTACATCAAGGTGTCCGTGGCCGGGCTCGGCAACGTGACGGCGGACACCGGGGCCACGTGTCAACCCATCACGCCTTCGTCGTTGAATTGCGGCCCGCTTCCGATCTTCTCCCGGGTCACGCTGCTCGCCACTCCCGATCTACCCGGCGATCGGACGACCTGGGTTGCATCCGCCTGCGATGCCCCGCGTCCCCAGCCGGGGGAACGGGAGTGCGTCGTGAGCGTCTACGGCCCGACGTCGACGAGCGTGGGGTTCGGCCACGATCCGGGCGGGGACCGAACTCCGGCGATCAGCGTGCGCTTCCGCATCCTCAAGTCGGGCACGGGCTGGGGAACCGTGCGCGGCGGCCCGCTGGACTGCGGGAACACCTGCACACTGGACGAGAACTTCGGTCGGGGCATAACGCTCCGCGCGGATCCCGCTCGGGGTTCGACGTTCGTCCGCTGGCGCGGAGCGTGCGGCGCGGCGCCGACCTGCTCCTTGGCGGTCGGGCCGGTCACCGCTGTCGTCGCGGTGTTCGATGAGGAAGGCCCGTCGCATCCCGAATCACCTACGAGCGCCCCGGGAACCGTGCGGCCACGCCCGACGTTCGTGGTGCAGATGCCCAGGATGGCCGTGAACGGGCACGGCCGCAATCGCCGGATCTTCATGCGCGTCGCACTCAACGCGCCTGCAACGGTCCGAGGCACCCTCAGCCGCGGGCGGCGACGTGTCGCATCCTGGCGTTGGAGAGTCGCCGCCGGGCGACCGCTGCTGCGCGCGCCGGTGCCCGCTCGGGTGGCCAAGGGCGTGTACAAGCTCCGACTGTCGTTCCGCTCGCGCGCGAGCGAGACGAAGCGCATCACGCGGCGGATCCGACTGCCGGGATAGCCTCGTCAGCCCGGCGGGCCGCCGTTGGTGTCGAGGAGCCTGGCCGCGAGCTCCCGCAGCCACTGCTCCTCATCCCGCTCGGCGATCTCCTGGGCCTTCCGAACGAGCAATGGGTCGCGAGACGGGGCGGCGAACCGAACCGCTCGCCCACGGACTCCGGCATCGGGGTCCGAGAGCAGCCGGATCGCGAGCTTCGAGGCCGGTCCTGCGGGCAGCCTTGGCAGCGCGAACGCCGCCGAAACCCTGACGATGGCGTGCCGACTGGCTGCGCCCGCGGCGACCACCTCGAAGGATCCCGACCCGTCGATCAGCCCCGCGAGGTAGACGGCCTGCGACGCGATCCGAGGATCCTCGGCCCCTACGAGCTCCTCCAGCGCCCGCACTGCGCTGGACCCCAGCTGGTCCGCCAGCCGCGCGTAGTCGACTTCGTCGTCCTTCGCGAACTCAGTCCGCAGTACCTCGAGAACGTCCATCGCGATTGCTCACTTGGTGAACGGGCTGGCCTTGATCTTCGTCTCTTCGTCCGCGGCCAGATCTGGCAGCGGCTTCGTGATGTCCCAGGTCGTGTCGAACATCAGGCGCTTGTCGTCGACGACATGCGAGAGGCCAAGGATGTGACCGCACTCGTGCGCGAGCGTCCACAGCGAGGCCACCGAGGCGATGACGACGCTCGGCCGAGCATTTGGGAACTGTGGCGGCGCTGGCCTCCGCGACGCGCAGCCGCACTGCGGCGGCGAGCACGCGCGTACGAAGTAGACGAAGATCTGGTCCGGGGTGTTGGGGTCGTGATTGCTGAACAGCTGGGCTTGCTCGGCGGTGATGGGACCGTCGATGGTCGGGGGGTCGACGTCGAGATCGTCGAGGTCCGGACGATTGAGAGCCTGGTCGCTGGCGAGGTTCACGTCGATGCCTTTCGCGCTGAACACAGCCCTCATCGCCTGCACCATCCGCAGGCGATCGATGGCCGGGTTCGACACCACCCTCAGATGCAGGTCAACCCAGCGACGCGCGCTCTCCCGTGGAGTTCGAGTCACTGCGGCAGCCGTGTCTACCAGCGGCCCAGCGCGTGTGCAAGCACCGACGCGGTGAACGGCGCGCGTGACTTCAGCCTGATTTCCGGTACGACACACGTTCACAGATAGTGCGATGCCGTACCTCGGCGCGGCGTATCTCTGACAGAATTCTCGTGTCAGCGCCCGAGAAGCTCCAACAGCGGATCGATCACCTCCTCCGGATCACCAGCGGCGCGCATGAGCCGCAGCTGCCGCGCCGCGGCACGCCGCTGCTGTGCCTCCACGCCGTCGGCGCACTGCCGGTAGAGCACCAACGCCTCTTCGGGCCCGCAGCCGTCGGTCAGCAGACAGCTGTGCAGCGCGCACTCGGCCAGGGTCATGCGCGCCCAGCCGTCGCCGTCGGCCTGCGGCCGGGTGGCGGCGAAGCGCACGACGGGCAGCAGCTCGCGGGCGGCACGGGCGTCGCGCACTCCGCCGCCCCAGTGCTGCGCGCGCAGGCGCAGCAGCGCGACGGCGTTGATGCCCGGGTACGGATCGCCCGGGTCGACCTCCATGCCCCGGCGGTACGCCCGGATGGCGCGCTCCAGAACGGCATCGGACGGCACATCGCCCGCCGCGAGCGCCGTCTCCAGGCGCGCCTTCGCGGCGCTGCCGAGCAGCCCGAGCGTCTCGCCGTCGTCGCCGTGCCTGTGCCGCAACGCCTCCAGGCGGCGCTCGGCCTCCGCCAGCCGCGCATCGTCGCCCCCAGAGCTGCGGATGAGGGCGTGGGCGTAGCGCTCCTGCAACTCGCGGCGCTCGTAGCCGACGTCGGCTCGCGCCACGGGTTCGAGGACGGCGAGCGCGTCGTCGTGCCGGTCGAGCGCGATGAGCTGGATCCCGGCCTGCTCGAGGAGCGCGGTGCGGACCGCGGGGCGCATCGTCGTCGAGGATGCGACGCGGTCGGCCAGGAAGCGCAGCTCGTCGGCGTCGCCGAGATCGGCGGCCTGCGTGAGGGCCTCGAGGACGACGCCGCCAGCGTCGGCGGCCGGCGGATCGGGCAGCGCGACCTCGGTCAGGGAGCCGACCGTCGCGAACACGGGACTGTCCACGCGCCGCTCGGGAACCGCACGAAGCGCGTCCTGGAGCGCACGAATCGCCCGGATCGCCTCCGCGTCGGAGATGTGACGTGCCGCGCGCCGGTAGGAGAGCACAGGGACGCGCGCGATGTCGAACGGGCGCTTGACCCAGTCGGGCTTGAGGATGATCGTGCCCGAGCGCCGCCACGCGTGACGCAGGCCGAGCTCCCACATGACGCTCGCGCTGAGCATCGCGAGGTCCACGACCATGACGTCCGCGTGGTTGATCTCGCGCAGCATCGTGTGGTCGATCACCTCGAGCAGCGCGTCCGTGTCGGCCCGCACCGGCCTGTACCCGGCGTCGATGAGCGCCGGCAGCATCACGCGGTGATAGCTGACGTCCGCGTCGAAGCGCCGCCAGCCGCGCTCCGGGTAGGGCTTGACGCCGAACGGCATCGCGACGAACGCCCGCGGGAGCTCAGCGCAGCTCCGGGCCGGATCGATGCGCAGGACGAGGCGATCGGGCCGCAGGCCGGCCTGCGCGAGCTCCTCGGTGTGGTCGAGCGTCGCGCGCGGGGCGGACACGGCGAGCACGACGACGGCCTCGCCGTCCTGCGCGAGCTCCTCGCCACGCTGAACGATGCGCCGCGTCACCGCTCTCCAGCCGTCGCTGGGCACCTCCTGCGCACGCAGCTCCTCGACGGGGAGCCGGCCTGCGAGGTGGTCGTAGCGGCGCCGCCACGCCTCGCCCTTGTCCTCGACCGACGCCGCGCGGAACGCGTCGCGATCGCCGACGATGATCACCTCGGCGGGGATGCCGAGGCCCTCGGCGGCTTCCAGCGCGAGGACGTCCGCCCCCGCGGCCGCGCTGCCGACGATCCGGCTGGGTCGCAGCCCGGCGAGGATCTGCGCGATCTGCTGGCCGACGAAGTCGACGTTGGACTCGGGGAAGTCGTCGGCGGACGGGCGGCGGCCGGCGTAGAGGACGATCACCCTGCTGGCACCTTCGCTTCGACGCGGGGTGAGCCGACCTTACCGGTTATTGCACTGCCCCTTGCACTCAAGCTTCAGAGGGCAGATGATCGGTGGGTCGCATCTGTGAACCACGCACCATGCACGACCAGTTTCGTCGAGCATTGACGGTCGGAATCTCGGACTACCCGACCGGGCGGTTGCGGGGGTGCGTCGAGGATGCGCGCGCGCTGGCGAAGCTCCTGCGCCGCCACCACGACGGCGAGGTGAACTTCGACGTCGAGGTGCTCACCTCGGACGAGCGAACCGTGACCAAGGCCCTCCTGCGCGAGCGCGTGACGGCGCTGCTCAGCGGACCCGCCGACGTCGCCCTCCTCTACTTCACCGGCCACGGATCGGAGGACTCGTTCGGCGGGCACCTCATGACGACCGACGCCACCGACCACGACCCCGGACTCTCGCTCGCCGAGGTGCTCGCGCTTGCCAACCGCGCGACTGACGTCCGCGAGGTCGTGATCATCGTCGACAGCTGCCACGCCGGGTGGCTGGGGAGCGTCCCGGCCGGCGGCGCGACCCACGCGCAGCTGCGCGAGGGACTGTCGATCATCACGGCGAGCCGCGCGGCGGAGGCCGCCTACCAGGAGGACGGAGCGGGCGTCTTCACCAAGCTCGTCCTCAGCGCGCTGGACGGCGGTGCAGCCGACGTCCTGGGTCATGTGTCGGTGGCCGGCGTCTACGCCCATGTCTCCCAGGCGCTCGGCGCGTGGGACCAGCGACCGCTGTTCAAGTCCCACGTCGCGCGGATGCTGACGCTGCGCAGGGCTCCGCCGGCAGTTCCGCTGGCCACGCTCCGACTGCTCCCCGAGTGGTTCCCCGCCGACGATGCGGTCTTCCCGCTGTCCGTCAGGCACGAGCCCACGGCGCCGCCCCACGACGAAGAGGCCGAGCGGACTTTCCGCTCCCTGCAGAAGTGCAACCGCGCGAAGCTCGTCGAGCCCGAGGGGCAGGAGGACATGTACTACGCGGCCATGCAGGAGACCGGATGCCGGCTCACGACGCTCGGCCGCTTCTACCGAAGGCTCGCGGCGGACGGACGGGTCTAGATGGTCGACGAGCAGGAGTACATCGTGCTCGAGCTCCGAGCCGAGGGCAGGGTCGCGAAGTCCCGAGGGGCCGGGCGACGGCAGGGCGAGACGGTCACCGCTGAGATGGACGTCACGTCGCTCACACCGGCGGAGGCGGCCGAGGTCCGCAGCACCACCGGCGCCATCGTCGCGCCGCTGCTGCCGATGAAGCTCGTCGAGCCGGTCACGACGACCGACGCCGACGCCCCGCTCGGCGCCATGCACGCCTGGGGCGTGGAGGCCGTCGGCGCGCTCGACAGCGCGTGCTCGGGTGCAGGGATCACGGTCGCCGTGCTGGACACCGGCATCGAGGCCGAGCACGAGGCGTTCCGTGGGCTCCGCGTCACCCAGCGCGACTTCACGGGAGAGGGCGACGGGGACGCCGTCGGCCATGGCACCCACTGCGCCGCGACGCTCGCGGGACGCGACGTCGCCGGCTGTCGCATCGGCATCGCCCCGGGCATCGAGGAGCTGCTCGTCGGCAAGGTGATCGGAACCGACGGCGGATCGACGGGCGGCCTCGTGGAGGCGCTCCTCTGGGCGCTGCACTCCGGAGCGCAGGTCGTGTCCGTCTCGCTGGGCATCGACTTCCCGGGCCTCGTGGCGCGGTGGACCGAGGACGGCCTGCCGGTTGAGCCCGCGACCTCGCGGGCGCTCGAGGCGTACCGAGAGACCCTTCGCCTCTTCGAGGCGATCGCCGACGTCCTGCGCGCCCAACGGCCACGCGGACGCGCGCCGATGCTGATCTCGGCGACGGGCAACGACAGCCGACGGGAGGGCGACCCCGCCTACACCATCGGCGTGGCGCCGCCCGCCGCGTCGGACGGGTTCGTCGCCGTCGCGGCCCTCGGGCGCGCCCCGGACGGCTCGCTGCAGCTCGCCGAGTTCTCCAACGCCGGCGCGCGGGTCGCCGCGCCTGGCTGCGAGGTGCTCTCGGCGCGTCGCGGCGGCGGGCTCACGGTCATGAGCGGGACGAGCATGGCCGCGCCGCACGTCGCCGGGGTCGCCGCGCTCTGGGCGGAGCACCTCATGAAGCAGGCTGGCCACGTCGACGCGGACGTCCTGCTCGGTCGGCTCGTGGGGATGAGCCGGCCGCTGCAGGGAATCGCACCGGTCGACGTCGGCGCCGGGCTCGTGCAGGCGCCGCCAGGGCCGCGCTCGTGAACGTCGCGGACGACGTACGCCGCATCTTCGGGGACGTGGAGGACCTCGCCGAGCGGCTGAGGGAGGACCGTGCAACGCCGTCGCTCGAGCCGCTCGGGGTCGACCAGGACCCGGTGGCGATGGCGACGCGGCGGGAGCGCTCACGGCTCCTGGGCGCAGGCATCGCCGGCCTCGACAAGATCCGCAAGGGACGTGACGACGAGCTCGACGACCGCGAGCGCCTCGGCCTCACCGCGATCATCCTGCTCCACGGGCGGCCCGCGATCCTCGTGAAGGACGGCGACTTCGCCGCCCCGCCGCCCGAGTGGTCGCAGTTGTCGCGCCACCGCGACGGCATCCGCGACGTCATCGCGCGGTCCGGGCGCATCGAGGTCGACGGCCATCTCGACTACCACTGGCTGGGCACGGCGTTCCTCGTCGCACACGACACGGTCATGACGAACCGTCACGTCGCCTCAGAGCTCTGTGCGAGCAAGGGCGATACGTGGTCCTTCCATGCAGGGCTCGCGGCCCGGGTCGATTTCCGAGTGGAGCACGAGCGCTCCGAGCCGCTGGAGTTCGTCGTCACCGAGCCGATCGGCGTGCACGCCGATCACGACCTCGCGCTGCTTCGCGTCGAGGCCACCTCTGCCGCAGGCGAGCGGCTGCCGGCGCCGCTCGCTCTTGCCGCGGCAGCGCCTGCGGACCTCTTCGAACGGGACGTCTACGTCGTCGGGCATCCCGCCCTCGACAGCCGCCGCAACGAGCCAGAGCCGATCCGGCGCCTCTTCGAAGGGATCTTCGACGTCAAGCGCCTCCAGCCCGGTAGGACGGTGGGCTGGTCGACCGTGTTCGGGGCGGTCGAGCACGATTGCTCGACGCTCGGCGGCAACTCAGGCTCGCCGCTCGTGGACCTGGAGACCCACCGCGTCCTCGGACTGCATTTCGGCGGCCGGTACGGCGTCGGCAACTACGCCGTGCCGCTGTGGACGCTCAGGGGCGATCCGCTGCTGGAGGCGAGCGGTCTGAGCTTCGCGTAGGCGCGCTCTCCGGGATGAGCTGGCGCCAGATCTCGGCCAGGGACTCCTGGCGTCCCGGGGGGCCCTCTTCGATGTCGACGTGCGGCGCCGGCCAGTCGAGCCGGCGCTCGACGACGGCGGCCGTCCACTCGCCCGGCTGCGACATGCCGATCTTGCGGACGACGTCGACGACCGGGAAGAGCGTCGTGCGGAGGTGCCGCAGGTAGCGGTCCGGGTTCGTCGCGGCGAGGTGCTTCGGGAAGATCTGGCCGAACCAGAGCACGGTGAGGCCCGTCCAGAACAGGTCGAAGAGCCTCGACGCCAACCCCTCGGGAATCGTGCCGGAGGTCCCCGGGATGATCAGCTCGTCGCGCTTGACGAGGAGCGTCGCGCTCGTCACCACCGCGGCGACGAAGAACTGGCGCGCGGCCAGCCACGCCGCCAGGCCGGCCGACGTGCGCTCGGGATAGATGACCCGCCAGCGGTCGATCGCGGCGACCTCGAGTCCCTCCATGCCGGCGAGGAGGGTGATGAGGGCCAGCGCCGCCACCGCGGTCACCAATGGCATGACATCGCCGTCGACCAGTGAGTCGATCGTGCTCGCCACCCAGATGATGGTCGCAACGATCCATCCGGTGAACAGCACGGCGCCGAACGCCACGCGGGGCGCGCTGCGCACGGTCGAGGCCTGCTCGGCGGCGATCATCGACGGCCCGCTCCTCTCTGACGCGACTGGCTGTTCCGACCCTATCCGCGCCGCTCACCTGGGGGTCAAGATGGTCCTCGCGCCAACTTGAACCACCCGATCGAGTGGCGATTCTCGGTTAATCGATCGCGTGGGATTCTGAGTTACGAAGGTGCAATCGGAGGTCACTCGTTGAACTGCAATAGCCCCTGCTTGACGGTGAAGTGAAGCGCCGGATAGCGTCGCGCCAACGGAAGGGCACTCGTGCGGGTCTTCATCAGCTACCGCCGCCGCGACACAGCACAGGCCTCCGGCCGGCTGGCGGAGGGACTGGAGCGGCGCGGCGAGGAGGTGTGCCTCGACGTTCGCAGCCTCGCGGCCGGCGCCGAGTGGCGCGACCAGCTCCTGCACGAGGTCCGCCGGGCCGACGTCGTGCTCGTCGTGATCGGCCCGGGGTGGTCCGCCGCGTCCGACCACGCGGGCGAGGATGTGCTGCGGCTCGAGGTCGAGACCGCGTTCAAGCTGCGCAAGCGCGTCGTCCCCGTGCTCGTCGGCGGGGCGGCGATGCCGCCCAACGAGGCGCTCGCGCGTCCGTTCCGGCCCCTCACCGGCCTGCAGGCGGTGGCCCTGCACGACGAGACGTGGGACCGCGATCTGCAAGCGATGGTCGATGACCTCGACGTGCTCGCGCGCACCGCGCCGCCGTCGCCGCAGGTGGAGCGACCGCTCGCGCCGCCGCCCACGGGTCAGCGCAGCCGGACGCAGCGCATCGCCGCCTACATGGCCGAGGGCTCCGTCGTGACCGTCCTCGGGCCGGGGGCGCACTGCGCCGACCGCTCGGTCGACTGGCAGGACGGCTCGCCGTTCTTCCCCGACGACCGCGACCTCGCCCGGCTCCTGGCCCGCCGCTTCGGGCTCGGACCCGACGACGACCTCCCTCGTGTGTCGGAGCACGTCGAGGTCATGGAGGGGCGGCGCGATCTCTGCCGCGCGCTACGCGGCGTGCTGGTCCGGCCCGACGCCGTCCCGGACTCCGTGCACCGGTTCGTCGCCGCCGTGCCGGGGCGCCTGCGGGAGGTCGGGCGCGAGCGCCACCAGCTCGTCGTCACGACGAACTACGACACGTCGCTCGAGCGCGCCTTCGACCTCGTGCCCGAGCCGTACGACCT
>Ga0081539_10001989_pt1 | contig 31065 bp, 22 predicted proteins | sample TabmetS4T2R2_FD_71023 | JGI IMG/M metagenome (GOLD analysis project Ga0081539, IMG submission 71023) | Tabebuia heterophylla rhizosphere microbial communities from the University of Puerto Rico - S4T2R2 | ecosystem: Host-associated > Plants > Roots > Rhizosphere ... | reverse complement strand
AAAATTTAAATGTTGAAGATGAAATATTCCTACCACTTTACAAAAACGCAACAATGTGTATAAGGACGATTCCCACCATACATAAGAAATTCCCCGATGACGGAAATGCATGAAATTTTCACAGTTGAGAGAGACTGAAAACAGAGAAAGATCTATGTCATTTCTGGGACCCTGTCTTGATGGGAAGCATACCTTTCAGGGTATCAAAGTTGGATTTTTTTCATAAAAAATTCTCAACTTTAGATGTCAATAACTTTGCTTTCAATAAAGCCACAAGCTGGAGATTTCACGGGTTCTTAACACCAATATAGTAGTGGGAAAAGACGTAGGATGGGCTCATCCTACGCCTTTTCCCCGCGAAAACAGCACTTTTTTCGGCCCCAAATTAAAAAAAACATAACGATTTTTCAGTTTTTTGAGCCTTTTGAACCCGTAGAAAAACTGACGTAGTTGCGGCCCGGTTTTTCGGGTCTTTTTGGAAGCGAAAAAGTGAAATTTTTTCTTCCCACTCGATCCCGACAAAAATTTTGTTCCCAGCCTTTTTTCTTTCAATAACTACAGATCAAAAAACATTTTTACTTCAAAGCTAGATTGGCCGAGTGGTTAAAGGCGTTAGACTTAAGATCTAATTCTCGTAAAAGAGAGCGTGAGTTCGAATCTCACATCTGGCATATAGATTTCTTTTAATTTCCAATTTCGCTTTGCGGTGTTCATTTTTGATTCCCACCAAGAGAAAAAATTCCGGGTAAAATTTGGCCTGCTTACCGAAATGAAACGCAGTGTAATGAAGGGAAGGGTCAAATTTTGCCCTGGGAATTGTTCTCGTCTGATGGGAATCAAAACCAGGGGCGGACGACCTGGGGACGAAGGCCATTGGGCCGAAGTCTTGTCTCCTGGTCGTTCGACTCAGGATTATTTCATTATGTTTCGCAATATCATATACATCTAGAAATGAAACAACAGGATGTAGGTTTTTAGGTGCTAATAAATATTTTATTGTGTATAACACATCTTTAACACACACAATCATCCATCCATACAGAATCATTTTCGCACAAAACAACACAATCGACAATATTAGGAAACTTGTTTTTTTTGTTTTTCTATTTTTTTAAAAAAATGGTGCGCACATCCATTCATTTTCTCTTATACAGATTTTGAATTCTTTGTATTCGTTTTTTGGTAATTTTCAATGTTAATGTTTTTTTGGTATTTTCAACAATTATCGATTGGCGAGAGCTATTTATCGCAAGAGACATAGTGCAAGTACAACAATGTAATTCAGCCTTGTATTTTTTTGCCAGTATGATTAATTATAAAAAATAATGGCTGGAGTCGGGTTTGAACCAACGTCTTTGAAGTTAACAACTATTGCATAGAAGTTCTCCAACGCTCTAACCACTAAGCTATCCGGCCTTTGTTATTTGGCATTATAAATTAACCACTATTTATTCATCTCAAATAGAATCTCAGTGGCATGAAGCGAGCGGGTGTAGTACTGCGGCGGGTCATGCCATTGCAGTCACTACCATTATTTATTTATTAATCACACTGGCAAGCAATCAATTGACACAAAACAACAATGATGACACTTTATTTACAATCCCCGAATGTGTTCAATGTGTGAGTTAGAAGAAAATAAATTCTGTACAGCACTGGAGACTGACGTATGAGAATAAGACGAAAGTAGTTGCTGTTCCTGACGTTTACGAAATGAAAAAAATCTTCGCGAGAGAGAGATTGTAAATGACACAAAACGCATGATATACGACAATACGACAAATGACATTTAAATGTTTCTCAGTAGACGAATGACTAGAAATTTAGGAATTGCATAAATGAAATATTTTGGCCTTAATACTTCATTTATACATATGTAACACTGGCGAATGAATTTTATTTTATCTCCTCTCCTCACTTCTCTCTCTCTTCATATCACAGTGAATCTATCAACAACGAATGGTTTCTAGATCAGTGGCGGATGAATGGATTGACCTTGCTTTGCATAGTCGGAATAGATACGCCCAAAGTGATCCCTCTTACACTCAGCAGAGATTTCCTCAACAATTCTCAGCGGATTCTCATACTGACGACTGTGTACAGTCATTTCCAACAACGGTGTTTCAATCGCAATATACTGCTTGAAGTTTGTCTTGTTGGAAACGATTGCACTCAGATTGTGCACATATTCGAGTCCTTTCCCATCAACTGCAGGGATGACTTTGATCGTATCTCGAGTTGTTACCAATCGCTTGGGTGCGGTGAACTTGATAGCATTAACGCAATGGACTAGAATTCGGACATTGAGATGGATTTGTTTCTCGACGTTTGGTTTGATTGCGAATGTTTGTGGTGCATAAAAATGCCAGATGCTAGTGGCATCTCCCCTTTCATTGACTCTGAAGTATGCGAGTCTTGGTGTGAGTCCGTTGGGCAGTGGCTGAACTGAGACGATTGTGTATTTCAACCACGGGTTCCCCGAAAAGTTGGCGAGTTGCTGTTTGAGCCACTTGTCCTTGTCCTGTTCATGATTCGATCTGTTCTCGGTCATCGTGTTGTGACGGGGTCGGTGGTGCTGTATTGAAAGAGAAACGGTAAGAGAAAAAGAAAAAAAATACACATATAAAAATGTTAACAAAATCCACTTCTGAAAACTGAATAATTCTCATTACCATAATCAGGAATATGGTAGTATAAACCAAAACATCTTGGTTTCCAGCAATTTTCAACAGGACAATCGCTATACACGTATTGACGCAAGTACAATTCCCAAATTTCCCGACGCAGAAACATTAAAACATACGGTAGTGTCTGTTTATATGGATATGTTTCTTTCTTATATCTCTGCTTCTGTATTTTCTTATTTAGTTTAGGGAATGCATTTGTCATAAAAAGGTGATTACCAATATTATGAATTTTTTCTGCAAAATCTGAAAAGGCCTCATTTAAGTTGGAAAGCAAATATTTTTCCATTTGTTGATAGTTAAGAAATATCTGATCAGGATATGAATAGTGCAAGTAAACAGCAATAGAAAGACAGACAAGGTAATGTAATGGAATTGCCTGAACAGCATCCTTAAAAAAAGTTTCAATTTTATTTTTTCTGATACCATAACACTGCAAAAGTTCAATATCATAAGGATTGAGTGTAATTATGGTTTCTTTTTGACCAACTCCAATCTCATTTACTGGGAGACTGCTAAACCAGATGGTCAGACAACTCTCATTATCCCACATGTACTTGATTGGACTGTGCAGATGTCTATTTTGATTAATATAGGTAGTTTCATTTGTATTGATATGTATTGGCCAAGGACACTGTTTATCAAATATTTTTTTCCCATCGAGAATTTTATAAATATAATTTATATCATAGTAATGTAGCTTAACAGTTTTGTCACCAACAGTGAGATTGCAAACACACTCAAAATTATTTAGATACAAATTAATAGAATTCAGTTTCGTACTCTTTTTCATTGCGCTGTACACATGGGGATTATTTTTGAAGTACTGGTATATGATTGTTTCAGCATGTGTTTTTTCGCCAGCTAAGCAAATATTGTAATATCGAAACCAATCATCTGAAAGAATACCTTCCGGATTATATTTATTTAAAATTTCTTGGTCTATACGAGAAACAATATCATTCATATTTATATTTGAATAAATAACATTATTTATATCTTGCTCTGTGTTATCAGTTGTTTTCTTTTTCTTTTTCACACGTTTTTCACCGCTTTCAGTGGCTGGCCTTTTCTTGTATATTATTTTATTCCCAACACCATTTTCATTAGTTTCGGGAGAAGAGTTTTGTAAATCAATGCATTCAACAATGTTATTTTCTGTGTTATTTATACTTGGTGTTACCCCTACATTTTCTTCCTGTTCCTGCGCTGATACAGCTTCTTCTGAGATTTTTGCTGGTGATGCTGGTGATGTTGTCTCGGCCATGACGTATCCAGCGATGAAGTCTTGAGACTGTCCAAAAACGTGCTGTTGGTTGGAATTTCTAATAATAAGAAAGAAAGAAAGAATGATAAATAATTAATTACCTGATTTCAGAGAAGATTTCATCCATTCTTGAACAAACATGTTGACACCACGAACACGTACGTGTTGTGATATGTTGACGTAAATGTTCACTCCGGAACTTGACATTGAATCGACCAGACATCATCTTCACGTACGCAGTACAATGGTGATTGCGGTTGGTGTTGTTGTCATTGTCGTTCATGATCAGAAAAGAGTTCAATAATTTTAGGTTTTTTAAATCCAAGTTTGTTTATTTGTATCAACGGATCACCAAAGCTGGTACATTCTCGACTATTGAAATAATAATTTTTATAGTCTATGGATTGAAGTATTTGTCTTTCCATAACAACTGTATATAATTGTGAATTGTAACTTCGTATTGACATTTGATCAGCTCTCATTAATTTATTATTATCAATACAGTCTATAAAATGATTTTGTTTCAAAGTGCTCGCAGTAACTTCCTTGGCGCCTTTACACTTTACTTGCAGTTCTATTTCATAGACCAAGCAGTATAGTTTAGCTTTGACGAGGATTGCTTTCAACAATTTCTGTGGATGTCCTTCAATTTTCAACAAACCCATTTTCTCCAAGGGGTCACGATGTTGGTAGAGGAAATGAGATTTATCAAAATTAGTTGTATCCAAGATATTTTTTATAAACGTTAAGCAACGATAGTGATCCCAGGTACTAGGATACTTAATTTCCAGCAGGAAAGAATCAGTGTCGTGATAGCAAACTGTTATTTCAAATATGTGATCCTCTCGTGTGTACCATAATCTTTTATCAGGACCCAAGTATGCTGGTAAAATATTCTCGTAAATTAATTTATACATATGCAATCGAGCCAAATCTAGAATCATCTGTCCTATTAAAATAGGTTTACATATTTTGACACTTTTCTTTTTCATTTCTATAAGCAAAACATCTTTGTTTATTTCCGTATAATTTTTGAAGTAAGGGGAGCTTATACACTTTAAGAAATCTTTCTGATTGGTAATTATTTTAGATTCTCTGTACTTTCTAACATCCTCAATACTCTTTCCATAAAGAGCATTAGCAGTTAATTTCATTTCCTTATCCATTAATGCATTATCTTTATTATCAATTCTCAACTGTAATAAACTAGCCACATGTGAATTAAGCCAATTACTCTGTCGGAATTGTAATACACGTTTAATATTTGTGATTTGTATACCAATTGCATTTACCAGAAATTGTAATAATTCACCTTGGGCGATCACACCTTCTTTTGGCGAATTTAAGTCTGCAATTAATCTTGTAACCGGTGTGAATTTTATACCTAAATTTTGCAATTGCATTTTTGTATGTATAGACAAGTCCTCATATGTAACCACTCTGTTTCTTGGAAGAATAGGAAAGAAACGTGATACATTTTTTGCATGATCATCTAAAATAACATCACATTCAATTAAAAATCCAAACTCTGATTCTTCACCTACACGTGAAGTATCCATCAAATTGAAATTTTCAATTTCCTCCTCTGTAAGAAATCTTGGCGAGTCAATATATAACTTTTTCTTGTACTGAACAGTTGCGTAAAGTGAATTCACATCTGTTAGAAATAGTGAACAACCTTTTTTATTGATTGATGGGTCCCAATCTGGATCAACACTCTTATTCTTTGATTCAATATATCTCTTTTGAAAGCAGCACGATAATCCTCCTGTAATTGCTCTTTCAATAAATAATATTTCATCAATATTTGTATGCAATTCAATCTTTGCTTTTGTATTTTTTAACATGTGTTGCCAACTGAGTGAACCTAATGAAATGAATTGAGTTAGATCCAACTTGAAATGTTTGAAAAACAAAATTCTTATTTGATTAATAATTTCTGCAAGTAAAACAGTATCTGAAGCAACATAATGTTTGGCTAAATCAAGTAATGTAATTAACCCAAATTCAGAGACAATTTGTCCAAGTTTTTGATACTGATCATCTGTAATATGTTCTTTCTTCAATTGATTGTAAAAACACTCCCTGTCAAGAAGTGCAGATAATTCATTTGCAGATTTATCATCTGTGAAATATGGAAATGGAAATGGAATTTTATTTTTCATAAGATTTAATTGATGTTCTTGAGGAAATAATTGTTTCATCAATTTATACTGATCATCTTTCAAAATACTGCTACAAGCATCCAGTGACCCACTTAAAAAGGACATTGAATCTTTAAACTCTAAAGGTCCAATTTTGATCGACATGAAATTTTCAGATGATTTTGCAAGCAGATTAATTCTCATATTTTTATCCTGATATTTTTTCAAATAATTAACAATAAATTTACTGTCATACATACTGAAATTATGCAAGAAGCATGGAAGAATAAATGATGGTTTGTACAACAAATTACATCGTGCACAAACAATTCCTTGGAGATAATTATTAATATTTGTAGGATCAAATGATTTGTGGTGATGATTATATATTTTTTCACTTTGGTTTTGGAATTGTTTTCCGCATAAATCACAGTGTGTGGCTTGCAACTTTCTATCAATCATTTCATTTGTAACTATTAATGAACTTTGTGTTCTTTTGTAATCTTTTTTGAGTTGTGCTAAAAATGAAAGCAGCTGATCAATTAATGAATGAATCAATGTTTCAGGATCAGGATTATAAACAGTTACAGGTCCAATAACCATTTCACCCTTATCATTAACAATAACAAAACTATAAAGACAAGGAATATGTTTCTCAATTACTCTCGTGTTCTTATTAGATGTTCCCTCTGCCCCAGTAGTATCAATTGTCTTCTGAAGGAAAGCTTCAAAATCAACGCATGCAAAGAAAGGTGCCAGAATTTCTTTTTCAATAGATTTATGTTCCATGAATTTTTCCCAATCTTTTGGTAAGTGAATTAATTGTGCACATTCATTTTCAATACCAAAACATAAATCATAATGCTTATTTAACAACTCAAAACAATTAAAGTATGTGAAACACTTTCTGCATACAAATTTCTTTGATTTATTTTTTGTCTTTGAGTGTAAAAATTTTGATAGAGATTTTATCATAACATAGTGGGATATATTATTTTTTCTATTTTCTATTACATGTTCACAAACGGTTCCTTCACAAATTTCACAAGATTCAATTTCATTAAAATTGTGGAATGAGGTAAGAAGAATAAGGTGAAGTGTATGTTCACACCGTTCATCATTTCCTTCACATGAAATACATGGTTTCATTTTTGAAATACGGAGAGGTAATAATGTTAATTTAGATTTTGTTTTTACACCAAACACTGTCCCATTTTCTGGACCATTTGTAGAAATGTGTACATTTTCAGATATTTCATCATCATTTAATAATTCATCACAATTTTTTTCAAATGTATATACATTTATTGAGATATTGTTATTTTTTTCAAGCTTATCAAATTGTGAAAATGTTATTGGGAATTTTTGTATTCCATGAAGATTTAACACCTTGAAATAGTTTTTGTATGAGGATGACAGGTGTGGATCAACAATTTGTGAAACTTTTTTAGAAATAATATACTGAAGTAAACAGTTACACTTATCCATTTCTTCATCTTGCAAAATGTTAAGTATTGATTTATTCTTCTTGCGTAAATCTGCTGGAATGTTTATATGTTCTGCTCTACCCCCCATTCCCACAAGTGGTTCATATCTCAATATATTACAAAACCCAACTTCAACTCCTAAATTACAGTATGTTGAACCACGCTCCTCGGCCTGCTCCTCACGTTTAATAATTTCATTGCATGCTGCATTTACTTTTTCAACAACATCTTCAATACTTAAAGCTGTTTGATAAGTAGATGCTAAGTAAATTTCATACGTTTCAGTTTGCTGTTGGTCCGAATGGAAAATATTACGCGAAAATAAACACTTGCATACAATATTAAATTTAATTGGTGAATTTAAGATTTTTATTCCTTGCTTAATAATATTGGGTAATATTTTTTTAAAGTACTCGACAAAAATGAAAAGTTCATCAGCATATTCAATATTTTGAAATTGTATTGCAAACCCAATTCTTTCCATGATTGGGTTTATATAAATTTCTAAGTTATCAATATAATCATACTTAGCATTTTGCCCATCAAAAAACCAAAGCGGAAATGGAGCTGGATTAGATATTTTTTTTCCGTTGCGTGCAATTGTGTTACCACTATCACCATTACCACCACTACCACCACTTACATTTGCATCATCTTCCTGATCCCAGGTTCCATTGTCGATACTTGGCAAAATAATAGGATTAGAATTACTAGTCACCTGTGTGTTTGCACCGCTGTTGCTGCTATTACCTCGACCGTACCGTTCACTAAATCTCTGCATTTTTTGTACAGATTTTGCATGTGTCTTTGTTTTAAAGTGGTTATTGTATCCCTTTTTTGTAGAAATTGTTTTTTTACAAGTAATACAGTAGTACTTATTATTTGAACTGACCAGAAGATTTTCATCTTGGTGTGGTTGTGGCTGTACGGCGTCCATAGGTGTCCATCCACCTCCCCACCCATCAGTTGACGTAACAGCAGGCGCAGCAGCAGCAGATGTTGAATGAGGATGTTGATTGCGATTTCTCTCATCTTGATCTCGCGAGATTGAGGGAAATCCTGGAGGTGGATCGATGTGGTGTGAAGCAGCAGCAACTGCAGCATTTCCAAGCGCCGTTGAAACGTCATATCCCAATTCAATGTCTGAAACTGGATCTGTGTCATCCATATTCCAATCATTTGCATCTGTTGTTCTCCCACTTCGACCAGCAGCAATGTTTTCAATGGTTTGGAGTGGAGGAGGGGTGTACGAAGGAGAGCGGGGACGTTGAGGAGGGGTTGTAGTGGGAAGTGGGGGGAAGATTTGGGACTGGGAAGTTACGTTTGATGTTTGGTGGGTTGGAGGAGCAGTTGGAGGAAACGAAGTAGTAGTAGAAGTAGAAGCAGCCGCAGCATCAGCAAATGAAACTGGTCGCTTTTTTGCCCGTCGCAAGATTTCGCTGATCCCTGGTTGGTATGGATCACCACCGATGGAAGAAGATTTTGGGTTTGTGGAAATTGTGGTGGATCTGAACTCATTTGTGTGGGCAACCTCGTTGAAATTGTACAAACGATCTGAAGAATGACGCGTTGCAGGTGTGTTGGTGGCTGTTACATTCTTTGACGACGCCATGTTGTTCTGTGGAAAAAGGGAAAACCGGGAAACGGGGGGAGAAATGGGAAAAGTAGTAACATTACTTTTATTTTTTCCAAGTAAAGTTGAAGATTTATTAGACTGTAAAATCAGAGGTGGTGGTAGCGGTGGCGGTGATAAAAATGGCGAGTAATCTGGCGATGTCGGATGTGAAACATAATTAGATTTAAAGAAATCATTAAAGTTAGGAATTGATGATTTCCAGTTTGTATAATCATTTTCACACTCTGTGAATAACATTTCTTCATCACTGCTATTAATTTGATCATTGCTCGGAATTATAGGTACATGTACAGGTTTATACATATCAACATCATCGCTGCTAGAAGAATTTTCACATTCAGAAATATTTATTTTGTTTTTACTGTATATATTTGGCGGACAAGAATTTAATCGCTTTCTTCTCCCTCCTCCTCTTCTTCCGCCACATCCCCGTAAAATTGAAGTGGCAACGACTCTGTTGTCGTCGTCGTTTTGGCTTTCTTGGCTTTCTTGTTCCTGATCTGATTCAGAATCGTCATCAGTTTTTTCATATCTTTCCCACCATCTGTCTGTGAAAGAATTTGCATCGAATTTTGTTCTCCCAATTGTGTTCTCAGAGTTTCTTCCAATTGTTCTCTCTCCATCTCTTCCATTCTCCTCTTCAAATTTCTTCTTTTGATTCCTTCTCTCTCCTCCTCCTCTTCCCGATCCCGATCCACAATTTCTTGCCACATTTTGTGCATATATGCTGGCATTCGACTCAATGTTCCATGAAGATGATCCCTCTTCGTTTCCATAAGCATACATTTTTCAAGGTTTGGAATATATTCACCAACACAACGATGAATTCCAATCAAATCCTTTTTCATCAAATGTTTAACCTTTTCAGCAAGTGGTACGTACGTATACTTGTATGGAAAGACAATAATCAAGTATGGACATCCACAGTAAGTATGTTCAAGATCCTCAAATTTACGAATTGTTGAAATTGCACCCCTACACTCCTTGGTCAAGAAAATGAACGCTTCTTGCAAAATATCAAGCTGTTTTTTAATCGGGACTTCTGAAGCCTGACCTACACAGTAAACAAATGCAACTGCACAGTGAAAAGTATCGATTTTTTCAGGATTTTCAGAATTGAAAATATTAAGTGTAAGTTTTGGTTTTGGTCTATTAGATGGGACAAAGCTTCTATTGTAACGCGAAAAGTCAAAAAGTCTGGAATTATTATATGTGTATGCTGATGTTGATGATGCAGATGATGTCGATGGAAGCTGCTGCTGATGTTCACTTGTCGTAGCAGTAGATGTTGAAGTTGTTGCTTGAGATGAAGAAGAAGGTTGATTAGACGCCACTGAAATTTTTGTGAAAAACAAGCTAATGTTCAATTAGTATTGCTGGATATTTTAGTATGAATTATTTATGGGAGAGAAAAAAATCATTCCATCAATCATCTCCGAGTTAAAATATTGGATTTTTTTAATTTTTTCAAATAACCGTAAGCTCTTTCGTAAAGTTTGTGGTAGCCCTTAAAAGGGCTGTTGGGTAGGGTTTGGTGGCGGTGATGATCTTCTTCTTCTACTGCTGCTGCTGCTGTTGACGCAGGGCGAGAATCTCTTCAAAGGTCGGATGTTCGAAGCAGGCACACGGGAAGTAGTGGAGAGCGCAGCCCGGTCGCATTGCCAGAGTAAGACTGCTGTACTCTCCCGCGGTGTTTGGAGTTGGTGTGAGCCAGATCGGTGTGAGAAGAGCCGCTGCTGCTGCAGGTTCGTCTTCGTACTCGGGCTGAACCGGAATCTCTTCACGCCTCTTGAGGATGTAGTTGTGCGCCAGATGAGCGGGAACCTGAAGATGACGCATCTGGCGCTGAAGTCCTGGCATGTAGTGGTGCTTGAGGCGCATGTGCATGAAGGATTCGGAGAGCGTGAGGAAGCCGACATATCTCATCTGTTCAGTGTTGTCGTCGAGGCAGAGACGGCAGAAGAAGTTGAGTCGGTCGACCAGGACTCGCGCTGCGCCTGCGACGATGTGTGTGCCATATCCGTGACCGCGAAGGCTGGCGATGTTCATCGGTGGCCTTGGATACTCGTTTCGCAGCACGCAGATGGGGCAGACGTACCTCCGGCCTGGGATGTCAGTCGCGTCACGCTCGGCCTCGCATTTGCTGAAGTAGAAGGGCGTCAACTCCGACTCCATCGGTGAACGATACTGTGAGTGCAGGTAGTTGAAGGGCGGATCGGTGAAGTACATCGGCCCTGCTGGTGGACCTCCAACGGCGACTGCTACTCCGCCTGCTGCAATCGGTGGCGGCACGAAGTTGGCCATCTCGTCAGCGTACGCCTCGTTGATGGCGATGTAGCGCACCTCCTCAACAACAGTCAGCGGGCGAACAGCTGGTGGTCCCCGATTGCGACCTCCTCCACGTCCAGCCATGTTGCCTCCGTTGCCACGTCCGAAGATGTTGCTTGAGATAACCGTTTAGCTCTTTCGTAAAGTGATGCTAGAGATATTGCTCGTAGCTCAGATGATGATGGAATGATTTTTTTCTCCGAAATCCGCCTTTTTTGAAACGAAATTGCCGAGCTCGGCGAGGAAGGTTTTACACTTGTTACTCTTTTACTCATCTTTCCTCGCCCACGCAAGAGTGAACTTTGACCAGTTTTAGCAGCGATAATTGCAGTAATAATAGCATTTATGGTAACAGCGCAGGTAGCGGCAACATGCTTCATTGATAACAACTTGCTTCATTCTTATCATCGTGCTTCATTCCTGTAAACATTCTTCATTCACGACATGGTCTTCTTTGGTTTTTTCATCAATATGTAATGAGCCTTTATGTTCGCTCGTATATATCAATCAGGAAAAATAATTATTGCTACGAATGAAGAATGTTTACAGGAATGAAGCACGGTGATAAGAATGAAGCAAGTTTCACTTTGTCGTTAAAAGATACAGTTTATTTATGAGTTCATTTTCAGCAGCATGTTCTTCAAGTTGTATTCTCCAATCTTTGACTTCTTTTTCTGTTGGTGCAATGTATGGAAAGTGAAATCCCGAAACTTGAAATCGACCTGGATGCTCAAACGCTTCCCAAATTCCTAATTTCTGAACATATACTTGTTTCAAGTATTCCATTATTCTTGTTGGTAGTAAATTGTAAACGTTGCTCAAATTATTGTAAAAGTGTGATGTAATAAAAAACGCTGAAAGTTCTTGCAAAGACCAAACTCTTTTTTGTGCGATCCCTCTTGTGGCAGAAAAATGTCGACTATACATTGATGACATTATCAGTTTTATATTGTTATCCATTTTTTGTATGTTATCCCTAAATCTAGATAAATCTGAACAGAAACATTTTTTTCCATCTTTATGAAGCTTTTTCACATGAATTAAACTGTCCTTTAGTGTTGGACATAAAAGTTTGACGAAAGTTTTGAAAACACGGAGATCATCCTGCATATCTATTGACTGATTTTTATGTGTAAAGTATCTTGCAACTCGATCGTACTCGATATATTCGCCAATGGCATACTTTTTCATGAGTGGATGTTTAAAAATAAAATATTCTTGTCCAGGAAAACAGTTTCCTAATTTATCAAAACATGATTGTGAAAAACGCAAAATGAGTACTAATGAACCCGGATGATAAATATTTTTGCTCATAAGTTCATACATAAAGTGGTACTTTCCCGATTCCAATTCTGATAATTTTTGAAATACGTAAATTAATTTTTTAGTACATATTCCCCAGTAATGAGGTTTGCTAATCACATCCAATCTATCACTCAGGTAAGGACTCGATTCAATGTTTGATGTTACATAATGACAACGTGAACATATATTGGACCACTTACCAGGCAATTCGTGTTCGTCACGCAAGTACTTGTTTCTAGCAAAACTAAAGAAGACATTGTGTGCAAAATCTGAATATTTCAAGTACTTTGGTGAATTCTTTTCTTCACATACCATACAAATGTACTTAACTTCTTTTGGATATATTCTATCTCTAATTAATGGGCTGAATCCATTGGCTATATTTGCAAATTTTCTCGAGTCGCTATAAATATTATCATCTCTGGTACGGTCGTAGTAAGTATGTTCATTTTGTAATATTTTGAATCCGGAAGTAATGTTACCTGTGAGAACAAATGTTTTCATTTCTTGTCCAAAACAACCTATAGCATGATACTTTATACAGTAAAGACAAAGACCTCTAATAATATTGTATACTTCAACAACTTCATAACTATCCTTTTGAAAACAAATACTACTCTTATTTTCGCAATCAAATGATCCAGCAATTCCTCTCAATTTGAATGTGAATGCCATACCATAAGAAAAAAAAGACCCATGTTCCATACAACATAAACACCTGTAGTAGGTTATATCTGGATCAATTTTATAAGGTTTTTTAACTATGGACAACATTTCAATACGTTTATTTGAACTGGACATCTTTTACGGAAAAACAACAACAACAACAATCGCAATTACTAATTATAAAAAATATAAAAATTGAAATAATAAAAAATGGAGTTTCTTCAACTTACTTTTTAGAGACGAAGTGATGAGTTGCTAGTGCTGCTGCTGTTGACGTTGGCACTGAAACTCCCGCTGCTGATCGTGTTGCCGTTGATTGTTGTGACAGTTGGCTGCGCTGATGTTGGTGCTGAAGACTGTGAAGATGACGTCGTCAAATCAATGAGTCGTCTTGCAATTGCAGCTGTTTGCGAAATATGAGTTGCAATTTCAGCTGTCGACGAATCACTTCTGATGATTGCAGATGCTGACGTCTCTTGCTGCGATGGATAATTTGCGAGTGTATTTGAGACAGACGATACAACAGCTTCTGCTCTATCACTTGCAGACCGCCGTGCAAGTTCTTGATTAGTTAGCAAAGTGAGAATTTGTTCCCACAATTGGATCGCGACTTGTTGATTTGGCACTGTTGTTCTGAAGACTTCACGACGTCGTTGACGATCGATATTACCGCCGGGTTGTCGTGACAAAACTGAACGTCTTGAATCTGATGATGCTGTTGGAGCTGAACTAGAAGTGACTGCAACTGCTGCTGTTGCGGCTGCTACTGCTTCTGCTAATGTTGATGAGGATGGCTGTGGAGATACGCTGATTGACAAATCTGTGATTTTGGAAAAAGTTGAAAAGAAAAAAGTCTTTTAAATATTGATTATTTGTTCATTTGCTTTCAACAATATATTTTAATTAAGATAAATATACTTGTTCCATTCAAACCTTTCTTTCCATCGGTTTTCAAAAAATGAATACATTGAAAACTCACCAATTGATTCTGATGAAGGAAATGATGTTGCGCTGTTTTGAAAATGAACACGCAACATATCATTATCGGATGAATCTGGTTGAACACTTATTGTTTGCTCAATTTGTCGATGCAATTGCAGCTGCGGCTGCTGCTGCTGCTGCTGCTGCTGCTGTGGGGTGGTCACTGATTGTTGCGAATTTGGATTTTCATTTTCTCTATTCTCTCTTTCTCGTCTTTCTCTCTGCCAATCTTCTGATTCCTGTGCTTCCCTTGCCATTGCATTTGCATATTCTTCTTCGGTTTCTCTGTGAACCCTTTCAAGATAATCACGTTCGGCTTCATCACTTTCTTCAATTATATCATCAGATACTTCCCCTCCATTTAAACCTCCCAGTGACCCTTCGCTACTACTGATTCCTTCCTCATCGTCCTCTTCCTCTTCTTCTTCCCCATTCCCTTCTTCGACAACATTCCCACTTCTCCTGATTTCCCCCTCTTCCATTTCAACATCATTTTCTCCATCAAGTATTTCAGCCAGTGATTGATTTGCGACTTCTTCATTGAAGGTGATTCTGTACTGTTTGAGGACCAGAGTTATTTTCTTATACCAAACCACATCCCTCTTACAAACACAGCACACAGGCACATTAGATTTTGACTGCCAACAATCTGAGCATACGACTGCGTGATTACAAGACTGGAGGACATTGACTCTCTTGTACATGCAGATGATACATGTTTGAAGACCCCCGCGTCGTTCTTTTCGTGGTTTTGCATCGAGTTTTAGCGGTGAACCTGTCCATCTCTGATCTGAAAATGATCGGGGGCCCACGCTCTTCAACCCAAAAAGTCCCCAGTTGTGCATGTGATCTTTATTCCCACTGAACATATCCATGAATTGACGATATTGCATCGGGCAATGCGGACTAGATTTACTGTGAAGGTACTTGATACGATTGGCATTAAGCTCTGCTCTTCCGTTATCATCGTTGACTTGAAAATCACAGAATGCGCAACGGATTGAATATCGACTGTAGTGACATCTGAATACTTTGGTATTGTACAAACCATTTCGCGCAAGATTCATTTTATCATCATAGCTGATTTGTGAAACATTGAGATTGGTTTGATTCGTCACATCAAATGTTAGTGCTCTGTAAATAGCATCCTTGAGTAAGAAGGGAAGCATCCTCTTTAATCTGGCCAATTGATCTCTCCACACAACCTTGAGTGTTTCCAAATTTCTGTGTACACATCCCCCTTGACCAGCCTGATTTTGAAAATCGTTCCCCCCATCGTACCCACATCCCGGAAACCGTTCCCAATTCCTGTTTGATTCTTTACAACTGCACTGATACTGCAATTGTCTTCTCACCCCAATCTGTGGAGGATTAGCAACAGCAACAGCATCTGCAACATTGTTTTCATTGTTTTCTCTGACTGCTCTTTCTACCCCATTTCTCTGTCCTGTTTGATTTGCATTTTGATTTGCTTGCATTGCGCGCAACCTCTCAGAAGACCTGAGAGTTGATAAACTCATTGTTGAAAAAATGTTATTCAAACATCTGGTCATTATTACCCATTGCAATATCGATATTTTTTTTCATAAAAAAAATAATTTTTTTGTTAAAATTTTTTAAATTTGAAGAAAACGTGGTTGGTGTTGGGAATTTTGGTATGAGAGAGAGAGAAAGAAAAGAGAAGAAAAAATTATATTACATCTCAGTCAAAAACACTTACAATAAAATAGCACGACCATAACCCACAATGGGTGTATCACAGTTTATACAGTTTTCATTCGTGTACTTTGATGCACATACACCACACATGAAAATACATCCGCATGGAAACAGAACCGTATCAATCACACGCTCTTGACAGAATTGACAAACCACACGAACTGTATCTGAAGCTTCGACTTCGACCCTTGTCAGTTTGTTTTTGTTACTGATAGGTTCGAGTTCACGCATCGGATACAGATGTGTTGGGTATGCATTGAACAACTTGTACGGTGTGAGCTGATCTCTCAATGGTTTGTTTCCACGCTTCTGTGCACAGGTGACATTATGACTGGCATGGTAAACGTGATAGTGCAAAACTCTGTGGAGTGCAGCCTCAAACTTTGGTTCACTGACAAGATCCTGGCATGTGAAATGTTCTTCGAAACTACAAAATGCACAGTTGAGATAGTAGCAAGTCAACGATCGTGTATTGCGCATATTATTATTGCCTGGTATCAATCTCTCAAGAACATTGATTTGACTTTCACCAGAGAAGTACAGACCGAGCTTTGTGAACTGCTTTTCACTGGCAACTGACCGGATTTTGAATGGAGCGTGTGAGAACGATTTGTGTCTGTAGTACTCATTAGTCAATCTGTCTTTGAATAAGATGTCTGACAGACGCAAAGCGTTCTGAACCTCCTCTGTCAATTCACCGTACACTTGTCTGATCTTCTCTTCAGAAAACATTTCTGTATTAGTTCTCATCATCAGTAACTGTCTATCGCCATACGACAATCTGCGCGTGGGAATTGTCGTATCTACTCCAGCTCCAGATCCAGATGCAGATCCGGTAAGCGGTACTTCGACACCTCCCGCTGTTGATGTTGTTGTTGGTGGAGGTGGGACTGGTTGTGGTGTTCTGCTGGTGCTTGCAGATGGATCAGTGCTGATAGTATCAACAGCAACAATGCTACTTTGCCGTTGTTGCATCGATTCTTGTACTGATCCAACTTGCAGTCCAGAATTGCCATTTTCAACTTGACCAGACCCACTTCCACCAACAACAACATCAACAGTGGCAGGTGACGAAGTAACGCTTACCGGAACAGGAGTGCGGCTAGCACTGCTACTGGAACTAGTACTGGTGACAACACTACTATCGACAGGATTGGACACAACACGGGCAAAAGCAGACGGTTGACTTGATTGTTGCTGTGGTAGTGAATTACCAATTGATTGCGACGCCATATTCGAAAGCAACAAACATTGGGTGAAAAAAATCTCAAGTCAAATTCAAATTCAATTTTTTTTGAAAAAATAAGAGAATAAAAGTTGGCACTTGAACTGACCGGGTTATTGAGGATGTGATGTGATGTGCTGACACGAACGAGCTGATCACCCCAACTCCCAATCGAACGGTGTTCCTGCTGTTGATGGAAAGTCGTGCTCGGTCTCCTCACGAACCACCGATGCTGCTGTTTTTTGAAGAGCTGATTCAAGTTGCTGACGATGATACTCGAGAAGATGCTGACGTTGTTCTTCGCGCACGATTCGTTGATGTTCAATTGCTCTCAGGAAAATGGCGTAAAGTTTACGATGATTTTCTTCACCCAATAATGGATCAACCGCCGCCGCTGATGTTGTAAATGAAGCTTTGACACGCCGAAACGTCGAGACAATGATTTGTAAAAACTGTCCGAAAAACCGGCACGCAATTTTGGGTTCACTGTTCGTTGTTGTTGTTGACTAGATTCGCGATGAAAAACACTGAACACTGTGTGAGAGAGAGAGCTGACTAGAGGAGATATGCCGGACACCGGATCCGCTCTTTGCTTTTATACTTGAATCCAACTTAATTTCCCCCCCACTCTTAACACGAATTAAAAATGTAGTAGTATCGGAAGAAGAAAAAAGGTGGAGCTTGGTGAACACCTCCCTACCACCAAGTCCATGTCCATTTTCATCCCATTGTGGTCTTGTATGTCCACATACGGACGAGCGAGCGCGCGCACGCGTCTGTCCGTCCCTCCATCCACCGGTGCTGTGCTGTGCATCAGTATTATTTTTATAATACATCCTGGTACACCTCGCAGCCGCTTTCTTAAAATAATTTATTAGCGGTGCATCCTGGTACACCTCGCAGCCGCTTTCTTATTAATATTATATTGAAGAGATGAAAGAGTTAAAAAATAGGGGTTGCATATCTACCGTTGCATACTTGATAATATTTGATTGTTAAATGAATAAAACACGATCGTAACGCATGAAATGAAACACTTTGAATTCTTTTTTCAGATCTTTTTTATTGGTACCCACCATCCAGCCCCTTTTCTCCACACAAATTCTTTTTTCACATTTTTTACAACATTTTTTAATTATTTACAACACAGATACTTAACTATAATATTTATTATACACCTTGGACATATCTTTATTCATACATCCTTGAAGTTTTTTTAGTTGTGCACACATTTTCTCGCCATAAATATTACACATGTAGTAAAGAGTCATACACTCGTTATAATTTACACCCTCATACGAATTACTGATATCGTAGACTTTCATAACATCTTCCAGCGATTTATACTTGTGCGACTGATTACATAGAAGGTATGCTACAAATGCACAGTGCATTCCACATGTCGATGAAAAAATCCCATCTTTTCCATCATGCTGAACAGGAATTCCTTTATTACATACAACCATATCGTAATTATGAAAAAACTTTCGGAAATTTGGATGGTAATTTAGAAGACATTCGCCTACAGGATCAAAGTAATTAACAATATACTTTTTTGCTTTTTTCTGGATATGGAGAAGAATCCAATGTTCACCACCACTTTTTCTATCGGTAGTATTACAGATACGTATATATGATGGTTTTAATCGTTTTTTAGTTTCGAGTTCGTCTGCAGCCAGTACTCGAATTCGTTGATTGACTCCACCATCACCACGTCTGCCCTGTTGATTCTTGCTACTACACAACGTCTTGTCCAGGAATCGCTGGAGATCTTGATCGCTCAACCCTTCTTCTTCCAGGATCTTTGCTGATGTTGTTGAAGAAGAAGCAACTTGATCCGCCTCCGCCACCACCGCTCCCACCCCCAGTTGCCTCTTCCCTTGTGATCCTCCTCCTCCTCCTCCTTCTCCTACCCCTGTCGATGATGCTGCTGCTGCTGTTACCGCCAAATCCATTGTTTCAAGATGACGCAACAAAACCGTAACTTTTTACAAGTTTGCAATTTTTCAACAATTTTTTACAAAATTTTAAAATGTCACTCACACTTTTATTTACAGTTCTTTATATACACTCTACGAAGCTGCTTTATTATGGAACATGACGCGACGATCTGCATAAAGTTTCAGTTCTGCTTGGAACACGCAGTGCAGAAGAATGATAATTGTTTTTTCGTGTGTCTCTTCCAATTCCAATTCAATTCTCTGATTACCTGCCTTCATCTCTGAATATACTTCATTGTGAATTACAGTATCGTTTGTTTCATTGAAGAAAAATACAGGTAAGTGCTTGAAATTTTTTCTTCCAATTAAACACTGTTTAAAGTTTAATGGTTCCAAGTACCCAAGTGATTCTAATAATGTCAGTACAGCCTGACTCTTATCATTTTCAGTCACTTTAATTGACGGTCTTCGTTCATGCTCATCTTCCAGACAAATTTTCATCTCGCGCAATTTAAATTCCTCATACTTTGTTGATGACAGGGATGCTTTCCCATTAAACCTATCAGGATCAATTAATGTCGCCATGATATACAGAGGTGAATCTCCAGACATCCATCCTTCCTGAATAATTTGTTTTTGACCACGTGCCAATGAAAGGAATGTTGATGTCCAATTACGCAATGGGTACTTGGCAGGTGCACTTTGCAATTCCCTCTCCAAGTGCATTGATAATTGATCACTCAATCTAAGTTTTGGGACAATTAATTCAAGTGACGTAATTACCAGCTTCCACTTATTAACATCTGCATCTGCGCAATTAATATAATGTTTAGAATCAGCTTTTTTCCAAACAAATCTCATTTCAGTATTTGGTGGAAGTAATCCTATCGTTTCACAAATGGGTGTCAGTACTCTACCCGTATACGTAAACTCCCTGGAATCTGCAATATCCAATCCTTTCTCGTACGTATTATCATCTACATATTCACGCATCTGGTAAGTATCCAAGTGATCTGGGTAACCTGTGACAACACCTGCAAAATTGTACTCGTTCTCCAATTGTTTTGTATCGATGTGTGTTCTCAGGTACGTTGCAACTCGATGCTGGAACAGATTATTACTAGTATCGATTATTTCGCCATTGATGGAAACTTGCTGATCACAGAAAAAACCATACATTCCCATCCAACTAGTTGTAAACTTTTCATGATCACCTGTTACTGCTGTGATGGCTGTCACACCTTCTGATGCTGCTCTTCCAACTACTTTTGATGTCAGATTTGTTCCATCACGGTTAACAAATTTTCCTTTAAGTCGCAATCTCATATCCTTTGGACGCATGTACTCATTGAATGATCCGGCAACTACAATTTCAATAACATCATTTCTCTCATCCAGTGATGTTGTTGGTCTGTATGAAACATGACGGACTTGATGAATATCCTGATTCTTTGTTGGTTGAGTGTGAAACACAGTCAGTGCCTCAGCAGGAGGCAAGATTTCTGAATGTACATTAATTAATTTAATTTTTTTCCCATACGGGGGAGCTGTAGCTTGACCCCCCGTCACTGTTCTCCGTCGCTTTACCATATTGATTTTTTGCTTTTTCAATCTCTTCTATGAAAAAATATCTCGTCTTTGACGACGACGTCGTCGTCCAACCCTTTTTATACGTTTCCTTCTCCGGCCACCCAATGCAACTTGACGTTTCCTAGGTCTTCCAACTCTCCTCTTACTCTTCCTTGTCCCTCTCCTCCCTCGCCTACCCCTCCTTCGCCTTCTTCCAGTTCCTCCCATTTCTTCCTTTACACCTTGCAAAACTTCAGCTGCAGCTTTAGAACCGTGCTTTTTTGCAAGTTTCCTAAACGGTGTTTTCTTTCTTGTCGTCAACTTTTCAATCCCTGTATTTATAGCTGCCGCAGCACCTGCAGTTCCAATTTTAGACGCAACTTTACGCAATGCTGGAGATTTGAAAATACTGAGAATTTTAGGACCCCACGATGCCAACAATTTTAAAACATTTCTTCCTCTAACAGTATTAAACTGTGCATAATTCGCATACCTTCCATATCTTTTAGTTTTAAATCCAAAGTGACGTCTTTTTTTAATCTTACCACCGCGATACTTTGTTCGACCTTTATAAACATCAAATTTAAATATGGGCGCACCACCCCCCAGTTTTGAGTAATCACTCACTGAAGGGGGGTTTACATATCCGACCGTCATTTTTTTATGTTAAATAACAATATTTTTTTTAGTTCTAATAAAGTGAAGTGTAATACTGGTTTCGCCACCAATAAAATCAACGTCTTCACCGTACTGATCAGTGATTTTAAATCCAATTATATTGAACGATGAGTTGAGTGGAAGTCTTTTATAGGCAAGCCTGATGGGGTAGTAAGGTGTGACATCACTTGATGAAGTCCCGGGAATTTCTCTGTGTGGAACAATCTCACTCAATAATTCTGTAAATCCTCCACTCGTAATCACAGGTTTCAAAATATTACAGTACAAGTAAAATGAAGTTACGGGATGTAGAGTAAACATTTTTTTTGAAACAGTGTACGCAGATGTATTGGAAATCCACTCATCGTTTTGAAATCCTAGTAAATTTCCAAGCAACCCATTAAATTTAATTTCAAACTTGTCGGGCAAATCAAGTTTCAAGTGTCCAAATCTTGACAGTGAAAATAATTCACGAACTTCAGACAATTTCACTTCATCTTCCTCATCCTCTTCAAGTTCCATTTCCTCTTCTGTTAATTGTTGTTGTTGTTGTTGTTGTTGCTGCGGCTGTTGTTGTTGTTGTTGTTGTTGTTGTTCATCATCATCATCATCCTCAGTTTCCATTTCTTGTGCTACCCCTGCTCCCGCTTCAACTGAAACTGTTGTTGTTGTTGTTGTTGTTGTTGTTTTATCTTTTTCAAAATTTGCCAATGTATTCAAATCTTCAATAAATTCCTTGACATCTGATTCTGTTCTCCACCCTTGTTCAATTTTTCTAGTACGTTGATGTGTATATACAATTGTAATTGGGGTTTCTGGAAGAATTTCAATGGCAATATTGAATCTAATTGCAATCTCTGTATTAATAAAATTTGGCGCAAAAAATGAAAAACCTTGTGTTAGTGATTTCCCAATCTTATCATCTGGAATACCCCAATGTTTCCATAGTGCAGAATGTGTTGCTGGAAAATCATAAAATAAAACCTGTGGTTTTATTTCAATTTCAATTTCAAATGTATTATTTGGAATATCATCAATTTCAATTGAATCATCAATTTTAAAATTAAAATTAATATACGGATGTACAGCAGGATTGAGTCGTAACTGATAAAACTTTTTAAAATAGGATCTTACATCCAAGTGCTTACTTTTATTAAATTTCAATACTGACAATTCCCCATCCGCGCCTTTTGGATTCAAAATAGGTTCAGGATAAAGTGCATTCAAAATACGTTCATTTAATTTGAAATCAAATGCTGTCATGGACTCATCTCGCTCATATTCACTTTCATCTTCTTCCGGCACAGTCTCCCCCCTTGCTACAGCCTCTGCACGCTCCTTCTTTCTTTGTTTAATGTATTCCTTTAATCCCTTACGATAATTGGAATATCCAGTAGAAATGGGTTCTTTTAAACCCTGGGATATAAATTTTCCAGCTGCTGTTGTAGAATGATAATTTGTTCGTTTTGGTAAATTAATTGTTTTATGAACTTTTCTTGTTTCAAACGTATCATTATTATCATTAATTACTTTCCACTTTGTAGGAATTGAAATGTAATGCAAAGCTGCTTTCACATCTTCATTGAAAAATTGAAATTGACATGGTAACTTGACCTGAAATGAATCTGGTCTGTTATCTGGGAACTCATCTTGGTCTGCGCTTGAATTGAATGAAGGATGAAAATCATCATCCAGAATCCCAGCCATCTTTTTTATCTATCTTGTTCTTCGCTTCCTTCTTTTTACTACAACCTTTGGAATTGTTGTCAAATCTTTTTCTTTGATCCAAGCATCAAATCTCTTGTCCTGCCTTTTATATCTTACCAAAACATACTTGACCCCATCCACAGTTTGTTTTTTCAAAACTTTCTCAATTCGTTTGAATGGTTCGTACCGGGCTTCAGTCAATTCAGACTCGTAAAATCCGTTTTTAATGGGTTCACCCAACTCATCTTCCAGGTAATAAATGTTTTTATTATCTACTTTATTAATTCTAACGATTTTAAATTTCGTTAGTGTCCACTGCCCTTTATACTTGTGTTGCATTGTTCCGTAATCTGGACCGAGGATTGAGACCCACTGTCCAATCTTGAATCGATTAAATCTTACTTTCCTCCTGACTCTTTTCATTTCACCAGATCTTTCATTAATTGATTGATGTTTTTTAATTTGAACAATTTCTGTTCCCAACGGTTTCTCCCAGGCTTCTTTTGGTGTCATCCCAATTGAACGACTGAACGTTCTGTTCTGTGAACTAATTAATCTTGGAATTATTTGGACCCAATTTGAAGTTTCCTTGTGTGTAAAAACAGTCGCTAATCTCTCCTGAATATACCTAGTAACTCTATCCAAGTGTGGGATTTTTCCACTGTCTCCAGAACCAATTGCATACACATTGCAATTATTTTCTTTTGCCCAATTTTCAAATTCTTTACAGAACCATTCACCACCCGAATCTACAAGTAAGTTTTTAGGAATAAGTTTAATTTCAGAGAATATTTCTTTAATCTTTTTTAAATTTTCAGCACATGTTTTGGTTTTCAAAAACTTGTACATTAAATAGCGCGTTGCTGTATCCTGTACCAGCAGTAAATATTTGTATCCATAGTGTGGAATATCAGAATAAAAAATAATATCAGCTTGCATCAATTTGCCTTTGAAAGGTTCATATCTCATAACTCTTCTTTTAAATTTGCGTGTACGCACACGCTTATGCAAAACGTATGGGACTTGACCACTTAGCCATAGTTTAACCACACGTTCACTTACAGGTTGTTGACTTGTTTTTTCCAGTATTTTATTTGCTTCACTTGTAAGTATGTGGTAACCTCCATACGACCCAACTCTTGATGGATTGAAATATATTTTTGTCAGTAAACTTGAAACTTTTTTAGGAATTTTTTCCAATTCTTCATCCTTATACTGCTGCTGCTCCCGTTCCTCCTGTTTCTGCAACTGCTGCCGCAGTTGATCCACGCGCCGCTGCTTTCGCACCACCCGCGATCCCTTCTTGCGAGGCATAGTAACGTCTTCTATCTTCTTCCCACTGTGTTTTCCTCTGTTCAAATAGTGCTCGGTATTTATCGTCTCCAATTTCTTCACCGGGCAATGGTTCTGAAAAATTCTTACGTAAAAATCTATCAGCGCCTTCATCCACCCCGTGCACACCAACTCTAACATGTTCACCGGTAATAAAGTGACGTTTGAACTCTTCGTTATCTGGATTCTGACCTCCCACTTGATGTGATACAAAGTGATCTGAATGTAACATGTATGACTCAACCCACTTGAACATTTTTACAATGGATACAAACTGATCAAAATTGAGTGCAATTCCTCTATCCGTATCTTTTAAATCTCCGTGCTCATTTGATGCAAAAACTCGTATATCAATTGTCATATCTGCATCGGGTCCGCCAATAAATCCCCCGTGTCTTAAATTGTATGGCGCATGTGGACATAAAGAAATTCGAGGATGCGCTCTTGTATAACTGTTGGGATTTACATAGAGTGATCTTGACAAGCATGCATTGTAATCAATAATTGACCTGGGTGAATAAATGAAATTCTTCTTATCATCTGGAAATGGATTTACCCATCCTCTTCCTCGATCAATAGGTACACTGCTCAAAATTCCTTTTTCTTTAATAATTGGAGGTAAGGTCTTTCCATATTTAATCCAGAATTGATACCTATCTAGATTTAATTGGATATTATCATGTTCGGGATGCTCCTCTGCAATTCTTCTGCTGGGATCATACTCTGCAACATTTTCTTCTCCGTTCAATTTCTGTACATTGACAATTCCGTTCTTATTTCTCCCATTATTCCTATTTTCCCAGTACCAACGATGATATGAGGGGTACCTGTAAATTGATAAATCATTTTCATCAACTGCTTCAATTTGTGGAATTGATGGTGATACACTTTCCACCTCTTGAACTACTCCCTGTCGTCCAAGCGATTGTTCGTGATTTTTTTGCATTTGTAATTCCTCATATGTGGAAAAGTATGAATCAGACCCAACAGCAGTATGCAATAGTGGCGGTGGCGGTGTTAATTCCTGGCTTGGTTCCGGTGGATATTCTGAATAATGTTTATAAATTCTCCTGTGAATATTTGTGGGATTAAAATCTCCCCAGTAAGTTTTATTTTTCCTTAATGATGGAGGATCAGGACTTAAAAACAGTCGTCTGTAATAACTTTCTGGGGATTGATAATGTTGATGATAAGAATCGATGGATGAGGACTGTCTTGGACTGTTAATTAAAGGCGGTCTTTGATAAAAAGTTCGACCTGGCTGACTCCAATCTACTCGAGGCTCGTGCCATACGGGTGTCAAACTTGCGCCACGCCAATCATTTTTTATCACTGAAAAATAATCTTCGGTAACATTATAGAGCTCTAAAAAAGCATGCAACACATCTGCTGAAGAGGAAGAAGAAGCCGCTTGGCTGTCATTCTGAAATGCAGATAATGCATACGGAATTGACTTATTATCCACTGTCATATTATTATCACGCATTAATATTTCCATCTGATCAGAAGATCCATTTGAATTGTGTCTCTGCTGCAACTGATGCTGCTGCTGCTGCAAAATTGGGAGCAGGGAGCTGGAAATTAGAAATGGTGGAAGAATCGTTCCAAGAATAATTGAAACGAATAAAAGTGTCCCAATCGTCATTTTTAATGTTTTTATAATTATTGTCTTATGTCTGTTATATGTTTCCATAATTTTCTCACATTGTCGCAGGTCTATTTATATCATCTGGATATGGAACTTGATTAGCAATACCAACAATTTTGTTTTCTGTATCTTTCGCAAAGAAATTTACCAGAATTTGTCCATCCTTAAATACCCTTGCTTGACAACAATCGTACCGTAAATTTTCATATCCTGGTGCAAAACACTTGCGTTTATGATCAGTATATAAACAAGTAATATCAGAATAATTTTTATTTACCTGTGACGGTTTTACATACACTTGATTTTTTACTTGACATACATGATATACAGTTCTTCCTAAAATATCTGACAGGTAATTTCTCCACCTCACTGTTTCTGCAAAAATTGCTCTGGTCTCGTGTGATAGGTTTAAAAGGTATTCAATGAATACATCATAATCAATTTGTCCTGAATTCCAGGGATATCCTAGAACGTAGCGTTCAATAAAATTATATTTATTTCGTGTTTCAGAAGGTAAATATTGCCATGCACAAGTTGGTTTAATGAAAAACGTACTTACCCCGCCATTCACAACATCAAATACAGAACACTTTTTTGGATGAATATGTTTTCCAGAAGATTCTATATACCCATCAAAAGTAATATAAAGAATTCTGCCTGCATTCGGACCACTTAGTGTACTGTTGCGTAAACTTTTATTCTTCTTAATTAATGCCGCAATTTTATTTCTATCAAATGACATCTGATTGCTACTTGTCTTCTCTGGCTCAGACGACTTATCTGATTCAGACTCTTCCTTTTTCTGGGGCTCATCTACTACTACATGCCTCTTCTGTCTTTTCCTTGCAACTTTTTTATTATTAATGCACGGATTACTGGTTCCTCCGCTACACGTAATCGTAATGGTTTCCGGACGTTGGACATCATTTTTTCTGGGATCAACCTTTTTAGACTTCTGACTACGACGTCGCTTGTTATTTTTTTTATTTGATGAAGATGATTGATTTTTATCTGTAGTCTGATTCTGTTGCTCTTGCTGTTGCTGTTCTGACAATTGCGACTGCTGTGGCTGCTGCTGCTGCTGCTGATGATTTTCTTCTTTCTCGGTCTGAATTGCACCGCTGTGATGCATCGCTGTAAGATCAGAGAAAAGTTGCTCACAAAGATACTTATCAATTTCGCTTAAATTAGCCATTATATATTTTTGTTTTAATATCGAACCAATTTAATTATTTTCGGGCCTCTGCCAGATGGTGACTCTGCTGCCAAATTTGAAAAAGAATCTTGGAATTCCTCTTCCTCGTCGTCTGTATCTTCCTCTTCTTCTTCTTGTAATGATGCTGCTGCTGCAGCAGACTTTTTTCGCTGTTGAACTTTCTTACGTTTTAACGGTTTCTCGCTTTCGTCGCGAGGTCTTGTAGCTTTTATACCCGGCGGTGTTTTCATCAATTCCACTCTCCTCTGAGATCTTGTAGCGATAGTTGTGCCAATACCGTGTTCTTTCAAAAATTTGTGAAATGAATGATACCTGTGTGGAGAATCGCCGGGTACATCTCCAAGTTCGGTTTTTAATCTATGCAAAATTAATTCTTTAATATTTGTACCTTCTCTTGGATGACCGTTGACTATAATTACACCCGTCTTCTCATCCCAATCAAAATTTCTTGCAGCTGTTAAACTTTCAAGCAATTTTTGAAATCTGGGTTTCAATCTTGGCGAAACTCCCTGCATGATATTTTTAGGTGAATAATAATTAACATCAAACTGAAATACACTGCTTGGATCTAATTGAACTTGTGGTTGCCATGATGTTTGTTGTACGGCTTCGCTAACTGGGAAGTAAGGTCTATCAGTTCCAATTTGTTTCGTCACTCGTTCAGGCTCCTGAGTTTCAGTTTCTTTCGTATCCAAATATTTCCTGATTATAACCGGAGCGCGCTCTTCATCTGTCTTTTCACTTTCACGACGTAATAAAAGATCACGCATCCTGATAAACTTCCGAATCGCTCTCAAATATTCACGTAATTTTAACCATGCTGGCATTGTCTTATTATGCAATACTTTTTTTACTTTTTCATCCAATAACCAAACTTCTTTTTCCAGAGGATCTGATAAGGGATTTTGAAGAATAGCTTGACGTTGATCTTTTAATGCATTTCTGGCAGCACCCCCTGTTATTCCGCTGTCATTATTGATATTATTATCACCTGTGATCAACCCACCCCCGCTATCCATAATACTGCTGCTACCGCTGATTGATGTGGGTGCTACTACTGCTCCCTCTGCTGCTGCTTCTGGAATTATACCTGATCGAATCTGATTCTCATCTACCAAGTATAATTTTTTAATTCTGTTATTCATTTTCGTTTGAATTTATTATAAAGCCAAGGTCCGATAATTGATGCCAATGCTGCTGTTGTAGCTAACCACTTGCCGGTAATATTCTTCTGTTTTGTCTTTGTTGATATTTTTTTTGATGCTAGCGCTCTTAATGCCTTTTTATATTTACAGAGAACGCCTTTTGTTTTTTCCGGAAGATCAATGTTACCGTTCAGTACATTTTTTGCTACTTCTGCCAGTGTACATACTTCCTTTGGCCCGCATGTCTTGAAAATTGCACGCTTTGCTTTTTTACCCTTGGCTTTATATGCTGCAATCAAAAAATCTCGGTTTTTAATTATTCGTGAATTTGAAAAATTATGTCTTTGCACTCTCCTTCTTCTCCTTCCTCCCCTGTGTGCGCGTTTCTTCCCCCGCCTCTTTCGTCTGCTTCCTTTACTACGCTTACACGCCATTGTTTTTCCAACTTGACAAAAAACTTTGCTGTTGTTTATGACGACAAAAAATACTCAAGTGGTATTTATACCCTTCTACCAACTTTTCGCCATGGGAATATAAAATAGTGAAAGATATACTTTAAAAACTTACAACAACAACAATTATTATTTTTTATATCATTATTATTCGTCTGACACATAATAAAAAAACTTTGGATTCTGGAATGGCAGGAAATGAATGAGGATACGTCTTCTTTCGTCTGTGTCAGGATTACAATCAAATAATAAGTAGGGTCGTTTCAAATATTGGCTGGCATCACGATATAATTCTCTCATATCTTTGGGGGACAATCCCAATTCCCTGCCAAGCATGTTGGATTCAAAGACATTTCGCTTATTCTGGAAATAAATTATATATTTTGCCTGTCTCATCAGCATAGAATTATGTTTCGACTTATAATACAGCGACTGACCATTAACAATACAAAAAATATTATCATGATGAACTCTGATAGTAAAAAAATCAACTGCTTCCGGTGTTTCCGCAATCGATTTCATCTGATCGTCCATAGCTACCAAATTAACTTTTGATGGATCAAACTTTATACTCAATAATTGACGAAATCCTTGGACAAAAATAATTTCAGGACAAACTGCTTTCAATCCTGCAAAAATATTCGGCTGATATATTTCATACACCCAGTATACGACACTTGGTCTTGGGGTAATTACATCATTTCGGAATTTTATGATGTTATACATTGCAACAGTTTTCCCAGCACCAGTTGCGCCGATAATCATTAACGTGCCAGGTGCATGAAACTGGAATTGGGACTGCTCTTCTGATTGTGCCATATTTTCAATTAGCACACACGCAAACTTTTAAAATGTCTGTCTGTTTACTTAACCGTCATTAACACTTGAATGCAATTTATACTCTGGCACGCGACCTTTCAATTTATTTATTAACAGCTTGCGTGCATGCGCAAGGCATAACGGAGGTGTCATCCCCATTATGTTGCAACCAACCCCCACTAATAATAATTTGAATCCAATTATGAAGCACGCGAGCTCAGACTTGTTATCTGATCAACCCTTCTGCCGTCTTGACTTGTCTAGATTCAGGAGTGCTCAACATTGTTTCCGCTCTCCGGAGAAAAAAATTTTGCCGATGCTTCCAACGCGTTCGTCTCATCGAGACCTTTAAAATGATATATTGGTCATATAGGTCCAAGTCTTTTAGTTTTAGCATAATATCGATTCTTAGCTTTTCTTATATTATACTACTATTATATGATACTATATACTATACTATACATTAATGTATCATCAATGAATGTTTCCAATGTTCATACTTGGGCTCGAGAGTCCAAAAATGAGCTCCGTTTTGACCTAGGACTCAATATGAACGCAGCGCCTAAATGACATAAAACTTTAACTTTTTTCGAAATTTTCAAGGGATCGAAATTTTTTGTCGGGATGGAATGGGAAGAAAAAATTTCACTTTTTCGCTTCCAAAAAGACCCGAAAAACCGGGCCGCAACTACGTCAGTTTTTCTACGGGTTCAAAAGGCTCAAAAAACTGAAAAATCGTTATGTTTTTTTTAATTTGGGGCCGAAAAAAGTGCTGTTTTCGCGGGGAAAAGGCGTAGGATGAGCCCATCCTACGTCTTTTCCCACTACTATATTGGTGTTAAGAACCCGTGAAATCTCCAGCTTGTGGCTTTATTGAAAGCAAAGTTATTGACATCTAAAGTTGAGAATTTTTTATGAAAAAAATCCAACTTTGATACCCTGAAAGGTATGCTTCCCATCAAGACAGGGTCCCAGAAATGACATAGATCTTTCTCTGTTTTCAGTCTCTCTCAACTGTGAAAATTTCATGCATTTCCGTCATCGGGGAATTTCTTATGTATGGTGGGAATCGTCCTTATACACATTGTTGCGTTTTTGTAAAGTGGTAGGAATATTTCATCTTCAACATTTAAATTTT
>Ga0081539_10001988_pt1 | contig 31070 bp, 19 predicted proteins | sample TabmetS4T2R2_FD_71023 | JGI IMG/M metagenome (GOLD analysis project Ga0081539, IMG submission 71023) | Tabebuia heterophylla rhizosphere microbial communities from the University of Puerto Rico - S4T2R2 | ecosystem: Host-associated > Plants > Roots > Rhizosphere ... | reverse complement strand
TTCAGATAGAAGTCCGGGTAGTGGTCGACGAGATACGGATTCGGACGAATGATGTGGCCGCCCATCGGAATCATCGACATCGTTTCCAGGCCACCCGCAACGATCACTTCCGCCGCGCCCGTCTTGATCCGATCCGCGGCCATCGCAATCGACTGCAAGCCCGACGAACAGAAGCGATTGATCGTCATCGCGCTCGTCTCGACCGGCAAGCCGGCGCGAATCGCAGCCGCGCGGGCGACGTTCATGCCCTGCTCGGCTTCGGGCATCGCGCAACCCATGATCACGTCTTCGATTTCCGACAGCTCGAGTCCGCTGACGCGGCCGGCCGCTTCCTTGATCACCGCTGCGCCCATTTCGTCAGGCCGCGTAGTTCTCAACGTGCCCTTCGGCGCCTTGCCGACGGCGGTGCGAACTGCTGATACGATTACTGCGTCTCTCATCTGTGTTATCCGTGTTAATCCGTGGCCTAATTTCTTAACGGTTTACCTGTCTTGAGCATGTGACCCATTCTTTCCTGCGTTTTGCGCGTTCCAATCAACGAGAGAAACGCCTCGCGCTCCAAATCCAGCAGGTACTGCTCGGAAACCCGCGCCGGATGATTCAGATCACCGCCCGTGAGAATGCGCGCCAACTGCTTTCCGATTTCCGCATCGTGATCCGAAATGTAACCCGCACGTTTCATCTGGTGAATGCCGAGTTTCAAAGTCGCGAGCGCCGGCTGACCGAGCGCGAGAATGTCGGTGCGCGGCTGCGGCGCGACGTAACCCGTCGCCGCCAACGCCAACACTTCCTTCTTCGCATCCGCGATCAAGCGATCCTGATTCATCGAAACTGTGTCTTCAACCGACAGGAAACCCACCGCCCTTGCTTCTTCGGCGGAAGTCGCAACCTTCGCCAGCGCGATCGTCTCGAACGCGCGCTTCACAAACGGAAACGGATCCGCATCATCCGCGCCCTTCGGAATCAGGTCGAGCATTCGGATCAGCATCTCTTTCGTTCCGCCGCCACCCGGAATAATCCCGACTCCAACTTCGACGAGCCCGATGTACGTCTCGGCCGCTGCGCGCACGCGGTCCGCATGCAGCACCATTTCACAACCGCCGCCGAACACCATCTGAAACGGCGCGACCACGACCGGCATTGGCGAGTAACGCAAGCTCATCATCGCGTTCTGAAAAACGCGACTCATCATGTCGAGCTCTTCCCAGTTCTCCTCCTGCGCCTCCATCAGCATCAACATGATGTTGGCGCCGACGCAGAAATTCGCGCCCTGGTTTCCGACGACGAGACCGAGGAAATTTTTGTCGACTTCGCTCAAGGCGAACTTCAGCATTTGCAGCGTGTCGCCGCCGATGGCATTCATCTTCGAGTGAAACTCGAGACACGCAACGCCGTCGCCGAGATCCACCAGCGAGGCGCCCGCATTCTTCTTAATCACACCCGTGCGATCTTTGATTGACTTGAGCAGCAGAACGCCGGGCGAATCCGCGAGTGGAACGTATTTGCCGGTCTTGAAGTCGAAGTAGGACTGCTGCCCGTTGTCCATTTTGTAGAACGAAGTCGCGCCCGCGGCGAGCATCTGTTCGACGTTCGCCGGAATCGCCAGCCCTTCCTCCTTCATACGCGCGACCGACTTCTCGACGCCGATCGCGTCCCAGACTTCGAACGGTCCCAGCTCCCAGCCGAAACCCCAGCGCATCGCGCGATCGACTTCCACCCCACTGTCTGCGATCTCTGGAATGCGTTTCGCCGCGTACGCGAGCGTGCGCGACATCGTCTTCCAGAGAAATGCGCCGACGCGATCCTTGCTCCACACGAGTGCTTTGACCCGTTCGGGCAGGTCTTCGATGTTCTTCGCCATGTCGAGCGCGGGCAGTTTGACCTTTTCGGACGGGCGGTAATCGAGTGTGGCCGTGTCGAGCGTCCAGATCTCGCGTTTGTCGCCGTCGCCTTTTTGCTTTTTGTAAAAGCCGGATTTGGTTTTGTTGCCGAGCAGGCCGCGCTGGACCATCTGCGCCAGCACGCCGGGCACGACGAACATTTCGCGCTCTTCGTCTTCCGGCAAGTTTTCGTAGAGGTTTTTGATGACGTGAGTGAAGACGTCCAGACCGACCAAATCAAAGGTCCGGAAGGTTGCCGACTTCGGCCGGCCGACCGCGGGCCCCGTCATCTTATCGACTTCTTCGATCGAGTAGCCGTCGTCGAGCATCGTCTTGATCGTGTAGAGCGCGCCGAACGTGCCGATGCGATTGGCGATAAAGTTTGGCCGGTCCTTCGCCGGCACTACGCCTTTGCCGAGCCGCTCGTCGAGAAAGCCGTAGAGAAAACAGGAGACTTCGGGCTTGGTCCACTCGGTGCGAATGATCTCGACGAGATGCAGGTAGCGCGGCGGATTGAAGAAATGTACGCCGATGAGATGCTGCTGGAAATCTTCGGAGCGGCCTTCGGCGAGCAAGTGAATCGGGATGCCGCTCGTGTTTGAAGCGACGATCGCGCCGGGCCGGCGATGTTGTTCGACGCGTTCGAACAGCGAGCGTTTGATGTCGAGGTTTTCGACGACGGCTTCGATGATCAGATCGCGATCTTTGAGCTTAGCGAGATCATCCTCGAAGTTGCCGACCGTGACGAGTGCGGCATTGTCTGGGGTAAAGAAGGCCGCGGGCTTGGCGTTTTTAGCAGCTTCGAGGCCGTTGCGAGCGATGCGATTGCGGACTTGCGGACTGTCGAGCGTCAGGCGTTTGGCTTGTTCGTCGGGCGTGAGCTCGCGCGGCGCGATGTCCAGGAGCAGCGTCGGCACGCCGGCGTTCGCGAGGTGCGCGGCGATCTGCGCCCCCATAGTTCCCGCCCCGAGCACCGCCGCCTTTTCAATCCGCATCATCTCAGCTTGTCTACCATCCTTCCGGCGCACCTTCCCGGCGCAAACTTCTTTCGAGACGAACTCCAGCTTACTGCGGCCCATCATAACTGAATGAGCGCTCATTCAGCAACTGCCGCGGTGGCGCATTCGCTGGCCTGCCACCAGCCCCTATGTGGGATCCGGCATTAAATGAATTTGTCCGATATAAAGTGAAGTCGTCTGTCCGAGATTAAATGAAATTTCTTGTGGGTCATAAAATGAAATCGCGCAAACGCTCGCATTGGAACCTAGCGGGGAACATGTCAACCATATGATTTCGGCCCAGTCAATTCTTGCGCGTCCGACGCGGCTTTTCACCAAACCAATACCACGTAGGTTCTGGCACACTGCCGTAATCACGCAGCAGATCATCAATCGGGTTATTAACCGGAACGTGCCGCTCTGGAACTCTTGCTCCGGCCGCAATCAATACTTTGATGATCTCAGCATAAACCTTCGGGTCTCCTCCGTGAGCCGCAGACCAAAGGGTTTGTCCCAGAACAGTTCCACCATAAATATTTTTGACTTCAAGCGGCGGGTTCCGTTTCAGTAGGAACTTGATTGTCTCCAGCTGACCACCAATCGCGGCACAATGCAGTGGAGTTTGTCCGTCATCCTCATCTCTGCTCAAATCCACCTCTTTGTCCAACAGAAACTCGACGACATTGAGCCGCCCCCAGGTGCACGCGTGTTTAAGAGCAGATTGCAACTGTTTTCGAGTCGTCTTCCCTTTCAAACGGCCGTCAGCATTGAAGAATCCCTTGACGACGTCGAGACGCCCTACGCCGGCTGCACTTTCGAGATCTAATCGCGCACCCCGGTCGGCCAAAAACGCAGCAGCCTCACTGCGCCCGTTCGCCAAAGCGCCCGTCACGGCATTGTCACGATTACCGGCACTGGTCTTGTGATCGATATCTGCACCATGATCCAACAGGATCTGCATGAGAGGATTCTGCACCCCAGCCCGAAAAGGGTAAACACTCGTGGCCACCAGCCCCAGCGTAGTTGCTCCTCCACCATAAACGTCTGCCTCCGCATTAACGTCAGCGCCACTGTTCAATAAGACTTTCGCAATCTCAACTATGTTTTTCGGCGTCTTCTGACGATATCGCTCAACTCCATTTGCCGATATGTAATGGAGCAATGTTGCCTTATGCTCACGCGTCGAACGTGAATGGATCAGCTCTGGTTCTTCTACCAACAGCCGCTTGAGAGTTTTTACATCCCCGTTACAGATCGCGTCAGCAGCAGCTTCAAATTTTGCGACGGCTGAACTCTCTTGTGAGAGCTCGTTGAGATGTTTGGAGAATGTGGGCCAACTATCAAAACCATGTGAGCGTGCGATGACAAACTGTGCGTCTGCAAGTCGGCACTGTGGACCATCCTTGCTCGATAACTTGCGCTGTGCGAATGCTTCGACCTGTTCGGTCCAGCGCGTGATTGCGACAGACTCTTTGCGCTTGAGCTTATGGCCGCTTTGTCTGACGAGCATTATCACCCATGCCTCGGCCCAATCGCCGATCGCGTCTGGCTCAACCGACTTGCAGACTTTGACTAAATCCTTTGCCAGTTTTTTGTAGCGTTCGAGGTTAGGTCGCAGAGGAAGCGGAAGTGCGTCTTGTGGATTGGGAAACATACGAAGCTCCTTTCAAATTTGCGCCTGGCGTCCGCCGAATCAGGCTGAAAGAAGATTCGTAAATTGAGCTGCCGTGTGAAGGTGGGCAAGGCCCTTTCCGCGGATTGGATGCGCCCTTCGCGCGACGATGAGTATACCGCAGCAAGACGCAGACGAGCAGCACATCAGCAGGTGGAGACTTCGCTCTTTTTCTGACGACGCCCTGCGAGGAGACGAACATCCCAGCGCGCTTGCGAGTGAATCGCCGGACCTGAAAATTGTGCGGGTGAGAAAATTTCAAGTTATGCCGGACAAGAATTTCATTTAATGGCGGAATCGTCCGCGTAAGTCATTGATTCCACTAATAGGCCGATTTCACTTTATGACCGAACCCACAGGCCCTACAAAAAGCTTGAGCTTTGAACGCGAAATCATTACTCTGCCAGCCTTGAAATTCACCCCCGTTTCGAAATGACCAGTGAGCGCCGTCACCACCGGCTCCGTCTCACGGAGCGATTACGATCCGGCCGGCGCGGCCCCAACGGGCGCCGCCCCGGATCGAAGCACGATCTCGGCAAGAACACCCCTCCGCCGCGAAGCTCGCAATTGAGTTCTTATTTTGACCGCTTCCGCGAGATCACTAAAGCGACCAATCGAGTTGCGCTGCTGTGGTTGGGAGCGTTGATTATTGTCTGGTACACGGGACTCGAACGAACGTATCGTGAAGCGAATGAGAGTTTTGTTTCACTGCAGATTAATAACACCCAGAAACAAAAGTTCGAGAACCAGATTCACCAGGAGCATCAGAAATTCGTTCAGGCAAATCTCGATGCGCAACTCTTCACCCAGCACCAGAACGAAAATCAGAATCGCGCCGAATACAATCAACTCTTACAACAGGCTCAACGAAGTGGAAACCAAGACGACGTGCGGCGATACACGAAGATCATTAAGCAGATCGATCTACGGCTTACCCCGCCGGATAAGCTCCCATCCGCCGAGCGCGCTGAGGCCGAAGCGGTGCAACAGGTCGAGAAACAACTGCAAGCGTCCGTCAAGTTAGCCGAGGAATTAAAACGAAACCAGGAAAGCAAGGCTAAACAGTATCAGGAAAACCAGCTCGCTATCTTGAGACAATATCAGGAGCTGCGAGAGCAGCGTAAAGGGGTGAATTTCGAAATCCTCAATCAAAAATTCGAAGTACCCCCGTTATACGCGGCGCTTATCTGGAGCGTCTTTCTCACCGGACTGATCCTCTATGTCGCCCGAGCGCGTTTCATTCTCTTGTCGTTGAGCGCGGATGTACTCAGCCACCCTCAGAACCAGGCAACGTCCGAAAGACACTTAAAAGGAGAGGCGCCGTGGTGGTTGGCGCCCTTGCCACGTCTACAATTGCCGGCCGCCCCAAAAGGAGACTCGCCGGGAAAAGCGGACGCGGCGCAGCTCTACAGATTTTTTAATTGGGAGAACGGTAATCGGACCGCAACGTTGCTCGTGATGTTGGGCCTGCTTAGTCTTACTCTACTTCAGGTTCGAGTTGTGTGGCTGGAACTCATGATCAGCCGCCTCATCGGTACCACGCAGCAGCGCGCGCTCGTGCCTGTTATTGCGACCGCTGTTCTCTTCCTGACGTTTTTTACCATTTGGTTGTGGCTTCGATTCCGCCGCCTTTCGTTGTCGCGCCCACAGCAGACGAACACACATAGAGTGCGTCCGGCGTACCTGATTTCTACTCTCATAATCGTCGGAGTGTTCGTGTTCCTGTTTGTCTTTATGGAGAGACACATCAGTCGCGGACTTTCTTACGAGCGTGGTTTAAAGACGTCGCTGGTCTACATATCGGTGCTCCTGATTCTTGAGCTGACTGTCATTTGTCTTTATGAGTGGTTCCGGCCCTGGCCAACCGCGCCGGCGGGCGAGAAGGTCGCGCCAGCGGGGCTCGTTAACCGGCGCTGGTTCCTCTACGCTGGTGGCGTATTTGCTGTTATCGGATCGACCGGGATCGTCCGTGCCTTTGCCAATTCCAAAAAGAAACAACGTCGGGTCAGGACGCGCCGGCCGGACGGTATTCGAGCTTCTTACCGCAAGCGATCAATCAAAAAGCGGTTAAAGAGAAAGAACGAACCTCGCCAGGTCGTTAATCTCAAACCTGGTTTCTACCGCAACCCTAAAACAAAGATCGTGCATTTTGTATCTAAGAATGGATTCGTCCTGGGTGTGACGGGCTCAAAGATAAAAGCCGAGCGCTTACAGGAATTTCTCCCAGACTCAGCAGCAGCCCGCGGGGTCAATGATTCCGGTCCGCCTGTCGCCGTCACTGAAACAACACCAGGCAGTCGGCCGCGTCAGTCGAAAGCGCGGGTTGAAGGCAACTTAGCCGTACCGGAAATTTCCCGACAAGCCATGCCGGCGCGATCCGAAAACGCTCATGACAACCGGCCGACTCTATTCAGGCGGTTTCCATTTCCAGCAGCAGATCAGTCATTTTCAATGCAGGATTTTGTCGCCAAGCCACGGGTTAATCTCTCGACGGCCTCGCAGGCTTTCGACGAGGCGGTCGTATCTATATTGGCGCTCAATCGATCGACGCATAAGGACCACGAGGCGATATGCGATCTCCTGGCATTCGCGATCAATCATGACCTCATGATGAAAGGTAAGCTCGGACACCCTCCGAGCTTGCGCCTGTACGATCTGCTGGCGGGGATGTCGGTGCGCTACAACAGGCCGGACTATCTCGATTATTTGGTTCGCATTATCGAAAATTCCAACAATGCAGATATATTTCAATCAAGAATCAGAAAGTGGCAGGACACCGGCAGTTCATGGTATCGACGCTGGAGTAATTCTCGTCAACAGATTACCTGGTCCAAGGTTAAGTTTAGCTGATCGGAATATGGGCCGCGGATCTTCTAATGCAGGATATCCCTTTGGGAAGGTGGCGGTGAAAACCCCTCCCGGCCCTCCAATCAACGAATACGCGCGCCAGAACTTTGACTGGAAAGGCAGGCACTAACATGGTTCGCGAAATGATCGAGGCAACGTTCAGGCAAACTAACTTAACCAACGAGTCACCGGAGTATCTCGCCAAGCGCGAAGAGCTGCGCGAGGCGGAAATTGAGTTGAGGCGGCAACGTGAACGCGTGGCTGAATTGCGCCGCGCGCTGCCGCCGGGCGCGCCCATTCATGATTACGAATTTCTCGAGGGACCGACTTCGCTCGATGACGGCGACGAACCGACTCGAACGGTGCGCTTGAGCGAGTTGTTTACCGGGCCGGATCGCTCGCTCGTGATCTACCATTTCATGTACGGCAAAAAGCAGACGAAAGCCTGCCCGATGTGTACCGCCTGGATCGACGGCTTCAACGGCGTCGCTCATCACCTCGCCCAAAATGTCGATCTGGCGATTGTCGCTGCCGCTGATCCAGCCACGCTGCGGACGTACGCGCGAGAACGCGGCTGGAACAGACTGCGGCTGCTGAGCGCCGGCGAAAGCACTTTCAAATACGATCTCGGCAGCGAAGACGCAGCGGGACAGCAGGACTCGACGATTTCCGTTTTTACTCGCGACGCGGACGGAAACCTGCGCCACTTTTACAGCGGTCATCCGTGGCTGGCAGCGGACATTAAAGAGCGCGGCATAGACGAGTTGACGCCGATTTGGAATGTTCTCGATTTAACGCCGCAAGGCAGAGGTAAGTGGTATGCTTCGCTTGATTACGGTACGAAGGTGCACGCGGTCACTCGATAATCAGTTGCGCGTGCGATAGATTTTGAACCGACCTTACTCCCCCACCATGAACACACAAAAATCACCGATCGTGCTCGCGAGAGTAACGGCCGTCTTACTGTTGGTGCTGCTGTCGCTGCCCTTCCCGCGTGCGGAAGCCGCGTTGGCTCAGCGCCGGGCAGAAACGCCGGAGCAGCGGACGGCCCGCTATTTCGAAAGCGTCCGCAACCGGCCACCTCAACTCTTCGCCTTCCTGCGCGACATGCCGAAGGGCGGCGACCTGCACAACCACCTCTCCGGCGCGATCTACGCCGAGAGCTACATCAAGTGGGCTGTCGAACAGAAACTCTGCGTCAAAGAAACGACGATGTCGTTCGTGACCTGTGATGAAGGCTCCAACCAGGTGCCCGCCAGCACGGCGCTGACAAACGGCGTGCTGTATCGGCAACTGATCGACGCCATGTCGATGCGCAACTGGCAACTCTCCGGACAAAGCGGGCACGACCATTTCTTCGACACGTTCGTAAAGTTCGGCGCCGTGTCCGGGAAGCAGATCGGCGCGATGATTGCGGAAGTAGTCGCACGCGCGGCGCGAGGAAATGTTAGTTACGTGGAGCTGATGTTCACGACGGATGGCGGCAAGGCGACCGAGATCGGTGGTCAGGTAGGTTGGGACGGCGACTACGCGGGGACGCTCGCGAGATTGAAAGCTGCCGGCATCGCCGACTCGCTGGTGCAGTCGAAGGACAACTTACTGAAAGCCGAGCAGGACAAAGACAGGCTACTCTCCTGCGGCACGCCGCAAGCCGACCCCGGATGCCTGGTCAAGATCGGTTACGTCTATTCTGTCTCGCGCGGAGCGGCGCTCGGGCCTGTCTACGCGCAGATGGTGGCGGGATTCATGTTGGCCAGCGCGCCGGATTCAAACGTGGTCGGGCTCAACCTCGTCCAGGCGGAGGACACCTTCTCTTCGATGGAGAATTTCACCACCCAGATGAAGATGCTCGATTTCCTCCACGGCCAATATCCCACCGCGCACATCTCGTTACACGCCGGCGAACTCGCGGAAGGTCTCGTGCCGCCGAACGGATTGTCATTCCACATCGGGCAGTCCGTGATGCTCGGACACGCCGAACGCATCGGACACGGCATCGACATCATGCACGAAGATGAGCCAGACGAGTTGCTGCGCGAGATGGCGCGCCGCAACATCATGGTCGAAATCTGTCTCACCAGTAACGACGTCATCCTGGGCGTGAGCGGCAAGAATCACCCGCTCGCTACCTACATGCAATACGGCGTGCCGGTGGCGCTGGCGACCGATGATGAAGGAGTGTCGCGCTCGGAGATGACGGTGGAGTTTATGAGAGGGGCCGAGGACCAGCAGTTGAGCTACGTCCAGCTCAAGACAATGGCCCGCAACAGTCTTCAATACGCCTTCCTCGCGGGCCAGAGTCTTTGGCTCGACTCCAAAAAATTTACGAGAGTGCCTCAATGCGCCAACGACATTCCCGCGCGCGCCGTGTCGCAAAGGTGCGACCAGTTTTTGACGAGCAGCGACAAAGCGGGGCTTCAGTGGGCGCTGGAAAAGCAGTTCAGCGCCTTTGAAAGCCGCTATTAATCCGGAGAGAAAATCGTGCGGTTAATCCAGGAGTTCTTCCAGGACGTACGTTATGGCAAACGGTTGCTGGCGAAGAATCCCGGCGTCACGCTGATCGCGATCGTGACGCTCGCGCTCGGCATCGGCGCGAACACCGCGATCTTCACCATCGTCAACGCGTTTCTGCTGCGCCCACTGCCGTACGGCGATCCGGACCGCCTGGTGATGGTCGACTCACAACATCGCGGGCAATCGACCGGCGTCTCGTTTCTCGATTACGAAGATTGGCGCCGGCAAAACAACGCCTTCGCCGACCTCGCTTTTTTCAACCTGCGCTGGAACGCAAACCTCGAGCTCGGAAACGAAACGGAAACACTCAATCTGACTTTCGGCACCGCGAACCTGTTTTCAACTCTCCAGGTCGCGCCCATGCTCGGACACGCGCCCCTCGCGGGAGATTCCGACACGGTTCTCTTGAGTCACGGTCTGTGGCAACGACGTTTCGGCAGTGATCCGTCAGTCCTCGGCCGTCAGCTTCGCGTTGATGGTCACGGCCTGACCGTAATCGGCGTGATGCCACCGGATTTCCGTTTTCCGTTTCAGACTGACCTGTGGTGGCTGAGCGATCGTTATTTCAATCGTCAGGATCGCAGCTTGCGAATCGATCAAACGATCGCGCGCCTCAAGCCCGGCGTCTCCACGCAACAGGCGCAGGTGGAGATGCAGGAGATCGCCGCGCGCCTCGCCCAAACGTATCCCGATACAAATACCGAAGTGACCGCGACCGTCGTTCCCTTGCGCGATTTCTGGTTCGGGAAAATTCGCCGTTCGTTCTGGCTGCTGCTCGGCGCGTGCGGATTCGTGCTGTTGATTGCCTGTGCCAACGTCGCAAACCTGCTGCTTACCCAAGCGACCGCACGCGAGCGCGAGTTGGCGTTGCGCGCGGCGCTCGGAGCGAGTCATGTACGCCTGCTCAGACAGTCACTTTCGGAAGCACTGCTGCTGGTGACGATTGGCTGCGCCGGCGGTATCGCACTCGGCGCGTTGGGCCTGCGTCTGCTCGTCGCGCTCCTCCCCGAAGAACTGCTGCCTTTCTTCGTCAAGATCCAACTCGACGGCCGCGCGCTTATCTTCACCCTCGCGATTTCGCTTTTGACCGCGCTCTTCGTCGGTTTGATTCCGGCGTTGCGCACGCGCTCTGTCGATCTGGATCAGTCATTAAAAGAAGGCGGCAAGTCCGGCACCAGCGCCGGTATGCAACGCCTTCGCGGTTTGCTCGTCGTAACCGAGATCGCGCTGGCCGTCGTGCTGCTCGCCGGCGCCGGGCTCATGCTGCGAACTCTGACGCGTCTCGAAAATACGTCGCCGGGTTTCACCGCTGACGGCGTGCTGCATCTCGAAATCAATCCGACGTACCGCAGCCAGGACGATTATCGCGTCGAGTTCATGTCGCGCCGCTACCAACAGTTGCTGCAACGGGTCGCGATGGTGCCCGGCGTAGTCGCGGTCGCCGCTAACAACGATCTGCCTTTCGTCGGTCAGAAGCCGTGGTATCGCGGCGAGTTTTCAATCCAGGGACAAGCGACGAAAGATTCGCAACAAAACCCGCTCGTTAACTACCAGGCCGTCTCACCCGATTATTTTCGGGTGATGCAAATTCCACTACTTCGCGGCCGCGTCTTCACCGACCGCGACAACCTCAGGCCCGATGGCCGGCGTGACGTCGCAATTATCAGTTCGGGGTTAGCGCAGCGAATGTGGCCCAACGCAGATCCGTTAGGCAAACGAATCAACTGCAACGACGATGGCTTGGGCTGCGCGGAGATCGTCGGCGTCGCCGGCGACGTGAAGCACAACAGTCTGGTCGACGAAGCCGGTTACGATGTCTACTACGCTGCTTTTCAGAGTTACGCCAAGCAGACCCACTTCGTCGCGCGCACGCAGGGAGATCCGATGGCGCTCGCGAAGGACATTCAACGCGCGATCTGGCAAGTCGCTCCCGACACCGGCGTTTTCAATGTGATGCCGCTCACGCGATTGTCGGCCAACACCATCTGGCAATCACGAGTTTGGGGACTGCTGTTGGGCATCTTCTCCGCGATCGCGCTCGTGCTCGCCACCGCGGGCATCTACGGGGTGATGGCGTATTTCGTGACTCAACGCACGCGCGAGATCGGGATCCGCATGGCGCTCGGCGCACAGTGGCCCGACGTGCTGAAGCTGATCATGCGCAGCGGAATGCTGCTCGTCGCGATCGGTCTCATCGCCGGACTCGCGGGCGCGCTGGCGTTAACGCGGCTGATGACGAGTTTGCTGTTTGAAGTTTCGCCGAACGATCCGATCACGTTTGTCGCAGTAGCATTTTGCCTAATCACCGCCGCGCTGCTCGCGTGCTACATCCCGGCTCGGCGTGCCACGAGAGTCGACCCGTTAATTGCCTTGCGTTACGAGTAAATCGAACTAATTCCGCTGCTAGTAGTTGGTGAGGATTTCTTCCGGCTTGAAACCCATCTTACCTAAACGCTCACGCGTCTGCTCGATCATCTCTTTCGAGCCGCAGATCAGCGCCACCGGTGATTTCAAATCCGGGAGCACGTTGTCCAGCAACGATTGCACGTAACCCGTCGAACCGGCCCAATCGTGCCCGTCGGGCCGCGAGATGACTTGCCGCAGCTCCACGCCCGCGTCTTCCCACGCGTCGGTTTCATCGCGATAGCAAAAGTCATCCGGCGTACGCGCGCCGTAGAGAACTACGAGTTGACCAAATTCAGCTTTGCGTTTCAGACAATGACGCAACGCCGAACGCAACGGCGCGACGCCCGTGCCCATCGCGACAAACACCAAGTCCCTGTGCCTGTGCTGGTCGAGCGCGAATCCGTGCCCGGCAATCCCCACCAACTCGATCGTGTCACCGGCTTGCAGATCGTAGATCACGCTGCTCGCGCCCGCTTTCTGTTTGACGAGCACTTCCAAATCGGGATCTTCCGGCGCACTCGCGAAGGCGAAGTAAGCCGGAGCTTGATCGGCGACGCGCAGCAGCGCAACCTGGCCGGGTACGAACTCCACGCGCGAATTCGGAGCTGGTTCCTGAAGGCGTAGATCAAAGGAGCGCGTAACTCGCGCTTGGTCGCGCACTCTGGTGATGATGAGGGGCAGATGAGTCTCGATCATTTCTTCGTGGAGTTTAGCAGGTGATGTTACAATCGCTCAGCCCAATGAACCTCAACCGCTCTAAAGTTCAGTTTCTTTCTCTTTGCGTCGCGCTGCTCGCCGTCTGCGCGATTGCGGGTTACGCGCAATCGGGACGAAAGCAACCGAAGGCCCCGCCGGCCGCGCCGGTTCCCACGCCGACGCCCGAACCAACACCGGAGCGGAAGAAAGAAGACAAGAAGTCGGAGCTCGGTTTTATTATCGCGTTCGATCGTTACACGAACATGCAATCTTTGCCGTGGTCCTACTCTGACGCGATTATGGCCGGTTGCGCTGGTCGGTTGCGAAAGGGTTCATCAGCAGACGTCACCATCGCCCAAGACGACATGAACCGCGGCGCAGCCATCAAGAAGGCAAAAGCCGAGACCACGAACACCTACGTTGTCTTATTCAAATTGAAGTTTGATGCAATAACGGCGCGGTCGTATGACGATCTCGAAGTGGAGTTTACGGTGTTTGCGCCGCAGACCGCGAAGGTGGTGGTGTTTGGCACGGCCTATCAAAACGTGAATCGCACCGGACCAATCATCACCGCGCCGACGTCACGCGGATCGAGCGGTGCTTTGTATCGCGAACAACTCTTGAAACGAGCCGGTGAAGACGCCGGCGACAGAATCCTCAAAGCCCTCAACCTCAACGTTCCGATAATGCATTGATTACTCGGCGTAGAGCTGCTCGATGACGTCGCGGTACTTCTCGTCAATCACCCGTCGCTTCACTTTCAACGTCGGCGTCAGCTCGCCGCCTTCAATCGTAAACTCGTTTTCCAGCAGCGCGACTTTCTTGATCTTCTCGTAACGGGCGAGATTCGGTGTCAGCGCGTCGATCTGTCGCTGGAGGAGGTCGATGATGCGCGGATGCCGGCAGAGTTCGCTGCGGCTCGAGACTTCAATTCCTTTCAACCTGCAGTACGACTCCAACTGATCCCACACCGGCACGATCAGCGCCGCCGGAAACTTTCTTTCCGCGCCAACGAGCACGATCTGGTTCACGAAGCGCGAGCCTTTGATCGCCTGTTCGATCGGCGCCGGCGCGATGTACTTCCCGCCGGAAGTCTTGAACAACTCTTTCTTCCGATCCGTGATCCGCAGGTAGCCGTCGGCGTCGATCGTGCCAATGTCGCCCGTCTTGAACCAGCCATCGTCCGTAAACGCCGCGCGCGTCTCTTCCGGCTTGTTGTAATAGCCGCGCATCACGTTTGGCCCACGCACTTCGATCTCGCCGTCCGGCGCAATGCGGATCTCGACGTGCGGGATCGCTGTGCCGACGGTGCCGATCCGGTAGTCTGCAAACGTGCTGGCGGTGATCACCGGCGACGTTTCAGTCAAACCGTATCCCTGGATGATCGGAATGCCGGCGCCGATGTAAATCGCGGCTAGGTCTTCAGACAACGCCGCACCACCCGACAACAGCAAGCGAATGCGTCCGCCAAAGGCCCGTTGCCACTTTGAAAACACGAGCTTCGACGCGATGCGGTGTTTGATTTTCAAGGTCGCGGGCAGCGGCGTACGTTTGCTCAAGTGTTGCGCGTAGGCACGAGCGATAGAAACAGACCACGCCAACAATGCCTCCGCTGCTTTTCCCGTCTCGGCCGCGTGCTCCTGAATGCGCTGGTAGATCTTCTCGAACATCCGCGGCACGCCCACGAGAATCGTCGGCCGCACCTCCCGCAGGTTCGGCCCCACCGTCTGCAACGACTCCGCAAAATAAACCGCCATCCCGTGATGCAGGTACATGTACATCGCCTGCCGTTCGAAAACGTGCGACAACGGCAACACGGACAGCACGGTGTCCTGTTCGCCGACGTCGAGATGGCCCGAGGAGTCGATCAAATTCGAGATCAGGTTCGCGTGCGTGAGCATCACGCCTTTTGGCTCGCCGGTCGTTCCCGACGTGTAAATGATGGTCGCGAGATCGTCGGGGGTGGTTTCGGCGACGAGGCGATCGATCACGCCAGGTTCGCGTTGTTCCAGCTCGCGGCCCATCTGTTCGAGCTGCGCGAGCGTCAGGCCTTCGGCCGGCGTAATGCCCGCCGCATCGAAAAAGACAATGTGCTTGAGCTGCGGACACTCGTCGAGTATTTCGCTGAGCTCGACAAACTTTTCGCGATTCGCGAGAAACAGCGTGGCGGCGCCGGAGTCCTGCAAGATGTAACGCACCTGCGGCGGCGTCAACGTCGGATAGATCGGCACGTCGATGGCGCTCGCGAAGAGACAACCCGCATCGGTCAACGTCCATTCAACGCGACTGTCGGAAAGGATCGCGACGCGATCGCCGTGACGAATTCCGATCGCATGCAGTCCGGCGGCGATGTGCTTGACGCCCGCCAGCATTTCGTCCGACGAGAGCGACAGCCAGCGCCCCTCGTGTTTGTAGTTCAATGCGTCGGGCCGGTTGTGCGCACGCGCTGCACGCGTGAAAACGTCAATCAGCGTCGCTGGTTCGCCGGGCGCGGTGGGCCGGCGAACTGTCGCTTGTGGCGGCGTGTGCCGAGGTGCTGCGCGAGCCACGTCGATGTCAGCGGCCACGTGATTCACGACGCGTTAACTCCGTTGAGGAAAATGTCGAGGACTTGATCGGCCATCGGCGCGAGCTTGTAGCGCCGTTTGGAGAGGATCCAATTCGTGGCCATTTCGTCGAGCGCGCCGAAGAGAATCTTCGCCACCACTTTCGCGTTCAGGTCGCGGCGAAACACTCCCGCGCGTTGTCCTTCTTCGAAAGTCGAGCGGATCAGTTCCAGGTACTCGGCAAAACCGGCGGCAGAAAACTCCTGCATAAACTTCGTCGAGCCGCGCAACTCCACCTGAAACACGACAGCCAGGTCGCGGTCGTCACCTAATCTTTCGAGGTGCAGCAACGCGATGCGGCGCAGCTTCTCGCGCGGATCGGAAAGCAGTTTGATCTGCGCGCGCGCGGCCGTGAGCGCTTCGTCGACGCTGCGATCGAAGATCGAGTGGAGGATCTCCTCTTTGCTTTTGAAATAAAGATAGACGGTGCCGTCGGCGACGCCCGCTTCGCGCGCGATGTCGGCGACTTTGGAATTGAAATAGCCGTTGTGGGCGAAGACACTGATGGCGGCGCGCAAAATAGCCTCGCGCTTTTCGCCGGCAGAGACACGGACGTTGTTGTTTAAGGTTCGCGCAGAACGCATGAGCTTCACCTGCACTGAATGATGCCTCATTCAGTCGGAGACCTCAAGCTGCTTCTGTAAAAGTTTTGTATCAGAATCCCACCAACCAGGTTGGTGGGACTTCATACTCTCGCTACGCGGGGTTTAGGTTATGTCTGAAAGTACCACCAACTTCGTTGGTGGGATTCTGAGACGAGCCGTACATCTGGCACCGTCGTTGGTGGGATTCTGAGACGAGCCGTACATCTGGCACCGTCGTTGGTGGGATTCTGAGACGAGCCGTACATCTGGCACCGTCGTTGGTGGGATTCTGAGAACTAGTCCTTCATCTGCGGACCGTCGTCGCTGGCCAGGCTCGACTCCAGTTCCTTCGGCAGTCCGCGCAGCAAAAATTCCTGCGTCGGATACGGAATGCGGATGTGGCGCTCGCCGAAAAGCTTGTAAATCCGGTAATTGATATCGCTGCGAATCTGCGGGTGCCGCCGTGGCTGGCTCGTCCACACAAGCAAACGGAAATCCAGCGAGTAGTCGCCAAACTTCATGAACTGCACCCGCGGCGGCGGCTCCTCCAGCACGTAATCCACACCTTTCGCTGCCTCGATTAAAGTCTGACTGACCTGCTCGACGTCCGAATCATCAGCGACGCCGATCGGAATCGAGATGCGCGCGCGCGGATCCGCGTACGACCAGTTTATGACCCGCTGACTCACCAGCTTTGAATTCGGAACGATGATCGCGATGTGATCATTGGTTGAGACTACAGTCGTGCGGAGATTGATACTTTCGACGTCGCCTTCGTCTTCGCCAATCGTGATGCGGTCGCCGACGCGAATCGGCCGCTCGAAAAGCAGGATGAAACCAGACGCGATGTCGGCAGCGATATATTGAAGTCCGAAACCAATACCCACGGACAGCGCAGTGAAGACCACAGCCAGCGACGTCAGGTCAACGTTGAGGGCCTGCCTGATCGTCACTAAAAATCCGACGGTAAACACGACGTATCTAATCAAGCGACAGATCGTGTAACGCAGGCCGGGATCGATGTGCGACCTCAGCTTGAGGCGACGTTCGACAAAGGTGCTCCCGTAACGCGCCACTAGAATCGTAACCATGAACACGACGGCGCCGAGCATCAAGCCCGAAAGCGACACGGTTACCTGGCCAAACGTGAATTGCTTGGTCACGTATCCCCACACGCGCTTGAGATAGCCCAGCCAATCTTCCCAAAGCACCACAGCTTCTATGAACGCCATCTGAACTATGCCTCTCTCCGCCGACTCAGAACTTCATTGACACTTCCGTAACGGGTAACTAATCTAACCACGGTCCATAAAAAACTTGAACTTCCCTGACCCCGATTAGCACCACTGCGGATCTAAACAATAGGAGAAAACCATGCGAACCCCTGTATTTCGCAGCTTCCCCAAACTCAAAAACTTTGCCGCCAATCTAATTCTAATCCTCTTACTCGCTCCCGCAATCGCCGCCCAGACACAGATCACGACCGGCACGATCGAAGGCACGGTCGTAGATGCAAACGGCGCGGTAATTCCCGGCGCCAACGTCGAAATCAAAAATCTGGATACAGGCTCTATCAGAACGCTCACCACTGACGAAGGCGGACGTTTTGTCGCACCGTTACTCCAACCCGGAAATTATTCCGTGACCGTTTCCAAACAAGGCTTCTCCACGGGTTTTCTGCCCAAGACTGCATTGACGGTGGGGCAGGCATTGACCCTTCCCGTCCAGTTGAAGATCTCGGACGTGGCGGAGCAAGTAACGATCACGGCAACGCCAACAGTCGACACGGTGAAAACAGAAGTCAGCACCACGTTGAATGAAATGGCAGTCAGCACGACTCCCATTCTCGGCCGAAAGTTTGAAGACCTGTTAACGCTGACGCCGGGCGTGAGCATCACGCAGGGCCCCGACGGCGACGAGATCAACTTCTCCGGCCAGCGCGGCGTCTTCAACAACGTCAGTCTTGACGGCGGCGACTACAACAATGGCTTCTTCGGCGAGCAACTCGGCGGTCAGCGAGCAGCGATCGATATCACGCTCGAAGCCGTGAAGGAGTTTCAGGTCGTGGCGAGCGGTGCGAGCGCTGAGTTTGGACGTACGGCCGGCGGCGTAATCAATGTCATCACGAAGTCGGGCACCAACGACATTCACGGCAGCCTCTTTCATTACCAGCGTCTCGAAGCGCTGACGGCCAACACTTCAGACGGCAAACCGCTCAAAGGTTTTCATCGCGAACAATACGGCGGAACCATTGGTGGTCCAATCAGGAAGGACAAGGCGTTTTACTTCTTCGCCTTTGAAGGTATTCGGGAAAAATTGGAACGGGCCAACCTCAGCGAGCAAATCGGCGGCACGCCCTGCCCGATTGCCGCCCCGACGATTCTCGCGAATGAGGCTGCGATCAGCAGCAACGACGATTGCGCGCGACTGGCGCTGATCAATTTCATCAGGACCACCCGCAACCAGGAAGAAGGACTGCCGGTCGATCACAAGATCAATAATCAGGCGTTCTTCTCGAGAGTGGATTTCGATCTCACCAGCTCGAACCATCTTTCGCTGTCGTACAACTTCGACTATTCGAAGAACACGAACCAAACATTCGACGTCGCCACCTACGGCAATTCGGCCAACGGCATCGAAGGCCCGTCGAAAATCAACGTGGTGCGCGCGAACTTGTTCACCACGGTATCGCCGACGAAACTCAACGAAGCTCATTTTTCTTACAGTCGCGAGCTGCGGCCGCGCGCCGCGGTCGCGTCAAATGTGCCGGCGGACACGGCGATGGGGTTCGTCACGACTTTCAGGTTCGGTTTTCCGTTTTTCCTCGAACCGACTGTCGATGAGCTGCTTTGGCGCACGGATGCGAAAGACAACTTCTCCGTAATCTCGGGCAACCACAATTTCAAATTCGGCGGCGAGTGGCTGCACACGCTGAACGATCAGGTCTTCCGCGGTTTCTTTACCGGCCGCTACATCTTCGACAGCCCCGCGGGTTTTCTGCGTTACGCGTCAGCGCCGGCTGCAAATGGCTTCGGGCCGACCGTCGGCGAGTGTTTCAACGCTGCCGGCGGTTTCGTCAAATGGATTACTCAAGGCGCTCCTTTCAATCAAACGTGCGGCGCCGGAAATAGCGTCGGTGGTCCACTGCTGCTTTATTTGCAGAACGGCATCCCGACCGGAATTTCCGGTGCGCCGCCTCCGGGTAAATCGACGATCAAGAACGAAGACCTCGCGGCGTTCGTGCAGGACCGCTGGCAGGTTAGACCAAACTTCACTTTGAATTACGGTCTACGCTGGGAAGCGCAGATTTTCCCGGAGCCGGTGGTGCCGCCGAGTCAAACCGTCTACGCTTCATTGCTGTCGAATCCAAGATTTCCCTCTGACGGCACGTTGCACAGCGCGAAGAAAGAATTTCAGCCGCGCCTCGGCTTCGCCTGGGACATCTCGAATGAGGGTAAGTCAGTGCTGCGCGCTCACGCCGGCATTTTCTACGGCCGGCAGAACATGCTGTCTCAGGTCGGCTCGATCACCGACAATGGCGTGCAACAGTTTGGTATCGCCTGCGGATCTTCGTTTGGCTGCAGCAACGGCCAGGGCTTGCCGGTGTGGCCCAACATCGTGAATGTTCCGCCGTTAGGCGGCCTGCCTTCATTCGCGTCCATTCGTGTATTCAGCAAGGACTACGCGAACCCCAGAATCTACACGGCTAACGTTCAATTCGAGCAGCAGCTCGCCGAAAATCTATCGCTCTACTTCGACTTCACTCACTCGAAAGGCGTCCATCTTACGCGCTTCATCAACCTGAATCGCGTCGGATTGTTTCCGGGCTTTGGCGACGTCTTCGTGACCAGTGCTGTCGGTAAGTCTGTTTTCGACGGCTTTACGGTGGGCATGAGAAAGCGGTTCGCCAAGCGATACCAGTTTGAGTGGAACTACACGCTTTCGAAAGACAAGGACGACGACTCGAACGAGCGCGATCCATTTACCGATCGCTCGTTTGATCCGCTGAACCTGAGTCTCGACTACGCGCTCGCCGATCGCGACATCCGCCACAAGTTCAACTTCTTTACGTTTATCGAACTGGGGTGGGGTTTTGAAGGAAACTTCCGCGTACAGGCACGCTCAGCACAGCCGATCACGCCGGCAACTCGCACGGCGACGAACCGCAACACGCTGCGCAAAGACAACGAGTACTTCTCGTTTGACTGGCGCTTGCAACGGCCTATCAAGCTCAACGAACGATTCGCGATCATTCCGGTGATCGAGATGTTCAATACCTTCAACAACGCTAACAACATCAACCCGCTGGTCACGCCGGGACTGTTCAATTTCGACGGGTTCTTGCGTCAGGGCGTCGGCGATCCGCGGCAGGTGCAGTTGGCGGTGAAGTTTACGTTCTAAGCCACAGAGGACACGGACTGACACTTCAAGGAACTCGAACCCTGTTTCGTGTTATCCGTGCAAGTCCGTGGCTTTAAAGAAAGCGGCGAGCTTCTGCGGATCGAGCCGTCCCTCGGTCCGCAGACCGCTGCACACATCGATTCCAAACGGCTGCACTTCCCTGATCGCTGCCGCCACGTTCTCCGGTTTCAAACCACCCGCAAGATATAACGGCACGTCGATGCTTTCCCGAATCGTGCGACTCAAACGCCAATCGTGCGTGCGGCCAGTGCCGCCGAGCTCTTTGATCGGCAGCGACTGATTACCCGAGTCGAGCAGGATCGCATCAACCTCCGGCGCGATCGCGATCGCTTCATCCACGGCTTCCGGCCCGGTGACGTGCACGACTTGCACCAGCGACACGCCCGGCAACTCCGCACGCAAACGCGCATAGCTGCCCTCCGGCAAACGATCGCAGACCTGAATCGTGTTGACGCGCAGACGGCGCTGCTGATCGACGATCGCGTCGACGTCCTCCTCACAGGTCAATAGAAACGAGCTCACGCCCGGCGGAATCGTCGCCGCAATCTCAGCGATCAGATCTTCCGAAATCGGCCCCGGCCCACTCGGCATCGCCGACACGAGCCCCACGGCGGACGCGCCGTGCTCGATCGCCAGCCACGCCTCTTCGACACTCGAAATACAACAGATCTTGACCCGTGGTCTTAAAAACGGCCGCATCTCGTCAGACACCTTTCTCCAAAATCATAGCATCCTAATCGCGGCATTCGGATTTCTCGCCACAGTCTCCCGCAAAACTAAAACACAATCCGCAAAGGAGAAAGACAATGGACCGTCTGCGTCTGTTCGTGTGGGGATCTGTCTTGATCGCCCTCGTAATCGCCGGCGGAGTGTCGGCGTCTGCTCAAAGCACAGCCACGACCTCCGACGGCTGGGTTGTTCTTCCGGTGACTGAATATGCCGCGCTCAAACGCGCCGCCGCGCCGGTTGAAGCCGAGCCGGAACCGCCTCCAGTCGAAGCGACCCTGAGCCGCATTGATTACACTCTGAAGATCGACGGCGACCTCGCGACCGGCGAAGCGCGTTTGACGGTTGACGTGATCAAGAACGGCTGGGTGCGCGTGCCGCTGCCGCAAGGCTTGATGGTGCGCGACGCGCAACTCGACGGCCATTCGGTCAATCTCGTCACGAATCGAGCCGAACAGGGCCAAGCCGGCATGGATCTCCTGTTGTCGAAGACCGGCCGCGCGGTGCTGACGTTGAAGATCGTCGCGCCGGTTAAGACGGTCGCGGGCACGGACGTGCTGCAGCTTCCCGTCAGCAACTCGGCCGTGTCACACGCGGCGATCGAGTTGCTGCGCCAAGGCGTCGACGTGCGCATCACCGGTGGACTCCTGCTCGAGCATTCCGAATCGGCAACCGGAAGCCGCTGGGTGGCGAATGGAAAAGGCAACGAGCCGCTCACGTTTGCGTGGCGCCGCAAGGTTGACGATTCGCGTTTGACCCAGCCGCTCAAACTTCGCGGCGCGATCACGCAGCTCGTCGCCCTCGGTGAAGACGCGACGCAAGTGAACGCCGAAGTGCAGCTCGAAATCGCGCAGGGCGTGGCGCAGGACGTTCACGTGCAACTGCCGGAGCAGTTCACGGTCAATCAGGTGTCGGGCGCGATGGTTTCCGATTGGGACGTCAAGAATCGCGACCTGCAAGTTTGGTTTATCGAACCGGTGCAGAACTCGGTGCGGTTTACGTTGACCGGCGAGCTGCGGATTCCGCGTGCCGGCAAATTCGACATTCCGTTGCTTCGCCTGCCGAGTGTCGAGCGCGAAACGGGCGGCGTCGCTGTCGAAGTGCTCGGCGCGGGTGAGATCAAAGAGCGGCAGGCAAGTGGTTTGGACGAAGCCGAAGCTGCTGACCTGGGCCAGCTCATCGCCAGCCGTCAATCACCGTCGCTGATTGCTTTTCGCCTGCGTCCCGGCGACGGCAACGCGACCCGCACACTTTCGCTCACGGTCGCGCGTTACACGCCGCAGGCCGTGCTCACGGCGAACATCGAAGAGGCTGAATACAACGCTCTGATCGCGGTTGACGGAAAGGTGTTGGTGCAATCGCGCTTCGCCGTCCGCAACAACCAGAGAAACTTTCTCAAACTCAGCTTGCCGCCGACCGCAGTGCTTTGGAGCGCGTCCGTTGCGGGCCGTCCGATCCGGCCGGGACGCGGACCCGACGGTTCGCTTTTGTTGCCACTCGAGAAGTCGCGATCCGGCGGCGACACGCCTGCGTTCATCGTCGAAGTCTCGTATCTCGATTGCGCCGCGGCGTGGACCGATCGCGGCCGCGCGCGGGTTTCACTCGTCGCGGTCGATCTGCCGATCTCGAAATCACACCTGTTGCTTCATCATCCGCCGCTGTTTCGCGTGTCGCCGGTTGCCGGCTTGTCGGGAAACTTCCGCGTCGCGCCTTACGTCCCGCCCGAATCGACCGCGCTCAGCGCGGCGCCCAAGCCCGTCGTAACCGAACAACAACAGGCCGAAGGCGAAATCTCGGCGGACCAGGGCGAGGCCAAACAGCTCGTCGCCAAGGTGCGCGAGACGAAGCGCGGTGCGCGGCCCGCACGCAACCTGCCGCTGCGCGTCGTGTTTCCGCATTTTGGTCCTTCGATCTTTTTGGTGTCGGAACTGACCGGCGAAAACCAGGCGCCCACCATCGAGTTCGATTTTCAACGTGAGAGCCAACGTACAAGAAAGTGAGGCAAGTGATGAGAGCATCTGTGATTCTGATTCTGCTGCTGACGATTACGATCCACGCGCAACATCGCAATTCAACCTCCGAGGTGCCGCTGCCCCCGACGGGCGCCGCCGGCACGGTGACCCTTTCGCTCAGCGATTACAACCGGCTCATCGAGCTTTCCACGCGCAAAGCAAAATCGCCCGACGCGGCGCCATTGCCGTTCGTTTTGACGCGCGCGATCTTCAAACTGCGTGTTGAAAATCAAACCCTAACAGGCACCGTCAGCGTCGACGGCACCTCGCTATTAAAAGGACCGGTGAAGGCGCCGCTGCTCAGCGGTCTCACGGTGCTCGAAGCCGATCAATCAGGCAATCCGCTGCCGCTGCTGCTCGAAGGTTCGACTCACGTCGCGATTCTGAACGGCGCCGGACCGTTTGCCGTCTCGCTCGGCGTGGCTTCACCATTGACGATCGACGCCGGCCGCGCTTCGTTCACGCTGCCGGTGCCGCTGGTGGGCAGTTCGCTTTTGAGCCTGGAACTGCCGGGCAATCACGCGAACGTACACGTCGAGCCGGGCCTCGTTACAAGCCGCAACACCGTGAACGGCCAAACGCTGATCGAGGCTTCACTGGAGCCCGGCAAGACAGCGCGCGTGTGGTGGACGACGCGGGAAGCGGCGGCGCCCGTCGCCCAACACGAGGTTCGTTTTCTTTCCGACATCAAGAGCGTCGTTTCAGTCGGTGACTCAGAGCTCAGCGTCACCGCTTTGTGTGACCTAAACGTCATCCAGGGCGAACCGGCTGAATTCAAGCTGCCGATTCCGGCTGGGTTCGATTTGCTGGACGCGAGCGGCAGCACGCTCGAGTCGAGTGAGCTGGCGAATGGAATATTGACCTTGCGCGTGCACGATCCCGCCAAACGCAATCATCAGTTTCTCATCGCCATCGAACGCGCGAACCGCGAGACGAAAGTGGAGCCGCCGCTGTTGTCGTTCGTCGACGCGCAACGCGAAACGGGCGAGGTGTTAGTCGAGGGCGTTGGCGCGATGGAATTGGTAGCGACCGAGTCGGGCGGGCTGCGGCGCATGGACGTGCATGAAGCCAACGCGATCACGCGCTCGCTTTCGCACTTCCCGTTGCAGGCGGCGTTTCGTTACAACCGCCGCGCCGGGGATACGCCAAAGCTGCGACTCGAGTGGCGGCAGTTTTCTGACGCCGACGTGCTTTCGGCCGTCGTCGAGCGTGCGACCGTCACGACGCTGCTGACCGTCGAAGGACGATCGCTGACGGAAGTAATGTTGCGCGTGCGCAATCATGCGCAGCGTTTTGTGCGAGTCAAACTGCCGCCGGACGCGCAGCTTTTCTCGGCTGAGGTGGAAGGTCAGCCGGTGAAACCGCTGGACGGTCCAGACGGGAGTCGCGTGCCGCTGTGGCGGACGGGCTTGAATACGTCGGGCGCCTACACGGTCTCGTTTGTGTATTTGAGTTCCGGCTCGCGCTTCACAAAGAGCGGAACCTACGACATGGGCGTGCCGCGTTTGGACCTGCCAATCAATCTGCTGACGTGGGAAGTGTTGTTGCCGGATCGACTCACGGTGAAACAGTTTGGCGGCAATGCTCTCTCGGCGGAAGTGTTTCCGCCGGCCGCGCAGAATTATCTGGTTGACGGTGAAGACGACATGAGCGACGCCGCGGCGAATGTCTGGACGCGAAACGATCTCAACGCGCTCGTGCCCGGCCAGATCGGCGGCATCATCGTGGATCCGAATGGCGCGGTCGTGCCGGGAGCGAATGTAACGGTGAACACGCAATCGGGTACGAGAGTGACGGCCACTGCTGACAGTGAAGGACGGTGGGCGCTTGGCGGTATTGCGCCTGGTCCGGTGCAAGTCAGGATCACGTCGCCGGGTTTCAAAGAAGTAGTTCAGGATCTCAACTACGATGCTTCCCGACCGGTGCGTCTGGGAACGACCCTGGAAGTTGCGAGTGTGTCGGAGACGGTGAACGTCACTGAGAGCAGCGTTCGCGGATTGGAGAAGGAGAGCCGGCGCATCGAGGAGCTGGTGAAAAAGAACGAGGACCAGTTTGCGAACATGCCGTCGCAAAACGTTTTCAACCTGCAACGTCGCGTGGCGGGAATTCTTCCGGTGCGGATCGACGTGCCGCGCGGTGGACGCTCTTATCGCTTCGTGCGGCCGCTTGTTTTGGACGAGGAGACGAAGATCACGTTTGAGTACAAATCAAAATGATCGGTGTTCTCAGGCGGCGTACCAGAGCACGGCGAAGAAGTGACACGTCGTGCCGGCGATCACGAAGAGGTGCCAGATGAAGTGACTGTAACGCAGCCGCGGCGCGGCGAAGAACGCGAGTCCGCCCGTGTAAGCAATGCCGCCGGCGAAAATCAGCAGAATCCCCGGCACGGGCACGAGCTGCAGGATGGGTTTGATGGCGACGAGTGCGAGCCAGCCCATCACAAGATAAAGCACCATCGAGATCCACGAATGACGCGTATGCGGCAGTGCTTTAACGACGATGCCCGTGATCGCGAGAAACCAGACGATCGCCAGCAGCGTCCAGCCCCACGCGCCGCGCAACACGCCAAGCGTGAACGGCGTGTACGTGCCGGCGATCAGCAGGAAGATCGCGCTGTGGTCGAACAGGCGGCAGAAGCGTTTGGCTGTTTCGTGGGTGATCGAGTGATAAAGCGTCGAGGCGAGATACAGCAGGATCATCGTCGCGCCAAACACGATCGCGCCGACGATGTAATGCGTGCTGCCGATGCGGATCGCGGAAACGATCAGTATCGGCAGCGCCACGAGCGCCAGCACCAGGCCGAGACCGTGGCTGATGCTGTTGGCAATCTCTTCACGAACAGAAGCTGAACACGGCGAATCACTCATCGCCAAGCATTGTACACAAAGAAGCGCAAATGTGTTCGAAAAGCTTTTCTGCTTTTGTGACCTAAGTGTTACGGCAACGCGCTGAAGCCCGTCAGTGGATTGCCGTAAAACGCGTCGGTCTTCCACGCTGCGCGGTTCCAAGTGCCGTCCTGATCGCCGATGATCTGTACGGGAACGATCACGCGATCCGAACCGAGCTGGTTCGCCGTGGCGATGCCGTTGTCAAACTTCCCGCCGGGTTGCACGGTGAATTTGATCGAGCGCGCGAGCTTGTTGTTCCACAGCAGTTTGAATTCGTATTCGCCGGGATTGTTGGCGAGCGTGAAAATCTCGGGCTGTTCGCCGGTCGTGTTGCGGCCTTTGATGTTTGGGAAATCGCACTCAACGCGCGACCACTTCGCTTTCTGCGGGACGGAGTCTTCGACGTAGTGCGTCGTGTTGTTCTCGATCACCGCCTCACAACCCGCTCGGCCGATTTCCGTTCCGTCCATGAACCGCTTGCCGACTTCCTTTCCCTGATAAAACAGGTGCGGATCGAACTTGTACGGGTCGCCGCGCACCCAGAACGAGATGTGAAAGTCGGGCATCTTCCAGCCGAACACGTCGGACGGTGTGAGATAGACGTAACCAATCGGCAGGTTCCAATCGTGATCGATAAAGTAGACCCACTTGTTCGCGGCTTTCGGACCCGCTTCGTTCGAGTGCGCTTTGCTGACTTTCGCCGTGCCTTTGAACATCACTGAGTCAGTGCCGGCGAGTTCGTTGCGCATCTTGATGGTGAAATTGATGGGACCGGTGTAGAGGCTGCCTTTGTCTTCGCCGATGTCGCGGCCGCCGCATTCGGTCTTCCACCAATAGCCCTTCTCGATGTTTTCGGTGTTGCAATCAAACTTCACCCACGGACCGGTGGGCGTGCTGAACTCGGCGTAAAGCTGGCTGCCGCTGGCGATGGGTCCGTTGACGCGAAACTGGAGGCGCGGCAGCCAACTCCAGTTGTCGTAATTGCCTTTGTAGACGTTGACGGTGAAAGCCGTGAGTTGAATGGAATCTTTTTGAATGGTTGGCTGATCCTGAATCGGGGTCGCCGTGTTTACCGCGGCGCGCAAGCAAATGATTGCCAGGGCGAGGATGAAGGCACACGTCAGTCGGCTCTTGTTTTTCAAGGAAGCACCTCCTGGATAAATTCGCTTTTGATTCTGGGCAAAGCGCTCGGCAGTTTACTACGCCTACGGCCGGTTCGTTAAGGTTTTCGGCAAGCGGGTAGCGAGGCGGTTTGAATGTTCACGCCGAAGGCGTTAGCTAATTTCAACCCAGGGTTGGAGGAAACCGACAACCCTGGGACTAAATAGAATAGTGAGGAAACCCTGAAAGGGTTTGCCCACCGCCGAACCCTTTCAGGGTTGTTATGTATTTGGTATTCAGCCCAGGGTTGTCGGTTCCCTCCAACCCTGGGCTGAAATTAGCCAACGCCTTCGGCGTGAAATCCAAACTGCATCAGTACCGGGATCATTACTGATCGACTGGTTCGCTGACGCGTTCGAGTTTCAGGCTATGTTGCTCGACGTAAGTTTTCATTTCATCGAAGAGTTGTTTTTCCCGCGCGGCGGCCAGGCCGGCGGCGACGCCTTTCCATTTGAACACCGTGCCGCTGGGAAACTGCACCAGCTTCTGTTTCAACGAATCAATTGAGTTGATTTGATAATGCCCCACGCCAATCGACACCGGTTCACCATCGGCCGCGTTCAGCACCACGTAGACGTCGGAATTCCAGCGAGCAATCAATTGCTCGACCTCATGACGGCCCTCGCCGGTCCGGCACAGCGCCAGCAAACGATTTAACTTCTCCGGCGTCGCCAGCCACGCTCGCCCACGCGTCAGCGCATCGATCAGAGACTGTTCGATTGCTCCACTGATTTGACTTTCCTTTTCCTCGTGCAATTTTTCCAGCCGCTGCCACAGCGCTTTTTCCGTGTCGGCAGTGCCGTAATCCTTGAGCACGCGCGCCGCTTCCGCCATGACTTCCCGGTCGTCGTCGCCGACCGCGGTAACTGCGGCGTCTTCGACTTCCGGCGACATGTGCAGTTGGGCCACCTCCACCACGGTCATCGAATAACAGTGCGTGAAGCCCTCGCCCCGTGCGGCTAACGCTTTGTTGAGATACTCACGACCACTCTCCGGATCGACGCGCAGAAAATACGCAAGGAAAGAGTTCTGAATCCGGCACGCCCACTTCCCGACCCCGGGTGCATCAAAGACGGCCCGCACTCGCGACACGATCGAATCCGTCGCGTATCGCTCGAGGAGTATGCTGATCGCTTCCGTGTCGGTCGTTGCCTTTGGCCCGCGTGATTCTTCCAGATTAGTCGCGAGTACATTGTCCAGCTCCGGCAACGTTTCATCCGGCAACGAACGAAGCACACTCGTGTTGAAGCGCGACGTTGGACGGCGAATCTCGTCGAGAATTATTCGCCGTCCTTCGTCCGGCGACAATTCGACCAGTCTGGTCAGGGCCATGCTGCGCAATTCTCTTTGTTCGTATTGGTCGCGATCTGCGTCAGGCTGCTTCACGAGTTGTCGCAGCACGGGAACCATCGCCGGACTCGAGATCGCTTTCCAGTGGTATTTCAACAAGCTGTTCTGCGAATCAACCGGCAAACGCGTAAACACTTCGGACAGAGACGCGAGCAAGCTGCGGGATTGCGCCAGGTCGTTGCTGTTTAGCTGCGGCTCGAAATCCAGCAGTGTTTGCAGCGCGGCGGCGCGCGCGCGCGGTTGTTTTTGCGGCACCGCGGCTAACAGTTGTCGCAGGTAATTCGCTTCGAGCTGTTCGAGCGCGCTGCGCCGCTCTTTAAGTTGAGCGCGCCATTGTCGCGCCTGCTCATCGTCGCCATTACCGGGAAACGGCGGCAGCGGCGGCCGTTGGCTCGTCAATTCGAGTAGCGCGAGCGCGCCGATAAAACTCGAAACGATCGGCTGGTCAGGCGTGCTGAGCGCGTTTTCCATCTCGCGAACCACGAACTCGCGATGTGGCGAGCCGATCAGGCCAAACTCGCTCTCGAAATCACAACCACGATCATCGCCACGGAAACGTTTGATCATTTCCGACGCGGCGGCGGTCGTGCCGAGAAAACGCAGCGTCCGGCACGCAGGGCGGTGATCGCTGTCTGGCTTTGCGAGCAGGGTTAGCGTTTCGTTCAGTTTCTGCGCGGACCATTTCTTGTCGGGCGGCAGGATTTCAAACTCGATCACGTTCGAGACGGCGACCTGGCCGGTGCCGCCGAATGTGTCGCCCTTCACTTTCATTTTCGACACGCGATGCGAGACGACGTACAGCCGGTAACGACCGGGTTTGTCGAAGCGCAGCCATTCGTTCAACTCGGTGGTGATGACGTGCGGCTTATTCGAGAGCTCCGCAGAGCTATACAAACCGCCCCCCATAAAACCAAACAAATATGAATGGAAGTAGTCGTCCAGGGGATCGACGGCGCTGTCGGTTCGATCGACGACGAAAGAATCGATTTCCAGCCGGCCGCTGCGATCGTAACTGGCCGTGCTGAGCGCGTAGGTGCTCGGCGTTGAGCTTGAAAAGCTGAGCTCGAGATTGAGCGTCTCGCCCTGGTGAAACTGCTTTTGGTTGTTTTTGAAGGCGGCGGTGAACGAAAGCCCGTCGGGGTTCTGCGCGTGTTTCGCGTTGTGCTCCTGAACGAAGGCGTCGGCTTCCTTCGTCTGGCTCTGCGCGAGCGTCGATATATTAATTGCGGCGAGCAGGACTAACAGCAGCGAAACTTTCATTTGCATGACCTCGTTCTGCCATATTCAAGCCAACCGTGGGGTTTTGCTTATGAGCACTTCACGTTGTCCGAGGTTGTCCGATGCGAAATCTTAAACCCGGCCAGTTTTTCGGGGAAATACTACGCAAACGCCAGGAGTCGGGCCTAATCCTTTCGGAGCTCAAGCACGATCACGCCCGGAAACTGCCCTCACATTCGCACGAACTCGCCTACTTTTGTCTGCTGCTCAACGGCGATTACTGGGAGCAGTTTGGGCGGAAACGGATCACCTACAAGCCGCTGACGGTGATGTTTCATCCGCCAGACACGACGCACATCGATGAGATCGGGCCGCATGGCGGGCGGTTCTTTAGCGTCGAAGTGAAAACGGAATGGATGAATCGCCTGCGCGAATGTTTGGGTGCGACCGACCTCGATTCGAGTCTGCACGAAGGGGATTTGGCGTGGCTGGCGATGCGCCTCTACCGCGAGCAGAAGCAATTGGATGCGTGTTCGATGTTAACGATCGAAGGGCTCGTGCTGGAGATGCTGGCGCTTGTCGGGCGCATGAAAGAGGTCAAGGAGCGGCACGGTCCGCCGTGGCTCGCGCGCGCTGTCGAGCTGCTGCATGACGAGTTTCGTTCGAACTTGAAGATACAGGACGTCGCGAGTGAAGTGGGCGTGCACCCGTTTCATCTCTCACGCGTGTTTCGCAGCGTGCACCGGCAGAGCGTGGGCGAGTACGTGCAGAAACTCCGCGTCGACTTTGCGTGCAAACAACTGGCGCTGCCCGACAACGATCTGGCGACTGTCGCACTCGCTGCTGGTTTTTCCGATCAGAGTCACTTCACTCGTGTCTTCAAAAACGTCACCGGCATCACCCCCGGCGTGTTCCGGCAAATCGCAACTGGAAATTAAGCAGGCTCAAGGTAGCGCCTCAGAATCCCACCAACGAAGTTGGTGGTACTTCATACGCTACCTACCACAGCCTTTAGGTAAACCTATCAGAATCCCACCAACGAAGTTGGTGGTACTTCATACGCTACCTACCACAGCCTTTAGGTAAGCTA
>Ga0081539_10000759_pt1 | contig 31078 bp, 19 predicted proteins | sample TabmetS4T2R2_FD_71023 | JGI IMG/M metagenome (GOLD analysis project Ga0081539, IMG submission 71023) | Tabebuia heterophylla rhizosphere microbial communities from the University of Puerto Rico - S4T2R2 | ecosystem: Host-associated > Plants > Roots > Rhizosphere ... | reverse complement strand
CAAGTTTGGCGACCAAACGCTCCAGGTCAATCCTAAGACTCGCTTTGATGGCGAGCCGCGATACGTGTATTTAAGTGCAATCCGGCTCCGCTGTCAAGCCCTCGAAGAAGGGATTGACCATGAATGCAGCCCCAAATCGCTTCGTTAGGCGAACGACTTTATACGCGGACGAATACCGCAAAAACTTCCGCCAAATCGACTGTGACGCCATCGCGGTGGTGAAGTCTGCGGCGGCTAAGAAAGTGACCCATTTGATGGGCACGATCTACCTCACACTCGTTGATGCGCCGGCCGAATACTGGGAGCGCGAGGGGGTGCTGCGGTTTGCGGGCGGCGCGGGGGAAGGTGGGTCGCAGACAGCATGGCAACAGCTCATCACGCTACTTGACTGCGGCAACACCACCGCTAAGAAGGCGCTCGACTGGCTGCACGAGCAGGGCGTCATCGGCTACTACGCCGGCAAGAACGGCATTGGCATTCGCATCTTTCTGAACCGCGCCGTGACTTCCATCGGGCGGCGCGAGGGGCAAAAAAATTTACGTCTCGTTCGTACTCCCACATCGGCGTCTCATACTCCTGAAATGGGAATGCCCTTTAAGGACAGCTTCGCTGATCCAGAGATTTCAGATTCAGATATTGATCCGCGCGCGCCAAAAAGCGGCGCGGATACAACGACGGTTAGTAAAACAGATTCCACTTCGGAACCACGGACTCTCATCTCGTGCGCGACTGCACGACGTGACGAAAGGAGCATGGAGAACGGCGTGCCGTCCGCCAGCAGTGATCCGGTGAAGCAGATTATTGACCGTCTAAGAGACGAACTTGAACCCTGTGTGCGAGACGCCGCGACACAGGCCGCCATGCAGATCGCTACGCGCGAAGTGGAGCGTACGCGCCAGTGGTTCGAGGAGAAGGCCTTGCCGAAAGCCGTGCGGGTAGCGCAGCGTGAGACCTATAACCTGCTTCGTAAATACGGCGGCGTAAGCGAACGCGGGCGTGCGCGAGCTGACCTGACAGTCGGGTGCGCGCCGAACGCCGACATGCCGCCCGCGGCGCGACCACTAACGGCGGAAGAGATTCAAGAAATGGCTGAGGCGTGTGTCGCGCTCCTAGAAGTGCAGGGCAAAGCAATCGAGGCGACGCTCGCCGAGCTGAGCGCAGCCGAGGGCGGCTGGCTACTGCCGCAGGATGTGGCGCGGGTGCGTGAAGCGGCGCAGGTCTTTATGCTCACACTGCGGTCGTCGTCTCAAAGTGGAGGTGTGTGCGATAATTGACGGACATATAAGCCCGCCTTTGGCTGGCGATGGGAGGCAGGTATCAAGCATGGTGCAGGAAGCTCATAAGATTAAAACGCTCGAAGAACTAAAGGGGCGCACGCTCGCAGAGTTGCTCCACGAGGTGGCGCGCAGCGGCGAAGCCATCACGGTGGTCTTGGATGAGGGCGAATCAGTCACCATCGAACCAGCCGCGCAGTTACAACCGCTGCCAGCGTTAGAGGGGCGCGTGCCCGAAGGCTGGAAGGATGCCATCTACTGAAGGCGAGTACGTGCTGTTCGACGCCGGCGTCTTTATCGGCGCGCTGCTCACGGGCGATCCGCGGCATGTGGAGGCGCGCCCGTTGGTGGAGGCGGCGCGGCGTGGCGACATGTTTGCGTGTACGACTACGGGCATCCTGAGTGAAGTCTACGCCGCGCTGACGTGGCAGCAGGCGCAACCGCCGCACGACCCTGCGCAGGCTGCCGAGGCGGTGCGGCTACTGGTCGAATCGCCGTCGCTGATCCGGATCCTCGCCGATGGGCCTGATGTCGCGCTTGAGATGTTGCGACTGGCCGCCGCGCATCAACTCAGGGCACGACGCGTGCACGACGCCCGCCATGCCGCCGCCGCCATCGTCGCTGGCATAACATCCGTCTTCACTTACGACGCCGATGATTGGGCGATGTTCTCGAGTGATGGGTTGAGCATTGCGGGCCCGGCCAGCACACTGGCGCGTTTAGGTCGTAGCTAGAGCACAGCATCGTCTAGTTGCGCTCGGACGAAATACTGTGTCACAGATTCCGACCTCATAGTGCTGTGCAGACCGCTAGTGACGATGACCATTAAGTTCTAGACTATTCGGCGTGAGTGCCGGTACTTTCACGGAGTTCTTAGCTGCCTTGTAAGTTAGCGATTGGCTTAGCTTATATCTCTCGCTGCAAGCGAAGATGTTGAGATCACATTCAGATAAAAGAATGAAGATGTCAGGCTCAGATGATCGTAACCAAATAATGATACTAAATCGGCAGCCACACGAAAGTAAAAACACATAGGCAAAGCTCCCAACCGGGTATGCGCACAAGCAAGTCCGCTTTCCATCTCGATCAGCAATTCTTCGTCGAGTTGCGCGCGCGACTTGAGCAAACACGCCGGCGCGCGAACGAGCAGCATCAAGCATTGCTTGACTGGATTAAGACCTCACTCGATAAACAATCTGGTGGCACGTGGCAGCTCCAAGATCCTCAGGCGGTTGCGCATCCACCCGAGACCATACCCCCCGTCGAACAACTCGCGCACTTGGTGCAAACCGCTTTCTGGGCGAGCCTTGAAAAGGAAGAAGGCCGGCCTCTCTATTTTACGGTCAACTACATGGCACCGGAGCCCAGCGGCAAAAGACTCATAGCATTCGACGAGCCGCTCCCATACGAGGGCCAGACGCTGATTAAATTAGCGCCCGCGATCGGCGCAACCGATGCTGCGCTATTGGTAGCCCCGGTCGAGCAGGGGCGACTAAAGATCTGGGGGGTGCGAGATCGCAGTCTCGCGCCGCTGAGCATTAAGGTTATCGACCCCGGCTCAGTCATTATTAAATTCAAAGAAACCAACATCGCTGCGATCTCTCGTTCGGAGGCCGTCCACATCCGTGATCCGCTGCTGACCCGCAGCTCCGTCATCTGGTCGCGGTTCGGTGCGGGCGAGGCTGGGGCTGAATATGATCAGTGGGCCGATCCGCGGATCAATGCCATCCTTGAAACCGTCAAGCGCATGCGCAACCTTAGGCATGGCGGCACGCTCATTATCGTGCCGGCGGGGAGTCAGTGGCGGGACTCCGTCAAGCTGCCGATCACATACTCGGGAGGTGGCCTGTTCAGCCCCTTCCAAGAATCAATTCCGAAGCTGCGGGAGTTAAGGCAACAGACGGGGCACACTTGGGCGGAGGAAATGTACTGGGGGACGGTCACGACAGAGGCGTGCCGAATGCTGTCGCACCTGACGGCGGTGGACGGCGCGCTCCTCCTAACTTACGAGCTCGAGATCATCGGCTTCGGCGCGAAGCTACAGCCGGCGCCGACCTCCGTCGAGCCGGCCCAAATCTTTAACGTCGATCCGCTCGATCACGATGACTGGATTAGGCGCGTGACGCTGATGCAACTCGGCGGCACGCGTCACCAGTCCGCCGCTAGATTCGTCGCCGATCAAAGAGAGGCCATCGCCTTCGTCGTGTCACAGGACGGCGACGTATCTGCATTTGTCTGGTGGCAGCCGCCACACAATGCGCCGGCCCTGTACGCACACCGCCGTTTAGAACTGACACTCTTCTAGAACGGCGCATGAGAGAATGCTTGAATGATTAAGCATATCAGCTTGGGGCTGCGAACCGACATCTTCTGACTGGGGGAGTCAATGGATTTTATTGATTGGTGCAGCTTGGTATTGGAGAAGCTTATCGCGGCTGGTAGGGACCCGCATATAGATGAGATTCGGCTGGCGCAGCTCTTATATGGTGAAGAGTTCCGGACGGCGCACGGCTTTCATCACTCAACCCACCGCCATGGAATGTTAGACGCCGTGAAGGAGTTGGTCGAACTCGGCTTGGTAGAGGAGCGCGACGGCCCGTTCTGGACTGTAAGACCGGAAGGCCGCCAGTTCGCTGCCAACCACGAGCTGCTGTGGCAGCAGATACGTCACGTGGTGCTGGAGCCGGATGAAGAACGAATTCTCCGAGTGGTTAACGAGTTGGGCCCTCAATCCGGATCTGATCCTGCACATGCTTGGCTGGAGTGGGTCAAGCGGGAGCCCCTGCTCGCCGAATACGGCATCACGGCGGGTTTTGATATGCAGCAAGTCCTGTGGCCTGTGTCTGAGGATTTAGAGCGACGCGGTTTTGTTTACAGGAGAGCACTACCCGGATGGCATCTCGATCTAAAGCCCACGTATCGCGGGCTGGTCTGGGCGAGGCGAAGAGATGCTCTCGGCGAGCCGGAAATGGGACACGTACTGTTCATCGATGTCGTCGGCTATTCAAAGCTACCGATGGAGCAGCAGGCTAAGACGTTACAACAGTTGCAGGATTGTGTCCGCGGGACAGATTCGTTTCGGCGGGCGCAAGCCGCAAATAAGCTGATCAGCCTTCCCACCGGCGACGGCATGGCCCTCGTGTTCTTCGGCGGCGTGACCGCCCACATAAACTGCGCCATCGAGCTTGATCGGGCGCTTAGGCAACTCCCCGAGCTGAAGGTTCGGATGGGCGTGCACAGCGGGCCGGTTTATCTAGTCGTAGACATCAACACAGGCAAAAATGTATCCGGCAGTGGTATAAACATCGCGCAACGAGTGATGGACTGCGGTGACGCCGGCCACATCCTGATGTCGAAGGCTGTGGCCGACGTGCTGTTTCAACTCGGGGGTTGGGCAGAGCGGCTCCGTGACTTGGGCGAGGCTGAAGTCAAACACGGAGTCAGAGTTCATATCTTCAACCTGGTTATGGATGACGTGGGCAACCCGCAGCCGCCAGCCAAATTGAACTCGCCGACAACGGCCACTCCTCAAGCGCACGGCGCAGAGCCGGAGGCGAGGTTGGCGGTGGACGTGCGACATGAGATCGAGCGCGAATTCGACGAGCGTGTCGATTTCAAATTAAGTATCACGCTCACTAACGTGGGATCAGTTACCGTGCGTGATTATCGGGTGGATATAGAATTTCCCAATGCCTTTCTTAATCAGAGCACAGGCTACGCCTTGGAGTTGACGGAGAAGCGCAGCGCCACGCATCGGTTCTTCCGCGTCCTGCCCAAGCACCACCGGAATCAGGAGCTCTTGCCCGAAGACTCGCTAAGAGTTTTTACTGTCGATTACTTCAACGACGGGCAGATCGCTAGGAGCGATGCGATGGGCGATGAGTTACGGGTAAAGGTTTACAGTGGAGACAGGCTTCTTCGTCAATTGGTGTTGCCCATGACTGAGATTGCTAAATTCTTCGGGCCTTGAGTCCTCGAAATGGGTTAGCATAAAGCTGTCGGCGCCGTATTTGCAGGTCGTAACTTATTGGGTCTTAATTCGATACGTAACCTATGTCTTCACCCGTAGATCATGAAGCTAGGGGCGATTGGGCTGGAATCAAAGGTACTGAATATCACTTAGTCTATGCGATCTGGTTCCTGCTGCACAACGGTGATGTGCAGGTAGCGTTTTACCAAGGTAATGATCTACTCGCCAATCCAATCTCGCCGCCCCCACCACGAACTCCCGCTGACGACGAGCCTTTAATCTCTTTCCACTCGCGCGGGGCGCACGATGATGTGTGGGTCCAGTTAAAGGCGACGGCCACGCCTTGGTCCGTGCGCAGTTTCTTGCCCAAGCTAACGCAGGAAGACAACCTGCTCAAGAACTTCATCTGTAATGCGTTCCAATCACAACAGGCGGGCAGGCAGTGGCGGGTTGAACTCGTTACTCAGGGGCCAGTCCGGAGACATGAGGTTGAGGCATTTGTCGCCAATCCTGTCGATCCCGAACTGAACGGGCGGCTTATTGAAATAGTCGATAGGGCGGCGCAGCATATCGAGCAGAGTCTGCCTGAAGGAACGGTCGTCGATAAAAGCCAACTCTACCAGTTGGCGCTTGCTGTCCTGAGACAACTGGCGCAAACGCAACCGAAAAACCTCGATACCTTAAAGGCAGAAATCATCACCGAGTTAACTGGGCGGTGCTACGACAAAGGACTGGCGACCAACATAGCTTACGCGCTCAGAGGCGCACTGCTTGAAGACGCGGCGGGCGGACCGGGCGCAGATCGCATTTACGACATAACCTGGCTAAGCGAGAAGGCAAACTTTCCCCTCAACTCAACAGCGCTGTTCGACCGGGATCCGGTCGCCGCCTGCAACGAAGCCGTTAACAGGGTACTCCCCCGCGGGTGGGAGCCACAACAGCACGTACCACGCTTACGACTAGATGGTGCCTTCCAGCAATTCCTCGCGGCCCCTGAGACCTTATTCGTACTAGTAGGCGCGAGCGGTAGGGGTAAATCTTGGGCCGCGGCTGATTGCGCTGTGCGGCTGCTGGCCGGACGCGCCCGGCTGTTCGTTCCCGGCACAACTTTAGATCATCACAGAACGCTCTCAGGCATCGTCGCCGAATTCGTCCGCCCATTCACCGCCGTCGCCGACTGGAGCGACGAGCAACTGCTGCGGCGCCTAAAGGCTGCGGCCGACGCGGCCGGGCGCGGGCCTTTGGTTGTAGTTATAGACGACCTCCTAGTGCCGGCCAGAGATGTCGACGTGTTCATGCGTGACCTCGCGGCTCTAGTGGCCCAGTGCCGCGAACAGCACATTAAGCTTATCGTGACCTGTCAGCAGCAAACTTGGGAGCTTTACCGTCTAGGTAATCTGTTGCCGGCGCGTGAGTTGTTCCAGTTTGATGAAGGCTTCTCATTCGACGCTCAGGCTAAACGCCCGCACTCGACCTTTAGCTTTCTGCTTAGCGAACTGACTGCGGACGAGCTAACCGATGTGGTCAGGCGGCGGCTGCAAGGACCGCGGGCCGATAGGGCCGCCCTGCTATTGCGGACCACCCCCTTCACTTCACTTAGGAACCCATACCTGCTGACGCAATACTTAGATCAGTACGGCGAGCACTTGGGAGAACAGGATAAAGAGTCGGCACCAGTGGCCGTAGACGAACTGCTTGATGGGCGCGTTGAGAAGGTATTAAGGGGTGCAGCCCGGGTTTGTAAGCTGACTCTGGACGATCTGCGGCCGGCGTTCGACGCGCTGGTACGAGAACTCTGGCCAGCGCGCCCTAACGGTCTTACTTACACCCAGGCGGTGTCCAGCTTGCGAGTGTATCTGGGAGAACAGAGTAGGGATTTCATTGCGGCATTGCGGCAGGCGGGTTTAGTGACGGCGGAGGGCTCGATTAACTTGGCAGAGCCGCCCGTTGCGGACAGACTCTTCGCCCGACATTTAGCCGAGCGCCTTAACCGACACGAAGTTATCATCGGCGAGCTGCGGCCCGAGACTGACAGCGGCGTCGTCGCTGCGTTGATGAGAGGGGTGGTCACTAGCCCGGTGGACTTTGCCGAGACTCTGCTGTCACGAGACATCAGGTGGAGGAGGGCGATTACTGAAGGGCTAGCACAGTGCACACCTGACGACTACCGCGTGTTGGCAATGGTCTCGGTGCTCATGGGCTCAGACCCTAAGCACTGGATCGTTTCTGAAGCCGGTGAAGCCATGGGCCAGTTAGCCGCGCGCGGCCGGCGAGCTTGGCGGCAGGTGGTAGAGATGTATTTCAGCGAACGTCCGGTGGAGCGGCACCGGGGGGAGTATGCGCTAGCCGTCGCCATGGAATTCTTACCTCTCCAAGTAGGCGCAGCTATTCGCTTGAAGTTATCCCGCGCTGCGAAGGTTGATGACTTTTTTTCAAAGGATAGAGAGCGGCGCGCGCAATTATTAGCCGGTGCCCTCGAGCCCCTACGGCTAATTAAACATAAGAAGGCCGCTGATGTTGGGCGCAGGCTTGTCGAGCGTTACGAACACTTAGCGGGGCGCAGCGAGCACAACCTCAACTACGACTATTTGGAGGAAGTTGATCGGGCTCGCGGGAGAGTAGCTCTCAATGGGAACATAGGCGAACTTGATGCGCTCATTGCCGAGCTTACTTCAGACGATCCCCGCAAAAGGTACCGAGCGGCTGTTGCGCTGCGTGGCCCGGCCATTGAGCGGCCGGAACTAGTTAAGAACGCGTTGTGTGCAGCATTGCGGCGGGAAGAGGAGTACGCCCGGACAGTCAACCGGCTGCTTCTAGCGGCATATCCGCTAATTACCGCCGACCCGGCGCTCCTTCTAGAAACCTTGAGAACAAGCGGTCTAACACGCTGGAACCGGCCACTACAGAGCACAGGACAAGTCTTAGGGCTATTAGGCGACTTGGCGAGTAAATACCCGGATGATGTTTTCCAACTGCTGCCGCGTCGGCTCGACGCATACCCTCCCTATGCCCGCGCATTTTTGAGCGAGATGCTCTCATACGCTTGGTGGCGCTGTGCCGAGCACGTCGGCGCGGGTGCTCCTCACCTCACCGCGTTGGCAGAGGTAGACCTGACGGACGTACCCGAGGAATGTATCCCCTTCGCCTACCGCGGGGCGGCGATTGCACAACTGGGCTCGATATGCATCGGTAGGGAGTCGGCGGCGGAGTTATCCGGCGAACAAATATTCTACCCTTACTGGGATCTGCGATTCGCCTACATTAACACTAGAAGATTTATCGAACGCAGGGCTGCTTACTTACTAGCGCATCCGGGCTATGAACGGCTACAAGAGTACCTCTTGAGGTGCGTGGTAGAGGAAGCGCGTGTCCAAGCTCATCCGATCAATAAACGGCTGGCTCAATCCCAATTCCGCAGCGCAGTATTATGCTTGGAGATGCTGGCACAGTGCACAGGGGTCTCGCCCAATCCATTGCCCATCATAAACGCCTTGCCGCACGACTGGCAGGCGCTCCACTTGGCGCGCTTGCTGTTAGATGAAGGACACAAGGGGCAGGGGCTAATCGAGTTCGCGCGGCGGGAGGCTGACGAACGCGGGCGCGGGACGACCTCGTTTCAGGCCCTGCACGAAAGAGAGCTTTGCCTCGCCCAGTTAGCGCTCTTGGAGGTGGATCCCCACGCCGGGCTAGTCTGGCACAGGGCGGCGTTAGGAGCCGATCCGCTGAGAACTACTGGGCGCGCGCTGGGGCTCGCCCGGCTGCTCGACGCCAATCCGGACGAGACACTTTCTTTACTGGGCGAGGGTGTTAAAGATAAGGATGACGTGCCGACCCTCTATCACTTGGCGGTAGAGACTAGATCGTGGCGCGTGTGGCTGATCGCACGGCTCTACGCGCGCATGTTCGACGTAACCCCCATCGATGTTAATGAGGCCAAAACGTGGTGCGAGCAAGTCCTGATCGCAGTCCGCGACCTACCCGAATCCACCTACAGGCAGGAATATGAAACCGTCTATCAAACCATTTATGATTGGCTCAACGGTGCAGTCAACCCGGCCCCCGTTCCGCCGTCGCCCGAAAGCCTTATCCAGCAGTCTCACGCCTTAGCTATCGCGATCTTGGCCCGCGCCTTTGAAGCTGTTTCTCAAAACGAAGGTTCAGCTTGGCTGGAAGAGATGTTAAGTAACAGGCATGGGTGGATCGATTCAAACCACGAACTTAGGGACGGGGCCTTCACGTTTGCTTTCCGGCCGTACAGGAATTACGTGTTCCCGGCGGTGCGGCTGGCGGCGGTCGCCGTCGGAGCCCGCCACGGTTTAAGTGACCCCGCGGCGCGGATGCTGGCCGAGAGGAAGTTGGTGAAAGAACTCCTCGACGAGCACAACAGGGCATTCGACGATCCCTCGGAGGCTGAGGACGAGCAAGGTTCTTTCGGGCGCAGAATGGAAACAGCCGCCGCAGCGTTCGAGCAGCAGCTCGGCCGAACTCCGCGGGACGAGACCTTATGGCGGTCGTACGGAGGCTTATTGCTTCGGCTAGATCGCTTAACGGACGCGGAAGCAGCCCTACGAACTTGTCTAGCGCTTCCGTCGAGCGGGGAAGATACGAGAGGCAGTGCGCTATACGATTTGGCCTGCGTGCAGGCGCGTACGGGGCGAGAGGAGGAGTGCCGAGCCGCACTGGAGGAGTTGGATCGCCTCGGGGCCTTCGACCGGAGACACGCCGCCACCGACCCCGATCTGACCGCCGTACGCGACCGCGTGTGGTTTCAAGCACTGCTAGGGATCGAGGCGGAGGGTGAACGGGTCGTTTGAGTTTTTCTGGAGCGCACTGCACCGAATCAAGGTAGTACCTTTTATCAACACTGGAGTTCGGACTGTTGGGGTATGACTGCATGAACCTGCGAAGAGGATTCCGCGCATTAATCATCAAACCTCGTCCGCCAGCGTTTGCGAAGATGAAAGGCTTGGTGTGATTTCATTGTAATAACAAGGAAGACCCTATGGCTCAAGCAGACATACTGAAAGTTGTGGTGGCGTCGCCTGGTGACGTGCAGGCCGAGCGAAACGTTCTGCCCGGCATCGTTGAGGAACTAAACCGTGGGATAGCGGCCGAGCGAAATGTCATGCTCGTCCTCTCCCGCTGGGAGACGGACGCCTACCCAGGCTTCCACGCCGAAGGCCCGCAAGGGCTAATCGACCCGATCTTAAACATAGACGATTGTGACATCTTCATCGGCATTTTCTGGAAGAGGTTCGGCACCCCCGTGCGCGGCGCTCGCTCGGGCACGGAGCACGAATTCAAGCGCGCGTACAACGCCTGGAAGCGGCAGGGCAAGCCCCAGATTATGTTCTACTTCAACCAGCGACCGTTCAACCCACAGTCGCGGGAAGAGGTGGCCCAGCTAGACAGGGTGCTCGATTTTCAGCAACAGTTTCCGCGCGAGGGCCTGTGGTGGACTTACAAGAACAAAACCGAATTTGAACGCTTGGTCCGTAATCACCTGACAAATTTCATTCGGCAGCAAGGGGCGGGGGCCGTAGCCGAGGCCGAAGAACAGGAGCAAGAAATAACTATGCAGCACGCCGAGACGACTGTCCTGAACGGCGAGGAGTATGAGCCCTACAACTACTACCTCACCGCCGGCAGCGTCTTAACCATCGACATGTCGAGTGACGGGGTTGTCGACGTGCTGATTATGGATAAGCGGGATTACAAGCGGTGGGACGGCGAGGAAGAAGTTCCTTCGTACTACAAGCACTTTCAAGATAAGACTTCGCTACGCACGTCCTTCGTCGTGCCCAAAGACTATGAGTATTACATAGTGATCTGGAATCGGTCTGAGGACGAGGTAACTGTGGAACTGGAGTTAGAGGCCAAGCCTTAATCCTGCCGATGCGGCGGCGGCTGATAGGTTTCAGCCTGACGAGTGAGAACATGGAAAGTGATAAGCGCTGTAACTGGCTCCTCCTCGGTGCGCTGGCGGTAAGCGTAGGCGGTCAGCTCTGGCAGCGGCGCAAGCTCCGCCAGATACCGGGTCAGATCGAGCACTACAGCAGGCTCACCCACGCCCTGATTACCATCACCCACGAGACGCGTAGGCTGGTCGACGTAAGTCGGATTGTAGAAGTCACGGTGGCCGCGGTCGCGCGGGCTCTCGACGTCACCCACTGCATTCTCCAACTGGAAGGCCTGGCCAGCGAGCCGGAGCTGGCGGGGTGTTCCTGCGGCGCAGCGCGGCACGTGGATGAGCCGTTGGTAGCGAGGGACTTTGACATGTGCCGCGCCGCCCTCGCAGGTGGAGCAACGGAGCTCTACGTGCTCAACGGCGACGTAAAACAGGGCGACCCCCAGCAGCCCCATCTCACTCATCCGCTGCTCGCAGCCCCTGTCGTCTGGGACGAGGCGAGCCGCTGCGGTGTGTTGATGGCACGAGCTGATAACCCCGCGCGCGTCTGGGCGGAGAGCGAGGGGCAGATGCTCCGCACGGCCGCAAACCAAGTCTACTTGGCGGTGAGTCAGGCGCGGTTGTATGCCGCCATCGAGCGGCAGGCGAAAGTGGACGGTCTGACGGGCTGCCTGAACCGATGCGCCTTCGATCAGAGACTCGAAGACGAACTGCGGCTGGCTGCGGAGAGCGGTCGGCCGCTGTCACTGGTATTGGTTGATGTCGATCACTTCAAGGATGTTAATGATAAGTACGGCCACATGGTCGGTGATGAGGTGCTGGGCGCTCTAGCGAAACTCTTACTCGATGAGACCGGTGAAAGCGCAGCGGCCGCGCGATACGGCGGCGAAGAATTCGCCCTTATCCTACCGCATTGCGGGGTAGAGGACGCTGTCGCGTTGGCCGAGCGCGCCCGAGCGCGCGTCGCTGGCATGACAGTGCCGGGCGTCCAAGAGACGATTACCGCCTCATTCGGGGTCGCCGCCTTTCCGCTCTACGCATCATCGTGTACGTCGTTGATTAAGTGTGCTGACGAGGCTCTTTATCGAGCAAAGGACTCGGGGCGCAACCGTGTCTGCACGCCTTAGAGGCCGTCTTGCTGCGTGAGGCCCTGCTGTGAGGGTCGTTGCGCGCGGCGTCGATGTCCGCGTCAGGATCCTGAGCAGATTCACACTAAGTTAACATTGCGTCGCACAATGGTCTCGTTCAAGGGACCACGACCACCACTTCAGTAGGGTCAACGCCGTCCTGTGCAATCAACTCCGGGATGTCATCTTCCGCAATGCCTTCGAGCTTTAGGGCCGCGATGCCCTGCTCAAAGGCCGTCTGCACGGAATGCCCGAACGCGACGGCGCGATAAAAAGAGGCCGCAAACACGCGCGCCGCCCGATCGCCCACGCTATCCTTCATGCCGATGGCACAGGGGACAACGGAAACTATCGCCTCCGCCTGCGCCCGCGAGTAGCAGGAGTTAAGGACCACGACCTGCACGTTACTGCGCGTGCTCTCGAATAGGACGACGAGCGCGTCCTTACCTACCGGCTTGGAGCTCCCGCCCTCATCGCAGACGATGATCGCCTTGCTCCTGCTGCCATGCCCGCTGAACTGGATGACGTGGGGCCGGTGCTCGTTCATCGCCTGCAACAGATCGTCAGGGCGGACGGCACCTGCCGTCACGACCTCGATCAGATCGCGGTGTTCGGCCGCCCTGATCTTCTGCGTGATCTCCCGCATCTCCTCGTCCAGTTGGAGCGTGGTCGTGCCCGCGGGCTTGGCGCTGAGCAACAATATCTTGACCTTGTCCGTCTTGCGCTCGCTCGTCTCGACGTCCGACAGCTTCAGTATTTTGCTAAGGTCCGGATCGTCTCCAAAAACAGCCACCAGCGGAAAAGTGAATGGCTGACTATGTCCAGAATCACTCAAAGTGAAAGACGCTCCACTTTCATCCGTCACTATATTTTGAGAAAATGGATGATACTTTCCGAGCTTCACGGATTGAGCGGTCAGCAGTGAGAGAGGGTATGGAAATCGAATCAGAGGAATACTAATGAGCGCTTTATCGGGTGGCGGAGCTGCCACACAAGCAGGAATAAACTATCAGAATCGCGTTGCGGCGTGGCTGGCGGTTCGCATCCTCGCAGAGCAGGAGGCCGACCCTCTGTGGGGCCTGCCTAGTTCCAGCACTCTTGAATTCCTTAGATGTGAGACTGAGCAGCCCGTGGACGACATCATGATCGGCACGTCCGAGGGCGGACACGCCTTTATCCAAGTGAAGCGTTCGCTGAGTATGGAGGCGTCGGACAATTCGGCTCTAGCCTCAACTATCAATCAGTTCGTACGGCAGTTCATCATTTACCGCGATACTAATACCGCTGAACGTCCTTGGGAACGACCCTTAGACGCCGAGCGCGACAGGCTAGTACTCATCACCTCTGGGAGAAGCCCTGCTTCCGTCAGAGAGCAACTGCGGTTAGTGCTACGCCGGATACGCGGATTAACGTCAAGTCAGGCACTCGAAGATGGCGCAACCAACGCTCTGGAGCGCAACGTCCTTAATACGCTGATAACGCACATCAGGCAGTCTTGGCAAAACACGACTGGTAGCGGGCCATCGGACGCAGACCTGCGCGACATCATTCGTCTTCTGAGAGTCCAAATTCTTGACGTGGAAGAGGAGAGTGATGGTGAACGAGAAGCCAAGGAGTTGTTACGTCACTCAATAATTAAGAACGTAACCCAAGCCGACAACGCTTGGAATGCTCTGGTGGAGATATGTGCGCGCTACGCGACATCTAGAGGCGGTGCAGATCGAGAGCATTTCCAACAGGTGCTCTTATCCAACGAGATAGCTCTTAATGCTCCTAGAAGCTATCGCAGCGACATAGAACGTCTGCGGCAGTATTCGCGGGCTACGCTAGAATCAGTTGCCGACCTTTCTACACTCCGTATAGGCGACGTCAGTGTGGTGAAGATCGCGAGGCCTTCGACTCGTGCGCTACGAGACGCCATTGAAGAAGGGTCGGTGGTAGTTGTAGGAGAGCCAGGGGCCGGAAAATCAGGTGCTATTCATGACTTGGTTGACGCTCTGCATACGGAAGGCCGGGACGTAGTTTTCTTTGCCGTCGATCGACTAGAAGCTAGGAGTCTCGGTGCCCTCCGAGACGAACTTGGGTTGTCACACGACATTGATGAAATTCTCCGAAACTGGCCGGGGGATAGTCCGGCGTTTTTAATTACCGATGCGCTCGACGCTGCACGCAACGATCAATCGGCGCAAACTCTGCGCAACCTGCTAACTGATACACTCAGCCGATCGAACCGTTGGCGGGTGGTCGCCTCAATCCGCAAGTTCGACCTTCGACATGACGTGCATCTGCAGAGATTGTTCGCAGGCAGACCCGTCAGCGAAGAATTTCGTGATCCAGATTTCTGGAACATCTGTCACCTTAATATTCCTGTCTTGAGTATCGATGAGTTGGCTGACGCCCGCCGGCAGTCCCCGGAACTGTTAGCGCTTATCACTTCGATCGTCGAGGGAAATCATTACGCGCTCCTAACTCTCCTCCGAAATCCGTTCAACCTACGTCTGGTGGGAGAACTCCTCGGCTCAGGGATAGGACTAGCTTCGCTCACGCCGATAACGACGCAGCTCCAACTGCTCGACCGCTATTGGCAGGAACGAATAGTGTTGTCTCGCTCCGAATCTCAGGGTGACGTGCGCGAGGCCCTGCTGATACGTGCAACTGAGATAATGGTGGGCGCGCGATCACTGCGCGCAGACCGGGCGGAAGTGATAGAGGGGCAGTCTTCGAGTACTGCGCTGAGAGACCTTCAGAGTTCTCACGTTCTGGTTGAGTGGCGGCCGTCACCGGAGGCTGCCCCTAACCGCTACATTCTTACCTTCGCCCACCATAGACTATTTGATTACGCAGTGGCGCGCCTTCTGCTACGTGGGGACGCTCGAAGAATGGTTGCGCGCTTCGAGCAAGACGAGGAACTCGTCGTGGCTATTCGCCCGAGCCTCATTCTTCATTTTCAGCACGAGTGGGAAATCCAAGCGGATCGTCGTATGTTCTGGGATCTGGTTTTTCGCTTCATCCGCGCATCGGTTCCTGAGGTAGGCAAGTTAATTGGTCCATCAACAGCCGCAGAACTGCTCGAACACGTCGAGGATTACCAGCCATTGATCGAGCGCTTGGAGAGTAGAGATCCCAATGCTCGTCAACATGGCGAGCAAGCGTTGCGCCATCTGACGAGAGCGGTTCTCGTCACGCAAGTTAATCATGCCAGACCCTTGGTTGGTCCTTCGGCTCCGCCATGGTCAGAACTCTTGGAACAGGCGACACGCCGGATTGAGGAGGTCGCATATACGATCCGCCCGCTGCTAATGAGGATCTGTGACCTCTCGGAAACACTAACTGCTGACCAGCGGACGGCAATCGGTCTAGCTGCAAGACGAATGCTTGAGTTCGCCTGGGCGAAAGAGGGCGCGCCCGATCGGTGGCTTGTCGGTCACGCGATACAAGCCGTCTGCCGTACGTTCGAGAGTGACCCGCCCGCGTCCGCTGCACTCTTGCAGCGGTGCTTTGAGCCGATACACCTAGCGCGATTCGGGTATATCGAGATGCCTCTACTGGCCTCGGAAGTAGAACGCCTCGTCACGTATGACCCGCTGATCGTTGAGAATATTTATTCGACGGCTTTTACCCACCGTGAAGAGAGTACCGAGCAAACCGACATCAGTGGGAGCCGCATCTTGGCGCTCCGCTCCGACCGCTCGCAGGACTATAAGCATGCGTTGTGGGTGCTAGCAGCGAATTACAGGCATTTCCTAGAAAGCGCTCCGCTTCATGCGCTCCGCGCGCTGATCGTCGCATTGGACACCTATGTGACGGAGCGTCAATCGAGAAGAAGAACGGCAGAGGAGGAGGAGAGGTTCGATTTCGGGGGCCGTGAGGCAGTAATCGTAACAGACTACAGCGAAATCTGGGACTCCGGCGGCGCTTCTCGTAACGAAGAGCCGCTCCGGATGCTCGACACTTTCATCGCATACCTCAAACGTCTCAGCGAGAGCGACGAAGGGGCAGATAGCCGCGCCATATTGCTCGACCTCATTGTAGAGCGTAATCGTTATGCGGCGCTCTGGAGGCGACTGCTCGACTGCGGGGCCGAGTCACCAAATACACTCGGCCGAGAGATTCGTTTTCTCGCTTGGGCAAAGCCTATCCTTATAAGCTACGACACGACGGGCGCGGTAGGCGAATACCTTAAACAGGTCTTCGGTCTGCTCGACGCTGATGATCGTGAGCGCATCGAACGCGCGATTTTATCAATACCCGAGGGATTTGATGATGAACAACGCGAAGCCGCCGAGCACAGGCGGAATCGTTTGCTAGGTTGCTTACCTGTTGAATCGTTAGTGACTGAAGAGGGGAGGAGGATCGCCCTTGAGTTTGAAGCACAGGGCGGCGCGCCGCCCAACGAGCGGCGCAGCCCCCCCACGATAACTTGGGGAGGGCCGACGGACGAAGACTTCTTGGCGAGACAGGGTGTTCCCGTCGAAGCCGAGCCGAACCGACGCATGCAAGAACTGACGCGGCCTGTCCAAGAGTTCGCCTCGAGTCACCGGAATACAAAACCGACGGCGAATGAAATTTCCGAAGTGATGCCTCGCCTCCAAACCCTCCGTGATGCGATTGCCCGTGCTGACCAAGAAGGCGTTCATCCCAAACAGAAAGATAATGCGACGGATTATCTGATCGAGGCCTGTGAGGCGATCACAAAATCCGATGAACTCCTCAAATGTTTTGAAGAGCCAAGCGCTTTCGTCCGGGAGGTGCTTCTTGAAGGGGCCGATAACCCGAGACCTGCATACATCCCCGAAAACGATCCGCAATTCGATGAGCACCCAGGCTGGGGGATCCCGGCACCGCGCGTTGACGCTGCCGGAGGATTGATATGGTTCGCGCGGGAAGTATCCTGTGCAGATCAGCGAGTACTCGAAACCATCGACAGGTTAAGCCGAGATGATGTACCAGCAGTGCGGTTCCAAATCGCGTCACGCCTGAACGCACTTTATTACACAGCCCCGGATCTGATGTGGGGATTGATCGAGCGGATGTGCCGCGAGGAACGTAGCAGAGGAGTCCTGCAAGGGCTGCTGCAAAGTCCCCTCAGGCTTTTCGCAGGTCCACACGCGGACCGCGTCACCGAACTCACACGAATCATCTTCGAGCGAGTCGTTGATGGTAGTGGCGCTCATGAAGTCCGTGGCCTATGCGTCGAGATGTTTACCGGGCTCTACGTCTGGCGTGATCATCCGCTGTCCCGGGAAATGGTTTTCGCCATTGCGGGTGCTCCTTCCAGATATACAGATGAGGCTCACAAGATAGCCTTCGTATTACGTGAACCCCTCACTATAGGCTACGTCGATATACCTAACCCTGACGAGGACGCGATCCGCAGGCGCGCGTTCGTGCTAATGGGCCGCATACTGCGCGCGACGTGCGAGAGGCTCAACGTCCTCCAGTCTAATAATCAAAGCTTGGTCCAGTGGCAGGCTGAGGATCAAAAGGAGGCGAAACACTTACTTCATCTCGCTGACTCAATCGCCAGGGAGCTTTATTTCGCTTCTGGCGCGTTCGACAAAGAGATGAGCCAGACTGATGCTAATAAACCGCCGCTGGGAGATGCAGAGAAGCGCCGCTTTCTTCGTGAGGCGTCCTCGCTCCTCGATGAACTCGCGGATCTGGGCGTCGCGAGTATCGCGCATAATCTGGTTAAGACACTCGAATATTTGCTTGAGTTCGATCCGGCGGACGTGTTTCTCCGGATCGCACGAGTGGTACGCGCCGGCAAAGCCGGTCTTTACCAATACGAGTCTATGGCCGTGGACGTGATCGTGGGGATAGTCAGTCGCGTTGTGGCCGAGTACCAAGACATATTGCGAGAGAGAGAGGATTGTCGGCGCGCGCTGATCGATATACTCGATGCTTTCGTAGAGGTGGGGTGGCCGGCTGCACTTGAACTGACCTACCGGTTGGAGGATATATACCGGTGAGCCGCGTCCCCAATGCAACGGAATTCTCACACAAGCTCTATCGTGCTCGCGAGGACTACGAAAGTATCTACCGCCAGCAGGTGGAAGAGGTCCGTGCTCAATATACTAATAATCCATCAGGGGAAGCACCGCCCGAGATAGATGAATCCCTCGAAGCCCACTTGCGGCACTACTTCATTAACGCATTCCTGAATGCGCTGAACTGGCGGCTAGAAGTCTCACCCAACGACGGATTACCCAATCTTATTCCAGAGTCGCCAGTAGCCTCCCTGAGTAGGGGGTCTGTCCGTTTTCTCGACTACCTCGGGGCGGAGGGGGAGAATTATCGGCCTCTTCTGATTGTAGAGACCAAACGTCCGAATAGCAGTCTTCCAAAAAGAAAGAAAGCGTCCGTCAAATACGCTAAAGAGACAATCAGTGAACTCATTTGTGCTGGTCTTGGCGGTGAGGATCTCGGCGCAGAATGGAACGAATGGTTGGCGACGCTCCGGGATTACGCCCGTTCAGTTCATGCACAGTCCGGTCATACGCCTCGTCGAGTCATCGTAACTAATGGGCGCTGGCTCATCATTTTCGCTGACCCTGCGGACAGCTTTCTCGATTCCGGCACTCGCTCTCCGAAGAATATTTTTGTCTATCAGGAGAGTGTTGACAGGGCGCGAGTAGGTGAGATGGAAGAGCGCGCCGAAGAGCTTTTCGACCTGTTGGAACACCAGCGCGTATTGAACAAGACCCCGCCGCTCGTTGCCGGGCAGATCGCTTTCCACGCGCACCCGGAGTTGATCAACCGTGTGCTGCATGGGTTACATCTGAAGTACATCGAGCAAGAAGGTCTTTACTTGGTGGTCTCTCCAGTGATTCAAGTATCGCCCGTACTTTTTCTGCGTTCTCAATTCGGAGCTTGGATGCGCGTCGAGAGTCGGTGGACTGATGACATCCCGCACGCGCCCGAACAACTGCAGGAGCATCTAGAACGCGTCAGGGCGGCAGCCTTGAGGCTCCTTGAGGACGTGAACAGGTGGCTGGGTACAGAGCACACGCCGGCATCGCTCGAAAACCATTACGCTGACGTTGACGGGTTTGAGGCTCTGAAAGGCGTGACTGAAATGCGTCACGGCGTACCATCCAACCGGTCACAGGAGTTTCTGGTTATCACGGGAGCTAATACCCACTACCTTCTGAGGGAACCAACTGTCCCCGGTTGCCCTTACCATGATTGGGTCCAGAGCAGGAGCGCAGGGTATGAGACGGGTAACGTAGCGATCCTTAAAAGGAGTACTGCGCCACGTTCATTCTTTATCTCTGGCGAGTTGCATCATTGTACACACCGCGACGTAGCAGCGGCTAAAGCAAGTCCGATCATGCCGGACAACCGCAGGAGATGTGGTCCTCGCAGTGGAAAAGATTTACAAGCGTTTTGTGAGATCTGGGGCTTCGAGGAGCATTTATGCTGCCGCGTCTGTGCCTTCCAAGATGTATGTACCAAGGCGCGGGTCTTCACATTACCGTGTCGGCTTCCTATTGAGGGTGATTAAAAGCCCTCGTCACAAGCCGGCGTCTAGTAAAGTACGAATGATGTAGGAGTTTGCACATTTATTTGACTTGATTCTTGGAAGTGGTTTCGCCTCTAGCAGGTGAGAAGAGTTGAATCACTTATATTACGTAAAGGACGTTATGATACATCAAATTTTTGACATGTAGAATTGAACTATTAGAAACTCCGAGAAGGGGTATACACAAGACAGGCTCATCAATTGTCTTGTTTAAGAAAATCTTATTTAGTAAGATGCACTAGCTTCTCAGCTGTCCTAGCTCTCACATTGGAGGTTGAAAGTTTAATGTGGCTGTCCACTGGGCAACTAATATCTGCCCACTACAAAATCCAGATTGCATGCCTCGTGATCTGTCTTTATCTCTCCGCGACTAGTGTTGTTCTTCCTAACACGGTCCCAACGGTCGCTGGCGGTGGCTCCGATAACCTTTCGCCTCTCTCTGCAAATTTAGATACACCGGCGGGCGTCGCGGCCGGAAGTTTCGGTATTTATTATGTATCGGCGGGGAACCGTGTTTATGCGGTCAACACACTCGCGAGCCCTCAGAGCATCTCGGCGTTAGCAGGTAATGGGAGGGGTGATTACAAGGGAGATGGCGGCAATGCTCGTTCAGCAGTGCTGAACGGGCCGGCAGGTCTGGCACTGGATGGAAGCTTTTTGTATGTCGCCGACGCGGGCATCAACCTTACCGGAATTCAAATCCAATCTATCACTCCAAATTTTTATCATATCCGGTCTTCAGCTCCCACCTCCGCATACACTCAATGACATCGTGTGACAGCCTCATGGTGTTGTATTTCAGGAGCTAGGTTCAAAATTACTAGAAGCGGTCTCATAAATACCTGCGGCATTGTGGAAGCCGCACAAACATTGGCTCAAAATTAACTACACCTATTTATGAGACCGCTTCTAACCAAAGCACATACTAGGAAAGCCGGAGAGATCACATGAGGATGCTAAGACGATTCCGTAGAATAAGCATCTTATGCATAGCATTAGTGCTTTTGATCGTTACAAGCGAGCCGGAGTTGAGTTTCTCCCAAGGATCAAGGCTTCCTTCCCAGACCTTACCCTCCAATCGGGTGCTTGAGCGCGAGTTGAGTGGCGCGACAGCGCATCGTTATAAGCTTGCCTTGCAAAAAGACGAGTTCTTTCAGGTAAGGGTCGAGCAGAAAGGCATCGACGTGGTGCTCAAACTGCTCACCGCAAGCGGCGAGATCATAGCAACGATGGACAGCCCGAACGAGAGTGAAGGGGCCGAGACGCTCACTTACGTCGCGGACAAAGCCGGGGCCTTTGTGCTGGAGGTAGTCCAGTCAGGTGAGAATGCTGGGATGGGCAGATACACAATCAAGCGTTCGGCTCCACGTGCAGCAACGGCGCAAGACAGATTGCGAGTCGAGACCGAGCGACTATTCGTCGAGGGCATGGCAGCGCGAGACGCGGAGGGGCAAACTCAAGTCGCACTGAAAAAGCTGACCGCGGCGTTGCGTGGGTGGAAAGAACTGCAAGACGATTACATGATAGAGATGACTGCGCGCCAACTGGCGGCGCTTCAACTCACCCAACTTAAGCACGATATCCGCCCACTACAGGTAGGCGAGCCGGTCGAGCGGCAGTTAGGAAAGCAAGAGGTACACTTCTACCCGGTAGAGCTAAAACAGGGGCAGGTGTTGCGTCTCAACGTTGAAACGGCGGGCGTGAGTGTTGTCCTCGGATTCGGACTTGCGGAAGGTCAGCAAGTACAGGGTGTATCGGCTTTCGGCTTCAGTTACGGGCGTGAGACTTTGACTTATGTGGTCGAGCAAAGCGGGCGATACATTGTCGGCATCAGCCCAGCACGCAAATCCTACGGGCAGGGCAGTTACATTTTATCGGCAGAGGTAAAGGCCGAGGCCGACGAGTCGGACAGGGAACGCATGTCGGCGGAACGCCTGCTGACCGAAGGCTTCATGCTGATCAATAAAGGCAACAGGGTAAGCGTGGGCAACGCAGCAGGCGCGTTGGAGGCGAGTCTAAAGTTGTGGCAAGCGCTCGGGGAACAATACTGGGAAGCATTCACCCTTAACTTGCTAGGCGTGGCGCAGATGCGCTCGGGTAAGACAGCGGAAGCGATTGCCACAACGGCGCGCGCTATGACCTTATGGAAGCCACTACACGACAAGCCCGGCGAAGCCTTCGCGCTGAGCAATCTTGGGGTTATATATCTAGAGCAGCGCGAGAATCGCAAGGCCGTTAAAGCCCTAAAAGGCGCGGTCAACTTGGCGCGTGAGGTGGGCGACCAAGAATCCGAAGCCTCGTACCTGATGACGCTCTCCGCCGCGTTCGCCGAGTTGGGTGAACGCGAAAAAGGGCTGGCCTGCTGGTTCGCGAGCATCGGCAGGGTCGGTAGCCAAGACATGGCCTCGATGCTCTCCGAGGTCGGCATGGCGAAGAAAGAGTTTGGCGATTTCCGCGCAGCGAAAGAAATCCTAGAGAAGTCTCTGGAGTACGCGATGTCAGACGGAAATCCGTACACGGAAGCGAGGGCGCTTCGTAACCTCTCTGGCATTTACCTTCAGTTGGGGCATAAGGCGGAGGCGCTTGAGTTAGCCAACATCTCCGCAGACCGTTTCCGGGAAGTCGGCAATGTAGAGGGGTTGGCATTTGCCATGGGCTATTTAAGTGAGATCAGCCTCGCGATGGGTGACCGCGAGGCCGCGTTCGAGTACGCAAGCAAGGCTCTGTCGCTGGCCGGGGATAAGAAATATACGAAGATTTTTCTCTGGGCTGGTGAAGCGTACACCGCGATGGGGCAACCAACCGTGGGGAGCTATTTTCTGCGCAAGACATTGCTGTTCGCCAAAAGGTCGGTCGATTATGCCGACGAAGCTAGGGCGCTGAGGGGGCTGATGGAGGCATGGCGAAAGCTCGGCAATCCGCGACTGGCAATCTTTTACGGCAAGCAGGCTGTCAACGTTCTTCAGTCCCAGCGTTCATGGCTGAAATCCGTCGACCAACTCGACAATACGCCCCAGCCCGGCGACACCAGTGGCGTCAAATTAGCTGACCCCGACGAAGAAGACAATCCCGAGACTAAGAGCGGGCTGGTTTCGATTCATAGAGAATACGGCAGCAGGAGCGGGCAGAAACTGTTCCTTAAATCTTACGAGGAAGTTTACAAGCAACTTGCTGAGCTACTAATCCATGAGCATAGACTGGAGGAGGCGCAGGAAGTATTAATAGCGTTGAATGACCAGCAGGCGCTCGACTTCGACCCCGCCGACAAGACCGAGCCTGCCCCCCTTTCCGCCACGCCGCGCGAAGCGGCCGCCGCCGAACGTTACGAGCAAGCGGGCGCGCAGTTGAAAGAGATTAAATTCAGGCTGCACCGCTGGATGGAGGAGAGCGAAGAGGATACCTTCTCCATCAAAGCGATCCCCAAAAACGGCTCAGGAATGAGCGAGGAGGATGAACTTAAAGAGGACAAAGTCACCATCAGTCGCCTCGACAGTTCGATGGGGAGGTTTGGCGGGATTATTAAAGAGATTGACCAGGACTTTAAGCAGGGCGCTTCGGATAAAGATAAATTCCTTGGCTCTGGAGTCGTGCGAGACCTGCAACAGACCTTGAGCCTGATAGCCGCCAAAACCAACCAGAAGACGGTCGCGATATATCAGATTTTCAGTGAAGGCGCGTTCCACACGATGCTGGTCACGCCCGACGCAGTATCCTGCATTACGTCGAAGGCCAGTGCCGCCGAGATAAACAATAAAGCTCTCCAACTGTGGGCCCTCTTGCAGAATGACAGCTACGACCCCGCACTGCTTTCTAACGACCTCTACAATCTTATTTTCAAACCGGTAGAAGACTGGTTGCCCGAAGACACCGGGACGATACTATGGTCGCTGGACGGGAACCTGCGTTACGTGCCAATGGCGGCCCTGTACGACGGCCGGCAATATCTAGTCGAGCGTTACAACCATGTCCTTTTCACGCGCATGGATAGGGGCAGAGTAATGCGTGACGTAAAACCGATCTGGACGGGTTATGGCTTTGCCAGCTCGAAGGCACACAAGCTCGAATTCCTTGATAAAACTGTCGAGTTTAAGCCGCTGGATTTTACTAAAGATGAGATGCAAATATTCCGCACCAAGACGTCTCCCCAAGGGATCATCCCTGGGGATGTGCTCTCCGAGGGAGACTTCAATAAGGGGTCATTCATCACCAAGCTCAGGCAAAGCCGCCCCTTGGTTCACATTTCCAGCCATTTCTCATTCTATCCGGGTAACGAATACCGCTCCTTCCTACTTCTGGGCGACGGCAGCTTAATGACGCTTTCCGATTTTAAGAAACAGCCCGACCTTTTCAAGGGGGTTGACCTGTTGACGCTTTCCGCCTGCGACACCGCCGCGCAGCTGCCCGGTGCCGATGGCCGAGAGATAGACGGCTTCGCCGAGTTGGCGCAGCACCTCGGTGCCAGCAGCGTGTTGGCCAGCCTCTGGCAGGTGGACGACGCGAGCACGGCCCTGTTGATGAGAGACTTCTACCGGAACCGGCAGTCCGGCGGCTTGAACAAGGCCGAGGCACTACGCAGGTCGCAACTCGGCCTGCTCAACGGCACAATCAATGCGAGGGCTTTCCTCGCGAGCAACCGCGCGCGGGCTTCTGCCAACAGAGGCAGCCCATCAATTAAAGAGATCTTCGTGGAGCCGAAGTACCGAATCCCCTTCGTAGGGGATGCGCTACGCAAGCCGTTCGCGCACCCGTATTTCTGGTCTCCGTTCGTGCTCTTTGGCAACTGGCGGTAATCGGCAGCCCAACCCTTGGGCGTTTGTTTCCCTCTTACGAACGCACCCGGCTGACCCGATTCGCTCATCCGCACGGCCCCGATTGGTCGGGAGAATTTGCGAGCCGTGCTGCCCGAAGTTGAAGCAAGGTCACAAACTTCATGATAAGGAAAAATTTAATAGACTTCGGCATAGGTCTGGCGGCCGTCGCCCTTCTGATTTTCGTGAAGGGTCAGGTGGAAGACTCGCGCACTGGGCGCTGGTTCAACGTTCGCGGGTACGAAATACTGCACTCGTTTCTCACGACCTATAATCCTGACGAGGAACTCCCCGTCATCGTTCTGGATATCTCCGACCTAAGGCGCGACCCAGACGGGACGACGCCGACTGAAAGTTTGCGGAAAATCATCGAGGCGTTGGCCGAGAGTGGGGCCAAAGCAATTGCAATCGACATTGATTTTTCACCACGCATTGAGTTGAACCCCCTTAGAGTTGGACTCAGGTCAGAAACGGACGAGCAGTTTTTTGAGTTCCTGCACGAACAGAAGAGGAGAGGACTCCCGGTTTTCGTAGGCGCATACAATATCGGCACCGAGCCCAAGACATGGCTCGGCACTGATAAGAATAAAGACTTGGCCGCTGACATGACGTTGTTCGACAAGGGCAGCGATTCCACAGAAGTCCGAGCCTCGCTGCAATGTGGGGAGAACGCAAAGCTGTATAACATCAGCAAGGCTCTTGCAGAGATTTACGGCATCCACCCGCGGCCGCCACGTTGGTTGAGGGCCACGCTGGTTGATTACGAAGACCGGGAGAATTTGAGACAGATCTTTTTGCTCGACAAGAGCAACAGGGAAGTTGTTTGCCAGAGGGCCTACACCCTAGTCAACTACGGGAAGTTGGAACTGATACAGAAACTTACCTTGCAAACACTGGACAGAGATTCAATCGTGGGGGCGAGAGATGTAAACGGGAAGAGCCGGTTCCAGGGCAAGCTGGTATTTATCGGCAATGGGCAGCGGGACAAGACCACCGACAGTTTCGTAGTGATCGGCCGGAGCGACCCCGTCTTCGGAGTCTACATCCATGCCGTCGCGGCTTACACCTTAGTCGCCGACCCCGTCCACAGATTCAAACACTCATTCAGCATTCTGCTTGACGCCCTTCTAGGGATGCTCATCGTTACGGGCTTATTCATGGTGCGCTGGCTCGGCGGCACCCGCCTGTCGCCTCACTTATGGGAGAGCTTATTCATCCTCATTGCTATATTAGTAGTGCTGCTTTTAGGATTCTTAATGGTGAGGGTCTACAACATACTATGGCTTGATTTTACGTTGGTCATCTTATCGATCCTCTTACACTCAAAGGTACAGAACGGGCTAAGCTATCCTCTCAGGAAACTTTTCAACGCTCACATCGTGATTAGAAAGGGGCAGCACCCATGAAATCATTTGCCATATCCATCCTGCTCGTAATCGCCTGTAACGTGGCTACGGTCTGCGCGCAGACGGCCCCCGACGCGGTCGTCGTTTCGGTGAAAGGCAAAGCCTTTGTCAAAGACGGTAAGGACGCCGAACCGAAACCCTTGCACAAGAACGACAGGTTATTTTCCGAGCAGCAAGTTAGATGCGAGAAAGGGTGTAAGGAGTTAATGATCTCTTATTGTAACGTGCCCCTGCCGATAGCTAACGGTCCGGACTGGACGACCATCGTGTCGATCAACTGCGCTGCCCCGGAAGTGCCGCGGGGCGGCGGTAGAAAAAGTGCGGGTACGACAATCATCTTCCCGCGAGAAGCAGAAACTATACTGCCCCGAACATTCGCGCTGAAGTTGGCCCCTAAGCAGTTGCCTGCTAAGGCTAGGCTTACCTTGAAGGTTAACTTAGGCGAAGAGATTTGGAGCGAAATCGTTAATCAAAGTATGTTGACATCCGCGTCCGTCCATTTGGCACAAAAGATGGTAGATGCTCAACGGGCTGGTAATTTACGTTTGATTCTTATATTAGACAGGGATGATGGTAAAGGATCCGAGACAGTTACATTCAAACTTATATCGCTCACAGACCAGAAGAACTTAGACAAAAAACTAGAGATCTTCGAAGGTGTGCCTGACGTAGTTTTAAGATATCTTGGGCGTGGACTGACTTTTTGCGAATATAGGGTCTATGATGAAGGCGTTGTAGAACTAGAAAAGGCTTTCAAGATTGTACAAAGCCGGGGCGCAGGTGAAAGAACCGCTGCTGGACTGTTAAGATTATTAATTTTAATAAACTACCAAGCTTACAATGATGAACGGGTCAGACAGCTTTGCTCGTCCATAAAGAACTACGCCTCGCTCCCTCTTGTTTGCTCACAATACAGCAAATAATGTCTAGGGTTATGTGACCGACGGTACTTATTGCGGCCTCGGCCGGGTAGGCCATACTGCACACCGGACCAAAACTTTCCACGAAGTTCTCCTCAGCCTGCTAACTTCGATCCTTGCCAACCCTTGGTACGAGCAACAGCTCGCAAAGCGGCCGGAGGAACGTCACCTCATCTTGCAATGGATCGGCGCTTGGTGTGACGAAAGCCAGTGAACTGTGCCACCCGACCATCAGCCCGGTCAGAGGTATGAATGCAAGCGCACGGGCCAAGCTCAGGAGTTACTAGCGCTAGCGTACGACGTCTACTGCCTGCTGGAGGCCGACCGGCTTGACTGGGACGTGCGCGACCGACTGAAGACCGACGATCAGTTTCAGGGCGCGCGTTACGAACTAGCCGTCGCGGCCATCTTCATCCGGAGCGGCTTCGATATCGAATGGCTTGATCAGAAAAAAGGGCCCGGCAAGCGGTGTGAGTTCATCGCCACACATCGCGTGACTGGTGAGGTGGTCGCGGTTGAGGCAAAGAGTCGCCATCGCGCCGGCACACTTCAGCAGCCCGGGCCTTCGCCCGACCTCGCTAGTTTGCGCGGGGATGTGCGGGGTCTGTACATGAAAGCAATCGCCAAGGATCCGAAAGACAAGCCGTTCGCCATATTCATCGATGCTAATCTGCCGCACCAGCCTGAGATGCGGCATTTGGAGAAGACGTGGATCCCGGATGTCTGGAACATGGTGACGGAATATCTCACCTCGATCCTATCGTCCCCTGCGCCTTTCTCGGCCTCGTTCGTCACGAACTATGCTTGGCACTATGAAGGGCGGAACATACCCAACGCCGGCGAGCACTTCTTCGTTCGCCCGAAACTGACGCTGCACCATTGGAGGGAGCAGTCAACCTTTGATGCTATCGGTAACGGTCTGTTCAGATATGGCGTGGTTCCTAATTATGAAAATGTAGCTTTCCACCTCCGTTAGCAGAGCAACGTACCGAGGACACAAAGCGGAAATCCATCGTATGTCCGAAGTTCTTGCCGAGCTTATTGTCTTTTGCGTCGAATACCTTCATGCTTCCGTAGGCTCGGAATTATATTTGGCAAATCAAGCGAGTCCTTCACTAAAACATCAACCCAAACGTTCGCGACCTCGGCGTACCGTACGATGACGAAGATCGGCGGCTCTTTCGTACCCCGCTCATAGGCGCTGATATTGCTTTGTGTAATTTCAGCCGGCAGCGCTAAACGCTTGAGCATACTCTCCTGCGTCAAGCCGAGCGCTTCACGAATCCGCAACAACTTCTCGCCCAGCCTGGCCGGCATGTGACGCCTGCGTGAGGCGCGTCCCATATCAGGAATCTCCTCCTGACATGGGCACAGCGCCCACGCCTGCCTTGCCTTCTAGTCTAAATAGAATTAGACTCTGTTTTAGTCTATTTGAACTATGTCCTGTCTGCCGTTCGATGGCCGCTAGAAAACTCTTGACGAGTCTAGCCGCAACACTCATTAGCCGCGCCGTCGAGTTGCTGCACGCATAGTCTGCTTAATGAAATTATCAACTTGGACCTGGCAGCCACCGAAGATAGCAGAAGCGGTGTCGCCCGTCACCTCCAGTTAGAGAGCACTAATGTCGTCTGCTCCTGCGTCTTGCCGGCGGACAGTTGCCGCCGCGCTATGTGTACTTCTCCTTTGCAGCTCTGCGCTGGCGCAGACAACTCGTCGTCGGCAGCCTACTCCGCAGCCGCAAAGCGCGAGCGCCATCGCGCGTAACGTCCTGCCCTCGGTCGTGCTCATCACGATGGAGGGCGGCTGCTTCGGCAGCGGCTTCTTCGTCACCTCGGAGTTGGTGGCCACTAACGGGCACGTGCTCGAATGCGGCGGTCGCGGCACAGTGCGTCTCACCAACAGTTCTAAAGCCTTCCCCGTCCTCGCCAGTTGGACTGATCAGCAACATGACCTAGCGCTCGTGAAAGTCGCAGGCGCAGGCGCACGCCCTCTACCACTTGCACAAGACTGGCCAGCCATCGGTGACGACATCTACGTCGCCGGCAACCCGGAAGGACTCGAAGGTACTTTCTCCCGCGGCATCGTCAGCAGTCTCAGGAAAGACGAGGGCTTAATTCAGTTCGACGCGCCGATCTCGCCCGGCAGCTCTGGTGGACCCGTGGTCGATACGCAGGGACGAGTTGTCGGTGTCACAGTCGCCTCCGTTAGGCAGGGACAGAACCTCAACTTCGCCGCGCCTGCTCGCTTTCTGCCGGCACTCATCGCTCACGCCCGCAGTAACGTCGCGGGTGACACGGTTGCGCCTCCGCGTGGTACTCCTCTGTCGCCGCCGGTCAACTCAGTTCGAGCGCAGTGGGAAGCGAACCGGGACTGGAGCTTCTTCGCTTCCAACATCCTCGGTGACAATGCCGTGCCCGAAAGGTTGAAAGCGCTCGTGGACGCCGGCATCAGCCCAGATGAGAAAGATTTGCAAGGACGTGCTGCCTGGCACGTTGCCGCCATGCGAGGGCAAACTGGCTTAGCTCGCTACCTGCACGCGCTGAAAGCTAATCCCGACCCGCGTGACCCACTGGGACGAACGCCGCTGATGCTGGTGCCACTGGTCGGCTTGCCTACTGTTCGTATGGCCGACCCGTGGCCTTGGGTCTGGATCACACCTTTTTGTCCTGACGCGCCAACATCAGACGCGACCAACGTGCAGCTCGATCTGCTCTCCTGGTTCCAGCAGGTACAGGCGCATCGCGAAGTCATGCGCGAACTGCTGGCGGCAGGCGCGGACGTGAACGCGAAGGACAAGGATGGTCATTCGGTGCTCGATTACGTCACCCAGCCGCTGGTTGATTTCGACCGACTGCTTTACGCCACGAATCGGGTGCGTGGCGCACGAGCCTGCGAGTTGACGCCGGCGCAGGCACCGCTCCTGCAAGGCTTCCGCTTGGGGATGAGCTTGAGAGATGCGCTCGCAAACAAAGTCCTCGCCCGCTTCCGCCAGTTCGACTTGCCCGCGGCTGATGCCTGTGGGCGACGCGTGCTTACGTTCAGCACACTACCAAGTCTGCTCGATGTGCTGGGACAACGTTCGCCAGACCCAGTGGGCGTCACCGAGCTGATGCTCTCTTTCCTCGACGACCGGCTCGTCTATGTGCGCGTCAACTTCGAGCGTGAGAGCAGGCGGGCGGATGAGTACCTCCAGCAGTTAGAGCAGGCGGCAGGGCGCACTGTCGAATTGAGCGCTGATTGGCAAGGGGCGCGCCAGCGGCTGCTCTCTTGCGCCGGTTTGCAGGTGCGGGCGGGCTATCAGAACGGCCCCTTCGTTGAACTGCACGATCTCACCGCCCTGCCACAGCTTCAGCCACGCCTGTCCGACCAGTTGCGGCGGGCGCGGACTACTCACCCGTGAGCACGGCGCTAAGCCTGACCCGAGGGATGCAAGCCCGATGGCACGAACGAGACGGACTGAAAAGCAGGCGAGTCGCATCCTCGCACAGAGAACCTGCCGAGTAGTGCTCGACGTGACAGTACGCGTCCACGAGCTCACGCCTGCGGCCCTCCCGCACCGTTTGCGCGCGGACATGACTGGCGTGGGGCTGCCGCCAGATTGGGTCGAACGTCAGCACCGCCTGTTGTTGGCGCTCCTAGAGGATGAGCAGACGTTAGTCGAATACCTGACTATCATCACGATAGATGAGTTGGAGGAGATACTCGACCACGAAGGGCTACTAGCACGCGGAACAGACGTTGAGGACGAGCTATTGGCGCGGGTCTACGAACGACTGGGCGGCGACGACGCACGGTTCTTTCGTGAAGTGCGCGTAGAGGGACTACTCGCCGAGAACACGCAACTAATTGATTGGGCTTTTGTGCTTGATTGGGTGGGAGCGCAGCTCAAAGAAGTGCGCGTGGTAGAAGCGAGCGGTGATAAGAGGGATGTCGGCAGGAAGATGAGTGGTGATTACGTCAGATTTCGACAGGACGTTCTCGCGGCGCTGGAACGTGATCGGAGTGGACGTGCCGTGCGCGCCTATATGCGGCTGGTGTGTGCGCCAGCGGAGTTGTGGATCGCGGAGACGGTGCTGCGGCTCACGGGTGAGCCGGATAACCCGGAGAGTTCGGCGTGGGCGCAGTTGGTGAAGCTGGTCG
>Ga0081539_10001987_pt1 | contig 31082 bp, 28 predicted proteins | sample TabmetS4T2R2_FD_71023 | JGI IMG/M metagenome (GOLD analysis project Ga0081539, IMG submission 71023) | Tabebuia heterophylla rhizosphere microbial communities from the University of Puerto Rico - S4T2R2 | ecosystem: Host-associated > Plants > Roots > Rhizosphere ... | reverse complement strand
ACAAAATGCTGCATAAAGAACAAAGCGTATAAAGAGTGCGACGCAACAAAAGTTACATACATATTCTTCAGTTGGGCTCAAAAAAATAATCATACTAATCATTCTAATCAATGGTTCAGAAAAATCCTATAACTTAACCGCTCCTTATTTTTATCATCTTCAACGATTGTTATCTATGAGTAAAAACAAAACCAACCGAAGAAATTTTATTCGCAATACTGCATTGGCCGGCGCAGGATTATACATTGTACCGCGTCATGTTTTGGGCAGAGGTTATGTTGCGCCCAGCGATAAATTAAATATTGCCGGTGTTGGCTGCGGCGGCAAAGCAGAAGTAAATCTTCCGTATGCATGGAACAACGGCGCTGAAAATATTGTGGCGCTTTGCGATGTGGATGATCGCATGGCTGTGAAAGCGCGCAAGCAATGGCCCAATGCTCCTTACTATAAAGATTATCGCATAATGTTTGAGAAGGAAGCAAAGAACATTGATGCGGTGATTATCACAACACCCGACCACATGCATGCACCTGTTGCGCTTGCTGCCATGCAACTGGGCAAACATGTGTATTGCGAAAAACCTTTAACGCACGACATTTATGAAGCGCGCATCTTAACGAAGGCTGCTGCAAAATATAAAGTGGTTACACAAATGGGTAACCAGGGAAGTAGCGGCGACGATACACGACTTGTTGAAACATGGATACAGGCAGGTGCTATCGGCGATGTGCATACCGTGCATGTGTGGACGAACCGACCTGTGTGGCCGCAAGGTATTCCAACACCAAAGGGAAAGTTTGATATTCCGAAAGAACTGGATTGGGAGTTGTGGCTTGGCACTGCGCCGCATCGCGATTTTAATCCAACTTATTTGCCTGCTACATGGCGCGGCTGGAGCGATTTTGGAACAGGCTCACTTGGCGATATGGGTTGTCATTTTATTGATGTGCCTTTTCGTGCGTTGAAGTTGGGTTATCCTGTTGCGGTTTCGTGCAGTGTGGGTTCTGTTTATACAGGATTTTTTGAAGAGGCAGTTTATACGGATAGTTATCCGCCCTCATCCGTTACTTATATAAAATTTCCGGCACGGGAAGGTATTTCACCTGTTGAGTTGGTGTGGTATGATGGTGGCATAAAACCTCGTCGCCCCGACGAACTCTTGCCCGATGAACAAATGGGTGAATGGGATGGCGGCATTATTTTCGAAGGTACTAAAGGAAAACTCATGGCAGGTTTGTTTGGTCGTAATCCAACATTGTTGCCAACGAAGCTGATGAAGGAAACAACTTTGCCTGCATCGAAATTTCCTTTTGTTGAGCGCGGCAGCGAGGGTCATCAAACGCAGTGGGTGAATGCCTGCAAGAAAGGTTACGGCGCTTACACAAGTTCATCGTTTGATAAGAGCGGGCCGCTCACCGAAACCGTGCTCATGGGCAATCTTGCAGTGCGCAGTCATAATTATCAGGAGAAAAATAGTAAGGGTGAAATAACTTATCCCGGTCGCAAGCAGTTGTTGTGGGATGGCGAGAATCAACGCATCACGAACTTTGAGCCCGCCAATCAATTTGTAAAAAGAAATTATCGTGGCAGTTATGGTTTGAATTTGTAAAACCCCCCGTCCCCTAAAGGGAGAATTAATTTCGCTATTGTTTCTTACACTCCCTTTAGAGGATAGGGGCTTGTGGTTTAAAGTTTGCAGTTATAATTCCGGATTATATTTTTTAATCGAGTAAGAAATATAATTTGGAATTTTTTTATGGACTAAGCTTTTGAATATGCATGAAGCTTTGGTTGCGTCGCACACTTGTACGTTTGGTAACTCTATTGAGCAATTTAACCACAGAGATCACAGATTACGGCACAGAGTTTCACAGAGTTTTTTCTGTGTTCTCCGTGAATCAACTCTGTTTAATCTGTGGTGAAAATGTCGTGTTCATCAAAATCATAAATAACCTATGTCTTTCTTCAAATCAATTTATCCCTACACACAGGAAGTAAAAGCAGAGTATGAACTAATGACAAAAGAAAAAGTTGACGAATGTTTATCGCTTGCCGAAAAAGCATTTAAAGAATGGCGCAACACTTCATTTGACAAGCGACGAGAATTGATGTTGCGATGTGCAGATTTACTTATAGAGAATTGTGATGATTACACATACACCATCTCTATCGAAATGGGAAAGGTATTGAAAGAAGCAAAAGCAGAAGTAGAGAAGTGTGCAACATGTTGCAGGTATTATGCTGAGCATGCGGAAAAATTTTTAGAGAACGAGAATATGCCTTCCGATGCGTCGAACAGCTATGTTCGATATGATCCAATCGGTGCAATACTTGCAATCATGCCATGGAATTTTCCATTCTGGCAGGTGTTTCGTTTTGCTGTACCTTATATAATGGCAGGCAATGTTGCCTTATTAAAACATGCACCCAATGTTTGCGGCACTGCGCTTGCGATTGAAAAACTTTTTTTAGATGCAGGTTTTTCCGAAGGTGTTTTTCAAACGTTGATTATTGATACCGATATTGTGCCTTATATCATTGATCAAAGTATAGTACAGGGTGTAACGCTTACCGGCAGCGAGTTTGCGGGCTCTAAAGTTGCAGAAACAGCTGGAAAGTCAATAAAAAAATCGGTGATGGAACTTGGGGGCAGCGATGCATTTATTGTTTTAGAAGATGCCGATATGCAAAAAGCAGCAGAGATAGCGATGCAATCACGCATGCAAAATGCAGGACAAAGTTGTATCGCTGCTAAGCGATTTATTGTTGTTGGCAATGCCCGAACTGAATTTGTAAATGCATTTGAAGAGCAGATAAAAAAACTAAATCAAGGCGATCCGTTTGATGAACACATTACGACAGGTCCTCTTGCACGAATTGATCTTGCAGAAAAACTCGAGCATCAATTACAAGATTCACTACGCAAAGGTTCACAACTCGCCTTGGGCGGTCATCGCAGCGGTTGCAATTTTCAACCATCGTTATTGGTAAATGTTCATGAGGGCATGCCCGCTTTCGATGAAGAAATGTTTGGTCCTATTGCAAGCATCATTGAAGCAAAAGATGAAAGTGAAGCAGTAGCTATTGCAAATGCTTCACGGTATGGATTGGCTGCATCGGTATGGAGTAAAGACATTGACAAAGCACAAACACTTGCCAAAGAAATTGATGCAGGTGCGATATTTATAAATGCGTTTGTAAAATCAGATCCGCGTTATCCTTTCGGCGGTGTAAAAAAATCAGGTTACGGAAGAGAGCTTGCCTATTTCGGTATTCGTGAGTTTATGAATATTAAAACGGTGTATGTGGGATGAGTGTAAGTTGCAGGTTACAGTACCCAAGTTTTGTGGATTGTAAGAGTACAGATTTACTAATCATAACTCTTATTCAGCGTGCATTTTCCTGATGAGGACAGTTCTTAAAACGCTATACCAACGCATCTATTCCATCGTCCTCCTCTTAAAATATTTCCACGTCATAACGCATTTATCAATAATTTTCGGGCGGAGAAACTACATGTCGGGCATACGCAAACAGGCTATTATCTCAAGCATCCTCGTGTATATCGGTATTCCATTTGGAGCACTCAATACTTATTTCTTTGTAAAGCAAGGCGCATTTAACAGCAATCAATACGGGCTTACACGTTTGTTCAACGATGTTGGACAAAACTTTTACATACTTGCGAGCCTCGGAGTAATTCCCGTCATCTATAAATTTTATCCTTACTACAAAGACAATCTTACTAACGAAGAAAATGACTTGCTTGGCAGAAGTTTTTTTAAAGCCTTTGTTGGTTTTATTTTGCTTACAGTTTTTGCCTTTATTCTTGAGCCGCTTGTTATAAGAAAGTTTAGCGCACGTTCTGCATTGTTTGTTGATTACTATTTCTGGGTTTTGCCTTTTGCATTCGGTTGGCTGTTTTTTTCGTTGCTTGAAGCTTATGCATGGGCTTTGCAAAAAACAGTGCTATCTAATTTTTTAAAAGAAACCGGCGTGCGATTGTGTACAGCAATCTTCATAGCATTTTATCTGTTTGGATTGGTGAGCTTCCATGGCTTTATGATTTTGTTTTCGATGCTCTACATCATCATCGCAATCATTCTGCTGATACGGTTAATACGTACAGGAAAATTTCATTTCAATTTTAAACCGAGTCGCGTTTCAAAAAAATTCCGCAAAAAAATTTTTGCTATGCAAGCATTGATATTCGGCGGCATTATCGTAACTACCGTAGGACAAACCATTGATGGAATGATTATTTCAAGTTTACTTGGTCTTACACCCAATGCCATTTACAGTCTTGCACTATATACAGCCAATCTTATCCAAATACCGCAACGAAGCATTCAGTCTATATCAATAGGCGTACTCGTTAGTGCATGGAAGAATAAAAGTTATCCGGAGATACAACGCATTTATCAACGTTCTTCGATAAACATGCTGTTGCTCTCCCTTTTTATTTTTGGAAATGTATGGCTGAACATAAAAGACGGGTTACAGGTGTTTAATGTGCAAGACCAATATGCGGCGGGCATTCCTTTGTTACTTGTTTTTGGTTTCATTCGAATTATTGATGCGGGCACCGGTGTAAACGGACAAATCATTGGCGCATCAAATTTCTGGAGGTTTGAATTTATCAGCGGTATTGTTATGCTTGCACTGCGCATTCCTTTGAGTTATCTTTTTATCAAACAATACGGTATCATTGGTTCTGCTTATGGCGATCTTATTTCTCTCACGGTGTACAACTTTATACGTTTTGAATTTCTTCGACGAAAGTTTAATATGCAACCGTTCTCTGCTCAAACAATTTATTCGTTGCTGCTTGCTTTTGCTGCTTATTTTGTTGCATACTTTTTATTTAAAACAGCAAGTGGTTGGTTTGCGATCATTGCACGCAGCATTATTTTTTCAGGAATACTTATAGCAGGAACATTTTTATTCAAACTCACTCCCGATGCTTTGCAGTTGTATGATGTTGGAAAGAAAAGAGTGAGATCATTGAAGGGTGAAGATTGAATAATTTTAGTATTATGCATACATCTTCATTAAAAATAGGATTGTTTGCAATTGGTCTTGATGCTTATTGGGAACAATTCAACGGTTTAAAAGAAAGACTTGAAAGTTATCTTTCAGAAGTAAATAATAAATTATCTGCAATACATCCAAGCATTGTTAATCTTGGTTTGATTGATACAGTTGACAAAGCATTTGAAGCAGGAAAAAAATTCCGCACAGAAGATGTTGATCTTATCTTTCTATATGTTACTACTTATGCTTTATCATCTACTGTATTGCCTGTAGTGCAAAGAGCAAAAGTTCCTGTTATTATTTTAAATCTTTCTCCCGAAGCCGCAATTGATTATACATCTTTTAATGCCCTCACCGACAGAACACAAATGACAGGCGAGTGGCTTGCGCATTGTTCTCCTTGTCCAGTTCCTGAAATAGCAAACGTGTTTAACAGAACAGGAATAAAATTTCATCAGGTTACAGGAATGCTGCACAATGATGAAGAATGTTGGAATGAAATAAGAGAATGGATAGAAGCGGCAAAGGTTGTACATATTATGCAGAACAATCGTTTGGGATGTATGGGTCATTATTACAGTGGCATGCTCGATATTTATACAGATCTTACTCAACAATATGCACATTTCGGCGGACACATAGAAATGATTGAAGCAGATGAATTAACTGCATTGCGTAAAACTGTTTCCGAAACAGAAATGAAAGAACGTGTGCAATTATTTTATGAAGTGTTTGATGTACAACCTGATTGCAGCAAAGAAGAATTGGAACACGCTGCAAAAACTTCTGTTGCTCTTGATAAACTTGTTCAGCAATACAAGCTTGGCTCATTGGCTTATTACTATAAAGGAACAGGTAATGAAAATGAAGAAACATTCAGTTCAATCATATTGGGTAATTCGTTGCTTACCGCCAATCATATTCCTGTTGCAGGTGAATACGAAATAAAAAATGTGCAGGCGATGAAGATTATGGACAGCTTTAACGCAGGCGGTTCCTTTACCGAATACTATGCAATGGATTACAACAGTGATGTTGTGTTAATGGGTCACGATGGTCCGGGTCATATTGCAATTGCAGAAGGTAAAACAAAAGTGCGTTCGTTGAAAGTGTATCATGGAAAAGTAGGTAAGGGTTTGTCTGTTGAAATGTCTGTGAAAAACGGTCCTGTTACATTGCTATCTGTTGTTGAACAATCTAATGGTAAGATGATGTTTCTTGTAGCAGAAGCAGAATCAGTGCATGGTCCCATTCTTCAGATCGGCAATACCAACAGTCGTTATAAATTTTCGATCGGTGCAAGAAAATTTGTGAACGATTGGAACAGCTACGCACCTGCGCATCATTGTGCCGTAGGAACAGGACATACTGCAAGCAAGATTAAAAAGCTTGGAGCGTTACTGAATATGGAAACTGTGAAAGTGTGTTAGAATTAAAACGAGTTTTTTTTGACTGCATACAATGATTATGAAAAGGTATCAAAGCTTTCTGTTATTTTTTTCACAGCAATAATTTATCTTATTGCTCGTGACTTCAAAAAATCAAAACTAAATTGTTCTCTAAGGCTTACAATGAAAAATTAGCAGACCGCACGAGAGAAATTATCTCTCTTACTCATAAAAATGTGGAAGAGAAAAGAATGTTCGGTGGATTATGTTTCATGGTGAATGATAAAATGTGTGTAGGTGTAGAAAAAGAAAGATTGATGGTTCGCTTAAATCCGGAAAAGTTCGATGAAGTAATACAAAAAGAAGGTTGCACACCTATGGATTTTACAGGTAAAGTAATGAAGGGTTTTGTATTTGTAAGTGAAGATGTATTAAACACAAAAAAGAAACTTGAATACTGGATTAACATGGCCTTGGAATACAACAAGACTGCAAAGCCTTCAAAAAAGAAAAAAGCGAAATAGTATTTTATATTTGCAGGAAATATTGATAACAAAAAACCATCCGCGTTTGCGAATGGCTTCAATATTTTCAAGACTATAAGATGCAACTTAGTATTCGTCTTCATTGAACATAAAATCTTCTTGGCTTGGGTAATCGGGCCAAATGTCTTCAATGCTTTCATACACCTCACCTTCATCTTCCAACTCTTGCAGATTTTCTACAACTTCAATCGGGGCACCACTGCGTATTGCATAATCAATCAATTCGTCTTTTGAGGCAGGCCATGGTGCTTCTTCGAGATAGCTTGCTAATTCTAACGTCCAAAACATAGGCAGTGAATTTTTTGCGCAAATGTAAGCGTTGTAACGAAATAACCAAATAAGCTATTGTTTTGCGGTTTAAATTATCTTTAAAAAATTTCCCGAAAAGAAAAACTTTCTTTGCAGCATTTAACGGGAAAAATTCTTTACATCATAACTTAAATAAAATGCATGCTTAGGGCTAAAGGCATTCATAAATATTACGGGCAACTTCATGTGCTAAAAGGTGTTGACATTTCTGTTGCAACCGGAGAAATTGTTTCTATTGTGGGCTCATCTGGTGCGGGTAAAAGTACGTTACTGCATATCCTCGGCACACTCGATTTACCCGATAGCGGTGAGATATTTATCAATCACTCACCAGTTCATATTCTTAAAGGAAAAAAGCTTGCTGCATTTCGAAATTCACAAATTGGTTTTGTATTTCAGTTTCATCATTTGCTTCCTGAATTTACAGCGCTTGAAAATGTTTGTATTCCGGGATGGGTTGCAGGAAGAAGAAAAAAAGAAGTAGAAGCTGAAGCGCTTAAACTTTTACAATTATTGGGTCTTGGCGAGAGGCTCGAAAATAAACCCAACGAACTTAGTGGTGGTGAGCAACAGCGTGTTGCTGTTGCGAGATCACTTATCAACAAGCCATCCATTGTTTTTGCTGATGAACCTACCGGCAATCTCGATAGCAAAAATGCAAAAGAGCTTCATGATCTTTTTATACAACTGCGCAAACAATTCAATCAAACATTTTTGATTGTTACACACAACGAAGAACTTGCACAAATGAGCGACAGAGTATTGTATATGAAAGATGGGTTGATAATTTCTGAAAAAGGAAATGTTTAAGATTGATACAAGCGTTTAGTATGCTCAATAGAATTTTTTACCATTTTGCTTAGTATGGAAGTGTCAATGTCTTCAAGCTTTTGTATATAAATGCAACCTTTACCTGTTTTGTGCTTACCAAATTTTTTCAACAGTTCTTCTCTTTGATCAAAGTTGGCTGAAAGATATAAACTAATGGCATTTACTCTTGAAGAGAAAGCAACAAGAGGTGCATCGCCTTCACGCCCGCTGTCGTATTTATAGTGATATCTTCCAAAACCCACTATGCCTGCTCCCCACATCTTCGGCTCAAGCCCGGTTTGGTTCTTGAATAATTCAACAATAGCAGAACAATCTTTGCGCCTTTTTTCATCTGCAATTGCATTTAGATATTCGGCTACGCTGTTGTTGGTTTCAGTTGTTTTATTTTTTGCCATGTTTTATTTTTTAGGTTTTTGATTTTAAAGTAGCGGGTCAATTTTTGTTTTAGCAAATTGCAATTTCAAGGTGAAAAAATTTTTTAAAAATAAAATTTAACTAACACTTGTTTGTTTGAAAAAATATCCCTTATTTTGAGTCCCTGTTTACAATCGGTTGCTTGCTCATAACAATTCCCTGCCTGATTTTTCCGGTGGGGATTTTTTATTTTCCGGTATTAAGTAAGTATAAAAATGGTATAAATCCGACCGGTTTTTCTCTCACAACAATCGAACCTGCTATGTTTAATCGTAATAATAAATGCGACAAATGTAACGTTTGACGTTTCACGATTAGCGGCATATAATAACACAACGCTACAATTGATAGTAAGATTGAATACTCTCTGTTAACTGCGAATAAATTTTTTGAAGATTGGGGTGAACCGATAAAATTTCCAGATGCTTTGAAATTGTTATTGCATCGTTACGAAATGCAGGGCCGGTTTGCATGTTTTCCGGGTCATAATTTTCTGTTCGGAGAGCAACTTCTTTTATAAGAGGAACAAGTAAAGAAAAATCGGTGTTTTCTTTTTTACAATAATCTTTGGCAAGTGCATACAAGTGATTTGTGAAGTTTGAAACAATCACCGCAGCAACATGGAGCTTTAATCTTTCTTCATCATTTGCAGGATAAACTTTTTTAGAAAAAGAATTTACAAATGTTTCAATCGTTCGAATTATCTCAGAGGAATTTCCATCTATCAAAAAGGGAATATCGGGAATGTAGCTGAGTTCTTTTCTCAAACTTTGCAAAGGATACAATACGCCAAAATTATCTGAACTGTTTTGCAAAACATTTTTTGAAACAGTGCCGGATGTATGCACAACAATTTTATTTTTTACATAAAGTTGTTTCACAATATTTTCAATTGCATCGTCTGAGACGCATATAATATATATGTCTGCATCTTTCGTTATTACATCAATATTTGTTATTGCATTAACGTTTAGTTCGTTAGCGAGTGTTTGCGCGTGTTGCAATTGTTTGCTTTCTACCTCAACGATAGTGTGTTCAGTGGATTTTATTAATCGCGCAAGAACAGTTGCAACATTCCCCGAACCAATTAAAACAATTTTCATATTATGTAAAAATTAGAATTGCAAATAAAACAAACATCACTGTTTAGTTGCCATGCAAAAGCAAATAATATTAAAATAAAAAGCGTTAAACATGTTTCTAAGTAAATGAGCGTTTTTTTGTTTTTTAAATGATTGAACTAATATTGCAGCAAATCAGCGAGAGGTTTGTAGTTGAATGAGTTTGAATGTTTGAGTGTTTGAGTGTTTGAATGTTGGCTGTTTTAACGAGATTTACTTTACTAACTTTCAAACATTCAAACTTTGAAATATTTAAACCTGATGAATAAAGTTCTGAACGTGCAAGTGAGTGACACAACAGACGATGAACAGAATTACAAAAGCTGATTTCAAAAAAAATAACGAGCATAGCATGGCTAAAAATTTATTGATAGTGGAATCACCTGCGAAAGCAAAAACGATTGAAAAAATCTTGGGTGATGATTTTACCGTAAAAAGTTGTTACGGGCATATTCGTGATTTGGAAAAAGACGAAATGGGCATTGATGTAAATAATAATTATCAACCGCGTTATATAGTACCTGGCGATAAAGAAAAAGTGGTGAAAGAGTTAAAACAGCTCACAAAGAAAACGGATGAAGTTTGGCTGGCAACGGATGAAGACCGTGAAGGTGAAGCGATAAGCTGGCATTTGTGTGAGGTGCTTGGGTTGGATCCAAAATCTACAAAGCGAATCGTTTTTCATGAGATCACAAAACCGGCAATACGAAGTGCGGTGCAACATCCGCGTACTGTGGATATGAATCTTGTAAATGCACAACAAGCGCGTCGTGTGCTCGATCGCATTGTGGGGTTTGAATTAAGCCCTGTGCTGTGGCGTAAAATGAGTATGCGCAATTCTTTGAGTGCAGGTCGTGTGCAAAGTGTTGCTGTAAGATTAATAGCTGAACGCGAAAGAGAGATTAATGCATTTGTACCATCGGGCAGTTTTAAAATTGAAGCATCTTTTACAGCAAATGACATTACCGGTAAAAACGTAACCTTTAAAGCAGAAGGCACAAAACAAAATACGCAGGAAGATGCCGAGAAGTTTTTGCAGAGCTGTATTGGCGCCACTTATACAGTAAATGATGTACAGGTTAAGCCTGCACGCAAATCACCTGCAGCGCCATTCACTACTTCAACATTGCAACAAGAAGCAAGCCGTAAGCTTGGTTATGGTGTAAGCAAAACAATGGTGCTCGCACAAAAATTATACGAAAGCGGTTACATCACTTACATGCGTACAGATAGTGTAAACTTAAGTGATACTGCTGTTGACGCAATTAAAGATCAAATCACAAATCAATATGGGCACAAATATGTGCAGCTTCGCAAATACAAAAACAAAAGTGAGAGTGCACAGGAAGCGCATGAAGCAATTCGCCCCACATTTATCGAAATGACTTCGGTGGATGAACCTGATGCACGCCGTTTGTATGATTTAATATGGAAGCGAACAATGGCATCGCAAATGGCGGATGCAGAATTTGAAAAAACAACAGCAAAAATTAATATCTCTACAAACAAATCTGAATTAACTGCACAAGGTGAAGTGCTGAAGTTTGACGGCTTCTTAAAAGTATATAGAGAAGATCGTGATGATGATGAAATTTCAGAAGAAGAAAGTGCAGAAGGTGTGTTGCCTCCTTTGAGTGTGGGGCAGAAGCTTGACTTTAAAGAGATGAAAGCGATTGAGCGCTTCACAAGACCCGCGCCACGATACACTGAAGCATCGCTTGTAAAAAAACTCGAAGAGCTTGGGATTGGTCGCCCATCAACCTATGCGCCGACGATCTCTACCATTTTAAAAAGAGGTTATGTTGAAAAGCGCGACAAAGAAGGTGTGAAAAGGGATTTCAGAGTGTTGGTTCTTCACAACAATCATGTTTCAAAACAAACGCACCAGGAAACAACAGGCGCAGAAAAATCAAAATTATTTCCAACAGATCTTGGTTTGGTAGTAACAGATTTTTTAAATCAGTATTTCAACGATGTAATGGATTACAGTTTCACAGCAAAGATTGAAGAGGAGTTTGACGAAATTGCAGAAGGTAAACAGCAGTGGACAAAAATGGTGGATCATTTTTATAAGCCATTTAAAAAAGATGTAGAGAAAACTATTGAAACTGCAGAGCGCATAAAAGGTGAAAGAGAATTGGGCGTTGATCCTGGAACAGGTAAAAAAGTTGTTGCACGCATGGGGCGTTTTGGACCAATGATTCAAATTGGTGAAGTAGGCGATGAAGAGAAGCCGCGTTTTGCAAAACTAAAGCCTGCACAAAGCATAGAAACCATTTCGTTTGAAGAGGCGATGGATCTTTTTAAACTGCCATTGACATTGGGAGAATATGAAGGCAAAGAAGTTTCTGTAAATGCAGGGCCGTATGGACCATATGTGAAATGGGGCGAGGATTTTATTTCACTGCCCCGCGGTGAAGATCCTACCTCTGTTGATTTGGAACGCGCAGTTGAGTTAATCAAACAAAAGGAAACTGCAAACGCACCAATCGCAACTTACGAGGGTAAGCCTGTAACGAAAGGAAAAGGTCGCTTCGGACCTTTTATTAAATGGGAGAATCTTTTTGTTAACGTGCCAAGAGCTTACAACTTTGATAAGCTTACACAGAAAGATGTTGAGGAGTTGATTGAAAAGAAACTTGAAAAAGAAAGCAACCGTTACATACAGCAATGGCCCGAAGAAAAGATTTCTATTGAAAACGGAAGATGGGGACCTTTCATTCGGTTCGGTAAAAAAATGTTGAAGATTGGACGTAAAGCAGATAATGAAAAATATACTTCTGAAGAACTTGCTGTAATTTCTCTCGATGAAGTAAGGAAGATGATCGAGCAACAAATACCTGATGCATTTGCAAAGAAAGCTGCGAAGAAAACTTCAGCGCCAAAAAAAGCAACGGCAAAGAAAACTGCAGGAAAGAAAAAGAATTAGAGAAATTCAACCCTTTCGCGGTTGAGGGAAACCATCTGTATATCGCCCTGAATCCCATTCAGGGTTTCATATTAAAGTCCCTCGGAGTTTTGTTCTTGCGCTATTAATCTGCCATATTATTAAGTTTAAACTTGCTACTGCGAATAATCAATCCCGAAGGGATTAAATGTAAATAATCATAGATGCAATCTAGGGAAACAAAAAATAAGATGATGGCATCAACTCCGAAGGAGTTGAATAAAATCCCCGCAATCTATATTGTTTCGCGAAATATAATTTGAAATCGTAAGCAAAGTGTATTTAACCTCTTCGGGAGTTGTTGAAAATGCTGCCGTTTATCCCTGAATTTCATTTCTGGGATATTCATATTTAAAGCCCCTCGGACTTTGCTTTTACTGTTTATTTCTATCTTAGCAGCTTGATTATTACGACGAAAAATTCCGGAGGGACTAAATATCAACATTCTTCGGACTTTATCATGCTGTGTAATTTTATTTTAGCAGTTTGAATTGGTACGACGAATACCCCAAAGGGATTGAATATAAATATCCTTCAGACTTTGCTTTTGCTATATTAATCTTGCTACATGTTATCAGGTTGATTTATTACGGTGAATAATCCGAAGGGATTGAATGTGAATAACCATAGATGCAATCTATGGGGGTGAGAACGTGATGATAAACATCAACCCCGAAGGGGTTAAATATAATCTCCTTCAAAGATTAGCGGTTGAAATCCACGTCTATCATGAGTTGCAATATAGTATTTACTCTCTAAAATTTTTGATATACCAACAGAAGTAACAGTGTAATCGAAACCCAAACATATAAATAGAAGTTGATGGTATTATTCAGCTTCATGTATCGCTGACGCACAGGATTGTTCGACATTTGTTTTTCACTGCTCGTATAAACACGAAAGAAACTTACCACATAAGCAGGTAAATTAAAACCCTTGCTTCGAAAAACAAGAAACATCTTTGTAATAATTGCGATGCCGGCAAGTGTGTGAAGCACAAACCTGATTGAGTACAGAAATTCAAAAATCTGATCCATAGACTTATTAGATATAGGTGTTATGAAACAGGTGTTTAAAAATATAGAACGCCGATCATCATGATGTAAATGCTTACAGATAAATCATGATAAATCCTGATGATTTCCTACATCTGTGTTCCCTTCTTTGTTCGAATTATATAGAACACAGATTTAAGAGATTGTTAGAATACATGCTGATATTTGACAAACCCTAATAACCTTGCCCTATTAGGCAGGCATTCCATCTGCGTTCTATCTTTCAAAGGACATGTGATGCAGCTCTTTCAAAGGACATGCGATGGAGCTTTGGTTGCTGAATAAAGACGAAAACCTTGAAGAGTCCGCGTGAGGCGGAACGGAAGCAAATAGTAGCAAATTAGCTTGGCTCCAAAGAAATTAAACATTATTGCTTCCGTGTAATTATAATTCAATGAAAGTTTTTCTCGTTAAAGTCAGCACACGAAGGTATAACGATTTTGGTAATTGCGAAGATTAAGTAATTGTGCAATTTTAAAAAATTTTGCCCACGAACAGGTTTGATTTTAAAGATGTCTGATGGATGTTTGATGTCTGATTTGTTTAAAAAGATCTCACCTAAATCAGGCATCAAAAAATCAGACATCAGAGATATTTGGCACTTATCTTTGCCGCCATGAAGCATATCAGGAATTTTTGCATTATTGCGCATATTGATCACGGTAAAAGCACATTGGCAGACAGGTTGCTCGAATATACCCACACTATCGGCGAACGCGAAATGAAAAACCAGGTGCTCGACGACATGGACCTTGAACGCGAAAAAGGGATTACCATTAAAAGCCATGCCATTCAAATCAATTACAGCTATAAAGGTGAAGATTATACACTTAATTTAATTGATACTCCCGGTCATGTTGATTTTAGCTACGAAGTAAGCCGCGCCCTTGCTGCCTGTGAAGGCGCGCTGCTGCTGGTTGATGCCACACAGGGCATACAGGCGCAAACCATCAGCAATTTGTATCTGGCGATTGATAATGATCTTGAGATTATTCCCGTGGTGAACAAGATTGATATGGATGGTGCTATGATTCCCGAAGTAAAAGACCAAATTACTGACCTTATCGGTTGTAAAGAAGAAGATATTTTGCTTGCAAGCGGCAAAGCAGGCATTGGCATTGAAGAAATTCTTGAAGCCATTGTTCGCAGAATTCCTCCGCCCGAAGGCAACCCTGATGCCCCTTTGCAGGCTTTGATATTCGACAGTGTGTTCAATAGTTTTCGGGGCATTATTGTGTATTACCGCATCATTAATGGTAAAATAAAAAAGAACGATAAGATTGAATTTGTTTCAACCGGAATGGAATACACAGCCGACGAAGTGGGTATTCTAAAACTTACCATGACACCCAAAGATGAAGTAGGCTGTGGCGATGTAGGTTATATTATTACCGGTATTAAGAATGCAAAAGAAGTGAAGGTGGGCGATACCATCACGCTTGCCAATAATCCTGCTCCGATGATAAAAGGTTTTGAAGAAGTAAAGCCGATGGTGTTTGCAGGCATATTCCCGGTAAATACAGATGAGTTTGAAGAGCTGCGCGATTGCATGGAAAAGCTTCAGTTGAACGATGCATCGCTCACCTTTGAATTAGAAACATCGCAGGCGCTTGGTTTTGGATTCCGCTGTGGCTTTCTCGGATTGCTGCACATGGAAATTATACAGGAGCGTTTGGAGCGGGAGTTTGACCAAACAGTAATAACTACCGTACCCAACGTAAGTTTTATTGCATATACTTCAAGAGGCGAAAAAATAAATGTAAACAACCCTGTGGAAATGCCTGACCCCACCAAGCTCGACCGCATTGAAGAACCCTTTATAAAAGCGCAGATAATTTCCATGCCCGAATACATCGGCAACATAATGACGCTTTGTTTGGGCAAACGCGGCATACTCATTAATCAAAGTTATTTAACTCAAACCCGTGTTGAGCTTATCTTCGAAATGCCCCTGACAGAAATTGTATTTGATTTTTACGACAAGCTAAAGAGCCAAACCCGCGGATATGCATCGTTCGATTATTCGCCCATCGGTTATCGAGAAGCCGATATTGTAAAGATGGATATTCTTTTAAACGGCGATAAGGTTGATGCATTGAGTGCGCTCATCCATCGCAGCCGTGCCACCGATTTTGGTCGCAAGCTGTGCGAAAAGCTAAAGGAGTTGTTGCCGCGTCAACAGTTTCAGATTGCAATACAGGCAGCTATTGGTGCAAAGGTTATTGCCCGTGAAAACATAAGCGCCATGCGCAAAGATGTTACGGCAAAATGTTATGGCGGTGATATAAGCCGTAAGCGCAAGCTGCTGGAAAAACAAAAGGAAGGTAAAAAGCGCATGCGCCAGATAGGCAATGTAGAAGTTCCGCAGGAAGCGTTTTTAGCAGTGCTGAAGCTGGATTGAAGTGGTAAATGGTGAGTAATAAATCAATGCACCATACTGTAAATGGAATGGTTCACTAATCATAAGGAATATTTATCAGATCTTCGCAAGCAAGTGTGGCTTTTCGTTTGTTGCTTTCATTGGCAAGTTCAACCATACGAACTGTGTTGTAACCGTGCTCCGGCTTTTCGCGAAGTATTGAATTTTCGCGAATGGTTTTGTATAGATTTTGATAGTAGTAGCCGAAATCGCCTTTTAGTGAAGGATACTTTTCACGAGTGATTTGTCCATTGATTTCTGTGTGAAGTAGTCCATAATTTTCCGGATTTTCTTTCCCCCAATTTGAAACTTCTGTTGGCAACTTACCTGCCCGAAGAAAGGCTTCCTGCGGGTCTTCACCGTATTTTAAAAACGAACCTTTAGTGCCGTGAATCATGTACCGTGGGCCCGGTTCCCGTATAAGCATCCCGCTTTTCAAAATAACTTTTGTAAAACCATAATCGAGTTTTAGTTCAAAGTTGTCATCTGTTTTTGCATGAGGACGTTGCATGCGAATATCGGCAGCGATTGTTTTTGCTATTCCAAATAAACAAAAAGCCTGATCTATAAGATGTGCACCGAGATCGTATAAAATGCCGGTACCGGGCTTGTTTTCTTCGCGCCATGCATTTGGTTTCGCTTCAGGACGATAGCGATCGTAATGCGCTTCGAATTCATGCACATCACCCAACATTTTTTTGTTGAGTATTTCTTTTATCGTTAAAAAATCGCACACATAACGCCTGTTTTGAAAAACACTGATGATCTTATTTGTTTGTTTTGAAAGCTGTACCAACTCGAGTGCATCGTTTGATGTAATAGTGAAAGGCTTATCAACCACTACATGCTTACCCGCCAAAACCGCCGCTTTTGCATAAGCAAAATGGGTATCGTTTGGAGTCGTAATAATTACAAGTTCAACATCATTCATCTGCACAAGCTCCTCAATGCTTCTTACAATCTTTGCATGAGGGAACAATTGTTTAGATTCTTCTTTGTGTCGTTCAAGTACAGCGATTACTTCGTAATGCTGCGGTTGGGTAACAAGAAACGGCGCATGCATAAATTTTCCCGCAGCACCAAAAGCAACAAGAGCAGTTTTAATGGGAGTGTTCATATTGTGAGTGGTGAATAGTGAGTAGTGAATAGTGAGTAGTGAGTAGTGAATAGTGAGTAGTCAATGGTGAACAGTTAATGATGAGTGATCAAAAGACAACAAGCACTCACTGCTCACCACTCGCTACTCGCTTTGTAAGCTTTCCCTCCAGCATCATTATTCTTATTTTCAAAACAGCAGTTACGGTAACACCATCTGTTATCCTTCCATCCTCTACCATTTGATACACTTCTTCGAAAGGAATTTTTTTTACCATGAGCTGCTCTGTTTCTTCAGGCGCTGCGGTATGTTGTGAAAGTTCGCTTGCAAGAAATATCATACATCTTTCATCCGTAACAGAATTTGATAAACTCATTTCCTGAATTTTACGCCATTGTTTTGCCTGCAAGCCTGTTTCTTCAAGCAATTCACGTTTTGCAGATGCGAGTGGTTCATCGTCTAAAGGAGCGCCGCCTTCAGGTATTTCCCAAGTGTATTCATTCAACACAAAACGGTATTGACCTACCAAATATGTATTCATTTCTGTATCAAGCGGCACAATGCCAATCGCCATATTCTTCATGTGCACTTTACCGTAGATTCCTTTATTGCCGGAAGGATTGATAACATTGTAGTGTGTAACAGTTATCCAGTTATTATTATACACTTGTTGTTCATCTATTATTTGCCAGGGATTGCGATGTTCGTTCATGAGGTGAAAGTAAATAAAGTTTGATGATGTGCATAAAACCTGATTGTTGTAACCATTGCATACTGAAGAGAAAAACCTGTCAGGTTTGGACGGCTTTGGTAGATGCAGGAATATTTTTTCTTTTCGTAGCTCTGTCAATCAATATTGCAAGCATGAAGGCTATCACTGTACCAATTGCATAACAAACTATATCACTCCATAAAAATCCAACACCAAGCATTAGCCTTCCTGATGTTGTGCTGCGAATTGCATCGAGCCAGGGTGTATGCCAAAGCTGCGATACTTCATCTGCAACGCCAAACAAATAATTGCAAACGGCGAGCATTAATAAATTGGCTTTTGGAAAAATTACTCTTAACAAAAAAAGAAAATCACCCGCCCATATAGCATCACCACCATATTTTGCAACAACAGGATGAAACCATTGCGTATGATGACGTGTTGCAAGAGCAAGCCATATAAAGAAAACAAACAAAAGAAAATAAACAACTCTGCGTAGAATCATGCATGCAATGATAAGAAGAAATTTTTGAGGGGGCTACATAAGTAGTTGTAGCTTAATTAAACGATGAATAATGTTAAAGCAAAAGATTTCTGATTATTTGTTCACAGCATTCCATGCAACATTAGGAACATCGAGCATGTATTTGAAATCGCCACGAATAGTTTTCAATGCATATTTTTCTTTATCAATTTCCGCTCGTGTTCTAAATCCAAGTTTTCTCAATAAAGTTACCGGCGGACACCACCCTTGTGCAGCATGTAAACCTAAAAAACCGGCAACAGCAACAGGTAACACAAACCATAATTTACTTCTTGTGAAACCCCTTCGAATTCCTGTAAGAACAAGTGATGCGGCACTTAACTCCAACACACGTTCTATATCCCATTCTTCATCAAGCTCCCATAAGCGACGATCAATTAGTGAAGGGTCGTGGTAATAACGATTGAGGTTTTCATGAATCTCTTCATCAATTTTTTTGTTGATGCGTGGCGGTGTATTTTTTCTTACAATATCTTTGGTTTGCATGGTTTGCATTTTTAAAACTTTGCTCCATAATTCGTACCAAAAATTGGCAACAAAACCGTAACTGGTTTAAACTATAATCATTAAAACTGTTTATCATCTGCAGAAGGTCCATAAATAGATGGTACAGGTATATCGTTCAAACGCATATAAACAGTTAACTGACCACGATGATGTACCCAATGATTAATTGTTGATACAACATTTTCTTTTTTAGGCGAGCTAAAAAGTGTTTGTCCGTTTGCTTTAAGATAAAACAGCTCCGAAAGTTCTTCATTCGAAACATTCTGCAAAGCATTTTTTGCACCTTGAAAATTTTCATCAAAGTGGCTTACAAGTTCTGCAGTATTTTTTGGTTGAAAGTGCGGATAAGTTGCAAAATCAATTTCCGATTTTTCTATCATGAATGTAATCCACTTAGGAATTTCTGCGACCAGCAATGCAAGGTATCCCATCGTCATAGATTTTTCATGAGGTTTCCATTGATATAAACTTTCAGGAATTCGTTCAAGGCATTTGCGTGTTGCTGTTGCTTCAGCTTCTAATTCTTTTAAAAATTCGGCACCAAAAGAAATGTTATTCATAGTTATAGCTTTTAGATACAAATGTAAAGTGATATAAAATAAGAAAAGTTTTTGTGTACGGGCTTTGTTGCTGTTATGATGCTTTTGTTGTGTCATCTGTCCCGACTTTAGTCGTGGACTGCCTTGTACGCTTTGTTCTTTATTCAGCACATATCAATCTTCTTGCCTAAGCTAAAACAAATTTATAAACACAAAAGCTCAATAAAATTCTGAACGCAGAAGTGAGTGACACAACAGACGATGACAAGAATTACATCAGCTTGTAACATAAAAATTTCAACTCTTTTAAAGATTAACATGCTTCATAATTTTCAACGCTTTCAATAAAATTTTCAATCGTTACCTTTGCGCGCCAAAAAATCGGTAAAGACAGAAGAGTCGGAAAGTCAACGCTCTAATTCTTTCAGACTTCCCGACTTTTAAACTTAATTATGAAATACGACAAAGAAATTAACAGGCGCAAAACATTTGCGATTATCTCACACCCCGATGCCGGCAAAACAACGCTTACAGAAAAGTTCTTGTTGTTTGGCGGCGCTATACAAACGGCAGGTGCTGTAAAGAGTAACAAGATAAAGAAACATGCCACGAGTGATTTTATGGAAATTGAGCGGCAGCGCGGTATTTCGGTGGCTACGAGTGTTATGACATTTGAATATAAAGGCATGCTGATAAATCTTTTAGACACGCCGGGACACAAAGATTTTGCAGAAGATACTTACAGAACATTAACTGCGGTTGACAGTGTTGTGCTTGTTGTTGACAGCGTGAATGGTGTGGAAGAACAAACGCGGCGATTAATGGAAGTGTGCCGCATGCGCGATACGCCTGTAATTGTGTTCATCAATAAGCTTGACCGCGATGGCAAGAACCGTTTTGATTTGCTTGAGGAAATTGAAAAAGAGCTGAAGATAAATCTGCACCCGATGACGTGGGCCATCAACAGCGGTAAAGATTTTAAAGGTGTGTATAATATTCACGATAAAAATTTGTTGCTGTTTACTGCACACACAAAAGCATCGGAAGAAGATAGTATTGTGATTGAAGATCTTTCGAATCCCTTGCTTGATGAAAAGATCGGTGAGAAGGATGCAATGCAATTACGTGAAGATGTTGAATTAATTGAAGGAGTGTATGGCGAACTAAACGTTGATGATTATTTAAACGGAAAAGTAGCCCCGGTTTTCTTTGGAAGTGCTATCAACAATTTTGGCGTGAAAGAATTGCTCGACACATTCATTCGCATTGCACCTGTGCCTCGCAGCAGACCAACTAACATAAAAGAAGTTGATGTCGCGGATGATAAATTCAGCGGTTTTGTTTTTAAAATTCATGCGAACCTTGACCCTAAACACCGCGACCGCATTGCGTTTCTGCGTGTGTGCAGCGGCAAGTTTGAACGTAATACATATTATCATCATGTGCGGCTCGATAAAGATTTGCGATTCAGCAATCCTTATTCCTTCATGGCACGCAGCAAAGATGTTATTGAAGACGCTTATCCGGGCGATGTTGTTGGCTTGTTCGACACAGGCAACTTTAAAATCGGTGACACACTTACCGAAGGTGAAGATTTTTATTTCACCGGTATTCCATCTTTTTCGCCGGAAATATTTAAAGAACTGGTGAACAAAGATCCAATGAAAACAAAACAACTTGAAAAAGGAATTCGTCAGTTAACTGATGAAGGGGTTGCACAGTTATTCACGCAGTTTGGAGGAACAAAAAAAATTATCGGTTGTGTGGGTGAATTGCAGTTCGAGGTAATTCAGTATCGGTTGTTGCATGAGTATGGAGCTGCATGCGAGTTTAGAACATTGCCATTCTACAAAGCGTGCTGGCTTACAAGCAAAGATCAAAGGAAACTCGAAGATTTTCTGCGTTTCAAACAAGCGAATTCAGCAGAGGATAAAGATGGTCATCCGGTTTATCTTGCGCAGAGTGAGTGGTTCTTAAACACGGAGCGCCAAAACAATCCTGAAATAGAGTTTCATTTTACGAGTGAAATACATAAGTAGGTGGCAGGTTGCCGGTTTCAAGCTGCAGTTTCAGATGCAAGGGTTGATTTTTTACTTACAAAGTATCAGGTATAACGATTGTATTTAATTTTTTTGGGTCCCAATGATTACTTCAAACAATATCGAAATAAAAAGAATCGGCGTTGAAGATATTGCGCTGCTAAGCGATGTTGCTGTTCGTGCTTATTGCGACCACTACAAATATCTTTGGTATGATGAAGGTAAATGGTACTCCAAAAAAAGTTTTTCAGCAGAAAATCTTCTGCACGAATTGGAAGATGAGAATACAAGCTTCTTTATTATTTACTTTAACAAGGTGGCAATAGGATTTTTAAAGTTGAATATTGATGCGCCTTTGGAAGAAACTACAGATGCTCTTGAACTTGAAAGAATTTATCTTACAAAATCGGTAACAGGAAAGGGAATTGGAAAATTTGTTTTTGATTTTGTAATTGAGATTGCAAAACAGCAAAACAAAAAACTTATCTGGTTAAAAGTAATGGACAGCAGTACAAATGCAATTGCATTTTATAAAAAAATGAGATTTGAGATATGTGGAACTATTCGTTTGGATTTTGAAATGATGAAACCGGAGTTGAGGGGAATGTTCGTGATGAAAAAAATGCTGTGAGAAATGTGTTAGTGGAAAGCATGTAATTTTAAGATATGAAAGAATACCGCCTTGATAAAACTGCATTTAAAGTGCAAACTTTTAATGAATCAGATATGGCGAATGTTTGTGGAAAAGAGGTATCTTATTCAGAACGCTTCAGAAGAGCGTACTACCTGAATTCAATAGCTTATCAATTTTCTCGACAAAACCCGCCACGGTTAGATAAAACAGTTTTTTCGAGCAGAAAACAGCAATAAGTGTATGTCTGATTTATTCAATCCTGATTTTCTTGATTTTATTCAAGCTTTAAATAGAAATGGTGTTGAATACATTATAGTTGGTGGTTATGCTGTAATATTACATGGTTATAACAGAACAACAGGGGACATGGATGTCTGGGTAAACAGAACTTCTGATAATTACAAAAAACTAATGAGAGCATTTAATGAATTTGGATTACCCTCCTTCGACTTGACAGAAAAAAAATTTCTTGATGTGGAAAAGAACGATGTATTCACTTTTGGGAGACCACCTGTTTGTATCGAAATTCTAACTAAACTAAAAGGTGTTGAATTTAAAGAAGCATATCAAAGGGTTCAATTGTTTGCAGAAGAAGGTATAACAATAAAATTTATTCATCTTGATGATCTTCTTCAATCCAAACGTTCTGCTGGTCGTTACCGCGATCTTGATGATATTGAAAAACTAACTAATCAATAATTCCTTTGCTTATTTTAGAAACACCACGTTTAATCGTTCGCCAATATACAATGGAAGATGCTGCTGATTTCTTTGCACTTAACAGCAATTCAGACGTAATGCGCTATATACGTCCAGTAAAAACAAGAAAAGAATGCGATGCCTTTCTTCAGGACAATATACATTTTTACGAATTGAATCCTAAGTTTGGCAGGTGGGCGACATTTGAAAGAGAAACACATAAGTTTGTAGGTTCTTTTGCAATTATACCTATTGAAGAAGAATCAGAAAATATTCAAATCGGATATGCTCTCATGCCCTCTGAATGGGGCAAAGGGTTTGCAACAGAACTAGTACGACATGGAAAACAATATTTCTTCGACATGCATAATTCAGACACTCTTTATGCAATAACTGAACAACTTAATGTTGCTTCACAAAAAGTGCTGTTGAAATGTGGCTTTGCACAAAGCGGCAAGTTTGTTTCAGGTATGAGAGAATTGGTGAAGTTTAGTATTTCAAGGAAAGACGTTTAAGTAAATGCAATAATCTCACTCGGAATCTCAAAAAGTTTTCTGATTTTTTATTTGAAACTCTTTTGGGCTAACCTTTTTCGATTTGGTTTTCTTCCGAATGTCTTCAGGATTTACACCGGTGTAATTATGTGGTGTTATTGATTTCAATTCTTTCTTTACATCAGAATCTACATTGAGGGTATCTATGAACTCATGAATATCATTCTTGGTGATAGAAGATTCTCCTCTCGTTAATTCTTTCAGCGCTTCGTAAGGATTCGGATAATTTTCTCTTCGCAAAATTGTTTGAATGGCTTCTGCAACAACAGCCCAATTGTTTTCAAGATCTTCCTGTAGTTTTGATTCATTCAATACTAATTTATCCAAACCCTTCTCCAAGGATTTTATTGCAATCAATGTATGTGCAACAGGCACACCAAGATTTCTCAAAACGGTTGAATCAGTTAAGTCCCTTTGCAAACGACTTATCGGTAATTTAGCTGAAAAATGCTCCAGCAAAGCATTTGCAACACCAAAATTTCCCTCTGCATTTTCAAAATCAATCGGGTTTACTTTATGTGGCATTGCAGATGAACCAATTTCTCCCTTCTTTATTTTTTGTTTGAAATAATCTATGCTGATGTAGGTCCATATATCGCGGCACAAATCAATCAAAATATTGTTGATACGTTTTATAGCATCAAAATGCGCAGCAAGATTATCATAATGTTCAATCTGTGTTGTAAACTGCAAACGCTGTAAACCCAAAATATTTTCAACAAACTCATTCGCTAAATCAATCCAATCTTTCTTTGGAAATGCAACAACATGCGCATTAAAATTCCCGGTAGCGCCGCCAAATTTTGCAGCATAAGGAATGTAAGAAAACAGTTGAACCTGATTATCCAATCGCTCAACAAACACCATTATCTCTTTTCCAAGCTTTGTTGGAGATGCAGGCTGGCCATGGGTTCTGGCCAACATCGCAACATCCTTCCATTGAATGGCAAGTGCATGCAGTTTGTTTTGCAGGTTAATTAATACCGGCAAATAGTCATGCTCCATGCATTGTTTCCAACTCAAGGGAATAGATGTATTGTTAATATCCTGCGATGTTAAACCAAAATGAATCCATTCTTTCACATCCTGTGCGCCTGCTTTCTCCAGTTGTTCTTTTAAAAAATATTCAACAGCTTTCACATCATGATTGGTGATAGCCTCGATTTGTTTTATCTGTTGTGCGTCATCGAGATTAAAATCATTTGCAAGCTTTCGCAAATGTTGTTTTGCTTTTGATTTCAGTTTAAAAAAATCCTTATCAGCTAAAAACAAAAAATATTCAATCTCAACAATCACCCTGTATTTTATCAGCGCGTATTCAGAAAAATATTCATTCAGATGAGCCACTTGTTTGCGATAACGTCCGTCAACAGGAGAAATAGCGGTGAGGTTGTTTAATTCCATTGAGTGTTGAATGTTTGAATGTTTGAGCGTTTGAATGTTTGAGCGTTTGAATGTTGTTTTAAAATCGAAATTATTTTTGGATGAACTCTGAAACAATCAAACCTTCAAACAATCAAACTTGTCGAATGAATGTTTGGGCGTTTGAATGTTTGAATGTTGTTTTAAAATCGAAATTTTTTTTTGGGGTGAACTCTGGAATAATCAAACCTTCAAACAATCAAACTTGTCAAATAATCTCTTTTCTTTGCAGCGCAAAAATAAATTAATTGAAGAAGATTAAAGTAGGTGCTGTAAGTTATTTAAATACGAAACCTTTATTGTACGGTGTTGTGCGCTCACAGTTAATGCAGCGAATCGAATTGATTGAAGAATACCCATCCAGGATTGCAGATATGTTGCTAAAAGGAAGCATTGATGTGGGACTTGTGCCTGTTTCAATAATTCCGAAGTTGAATGAATGGCATATTGTTACAGATTATTGTATTGGCGCAAACGGCGACGTGGCAAGCGTTTGCATGTTTAGTGAAGTGCCTGTTGAAAAAATTGAACGTGTGCTGCTCGATTATCAAAGCCGCACGTCAGTGAATTTATGTAAGATACTTTTGAAACATTACTGGAAAATTTCGCCGTTACTGGAAAATGCAAAGGGAAATTATTTACCCTGCATTAAGGGAACAACAGCAGGTGTTGTAATTGGTGACCGAGCACTCGTACAAAGAAAAATTTCTCCTTACATCTACGATTTGGCCGGTGCTTGGAAAGCTATGACGGGCTTGCCTTTTATATTCGCGGCATGGATAGCCAATAAAAAACTGTCTGCTGATTTTATACAAGAATTCAATGAAGCAAATGGAGTAGGATTAAAGAATTTAGAAGATGTGATTGCCGAAAATGAAAGCGAGATCTATGATTTAAGAAAGTACTACAGGGAAAATATAAATTACGACTTTGACGCAAAAAAACAGGAAGCACTTCACCAATTTTTGAGTTACAAAATATAAAAGGACTAAAAGAGATTACGTGTGGCTTGATGCGATTTTAATACTATAATGAATTAACCTTCAATGATTAATCACAATTTAATGCGTGTTTCTTTTGCAGCTTTAAATATTCTGATATTTTCACGCAAATTTTTTTAATGAGGAAATTCGGCTTTCTCTTACTTTTTTTCATCCCCTATATCTCTTACGAACAAACCCAAAACTGCGTAAAGATAAAAGGCAATCCTACCACGGGCTTTAAGCAATTGCTTCTTGCTTCTTACACCGACTATACTGCTGATACGTCTCAAACCGAAATAGTTTCTGCTGCTTGGACATGCAATGCTTTTGGCGTTCCGATTTGTAATTTCCATGGGTTATTTAAATACGATGTAAGCTCTGTTCCATCTAACTCCATTATAACAAGTGCAAAACTTTACCTGTATGCAAAACTGGATAATATCAATGGAAATTTAGGGAACCCCACATTTGGAACAGCCAATACTTCATTGCTGCAAAAGGTAATTGAGCCGTGGCAAGTAGCCAGCACAGGTTGGTTAAATCAACCTGCAACAACAGATGTCAGTGAAAAAACATTGCCTCAAAGCACAAGCACGACTGAAAACTATGTTGTTGATATTACCGACTTTGTTCAGGATTGGGTAAGTCATCCCGAAACCAATTACGGTATGATGCTGAAATTGGTAGCAGAAAACTATTATAATAGTATGGTGTTTAATTCTGGGCTCGCACCGGATAGTCTTCAACCAACTTTGGAAATTTGTTATCAGCAAGTGAATGAAGTTCTCACTGACTTCACAATTCCTGATTCTGCTTGTGTAAATAGTCCTGTAACAATAAAAAACGCTACAACCGGAGGTACATCTTTTTATTGGAGCTTTTGTGATGCAGATTTAAACTCCACTCCTGATGCAATTAATATTGGTGATCCCGGAAATGCCCTTTCTGAACCTGTTTTTATGGATATTGCTAAAGGCGATGATGGCAACTATTATGGGTTTGTCGTTAATAATGTACCGGGAAAATTAATAAGATTGAAATTTGGGAATAGTCTCTTAAATGCCCCGATTGCAGAGGATCTCGGAAATTTCGGTGATATAATTCCTACTGCAGCAGAAGGGATTCAGATAATAAAAAATAACAGTAAATGGTATGCAATAATAACTGCTGGTAATAAAACCTATGGTGCAAGAATATTGAAAATAGATTTTGGTGCGTCGCTGTCAAACCCTTCTCCTGTTGCTACAAATTGGGGAAATATTGGGGAACTTGCTTACCCCACCGATTTACATATTTTTAATGAGGAAGGCAACTGGTACGGTTTCACAGTGAACGCAGAAACCAAAACTGTAACAAGATTTAATTTCGGCTCTGATTTCGTTAACCCACCTTCCGGTGATAATCTTGGTAATCTCGGTAATCTTGCATGGCCTTCCGGAATTAATGCTATAAAAAGTAATAACAAATGGTATGTTTTTATCGCGAACAGAGACAATAATACGGTTACACGATTGGATTTTGGAAGTTCTTTGTTAAATACTCCTGCCGCGGTTAATCTTGGAAATATAGGTGGAAAATTTAACCTGCCTCGTGATATTTCTATTATACAACTTTGCAATGGTATATATGGTTTCGTAGTGAATGAGCAAACAAATGATATAGTCCAATTAAATTTCGGAAATGATATTGAAAATGTTCCATCAGCTTCAAGTTTGGGCAATATTGGTGCATTATCTTTTCCTCATTCAATTTCAAAACTGTTTCGTGTGGGTTCAGATCTTTATGGTTTCGTAACTAACGTAAGCAATAATACCATTACACGATTACAATTTAAGGGATGCTCGAGCTCTGATATTCCCAATTCCACTGATTCAATTCCTCCTAAAGTATCTTATTCTAAACCTGGTACCTATACCATTCATCTAATGGTTGATGAGGGACTTTCAACTCAAACATCTCTTTGCAGAAATATTGTCGTCTTACCAATGCCTGCAAAATCTTCCTTGCAAGACCTTAGCTTTTGCACCAACGATAGTGTTAAACTTACTTCACCAGTGAGTAATGCTTATTACACATGGAGTAATGGGGAGGAAGATAGCTTCATTTACGTTAATCAAAATGGAACATACTGGGTAGAATCAGGTTACTACAAACAATGTATAGTGCGGGATAGTTTTAACTGTATAATTAAAGCAGCTCCAAACGTTTCTCTTGGAAAGGATACATCTTTTTGCACGAATAATAGTATTCTTCTTAATGCTCAAAATGCAGGTTCAACGTATGCATGGCAAGACAGTTCCACAAATCAAACTTATAGTGTTAATGCCTCGGGTACATATAGTGTAACTGTTACAAATTTAAATGGATGTTCTGCTACTGATTCAGTTAAAATAAATGTTTTCCCTTTACCAGATGTAACAACTTTAAATGACACCTCTTTGTGTAGCGGTTCTTCGATTGTGCTAACAACTACAAGCAATGGAGGAAAGACTTTTTCGTGGACTCCATCAAAAAATCTATCAGATCCAAATACAAATAATCCCACTTCCTCACCAAGCAATACAACACAATATACTGTAACAGCAACGAGTGCAGATGGTTGTTCTGCAAAGGACACGGTCACCCTAAATGTTTTGCCTTCGCCATCGGTCACGGCATCGGCCGATACTTTAATTTGTATCGGAAGCAGTGTTGGACTTTCTGCTTCGTCGTCAAATGCAGTTCGATATACATGGTCTCCAAAAAAAGGCTTAAGTGATAATTCTGTTCCCAATCCAATTGCGACGCCAAATAGTTCTACCAATTACTATATAGAAGTAACAGATATTAATGGTTGTAAGGCAGAAGATTCTTTGACAGTCAGCATTAAGCAAAAACCTGTATTTAAAATAGATCCTTCATCAGCGGGAATTTGTATCGGAGAATCGGTAGTTCTTACAGCATCGGGTGGTGATACTTATCAATGGTCTCCTGCTAATACTGTTCAATCTCCGACCAGCGCTTCTACTTCGGTATCTCCCACGGATACTACTACGTATCACGTACTAATCACAGACAGAGTTTGTGACACATCAGGCTTGCTTTCAGCAATTGTTACATTAACAAGCTTGCCTAATATTAGTGTTGATAAATCCAATGATGTTGACTGTGTATTAGGCGAGGCAAAACTTACAGCAAGCGGTGGGGTGAAATATGTTTGGACTCCTGCTTCATCACTATCAAATCCCAATATTGCAAATCCTTTCGCGACACCTGATACAACAACAATGTATCACGTAAAAATCAGCAACGCAAATGGATGCGCGGGCGAAGATTCCATTGAAGTAAAAGTTATAAAGGGAGAAGCCGCAAATGGTTATCTTATGCCGTCTGCATTTACACCCGGCAATGATGGTTATAATGATTGTTTCGGTGTAAGAAAATGGGGATATGTGACGAATCTCGATTTCAGTGTTTACAACAGATGGGGTAATATGGTTTTCCACTCCACAAATCCCGACAATTGCTGGGATGGGACTTACAGAGGCGTTCGACAACCAGCCGGGGTTTATGTGTACCAGATAAGAGCAAAAACAATTTGTGGTAATGTTTATCGAAAAGGAACAGTTGTACTTATAAGATAAGTTTTTGAGCTTAGGCTTAGTTATACATGAGTCACTGTTGCGTCGCACTCTTTTACTTTTGCAATTCTATGCTTCAGGTAATGTGAACTATGTGAATTATTTATTATCATGTACTGTTAATCTCGGGCACTTTATTAGTTTAAATTTAAACCCCGCAACTTAAGTTCGCGAGGTTTAAAAGTGTATGGCGAAAAATTAATACCAAATCACATGTGATCGTCCGTCTATATTAAAGTCTTCTTGCATCAATTTATTTCCAGTGTTACTGTTGAAAATCTTTACCCAATCAACCTGACCAGAACCTTTAAAATCAATATGAATTTGTTTTAGTCTCCCTAATTTATCGCCCTGATAATTCAAACTTAATACTTTGGTATTATCCCTGTAAACTGTTAGATTTTTATTCTTAGCCTCAAGCGTTAAAGTTGTCCAATCCTGAAAAAGATATAGCAATGCATTAGAATTTAAAATTTGGTGATCTCCTATTTTAAATTCTGTGTATTGAGGGTAATAAGCATTGAATAAAACAAGGGCACTATCCTTTGAACCAATTAACCATAAAGCAACATCATAGGCAGAAATGGAACCGATTGTATCTGCGGGATTTCTTAATCTAACCTTAAGCTTTGTGCTATCTCCGCAAATTTCCTGACAGCGCGGAATGTTTAATTCTATTGATGTAAAGTAATATGACCATGGGCTCTTTGTTAAAGTAGCTATACCATTCGCAATGAAAGTTTTATCTGCTACAGTATCATTTGGATAACCAACTTGAGAATAAACACCAAACCATTTAGACGAGTGAACAAGTGTTGCTTCATCAACGTTAGCTGCAACTGTAGTTGGCATAACGTCTTTTGCAGTAGTGATTGTTTTTTTGCATGATATAATTCCGAAGAAGGCAAAACATGCAAGTGCAGAGTTGATCGTTTTTTTCATAATAAAAGTTTTTAGAGTTAAGAAGTGAATGAGTAAATGAATAAATTTTGATTTTAAATTTTGATGGGGTTTTTTGAAAATTTTCATAACGTTTGGGTTTGGAAAATAGTGTGGCAAAATAAATAAAATACATTAGCCTTTATAATTTTTTTGAATTGTGATATAATTATTTTTGAGCTGATCTATATTTTAAAAAAATATTTAATAATAAATTCGAATGCCTCTTGCCTGTTTCTATTATTATAATTAATTATCGTTCAGCAGCATTCATATCTGATTGCATTGGAAGCGCTTCACAATTTCCTTCTGCCACCAACTTTGAATGGATAATAGTTGATAACGAGTCGAAAGATAACAGTAAGGAAATTATTACTTCAAAATTTCCTTTTGTGAAATGGATTGATATGGGTTATAATGCTGGTTTTGCAAGAGCGAATAATGAAGGAATTCGTCATTCAAAATTTCAGGTTGTTTTATTGCTCAATCCTGACACAATCATTCTTGATGATGCGATCGAAAAATGTCACCGAAAATTCATAACAACAGATCACGCAGCATGTGGGGTACAAATGTTAAATCCAGATATAACTCCTCAAATATCGGGAAGCTATTTTGCAAGAGGTGGACTAAACCATTTGCTGCCGTTACCCTATTGGGGTGATTTTATAAAATGGGTTGCGTTAAAATTGAATGTTAGAAAAACGCCGATAGAAGAAGCAGAAACTGAG
>Ga0081539_10001986_pt1 | contig 31114 bp, 20 predicted proteins | sample TabmetS4T2R2_FD_71023 | JGI IMG/M metagenome (GOLD analysis project Ga0081539, IMG submission 71023) | Tabebuia heterophylla rhizosphere microbial communities from the University of Puerto Rico - S4T2R2 | ecosystem: Host-associated > Plants > Roots > Rhizosphere ... | reverse complement strand
CGAGCCGCTTTCGCCTGGTACGTCAACTATTGACCGAATCGCTGATGCTCTCGCTGGCGGGCGGCATCGTTAACACTCGTGGCGTTGCTCGCCTGCTGTATTCCTGCACAACGAGCCGCAAATGTCGATCCGATGATTGCCCTTCGGCATGAGTAAGCGCAAAGAGACGGGCATCGCGAAGCTTATGGATTTATAAGCTTCGCGATGGCCGTCTCTTTTGCGTTCGCTGTTTGCTCAGGCTCCGATTATTTCGTATCGGCCTTAACGGCTTTAGCGAAATCGCCAACCTTGATGATCGAAATCTTGGCCGGATCGATATATTTGCGGAATGCCGCGACGATCTGTTCAGGCGTTAACGCATCGACTTTCTTTTCAAAGTCGGCATCCCACGCTAGCGTCCGATTGAGATAGGCGTAACTTCGCAGTTTGCCTGTCAGCTCATTATCTTGAGCGCGGCTGACCTGGCGCGCCTGCAGCCAGCCGGATTTCGCAGCTTTGACCTCGTCGGCGGTGAAACCCTGATCGAGGACTTTTTGGATCTCCTCTTTGAACGCGACTTCCAGCTTCGCGACATTTTGTGGCGCATAGATTGCGAAGGTGAAGAAGGTTCCGATCCTGTCGAGCGGACTAACTTCCAATTGCGACCCAACGCCATAACTCAACCCTTCCTTCTGACGAATACGAGTGGCAAGCCGTGAATTGAGGAATCCGCCGCCGAGCATGTAGTTGCCCAGGACCAAGGCGGGATAATCGGGATCATCATCACGCATGTTGAGGTTCAGCCCCGCGACAAAGAAGGCATTGGCCTTGTCCGGCGTTTCGATCGATTGATTGAGCGCCGTAATATTTTTGTAGGACTGGGCAATGCGCGCATAAGGTTTTTTATTCTTCCATCCGGCGAAGAGTTCACCCGCCAGTTTTGCAATCTCCTTGTCATCGAAATCCCCGATGACAGCCAGTTCACCTCGATCCGCCCCATAAAAGTCAGCATAAAACTTCTTCACATCTTCGAGCTTGGCCGCCTTGATTTCGGCGACGGCTTCATCCACCGTCGAGGTATACTTGACGTGTTCTTTCGGATAAGGCCGCAGGTGACGCTGGATCGCGATGAAGGCGATGGCTGTTGGCTCAGTGCGCTGTTGTTCGATCCCGGCGAGCTGTTCCTGCTTGAGCTGATCGAATTCAGCCGCCGGGAAAGCGGGCTCGCGTAAAATTTCCGCGACGAGTTTGAGGACCGCCGGCAGATTTTCACGCACGGTTTCGACGTTGACGTTGACCGAATCTGCGTCGCCACCGACAGTGACGCGCGCTTTGAGCCGGTCGAATTCATCCTTGATCTGCTGGCGCGTGTGCTTGCTTGTCCCGCGATCGAGCATGCTCGCTGCCAATTCCCCCGCCGTCGCTTGATTCATGAGGCTCTTTTCGTCACCGAGTCCAAACGCTAAATTGGCCACGACTGTATTGCCGCGAGTCTTCTTCGGCAGGAACGCGAGTTTCAGCCCGCCAGGCGTGGTGCTGCGGATCATCCGCGCTTCGATATTGGTCGGTGATGGGTCGAAGGCTTCGCCGGTCGCGATCGACGCATCGCCCTTGTAATTCTTGACCAGCGCCAGCACATCAGGAGTGGGAGGAATCTCGGAACGATCCGGTTTCTGCGTCGGAATGAAGAGTCCCAGTGTCCGATTCGACGACTTGAGATAGGCCGCGGCGGCGCGCTGGACGTCTTCCGCCGTCACTTTCCGCAATCTGTCGCGATTGATGAAGAGCAACCGCCAATCGCCCATGCCGATCCACTCGCTCAACTCGAGCCCGACGTTCTCTGACGAGTTCAAATTGAGTTCGATCTGCTTGAGCAATTGCGCGCGTGCGCGTTCGACCTCTTCTTTGGTGACCGGATTTTTAGCGACATCCTCGACGATCTGGAGCAGCGAGTCTCGCGCCGCATCGAGTGATTGTTCCATGCGGACCTCGGCTCCGACAATGAACAGGCTCTCTTCACCAAAGATATAAGGGAAGTTGAAAACGCTGCTCGCCTTCTTGGATTCGACGAGCGCTTTGTGCAAACGGCCTGATGGAGTATCGGCCAGGACCTGCAGCAGGATGCTCGCGGCGGCCGCGTCAGGGTGTGACCCCGCCGGAATATGATAGCCGGCGGCAACCAACTGGGTATCGCCGATGCGACGAACAGAGATCAACCGCTCGCCATCCTGCGTCGGTTCGACCGTATAAATTTTAGGAAGTTCGCGCGCCGGTTTGGGAAGCGGGCCGAAATACTGGTTGACCAGTTCAAGCGTCTTCCCCTCGTCAATTTTCCCCGCGACAAGCAAGACCGCGTTATCCGGCTGGTAATATTTCTTGTAGAATGCCTGCAAACGCTCAATCGGGACATTCTCGATGTCGGCCCGCGCGCCAATGGTACTCTTGCCGTAATTGTGCCAGACGTAAGCGGTAGCAAAGAGACGGTCGATCAGGACGCCGAAGGGACTGTTCTCTCCGAGCTCATATTCATTACGGACGACGGTCATTTCGCTGTCGAGGTCTTTCTTCGCAACATATGAATTGAGCATGCGATCCGATTCAAGATCGAGCGCCCATTTCAGATTCTCTTCAGTCGCGGCGAAGGTCTCAAAATAGTTGGTTCGATCAAACCAGGTTGAACCATTGGGACGCGCGCCGTGCTCGGTCAATTCCTGTGGGATGTTCGAGTGTTTCGGCGTCCCTTTAAAGACCATGTGTTCGAGCAAGTGGGCCATCCCCGTCTCGCCATAGTTTTCATGTTTCGACCCGACCAAATAGGTCACATTGACCGTCATTGTCTGTTTCGAGGGATCCGGGAAGATCAGCACGCGGAGACCGTTCGGCAGACGGTATTCCGTAATCCCTTCAACCGAGGTCACGCGCTCGACGCCCTTGGGAAGGGCGGGCGCGGTCTGCGCCACGATGGCTGCGGCCGATGCAACCAACGCGATGGCACAGAAGAAGACTTGGACCAAAGTACTGGTAATCCTATTAGAACTCATCTTTGCCTCCGAATTTTACTGAATAATCTGTGCCTGGGCGGCTCATGTTTTCAGCGGTATCGAGAACCCGAAGAGAGAAAGCGAAAGACGCGAATCCGGGCGAAGAGCGCGAAGCCTCTGGAATACTTCGCCTTTTTCGGCTCTTTCGCATTCGTGGTCTGATTGATTTACGCAATCAAAAATAAAAAGGTTCTGAATGTTGTCTTCAGAACCTTTTCGTCAATGCTCGAAACTTGTTTGTGATTATTCGCCACGGACATCGAGCGCTCCATCTTTCACATCGACGACGAAGCTATTGAAAGCTTTCCATAGATTCGTGATCGGCAGTTTGACCCTCTCATCGATGGTGCGCTTGAGGAACCGCGCGCCGAATGCGGGGCTGAAGCCTTTCTCGACGAGGTGATCGATGGCAGTGTCGGTCACCGTGAGCCGTTTGCCCTGTCTCTCCATTTGACGGCGCAGGCCATTGATGTAGATTTGGGCGATCATTTTCACTTCGTCTTCAGTCAACGGCGAAAAGATCACGATCTCGTCGATACGATTACGGAACTCCGGCGAGAAACGATTCTCGGCGGCCTGCATCACCGCCCGTTTGATCTCTTCCAGATCGGCAGTCGTCTTCTGGCCGAAACCCAACGGTTTCATGTACTTCTTGAAATTCTCCGAACCGAGGTTCGAGGTCATGATGATGATCGCATCAGAGAGATAGACTTTCTTACCGCGACCGTCGGTCAGCCACCCCTCGTCGAAAGCTTGTAAGAAGAGATTGAGCAGATAAGGCGAAGCCTTCTCTACTTCGTCGAGCAAGAGCACGGTATATGGATTTTCACGCAGCCTCTCCGTCAGGACGCCGCCGCGTTCCGAGCCGACGATGCCGCGCGGCATCCCGATCAGCTTTTCGATGGCGATCGTGCCGTCCTGGTACTCGCTCATATCAATTCGCACCATCTTGTGTTCATCGCCGAACATGGCTTCGGCGACAGCTTTCGCCAACTCGGTCTTGCCGACGCCGGTCGGCCCCAGAAAGAGCAACACGCCATCGGGTTTGTAGAAATTCTCTTTGAGCGGCCCTTTATTCAACCGCAGTCGCTGGGAGACGGCGCGCACCGCATCTTTCTGACCGATGACGCGGCGCCCAAGCTGGTCTTCGAGATTTCTGAAGCGATCGCCGGTATCGCGGAAGATCAGATCGCGCGGAATCCGCGACTCCTGCGAGATGACATCGATGATGTGCTCCGGCCGGACCTGCATCATATTCGGCTCGTTGATCTCAACCTTCACGGAAGCCGTATCGAGCCAGCCGATCACTTTATCCGGGAGATGCAGGTTACGAATATAACGAGGAGCCATTTCGAGGGCCGTATCGATTGCCGCGTCGGTGATCTGGACCGAATAGTTCTTCTCCAGGCGCGGACGAATGCCCTGTAAAATCTGGCGCGTCTCGCTCAACGACGGTTCATCGACCTTGACCAGGCGGAACCGGCGAGCGAGCGCTTCATCCTCAGCAATATATTCCTTGTACTCAGTCAGTGTTGTCGCGCCGACGATGCGAATCTCACCGCGCGCCAACGCCCCCTTGAACATATTCGCGGCATCGCTCGATGCGCCGAGCGCTGAACCGGCGCCGATGATCGTGTGGGCTTCGTCAACAAACAAGACCAGATCCGGTCGCTCTTTGACTTCATTGATGATGCCCTGGAGCCGCTCTTCGAACATCCCGCGCAACATGGTGCCGGCGACGATGCCGGCCATCTGCAACTGAACGATATGAGCGCTGCGCAATCGCGCCGGAACCCGCAGTGGATCGAGTTCGATCAACCGCGCCAGCCCTTCGACCACGGCCGTCTTGCCGACTCCGGGTTCGCCAACCAGCATCGGCGAGTTGGCGCGTTCACGGTGGCAGAGAATCTCAATCATTTGCTGAATTTCACGCTCACGTCCGATCGTCGGTGGCAGTTTGTCCTGGCGGGCCAGCTTATTGAGAGAAACGCCGAAATGTTTAAGATATGCTGGAAGCTCGTATTTTTTCCGGAGGACCTCCGTCTGTTCCTCACGTGTGCGGATGTTCTGTGTAATCGTTTCTGTCGCGCGCATCGAATCAACACCGAGACGACGCAAAATTTCGGCGGGCACGCCATTCGGATCCGAAAAGAGCGTCACAAACAGATCGAACGATTCGATCTGTTGACGTCCGTTCTGGCGCGCACGCTTGAGCGCGCGATTGAACAGGTCACGCGTCGTATCGGCGATGTACATCTTCTTCCCGACATACTGATGGCTCTTGGCCAGCTCTTGTTCAAGTAAGTGTGAAACAGCCCTCGGATCTAATCCAACCGACTGCATCGACTCATTAAACAGAGTATTCTCGACATCGCTCAATGCAGTGAAAATATGGACGACCGAGAGAAAGTTATGATCGCGGTTCTTTGAAACTTCAATTGCACGATAGATAACTTTCTGGCCCGATTCAGAAAATTTGTCGGTCATTGGCCCTAAATCAAACACGGCAACTTACCCCACTTAAAAACTCGCCCAACTCCTAACAGGCGTGATATTCAATTCCACCGGCGGTAGATCCCGCCGCCCCCTCTTGATCCATTCGACTATAGCCAGTTCTCCCTGACAACTTTACACCAATTTCATCACTTTTTCTTTGCTTTATCGCTCTCGTTCCGGGTAATGCGGTAAATTCTCACCTTGAACATTTTGGGAGGGCACGTTTAAGCTACAGTGCCCTCCCTCGCCTGTCAAGCAAGCTGTTTTAGCATAAAAATTGTTAATGTCACCATCTGGCGGAGAAACCGGCAGACATGTTGCAACTGCCCTGTTACCCGCTATTTAGCATTCAGCACGCTCCTCTTTTAATCCTCGCCGCCCGGCATCTGAGATGCAGCCTTCTCCGGCAACTCAGAGACGGCCGCGTCCGTGGTCAGCAGCAGGCCGGCAATGGAAGCCGCATTTTGCAACGCCGTCCGAACGACCTTGGCGGGATCGACAATGCCGGCGGCGAGGAGATCTTCGATCTGCCGCGTTGCTGCATTGTAACCCACGGCTTTCTTCTCGGTCCGGACTTTGCCGACGATCAGACTGCCGTCCTGACCGGCGTTTTCGGCGATGCGGCGCATGGGTTCCTCCATCGCTCGCCGCAGAATTTCGAGGCCGGTCTTCTCGTCGCCTTCAACATCAACTGACTCGAGAGCTTTCGCGGCGCGCAGGAGCGCGACGCCGCCCCCCGTGACGACCCCTTCCTGGGCGGCGGCCTTCGTGGCGTGGAGAGCGTCTTCGACCCGCATCTTCTTCTCTTTCATCTCCATCTCGGTGGCGGCTCCGACTTTAATGACGGCTACGCCGCCCGCCAATTTCGCCAGACGCTCTTGCAGTTTCTCTCGGTCGTACTCGGAGGTCGTCTCTTCGATCTGTTTGCGAATCGTCGCGATTCGGCCCTGCAGCTCGCCCTTGCGGCCCGCGCCCTCGATGATCGTCGTATTATCCTTGTCGATGGTTACCCTCTTGGCCGACCCCAGATCTTCGAGCTGGACATTCTCGAGTTTAATACCCAGATCTTCGGTGATGACCTGGCCGCCGGTTAGAATAGCGAGGTCTTCGAGCATGGCCTTGCGCCTGTCGCCGAAGGCCGGCGCTTTGACCGCCGCCACTTTGAGAGTTCCTCGCAACCGGTTGACGACGAGCGCAGAGAGCGCTTCGGCTTCAACATCTTCGGCAATGATCAAGAGGCTCCGCCCCTGTTGGGCGACTTGTTGCAGAATCGGGAAGATATCGTGCAACGACGAGATCTTCTTTTCATTGAGTAAAATCAACGGTTCGTCGAGAACCACCTCCATTCTGTTGGGGTCAGTGACAAAGTAAGCGGAGATGTAACCGCGGTCGAACTGCATACCTTCGACGATATCGAGGCTGGTCTCGATGGTCTTCGCCTCTTCGACCGTGACCACGCCGTCATTTCCGACCTTTCCCATCGCCTCTGCCAACAATTCCCCGATCAAGCGGTCACCATTGGCCGCGACTGTACCGACATTGGTCAGGTCCTCTTTGCTCTTGACCTTCTTGGCCATATTCTCGATCTCGGCGACTGCAGCTTCAACCCCACGTTCAATCCCGCGTTTCAGATGCATAGGATTGGCACCCGCCGTCACGTTCTTGACGCCGTCACGATAGATGGCCTGCGCCAGGACGGTCGCGGTCGTGGTGCCGTCTCCGGCCAAATCATTCGTCTTTGAAGCGACTTCGCGCACCATCTGCGCGCCCATATTCTGGTAATTATCTTTCAGCTCTATTTCTTTCGCGACGGTGACTCCATCTTTGGTAATGAGCGGGGCGCCGAATTTCTTGTCGATTACAACATTACGCCCGCGAGGCCCCAATGTGACGCGCACCGCATTGGCGAGGACATTCACTCCGATCAACATCGCCTTGCGAGCATCTTCCCTGAATTTCAGTTCCTTTGCCACTTGTTTTTCATCTCCTAGAATATTGTTGAGACATGCATGAAGGACACGAAGGACCTCGAAGATTTATTGTTTCTGATCAATCTTCGTGATCCTTCGGATGGCTTCGTCGATGATCTTCCGCTAATTGCCGGCACGACCGACGCGGACACGCGCAGGCCGGAGCAAACGATCTCCGAATTTATACCCGGTTTGAAACTCTTCAACTACCTGATTGTCCTGGCTGGCCGGGACCGCCACAATTTCGACAGCTTCATGAATCATCGGGTTGAACTCTTCTCCAACGCTCGGAACTGAAGTCAGGCCCAGACTCTTCATTTTTGCTTCAAACATATTGGCTGTCGCCCTCACTCCTTCAAGGAGGGCATCGAAATCGGTCTCCCGCTTATCGCTCTTCTCGACTGACGCGACCGCGCGTTTTAAATTATCGAGCGTATCGAGCAGACCTGCCACCAGATCCCCGCGTGTGGCTTCAAGCTTTTGATCGAAGCTGCGCTGCATTCGCATGCGTTGTTCCTCAGTTTCGGCCTTCAACTGAGCTTGCGCCTGGCGGAAACGGTCATTGAACTCACGAACCTGGCGTTCGGCTTCAATGCGCTTCTCGTCGACTTCTTTTAACTTCGACTGAAGCTGTTCAATTTCAGAAGCGATCTCACCCGGGTCATTGGCCGGGTTATGGTGAGGGCGCTCCGGCTCTTGATCTTCGTCGCCGGCAGCAGATTCGCCGTGAACCGTAAAGCGACGCTTGTCTGTCACACGCACATCATTAGCATCCGGCGTCTCCTCATCCCGATCGGTCACCTGCTCCTGTGCTCTCTCTTCTGCTGCGCTTTCACTTGCTTCCTGGTTCCCCATCTTTGAACTCATAACTTCTCGGACCACCTCTCATTAGTGCATTTCAGACAATCAAATCAAAAGATAATCAACATATCACCGCGAGTGAACGAATGCAATGATTGCGGATTGCGGATGAGGCAAGTGGCGTCCACTCGCGCTCACCCGCACCGCCAATCAACTATCCGGTCACGGCCGCGCCTTGCTCCGTTTTGAAGATCATTTGTCCATGGGAGAGGTCGCCTTTGACGACGACCGTCTCACTGGGTTTAATCTCGCCGGTCAGCAACTTCATCGCCAACGGGTTCTGAATCATGCTTTGAATTGCCCGTTTGAGCGGACGCGCGCCGTAGACCGGATCGAATCCGTCGCGCGCGAGCAACTCTTCGGCCGACGGATCGAGCACGAGGTTGATCTTACGATCCTCAAGCATCCGTCGCAGCGATGCGAGTTGAATCTTGATGATCTCTCTGAGCTGCTCAAGCCCCAACCGCTTGAAAATAATCAGATCGTCAACCCGGTTGAGGAACTCGGGCTTGAACGCGTTTCTCAGTTGCTCCATCACCTGCGAGCGCATCGCGTTCTCATCGCCCTCCCATTCCTGAATCTCGCGCGAACCGATGTTCGAGGTCATGATGATGACGGTATTCTTGAAATCGACCGTCCGGCCCTTGCCGTCGGTCAGACGCCCGTCATCCAAGATCTGGAGGAGGATATTGAAGACATCCGGGTGCGCCTTCTCGATCTCGTCAAAGAGGACGACCGAGTAAGGGCGCCGGCGGACCGCTTCGGTCAAATAGCCGCCTTCCTCATAACCGATGTAACCCGGCGGCGCGCCGATCAACCGCGCGACGGAATGTTTCTCCATAAACTCCGACATATCGAGCCGCACCATCGCGTGTTCGTCGTCGAAGAGGAACTCGGCGAGGGCGCGGGCCGTCTCGGTCTTTCCGACGCCGGTCGGTCCCAGAAAGATGAACGAGCCGACCGGCCGTTTCGGATCTTGGAGGCCGGCACGAGCGCGCCGGACAGCATTGGCAACTGCGATCAACGCATCGTCTTGCCCGACCACGCGCATCCCCAGCCGCTCTTCCATCTTGATGAGTTTTTGAATCTCGCCCTCCAACATCTTGGAGACGGGCACCCCCGTCCATCGCGCCACGACTTCGGCCACATCCTCTTCGGTGACCTCTTCTTTCAAAGTCCGGCCACCCTTCTGCAAGGCTTCGAGTTTGGCCTGGTCGGCATCGAACTGCTTCTGCAACTCGGCCATCTTGCCGTAGCGGATTTCGGCGACTTTGCCGTAATCGCCCCCGCGTTCGAACTGCTCAGCCTGAACTCTGAGCTGTTCCATCTGCTCCTTGGCCGAACGAATCCGTTCGATGACCTCTTTCTCTGATTGCCACTTGGCTTTCATAGCGCCGGATTTCTCTCGGAGGTCCGCGATCTCTCTTTCAAGGATCGCCAGGCGCTCCTTCGAAATCTTGTCCTCTTCTTTCATGAGGGCCTGACGCTCGATCTCGCGCTGGATAACCTCGCGCTCGACCTCGTCAATCTCAGTCGGCAGACTGTCGATCTCGATCCGCAGCTTCGAGGCCGCCTCGTCGATCAAATCGATCGCCTTGTCCGGCAAAAAACGATCGGTGATGTATCGATTCGAGAGCGTCGCCGCCGCGACGATCGCCGCGTCCTTGATCCGCACTCCGTGGTGCGTCTCGTATTTGTCTTTGAGACCACGCAAGATCGCAATCGTGTCTTCAACATTGGGCTCGCCGACATAGACCTGCTGAAAGCGCCGTTCAAGAGCCTTATCCTTCTCGATATATTTCTGATACTCATTGAGCGTCGTCGCTCCGACGCAACGCAATTCGCCGCGCGCCAGCGCCGGTTTCAACATATTGGAGGCGTCAACCGCGCCCTCCGCGCCGCCGGCTCCGACCAGGGTATGCAACTCGTCAATAAAGCAGATGATCTGGCCATTCGATTTTTCGATCTCGCGCAAGACCGCTTTCAGCCGCTCTTCGAACTCGCCGCGATACTTCGCCCCCGCCAACATGGCGCCCAAATCGATCCCGACCAGTTTCTTGTTCTTCAGAGTCTCGGGCACATCTCCGGAAATTATTCGTTGCGCCAATCCCTCGACAATCGCCGTTTTGCCAACGCCAGGCTCGCCAATCAGGACCGGATTGTTCTTGGTGCGCCGCGACAAGACCTGAACCGTCCGCCGTATTTCGTCATCCCGCCCGATCACCGGATCGAGTTTGCCCTGCCTCGCCAGTTCCGTCAGGTCGCGCGAATATTTCGAGAGCGCCTGATAGCGCTCTTCGGCATTCTGACTGGTCACTCTCGCACCGGCGCGCATGACCTCGATGACCTTGAGCAACACTTCACGATTGACGCCGTGCGAACGCAGGATGCGCCCCGCCTCACCGCTCTTATCTTCGGAGATCGCGAGCAAGAGATGCTCAGTCGAAATGTACTCGTCTTTGAGTTGATCGGCTTCCTTCTGTGATTTACTGAAAATGTCATTGAGGCGCGGGCTGTAGTATCGTTGGTTGAACCCGCTGACCTGGGGGAATTTTCTGATCGCCCCTTCGACTTCGCTGAGCACCGTCTGGAGATTGGCCCCGATCTTGCCGAGAATGGGACCTGTAACGCCTTCGGGCTGTTCAATCAATGCCGCGAGCACATGCTCCGGCTCGACATTCTGATGATTTTGCTTCTCGGCCCGCGCCACCGCAGACTCTACAGCCTCTTGCGCTCTCAATGTAAATTTGTCTAATCTCATCTCTCCTCCTTATCGGTCTCTAATTGAGAACTAAAAAGTTAGGCTTCGAGCTTCCCAGCCCGAAGCCTAACTTGTCATGGTCTGCGGCTCAAGACCGGGCACTAATTTGTCTGGACGGTCTTCACCTTTCCAGAATTTCCATCAGCCTTGATCTTCACCTCAACTGTCCGGGCCTTGACCTCTTCCCGCTTCGGCAAGGTCACCTGCAGCACGCCATCCTTGAACTCGGCATTGACCGAATCCACGTTAACTGTCGAGGGCAGCGTGAAGGTTCGGGTGAAGCTACCGTAGCTCCGTTCGACCCGATGGTAGTTCTCGCCCTTCTGTTCATTCTCGAACTTCCGCTCGCCGCTCAGCGTGAGCTTGTAGTTCTCGATCGAGAGCTTGAAATCTTCCGGCTTGACACCCGGCAAATCGGCTTCGAGCACAATTGCATTTTGGTTCTCATAAATATCTACGCTCGGGGCCCAGTTGCCGCTCAAAGAATCTTCACCACTGAACAATCTGGGCAGCGTCGTGTTGAAGACTCGATTGAAATCTTCCTGAATATTCCTTAACTCTCTAAAAGGATCTCGTCTAATCATCCAAGTCATAACTATTCCCTCCATTTATGTGTTGTTGATGTCGGTTTAAAAACTTACTGCAATTACCTCTCCGCTTAAGGACGAGGGCTAGCGATCTTCTTTTATTTACTCAATTATTTACTCAATTAGGATTCTTTCTTCCGCTTCATCCCTCGTCCCCTCCCCTCTTCTTCATTCCTTCTATTCCTCTCTCCTTCTCCTTCTTTCATCCATCCATCCATCCTTCCTTCCTTACTTCTATCCTTCCTTCCATTCTTCCTTCTATCCTTCCTTCCATTCTTCCATCCATCCTTCCTTCTTCTCGCCCTCCCATTCTCCTTTTCAGCTTCTCCTCTCCTGAGCACGTTGGCAATATAAAACTTGAGTGCATCATTGTCAATAACCTTGCAGAAAAATCCTTAAAAAAGTTTCCGAGCAACCCTCATTAAAGTTGAAGACTATAACTATTAGAAATTGGAGATGAAGTTCGGCTATCTGGGATAGATCAAAGAGCGAAAGGGACGAAGCCCAGTGGATAGGCTCGTCCCTTTCGCTCTTTATAGCTCCAGGAATCTTTCCGCAGACGCCTCAGAGAAGACTGGAGATCTTCCCGAGAAGATCAAGCTTATTTAGGGAGCGGAGTCATGGATTGGCTGATCAACGGAAATTCGGTACCGTTGAACTGGAAGTCAATATTTCTGAGCATTTCGCCTTTCGCCGGATCGCTGACCTGTCCCATCACGCGCAGCAGCGGCGATTTGCCTTCCTCATGCTTGAGCCCGATGCGGAAGAATTTGTCACCTGATTTAAGCGCGCGGCCCTGCTTGTCATATACCAGCGAAAAGTTTTTGCCCTCCTGGTTGACCAGCGCGTAATAGTCTTTGCCGCCTTTCGTTGCTTTGGCATAGATGACGACAAGGCTATCGAAACTGCCTTTCTGGATCACATCGAGGCGTGCGGCATAGATCAGTTCGGCGTTTGCCCCGCCCGCCTCGCGCGTAATAGTTTGGGCAGCTTCCAGATCCTTCTGAGCCAGTTTGGGATTGCGTTCCAGCTGCGCGGCGGCCTGACCGCAAACCAGAATCAGCAGCGCGGCAACTATCAGACAATTGAATCGGTGAAACATCTCAGCTCTCCCGTTTACCTCATATTGGTCGCAGCCTGTGCGCTCCCGACATTCGAATTGGAATCGAAGGCACGGAATGCGATCACGTGCGGCTTTGTATCGGGAATCGTGACGATGATGCGGAAATCCTCGCGCTTCGAATCGGCAATGCCGTCGATCGGGAAGATTGATTTCCACTGACCGCCATCGAGTTGATACTCGGCGCGCCGGATGATCGAGGTTGTATCACTCGCATGGAAGACGACTTCCACACGAGAGCCTGCGATCTTCGGAGCATCCGCCTTCACAGTTGGGGGAGTATTGTCAATTTCGACCGGCTCAGTCTCCTGCTCATCGGTCAGGGCCAGATCGGCAGGGTTCGATAAAGCATCCGTTGCCGTTACTTTGAACACATAACGGCCATCCGGCAAGGAGTTGGGATCGACCGTGTAATAGGTCTCGCGAAGACCGGTCTTTAATGGGTAAAAATCGCTGGCCGCAGCGCTGCGATAATAGATGGAGTATTCGATCGAATCGCCGTTGCGATCCTCAGCCTGCCACTGCAATGAGACTGCTCCTCGCTGAAAAGTGCGGCGAGGAGGAATCTGGCCCATCGCAGCCGTCGTCGCCGCATCAGTCAGAGGCTGGTCTGGGCTAATGTCAGCCTGCGGTTGAACAATGGCGGCCTGGAGCGTGACGCCGATCGGCAGAACGTTGAGTGAAGTGATGCGAGGCGCAAGGTTCCGCGGCAAATAAGAGACGGTGACCTCACGCAGCCGCGGCAGCAGATTCGGCCTTCCGCGCTTCAAAGTCGCGCGCCACTGGATGTACCTGGCGGCGGGGCTTTTGATCGCATCTCCCTCGGAACTGGCGATTGGCCCCGACCAATCGCTCCAAGTCGAGTCCGGAGTGGCGGTATTGCCGCTTCGCGTCTGCAACTCGATCGCGCCATCTCCGATCCAGGAGATGCGCCCCCAGTTGGCGGTCGTCTGCGCGTCGCGCACCGATGAGGTGTAATTACCGACCGTCCCGGTTTCGGTGCTCACTCGAAAAAGCTTGCCCAGATTCGACGCGGCCGCGTAAACCTGATTGCCCGCGTGGACGAATCGAGAGGTCTGTCCCTCGGATGATTGCGCGAGAAGCAACGGATTCTGTCCCGGTTTCAGATGGTAGATCCGGCCTTTCTGCCCCGTCCCGATCATCACCTGCCCGTCGTTGTCGAGGGCGATGGCAAAAGCCACAGCATCGCGCGAGTCCCATAAACTATCGCTCGCGCCGTTTGGATCGATCTTGTAAAGTGCGCTCTTCGATTGAGCGGCGCCGGCCGACCCCGTCGTCGCGCCGCCGGTAGCAGCGGCGCTCGGGTCAGTGACCTGCAGATCGCTGATTGTAATGGTCACCCCTTCATCACCGCTGGAGAGATTCTGGCTGGCAGGCGCCGCCTGAGTCGGCGTCGTATTGACCGCTCCAGTGCCGGCGGATTCGGCCAGAGCAAGGACATAGATCTCTCCGCTCTTTCCGATCGCCAGATCGCGCACCTCGCGTTGGGATGAATCGAAGAGGGTGAAAGCTTTGCCCTCGGGCGAAATCCGGAGGACCAGCCCACCCGGATCCGTCCCGGCAATGATGTTGCCCGCGGAATCGATCTGCAACGCCGTAATACTGGATTGGGTGGTCTTGACGAGTGGAGCGCCTGAACCATCGGGATTGACCCGATAGATCGTTCCTTTATCGCCGGTGCCGACCAGCAACCGGCCTTGCTGATCGAGCGCCAGCGACCAGATATATTTCGCTTTCGGATCGAAGAAGACCTTGGCCTCGCCGTTCGGCGCAATCCGATAGACTTTACCGTCCGGAGAGGTTCCCGCGTAAACATTGCCTTGTGGATCAACTGCCAGCGCCATGACGCTGAGCTCAGACGTCTTGTAGAGCAACAGCCCTTTACCGCTCGCATCGACCTTGAAGATCCGGCCTTCGTTGCCGGTGCCGAGATAGATATTTCCGGCCTTATCAGCAACCGCCGACCAGATGTAAGCTTGTTTCGTATCAAAGACTTCGACGAGCGACGGCGCCAGCGTCATGGTGCCGTTGTCAGCGATCGAGATGCCGCGAACGTCACCCTTCTCGACCTCGGCGCGAGAATTGACACGCCAAAAAACCGGCCCGCTGGCCGAGACGGAGAAGATTCCCAATGAAATAATGAAGAAGAGAGAGAAGACGACAAGGAAAGTATTACGCATTGTGGTAGATGATGATTGGAGGTTGACGATCGCAGGTGGCTGATGACCTCCCGGGTTCAATCCGCCACCTGCGATCGTGATTTTACGGGTTGACGACGTTGATGGTCAGTGTCCTTTGTCCCGAAATGACGAACTCCGCCGGTGGCAGTTCCTGTTCGAGAATCGTCGCCGAGCGGGTGAGGGTATATCCGCCCGCCGTGCGGTCCGAACCGAGTGTGGCGAGCACTGAAGGAGGGAGACTGGGCATCTCTTCATTCTTGATCACCGCACCGCTCTCTGTCCGTGCCAGCCGCACGTAGAGACGATCCGATTTACGCAGGCGATTCATTTCGCGCACCAACTGATCGAGGGATTTCGGTGTAAATCCCGAACGCGGCTCGATGGCCTGGAGCGCGCTGCCGTCGCCGACCACCACCTGTAATTGGCCGATCGGCGCATCCTGCGGAATTTCAATCGGAATCCGTTCGACGAACTCGCCGCCGCCTTCGGTCCGGGCAAAGGCCTGGATTTCAATCTTCTCGCCGCGGCGAACCTCCGTCCGATCGATCCATAAATGATCGAGCTGGCCGGTGCTGCGCGCATCGCGGGAGATCACGTCATAAGTCAGTTTTTCGAACTGTAAATCCTTGAAACCGCTGTTAAAGATCACGCTGATCGGTTGTGACACGGCAAAGGCCGCGGCCAGCGGCGCATTGAGCGAAACCGAGAGCCGGTTCTCGAGGCTGATCTCCGCTTGATCCTTAAGCTTAATCTTTCCATGCAGTTGGAGGGTCGAATCGCCCAGCGCGCGTTCGGTCGAGGTGATCGTCGAGAGTACCGTCAATTGCAACAGGATCGGCGTCAAGAAACGATCGGCAACGACTTCATAATGATAAGTTTGATTGGCTCCGCGGCTGGTTCTCAGATTGATCTCGACCGGGATCATACGGGGCGACACCCCGAGTTCACCATAGATTCCTGTCGATCGATCTCCGCGCATGGTGCCGACCATCGCCGTCGGAAAACTTAACTTGAAAGAGCTGGCAGCCGAAGACATGACGGTGACGACCTCGCCTTCGTGCATGGGGAAATCCGATACGCCAAGCTGCAGGAACGGATGGCCGAAAGCATAGATCCGGTCTCCGTCCCGATAGGTCACGGTTCCAGCCGCCGCCAGTGAGTAGTCTCCACGCACGAGCGGAACGACGATGGTCGATCCGGGCTTCAGCGTATTAGCATCGGCCTTTTTCAATTGAGTGATCTCCGCCGCTCCCGACACGCCGGCAACCGGCGCGAATCCCCATGATTGGAAGAGCGGGGCGAATCTCGCCACGATCTCAGGCGAGACGCCGGTGATCGACAAAGGAGTCGCAATCGGCATAAGCACCTGTGAACCCGACGGTGCAGCGACCGCCTGGGCGCCGGCCGTTCCCTGCCCGTTCAGCCCTTTGACAAAATCAGCATACTCACGCGACTGCTCGTTGAAGGCGATCTCGGAGAACGAGACTGAACGAGGTTTCCCTATTTCTTGATGATCCTTTTGATCGGCGCCCGGTTTCTGCTCGAAAACTTCGATCATATGCTGGATCGGCGTAATCCCCGCAATCGGGTCTTTGGCGAACATATAGCCGAACGCCACCGCTCCCAGCAACTTGCCGTCAATGTAGACGGGAGAACCGCTCATCCCCTGAAAGACGCCGGTATGATCCAGTTCATTCCCCAACAACTTCGCAAGGACGGCGCTCTGTTGCGGGTTCGGAAATCCTTTCAAGACACCGAGAATTTCCAATTCAAACGGTTTCGGCTCGCTGCCGACAAAGACTGTGTAACCGGTCGCGCGCGTCCCCGGCTTAATTTGCTCGATCGGGAAAAATTGATCCTTGTGCAGAGCCTGTTTCTCTGATGGAACAGTCTGTCCCAAAGCGCTTAAAATAAGGGTCGAAAGGAGAGCGGCAACCAGTGCCGGGACAAGCAAACGCTTCATAGGAGGTACCTCATTGTTTCAATCTAGTTGGTCGCGAAACGCAACGCAAGACAATATAACATAGTCGGATGGCGATTGCGGATTGCCGATTACGGATTTGAACAGATTAGGTTTGAATTTTGCAGGAGATTTTCGATCAAGAACGCTACAATTAACCCGGCTGAAGCAAAATCTGGGAGGAACGTAAAATAAGCGCTCGCGCGAAGGTCTCGCGAGACCCTTTTATCCATTTTTCGTTCTTCCTCTGGCTTTAAGCGCGGTGGCTTTAAGCGCGGCGGCTTTAAGCGTGGAGCGCATTCTCATGACCAAACAGTCCCAAGAACAACCAGGCGACACACGGGGCGACACACTGGCCCCGACAGTGACAGGATTCATTCAGGCGGGTGGCCGCAGCTCGCGGATGGGAGAAGACAAAGCCTGGCTGGAGATTGACGGTCGCCCAATGATCGAACGAGTCATGAGCGCGGCGCGCCCACTCGTTGAAAATTTGACCGTCATCATTAATCAGGCCAATTCGGAGGCCGGCCGCTATCAAATGCTGGCGGAGAGATGGGGGGCGGTCGTTGTTCACGACCTCCATGACTATCGCGGCCCCCTGGGTGGCATCCATACCTCCCTCTCGAACTGTCGTCCGGAACAATCCGCGCTGATTATCGCCTGCGACCTGCCGTTTGTGACAACCGAGTTCTTTTCATTCCTCTGGCGGATTCATCAAGACTCCAGGCAAGACCTCGGGCAACGGGCAGTTCGCGAATTGAACCGCGGTCCGCAAGCGATCACCCTCCCCGTCGATCGGGAGGGGCGATTGCAACCTCTAGCCGGAATCTACTCGGCATCCTGCCTGCCCGCGGTTGAGCGGATGCTGGCTGAAGGGACGCTCCGCATCGATCGAATTTGCCGGACCGTCGAGACTCGCCGCGTTGTGTTTGAAGAGTTTGCGCACCTTTCCGAAGCGGAAAGATTGCTTGTCAATATCAATACCCTGGACGAATACCGGTCATTGATAAATATCCCGGTTGCGACTTCCCACTCACTCTACTAAAATCTCTATTTCTCTTGTTACACAAAACTCATCTGTAGTTGACTGTATGGCAATTAATCAGATTTCTGTGCGTGGCGCGCGCCAGCACAACCTGAAAAATATCAGTCTCGAAATCCCCCGTAATCGGTTGACTGTCATTACCGGCCTCAGCGGATCAGGCAAATCTTCACTGGCCTTCGATACAATCTATGCTGAAGGTCAGCGACGTTACGTCGAATCGCTCTCAGCTTATGCCAGGCAATTTCTGGAGCAACTGGAAAAACCGGACGTGGACGCGGTCGAGGGACTGTCTCCGGCAATCTCGATCGAGCAGAAAACGACCAGTCGCAGCCCGCGTTCGACCGTCGGCACGGTGACCGAGGTTTATGATTATCTGCGGCTGCTCTTTTCGTCGATCGGACAGCCGCACTGCCACAATTGTGATCGCCCGGTCTCGCGACAATCGACCGATCAAATCATTCAAAATATTCGCGAACTGCCCGAAGGCGAAAGGGTCATGATCCTGGCGCCGATTGTCCGGGGGCGGAAGGGCGAATTCAAAAAGGAGTTGGAGAAGTTGCAGAAAGCGGGCTTCACACGCGCCCGCATTGACGGCGAGATGCGTTCGCTCGATGAAGAGATCAAGCTCGATAAGCGCCGCAATCATACGATCGACGTGCTCATCGACCGGTTATTGATCAAGCCCGGCATCACGCAACGGCTCGAAGAATCGGTCAGAACGGCGACCCGGCTGGCGGATGGAGTCGTGATCGTCTCGATCGTTGATGGCGAAGAGCGGCTCTATTCCGAACGGATGGCGTGCGTCTTTTGCGGCATCTCGATTCCGCAGCTCGAACCGCGTTCGTTCTCTTTCAACTCCGTCTATGGCGCCTGTAAAGAGTGCCACGGACTTGGAACGAAGCTCGAGGTGGATCCGGCGAAGCTGGTCCTCGACGATGCGATTCCCATTAAGCAATTGCAGTTCGTCGGTGAAGCCGACAAGGCGACCGATTCGTATTTGCGCGAATCGCTGCTCGCCATTGTGCGGCATTTCGGCGGCGATGAAGAGACGCCGTTTGCCAAACTGTCGAAGAAACTCCGTGATGCATTCTTCTTCGGAGTGAAGGAGAAGATTGAATTCCGTTATGGCGAGTACAAGTATCGCGCCGAGTGGCGCGGGGCGACGACCTTCCTGCTCGAAGCGATCCAGAAACTGACCGGCGACGAAGATTCCTGGTCGAGCAAGGCGCGGGGCGCGCTCGAAGCCCTCATCTCGCCGATCACGTGCCGCGCCTGCAACGGAGCGCGGCTGCAACCCGAATCTCTGGCCGTCAAGATCAACGGCAAATCGATTGCCGAATACGCGGCCTTGCCGATCGAAGAATCGATGAAAGCGTTGGCCGAGATCAAACTCTCGCCGCGCGAAGAGATCATCGCCGGGCGGATTTTAAAAGAGATCCGCGACCGCCTAAACTTTTTGCAATCCGTTGGACTCGGATATCTGACGCTTGATCGTCCGGCGGCGACCTTATCCGGCGGCGAAGGCCAACGAATCAGGCTCGCCACTCAGATCGGTTCACAGCTCCGCGGAGTGCTCTATGTCCTGGACGAGCCTTCGATCGGCCTTCATCCGCGAGACAACGAACGGCTGCTCAATACCCTGGCCCGCCTCCGTGATATCGGCAATACGGTGCTGGTAGTCGAACACGATGAAGAGACCATTCGCCGCGCCGATTACGTCGTCGATCTCGGCCCCGGCGCGGGAACGCACGGCGGTGAGGTCGTCGCCATCGGCCCGCCGCACGAAATCGCGCGCGTTCAGGCTTCGGTCACCGGCCGTTATATCGCGGGCGACCTCAAGATCGAGATTCCACAGCAACGTCGCGCGCCCAATGGCAAGGCGATCGTCGTCCGCAGCGCATTTGCCAATAACCTCAAAAACATCGACGTCAATTTTCCGCTCGGCGTCTTTACGGTCGTCACCGGAGTCTCAGGCTCCGGTAAATCGACGCTCGTCGAAGACATCCTCTACCGCGCCATCGCGCGCAAACTCTACCGGAGTCTGGCCGAACCCGGCCGGCACGAGAGCATCGAGGGCCTGGAACATATCGATAAGATCATCGAGATCGATCAATCGCCCATCGGCCGCACGCCGCGCTCGAATCCGGCGACCTACACCGGGCTCTTCACGCCGATCCGCGAATTGTATGCGATGCTGCCCGAAAGCCGTGAACGCGGATATAAACCCGGGCGCTTCTCGTTCAATGTTAAGGGCGGCCGTTGTGAGGCCTGCCAGGGCGACGGGTTGAAAAGGATCGAGATGAATTTCCTACCTGATGTTTACGTGACCTGCGAAGTCTGTCGCGGCCAGCGGTACAACCGCGAGACGCTGGAGGTCCGTTATCAGGGCAAGAATATCGCCCAGTTACTCGACACCACGGTCGAAGAAGCATTGGCGTTGCTCGAAAATCACCCACAGATCAAACAAAAGTTGCAGACACTGTTTGAAGTCGGTTTGGGTTACATCAAACTCGGCCAATCTGCGACAACCTTGTCCGGCGGCGAAGCGCAACGGATCAAGCTCGCCAAGGAGCTCTCGCGCCGCGCCACGGGTCGCACCGTCTACATCCTCGATGAACCGACGACCGGACTCCATTTCGAAGATGTCCGAAAACTACTCGACGTCTTGCAGCGATTGGTAGATCTCGGCAATACAGTCATCATCATTGAACACAACCTGGATGTCATTAAATCCGCCGATTGGCTCATCGATCTGGGGCCGGAAGGCGGCGAAGCCGGCGGGCGGATTGTCGCCGAGGGCACCCCGGAGATCGTGGCAAAGAACAAGAAATCGTACACTGGACAGGCGCTCCGCGGTGTTTTGAACGGCAATTTGAAATAGCCTGCGATGATCGTTCGCACAGATAATCGAAAGAAGGCGCCACCGGCGAAAGGGACGAAACCGCGTGCAATGGTCATGCCTTCGTCTCTTTCGCCGGTGGCGCCTTCTCTGGTCCGCCCCTTGATCGCTCATGAAAATCTCCGCCACCATTATCGTCCGTAACGAAGAGGAGAACATCGCCGAGGTCTGCGCAACCGTCTTGTGGGCGGACGAGATCGTCATCGTCGATTCCGATTCGACCGATCGGACGGTCGAAATCGCGCGCCGTTACACCGAAAAAGTCTTCAATCGCCCTTTTCGCGGCTATAAAGACAAGCATGAATTTGCCGATTCACAGACGACGGGCGATTGGATCTTCTGGATCGATGCGGACGAGAGAGTCACGCCGGAATTGTGCGAGTCGATTGAAAAACTGCGCCGCCTCGATCCGGCAACGCTGCCCGACGGGTTTCGGATCGCGCGCAGCACCAGGTATCTCGGCCGCTGGATCAAGCATTCCGGATGGTACCCCGATTATCAAATGCGTCTTTATCGTAAAAACGTCAGTTATTGGGACGGCGTCTCACCGCACGAAGTGGCGCGCGTGCCGGGCCGCATCGATACTCTCCCCGGAGAATTTCTGCACTATACCAAACGCAATCTGAGCGAACATCATCGCGTGCTCGATGAATACACGACGCTCGCCGCCGAATACCACCACAAGAATCAGCGGCGCGTGCGCGGCGCTGAGCTCTTGGTGCTCGCGATGGCGGCCTTCATTCGGACCTATCTTCTCAAACAAGGTTTCCGTGATGGAGTCCAGGGATTGATCATTGCGATGTTCACGGCGTACAGTGTCTTCCTCAAATACGCCAAGGTCTGGGAAAAGAACCACGCCAAAATGGAGGGGTGAGAATTAACTCGATGAAGACGGTGATCCTTTGCGGCGGTCGAGGTACACGGTTGGGTGAACACGGAGCCACCGTACCAAAAGCTTTAATCGAAATCGGCGGACGGCCCGTCCTCTGGCATCTGCTCAAAATTTACGCTTCTCAGGGGTTCAACGATTTCACCCTCTGTCTGGGCTATCTCGGTGACGCGATCAAACGCTACTTTCTCGAACATCACTGGCTCTATTCCGATTTCACCCTCGAGATGAGCAAGACCGGCAATTATCAGTTGCACAAATATGAGGTCTTTCGCGAAGACTGGCGCATCACATTCGCCGAGACGGGGCTTGAGACCAATACCGGTGGACGGCTCAAGCGGGTCGAGAAATACATCGGCGACGATCAGACATTTTGCGTGACTTACGGTGATGGATTGGCGGATCTCGACCTCCAAAGACTGGTTGACTTTCATCGGGATCACGGCAAAATTGCGACGCTCACTGCGGTGCATCCCCAATCGAGTTTCGGTTTGCTCAAACTCAATGATCAAGGTGCGGTAACCGAATTCGAAGAGAAACCGATGATCAAAGACTGGATCAACGGCGGTTTCTTTGTCTTCAATCGCACGGTCTTCGACCTCCTCACTGACGATTGTGTGCTTGAACGGGAACCACTCGAACGCCTCTCGCAAGCGGGCGAACTGATGGCTTACCGTCATCAGGGTTTCTGGAAATGCATGGACACGTACAAAGACAACATCGAGTTCAACCAGCTCTGGGAGGCCGGTCAGGCCGGGTGGAAGATCTGGGAGTGAGAGGAGTTTTCAGTCTTCAGCAGAGATCATGATTCAGACGAATTGAAGACTGAAAATTGAAAACTGTCATGAGTTATTTTTGGAAAAATCGAACCGCTTTGGTCACCGGCGCAACCGGTTTCGTCGGCGCTCATGTCACCAGGATGTTGGTCGAGCAAGGCGCGCGGGTCGTCTGTCTGCAACGTGACGCCGTTCGCGCCAACTCTTTAGATCTGTTCGACCTGCGCCGGCGCGTCACGATCGTCAACGGTTCGGTCGATGACTTCACGCTGATGGAGCGCATCATTAACGAATACGAGAGCGAAGCGGTCTTTCACCTGGCCGCACAGGCGATCGTCGGGGCCGCCAATCGCTCTCCCCTTTCAACATATGAGACCAATATTCGCGGCACCTATTCATTGCTCGAAGCCTGCCGCCTGAGCCCGACGGTCAAGCGCGTGGTCGTGGCATCGAGCGATAAGGCTTACGGCACGCATCAAAATTTGCCTTACACTGAAGACTATCCGTTGCTTGGCCTCTTCCCATACGACGCGTCCAAAGCCTGCACCGACATTCTGGCGCGTTCTTTTGCCCAGACTTATCAACTTCCGATCGTCGTCTCGCGGTTCGCCAACATCTATGGTCCAGGCGATACGAACCTCTCACGCATCATTCCCGGCGCGATCAGCTCGATCTTGCGTGACGAAGCGCCCATCATTCGCAGTGACGGGACTCCGGTCCGTGAGTTCATCTACGTCGATGACGTTGCGAGAGGATACTTATTACTGGCCGAAAAGGCTGAGGAGGCGGTCGGCGAGGCATTCAATTTCGGCGCGGGTGAGCCGATCCAGATCCTCGATCTGGTCGAACGGATCATTAAATTTTCGGATAAGAATCTCGCGCCTCAGATCTTGCGACAAAAGAAGATCGAACATGAGATCGACGCGCAGTATCTTTCGTCCGAAAAGATCGAGAAACGTTTCGGGTGGCGAGCCGAGGTCGGTTTGAACGAAGGCTTGTGCCGAACAATTGAATGGTACCGCGAACACTTGCACGACATTTTGTAACGACTCAATTCTCGTCCCTTCTGAGCACCGAAAGCATCATTACTTTCATCACGCTGTCTAATTTTGACTAACAAGGAGGGTCCGATGATTCGATCAAGACGCGATTTACTCAAGACCGGGGCTTATGCCGGCCTGGCCTTTTCTCCACTGGCCTTTTCTCCAATTGATAATCCCATCCATGCCGGCCAGATCTCTCCCCAGCCGCGCCGTCTGCGAATGGGTGTTTCGACCTATTCCTACTGGCATTTCGACAAGGTCAAATACCCGATCGAAAAGGTCATTGAGAATGCGGCCAAGATCGGTTTCGATGGTGTCGAAATTCTTCATCGCCAGATGGAGAGCGAAGATCGCAAATATGTCAATAACCTCAAACGGATGGCTTTCTCGCTGGGCCTCGATCTCTTCTTTCTCTCAATTCATCAAAACTTCGTTTCGCCGGAAGAGGCCAAACGGCAGCAAAATATCGATCATACCAAACGTTGTATCGATCTGGCCGTGCAGCTTGGCTGCCCCGCGATTCGCCTCAACTCGGGCCGCTGGGGAACGATTGCCGATTTTCAGAAGATGCTCGACGCGGGAGGAAAAGAAGAGCCGATTCCGGGCTATACGGATGACGATGCCTTCAAATGGTGCATCGATTCGATCAACCAATGTCTCCCGCACGCGGAACAGGCCGGAGTGATCCTGGCGCTGGAAAACCACTGGGGCTTGACGACCTCGGTCGATGGCTTGATGCGCATCTACAAAGGCGTCAATTCACCCTGGCTGAGCATCAACCTCGACACCGGTAATTTCGTCGGCGATCCATATTCGCAGCTCGAAAAAATCGCCCCCCACGCCATCGTCGTCCAGGCCAAAACTTATTATGGCGGCGGCGTTTATTATACGCGTGATCTGGATTACAACCGGATTGCCAAGATTTTGCTCAATGCGGGATTCAAAGGCTATATCTCGCTCGAGATGGAGGGCAAAGAAGCGGCCGACCTGGCAGTCCCCAAGAGTTTGAAACTGCTGCGCGAAGCCTTCACCTGAACCCATCCGGCTTTCTGACCCTGATCCCTGATCCCTGGCCCCTGATACTCTCTATTTTAAGAATTAAGGATTGGGGATGAGGGACCAGTTTCGATTAATCGGTTAAGCTACCACCGAGATAGAGCTGTTCGATTCGATCAATGGACTTTTGACGATCGAACCTTTCGGAGACATCCGCGCGTGCTGCCGCTCCCAATCTTTGACGCAAAGATTTGTCAACCAGCAATTTCGATAGTCCGGCGACGAGCGACCAGAAGTCATCGCGCTCGATAAAGAGGCCGGTCACTCCGTCCTCGACGATCTCCGCCATGCCGCCGACGCGCGAAGCGATTACGGCGCAGCCCGCAGCCATCGCCTCGACCAGGGCGAGCGAGAAGGCTTCGTTCTCTGAGGGAGCGGCGACGATATCGAATGCCGCAAGGTGCGCAGGCAAATCTTCAACGTGCCCGGTCAATCGCACCTGCTCCTGGACGCCGGCATCGTCGATTAATGTTCGCAATTGATCGGCATATCCTTCGTCACCAGAATCAGGTTCGCCGACGATTAGAAAATCGGCATCGGTCCAGGCCCTCTCTTTGATTAAATGGATGGCGGCGCGAATGAAGAGGTCCTGCCGTTTAATGGGCGTCAGCCGACCGATAATCCCGACAGCCAACCGGCGCGTGATCCCCAATCTCTGACGAGCTTGTTTCTGATCGAGTCCATCCCGACTCCTCAGGTCGATCCAGTTGGGGATGACAATGGTCCGATCAGCAAGAGAGGGGAAAGACGCAGCGAGTTGCTCCCGCACACTCTCGGAGACGGCAATCAGCGCTCCGGCCTCTGAGAGCGTCCAGAGATAAAGCGGATTTGATCTGATCGTATTGAAATGGTGGCGCGTCAGAAAAAATCTGACTGGCCGGGCCATGCGCGCGGCGATCCCACAAAAAGTGTAGTCTCGCGCGATGTGCGCGTGCAGAACGTCGATCTTCTCTTGATGAATGATTGTCGCCAGCCGCTGTGCGCTGATGACATCGAGCGCGTTGCGCAGTCCGAGTTCGTGCCATTGGATGGGGACGCCATTCAATGCCGCCCGTAAAGGGCTGTGAGGACGAACAGCGAGATGCAGTTGGTGACCACGCTCGATCATCGCCCGCGTCAAATCGATGACGTGACGCTCACCACCGCCCAAGCTTTTAGCGGAACAAACCTGTAAAATCTTGATCGCTATTGTCATTATGATCGAGGTGAATTTAACCCAAGCTGCAAAAGGATTCCATCGTGACCGAGCTCAATCTGCCACTCGCTTATTACGTTTTTTTCGCTTTTATCTTTGGCCTCATTATTGGCAGTTTTCTCAACGTCGTGATCCATCGCATCCCGCGTGACGAATCGATCGTCTTTCCCGGATCACATTGCCCTCTCTGTCAAAAGCCGATCGGCGCGCTCGATAATATCCCGCTGCTCAGCTATCTCTTATTGCGCGGACGATGCCGCCATTGCCGGCAACGAATCTCGTTGATCTATCCCCTGGTCGAATTGCTCACAGCTCTGCTCTTCGTCTCTCTTGTCTTGAAAGACAGTCCGACCTGGGAGACTTTGATCGAAATGATCTTTGGCGCCGCGATGCTGGCTCTCATTTTTATCGACGCCCGACATCATCTGCTGCCGAACGCAATCACCTATCCGACCTTCGTCTATGCGCTCGCAACCGCGGCCGTGATTGGCGGATGGGGAGAGCAGACCGTTAATACGGTCGGAATCTCACTGATCATTCCGGCGCTTGACGCCGGATTTGTCGCCTGGCGCGCGGCCCTCTTCGGTGGATTGTTGGTGGCCCTCGCTGCGCCCGGATTCTGGCTGCTCGATTACCTCGACCTCATCCTCTTCAACAAATATTTCGAATGGGAAGAGATGAATGAAGCAACATCCGAAGACGAAGCAGTGAAACCACATGAAGACGAGGTCGGGCGGTGGCAAGATCGCATCATTTATTTAACGATGATCCTCGGTCTGCTGCTCGCCGGAGCGTGGGCGGCGGCAGTCATCAAGTTCTCGGCGAGCGCCGGTCCGACTTATGAAAACGCCTACAGCGGCATCCTGCAAGCAAGCGCCGGAGCATTGATCGGCGGAGGGCTGATCTGGTGGTTGCGGACTCTCTACTTTTATATCCGCGGGATCGAAGGCATGGGACTGGGCGATGTCAAGATGATGTCGATTATTGGCGCATTTTTAGGCTGGCAGAGTATGTTCAGCGTCCTGCTGCTCGGCTCAATCCTGGGCTCGATCGTCGGCGCGATTATGGCTTTTCGCAGCAAACGCGGATTAAAGACCCCGCTGCCGTTCGGTGTTTGCCTTGGGGTCGCATCATTGATTGTCCTGCTGATCTCGAATTGAGGCCGATCCCAAATACTTTTTTTATTAATATCAGGAATCAGGAATCAGGAATCAGGAATCAGGAATCAGAGGTCAGCTTTCGGTTTTATCCTGCACAGCAAAGTGAAAATGCTGCAGGCTCTCGCTCACCTCTCACAATGGCAGTCTCAATCTTGCTTCACAGCCTTTTTTCTGCGGGCGATTTTCGAGGGTCAGCATTCCGCCGTGCCCTTCAGCGATCTGGCGGCTCAGCGTCAAACCGATTCCCGACCCGCCGGGTTTGGTAGTAAAGAATGGGACAAACAGATTCGACGTATTCGACAGACCCGGGCCTTCGTCCTCAACGAACAATTCAAGATAGCCATTGTTGGTATGCCAACCGACGAGTACTCCGCCGCCGGTTTCGCTTGCCGCATCAACCGCATTGCGAATAAGGTTGATCAGCAATTGTTCCAGTTGATCGCGATCGCCCAGAATCGTCAGCTCCGGCCCCGAGACGAGATCGACCCTCAGGCGTGTCTCGAATCCGACGACCTGTCTCACCCACGAACCGACATCCATCGGCTTCAGTTCCGGGCGCGGCAATTTAGCCAGCTTCGCATAAGCCGACATAAAACGATTCAAAGCCTCGGCGCGCGCGGCAATAATCGACAGCCCACGATGGAGGTCATCCTCCCAATCCTGAGGCCGAGGAGTACGCGAAAGGAGATTTTCCAAACTGCCGGCAATCGATTTGATCGGCGCCAGCGAATTGTTCAGTTCGTGTCCGATGACGCGGACCAGACGCTGCCATGCCAGCCTCTCTTCTTCGCGCAAGGCGCGGCTCAAATCTGCGAGCACGACCAGTTGATGTGGTTTGCCGCCCTCACGGAACATGCTGCGCCGCATTCCCCAACGTCCCAGACCGCCCGGAAAAGTACGCTGCAAGGTTCGTGTGGACTCGCCCTCCAAACAATCGGTCATCCGGAGGTCTTCGGCGGTCCGGCCGAGCAATTGTTCAGCCGGACGATCGAGCAATCTCTCTCCGGCACGATTGACCAGTCGCAGGCGATGATCACTATCGAAAGCGAAGATCGCGACCTCGATCTCGGCCATGACGGTCCGCAAGAGGGCCGTCGCCTCCAACGCGCCGAGACGTTGCGCGCGCAACGTCGCGCTCAACGCATTGACCTCTCGCACCACGTCGCCCAGCGGATCATCGTTATTCGCGGCTCGCCCCCGAATCGAATAATCGCCCTCGCGCAGGGCCGCGAGCAGGTTCGACAGGGTTTGCAAAGGCATCACCACCCGTTCGCGCAACGCGAAGGCGCATCCCAACCAGAAGCACAGGATTAAAACCGTAAATGTCCATTGCTCCTTCGCCTCAAAATCTCCCCGCCAGAGCAAGAAGAGCGCGACGGCAGCTCCGGGCAGTCCCGTGCAAAAGGCGAGGAGCCAAATACGCCTGTCGTAATTGAGCGGCTGGGGGTGAAATGAACGAGGTAAGGGCTTGACCTGCGTCTCACGAGTATCGAGATCAAGCAAATTAGGACTACGAGCGATCGATGAAGTGCTCCGATTGCGTTGTGCTGCGCTCTCCGGCTCATATTCGCCGAAGATCCGCATTCCCAAGATCTTCATACCGTTATAGACCGAACTTCTCTAGGCGGCGATAGAGCGCGCTCCGGCTCAGTCCTAACGCTTCCGCCGCCTTACTCACATTACCGTCAAAACGCGCGAGCGTTTTTTTGATGAGGAAACATTCTACCTCTTCAAGGCTCATGTCTTCGAGTCGCGGCGAGCTGTCCGGAGCCTGATTCAACCCCAGATCGCTGACTTTAACAATTGTCCCCTGAGCCATGAGCACCGCCCGTTCAATCGCGTGGTCGAGTTCACGGACATTGCCCGGCCAGGGATGGACCGTTAAGAGTTGAAGCGCAGTTTGATCGAAGTTCGTCACGAGTTTGCGGTAACGGGCCGCATGTTGACGAAGGAAGTGAGGAGCAAGCAGCGGAATATCTTCTTTTCTATCGCGCAAGGCCGGCAAACGAATTTCGACCGTGTTCAACCGAAAGAGTAAGTCCTGTCTGAACCGGCCGGCGGCAACCTCGGCGTGGAGGTCGGCATTGGTCGCTGAGATGATTCGAACATTGACTTTGCGAGTTTTTGATGAACCGACGCGCTCGAACTCTCCCGTCTCCAGCACGCGTAAAAGCTTGGCCTGTTGCGGTAACGAAATGTTGGCGATCTCGTCCAGAAAGAGCGTGCCTTCATCCGCCAACTCAAACCGCCCGACGCGGTCGGTCTTGGCGTCCGTGAAGGCGCCCTTGATATGACCGAACAGCTCGCTCTCGAATACTCCCTCGGAGAGGCCGCCGACATTGACGGTCACGAGCGGTTTGGACGAGCGATGCGAGATCGAATGCAGGACGCTGGCCACAACGCCTTTGCCCGTCCCGTTCTCGCCGGTGATGAGGACGTTGGCATCTGACGGTCCGACGCGCGCGATGACTTGCAGGACCGGTTGCATGGCCGGCGACTCGGCGATCAGTTTCGTGCGATTCTCATCGCGCAGCAACTGATTTTCAGCTTCGAGTTTTTGTCCTTTGCGGAGCGCTTTGCTCAATTCGGCCTGCGTGCGCAGGATGGTAATCAGCCGCTCATTCTCCCAGGGCTTCTGCACAAAATCTCGCGCCCCTCGCCGCATCGCCTCCACGGCGACATCGACACTGCCCCAGGCAGTCATGACGACAACGGGCAGCGTGTTATCGACCGCCTGAATGTGCGTAATCAGATCCAATCCCTCTTGACCCGAAGTCGTGTCGCGTGTGTAGTTCAAATCCATGAGTGCCACATCGAAATCTCGGGTCTCGACGGCCGACAAAATCTGATCAGGCGAAGTCGCGGTCTCGATCTGAAACCCCTCGCTTTTCAGCAATAAACGCAAGGCCTCGATCACATCGATCTGATCATCTGCAATCAGGACTTTGGGAATTGATGAACCGGAAAAATTCATTTGAAATTACTCTACTTACCGATGTTATAATTTGTGGCGTTCTTAAAACACGGTCACCCCTTTTTGAAACATCTTCAAGGAGGACCTTCATGCAGACCGTTAATCCCGAACTTCGAGAGGTACAACAACAGGTCGCGGATGTCCGCGACCGACTTATCCAAAGCCGAGGGTGAAATTCAACAGATAAATCGCTCCAATTCAACCGCTGTCCGCCAAACCATTTGGCAGTTCGTCATCTTCACAGCGTCGATGGCAGGTATTTTAATTGGCATGCTCAATTATCAAACCGGTTTTCTTCGCAACGAGATGGGCGTTCGCTTTGATGCGATTGACCATAAAATCACTCAACTTGAAAAACGTCTCGATCAGCGCCTGGACTCATTCGAGAAACGAATGGACTCATTCGAGAAGCGAATGGATTCTCTTGAGAAACAAATACATTCGCTGGCAGATGACCTTAATGATTTGAGAAAAGAAATCCGCAATCGCAAATAACCCAAGTAATTAGGATAAGTTGACGGTGAGGATCAAAGCGCCGGCTTTGATCTTCATTCTTTGACCAGCCAACCATCGGCAAGATTGATGATTCGATTGGTGTAAGACGCATTCTGCTCTGAGTGTGTGACCTGGATGATCGTCGTCCCACCGGCATTCAATCGTTTAAACAACTCCATGATCTCTCGCCCCTGGCTTGAATGCAGATTGCCAGTCGGCTCGTCCGCCAAAATGACCTTCGGATTGGCAATGACGGCTCGCGCCACACCCACCAGCTGCTGCTGTCCACCCGACAACTGATTCGGGTATAAATCTTTCTTACCCACAATTTGAAATCTGTCGAGGACGTCGGCCACAATCGATTCCCGTTCCGATTTCTTGATGTCGCGGTATGAGAGCGGGATCTCCAGATTCTCGTAGACCGTCAGATGATCGAGCAGATGATAACTTTGGAAAACGAATCCGATATTCCTATTACGCAAATTCGCACGATCTTTTGCATTCAGCTTATGGACCGGCTGGTCCATAAAATAGAACTCTCCGCTCCAACCGGTGTCGTGCATTCCCAGGATATGCAGCAACGTTGATTTTCCGGCGCCCGAAGGC
>Ga0081539_10001985_pt1 | contig 31117 bp, 35 predicted proteins | sample TabmetS4T2R2_FD_71023 | JGI IMG/M metagenome (GOLD analysis project Ga0081539, IMG submission 71023) | Tabebuia heterophylla rhizosphere microbial communities from the University of Puerto Rico - S4T2R2 | ecosystem: Host-associated > Plants > Roots > Rhizosphere ... | reverse complement strand
GATCCCGGCGGCGTCGAGGTCATCCTCGGCGGAGTCGAGGTTCTCGCCGGTGACGTCGGGGACGGTGATGGCTGCAGGATTCGCCGGAGCGCGCCTCTCCTCGGCGCCGCACCCGGCCGCGACCAACGCGAATGGAACCAGCAACGTCACGATCGCGTATCGCATACCTGCTATGACAATAGCAGGAATGCTATGGCTGTCAAGGGCGGCCGATCGACTCCTTAGACTCCCGCCGGATGCGGCAGGCGCTCGACGAAGCCACGACCCTCTGGCGCTACGTCCTCGGCCTCCGCGGCTTCCTCCGCACGCCGATCGACCTCGACGAGGCGCAGCGACAGATCCAGCACGCGATCGAGACGCGCCCGGAGCAGCTCGTCTCGATCGTCGGCCGGGCCGTCTACGACCGCCCCGAGAGCCCTTACCGAAAGCTGCTCGAGCACGCGGGCGTCGAGCGCGGCGACTTCGCCGAGCTCGTCCGCGAGGAGGGCGTCGAGGGCGCGCTGGCCAAGCTCTACGACGCCGGCGTCTACGTCACCGTGGGCGAGCTGAAGGGGAAGCGGCCGATCGAGCGCGGCAGCCTCACGATCGACACGACGCCGCGCGACTTCGATAACCCGCTCCTCGTCAAGCACTACGAGGCCTCGACTGGCGGATCGGGCGGCGCGGCGCGCTCGCTCGTCGGGAACTTCGACACCCTCGCGGACACGGCCAACATCTGGGTGCCGTACGACATCGCGTTCGACATGCGTGACCGCCCGCGCGCCGTCTGGTTCCCGATGCCCCCGAGCCTCGGCGGGATGATGTCGGCGCTCGTGCTCGCGAAGCTCGGGCTCCGGCTCGACCGCTGGTTCTCGCAGACGCGGCTCGACCTCTCGGCCGCGACCGCTCGCGCAGTCGCCGTCGTGGGAGCGGCGTGGTCGGCGAGCCGCCTGTGGGGCGAGCGGCTCCCGTTCCCCGAGTACACGCCGCCCGAGGAGGCGGTCCGCGTCGCCCGCTGGTGCGCCGAGCGGGAGGACGCGTTCCTGATCGGAACCGCCAGCTCCTGCGTCCGCGTGTGCGCGGCGGCAGCCGAGCACGACCTCGACATCGCCGGCACGCTCTTCTCGGTCGGCGGCGAGCCGTACACCGAGTCGAAGGCCGAGGTGATCCGCGCCGCCGGCTGCACGGCGATCTCGTCGTACGGGATGTCGGAGCTCGGCGCGCTCGGCGTCCCGTGCGCGCAGGCCGAGGAGTGGGACGAGGTGCACGTCACCGCCGACCGCGTCGCCATCCTCGAGCGCCCGCGGGAGCTGTCGCGCGAAGCCAGCGTCGACGCGCTCTTCTTCACGGGCCTCAACCCCACCTCGCCCAAGCTGATGCTGAATGCGGAGAGCGGCGACTACGGCGTCCTGGCCGAGCGCGACTGCGGCTGCCCGCTGCAGGCGTTCGGCTACCCGCTGCACCTGCACACGATCCGCAGCTACGAGAAGCTGACGAGCGAGGGCATGACGTTCCTCGGCCCGGACCTGATCAGGCTCGTCGAGGACTACCTGCCGAGCCGCTTCGGCGGCGGCCCGTCGCACTACCAGCTCGTCGAGGAGGAGCGGAACGGCGCGACGAAGGTGCGGCTCCTCGTCAGCCCGCAGCTCGGCCCGCTCGTCGACGGCGACGTCGCCGACGCCGCGCTTCGGTTCCTCGGCTCGAACGGCCGGCCGGAGGCGATGATGGCCGACGTCTGGCGCGGCGCCGGGACACTCGAGATCGTCCGGCGCGACCCGCACGTGACGACGGCGAGCAAGGTGATGCCGCTCCACGTCGTCCGGCGCTAGGCCGGAGGCGCGTCCACCTCGACCTCCGAGCGGCCGGCGGTCGCCTCGAGCTCGAAGACGTAGAAGTCGCGGCCGATCACCTGGACGGCGACGTTGTAGACCGGCGTGTCGCCGATCGTCCCCTCGAACCGGCCTGCGTGGGCGTGGCCGTGGAGGACGAGATCGGGCCGGTACTCGCCGATCGGGAGCGCCAGCCGCGCCGAGCCGAGCTGGTTCCGGATCCCGCAGGGCTCGCCTTCGAGCGTCTCCTCGATCGGCGCGTAGTGGAGGAGCACGATCCGCAGCGGACAGTGCGCGACCGCCTGGAGGCCCCGCGCCAGGGCTTCGACCTCCGCGCTCGTCTCCGCGTAGATCGCGCGGAGAAGCGGCTCGCCGAAGTCCGGGAGCGACGACCCGGGAAAGCCGCCGACGAAGCCCTTCGTGCCGACGATGCCGACGTCGAGGCCCTCGACCTCGATCACGGTCGAGTCGCGATCGAGGACGGCGATCCCGCCGCCGCGCAGGGCGTCGGCGACCTCGTGCGCGCGCCCGAGATGGTGGTCGTGGTTGCCGAGGACGGCGTAGACGGGCGAGACGAGGTCGGCGCACGCGTCGGCGAGGACGGCCGCCTCCTCCGGGTCGCCGTGCGTCGTCAGGTCGCCGGCGAGCAGGATCAGGTCGGCCTCGCCGTCGACCTCCGCGAAGGCGGCCTCGAGCTGCTCGCGATGGGCTTCGCACGCGTGGATGTCCCCCGCGGCCGCGATCTTGATCGTCCGCTTCGCCCCGTCCACGGCGGACCTCCTGCCCATGATTGGCGGCCTTCAAGCCGGGGTAGCTCGCCCGGGTGGCGAACGAGGAGGAGTTCGAGCGCCTGGTCGAGGCGGCGCGAAACGTGAGCGCCATCCTCCGCGACGCCGGCATCCCGCACGCGCTCGCGGGCGGCCTCGCGGCCTGGGCGCGCGGCGGCCCGAAGACCGAGCACGACGCCGACTTCATGGTCGAGCCGGAGGACGCGGACGCGGCGCTGGAGGCGCTGGCGCGAGCGGGCCTCCGGACGGAGCGGCCGCCGGAAGGCTGGCTCTACAAGGCCTTCGACGGCGACATCCTCGTCGACCTGATCTTCAACCCGTCGAGCGGGCTAGTCACCGACGAGCTGCTCGAGCGCGCCGAGGTGCTCGAGGTGCAGGCGATGCCGATGCGGGTCGCGCGCCTCGAGGACGTGATGGTGACGAAGCTGATGGCGCTGACCGAGCAAGAGCCGGACTTCGGCGGCGTCCTCGAGATCGCGCGCTCGCTCCGCGAGCAGATCGACTGGAACGAGGTGCGCGCACGGACGACCGACTCGCCCTTCGCCGCAGCGTTCTTCACCCTGCTCGTGGAGCTCCAGATCGTCGTGACCGCGAGCGAGGCTGGCCGCCCGTGAGTCTCGCCGTCCAGGTCGACCGGTCGCTCGAGGAGTCGGATCGCGAGGTCGCCGACCTCGTCCAGCGCGAGATCCGGCGCCGATCGAGCGGATCCGCGGCGAGGCCCGCGAGCTCGACGCCGCCCATCCCATTCCGGGCAGCTGACGCTCAGAAGAAGAACTGACGCCAGGCGCTCCACCAGTCGTCGGCGCGCGAGACGAGCGTCGTCGGCCCGAGCTCCTCGACGCCGCGGCGGTTGCGGAACTCGACGAGCCGGTCGGGAGTCATGAACTCGACCTCGATCTCGCACGGACGGCCGGGGTCGTACGGGGCGACCGCCTTCAGGTCGCCGAGAGCCCGCCGCGCGCCCTGCTCGATCAGCGCCCGCGCCCGGAGCGGCGGGAGCTGCCGCGCGCTGAACCGGCCGAGACCGCGTTTCACCGCGACGGTCTTCAGGCCGGGCCCGAGCAGGTCGCGCGCCTCGCGGCAGACGGCGTGGTCGCCGGTGACGAGGAGGGCCGGGCAGCCCCACTGCCCGCAGAGCGCGGCGTTGATCCCGACCTCGCCCACGATCGTGCCGTTGAACTTGAGCTCCCGCCACGCCTGCGCCGAGACGGTGTGCGAGAGGACGCCGTCGGGCGTGCCGGCCCTCGCGTGCATCCCGACGAAGAGCGCCGCGTCGCAGCCGCTCTCGAGGAGGCTCGTGTACTCCGTCCACCGCTGCTGGACGACGTACTCGCAGTCCGGATCGATCAGCTCGGGAACGAGCGAGTTGAAGCTCCAGGCGCCGCCCGCGCCGTGGCAGTCCATGACGACGATCTCGGTCGCGCCCGCCGCCTTCGCGCCGCGCACGGCGGCGTTGATCTCCTCGGTGTAGAGGCGGCGGGCCTCCTCGAACATCGGGTCGCCGCCCCGCGTCTGCTCCCACTTCACGACCCCCGCGACGCCTTCGATGTCGCTGACGACGAAGACGCGCACGGGCGTTTTCTATCGCGTCGGCGGTCGCGCACGAAGCGGGACGTCCTCGTCGGTCGGGATCCAGTAGCCGATCGCGCTCGTGCCGGCGCCGAGGAGCTGGCGCTTGACTGGGTCGAGCCGGTCGAAGAGCTTCGGGTCGAGGCCGAGCTCGTCGCGCGGCCGGATCCAGCGGTACGTGTACGCGTAGAACAGCGCGATCCTCGTCTTCCGCGAGCGGTTGTCGCCGCGCGCGTGCCAGAGCCGCCGGTCGAGGACGACGGCCGTGCCGGCTTTCACGAGCAGCGGGGTAGCGCCTGTCGGCTCCTGGTCGCGCGGGAGCGTGTCGCTCGTATGGCTCCCGGGGACGACTTCGAGCGCGCCGTGGTCGGCGGTCGGCACGTCGGTCAGGAAGTATGCGATCTTCAGCGAGAGCCGCGGCCGTGGCGAGGCGAGCTCGACGTTCTGGCGGCCGCCGTCCTGGTGCCAGCGCCACTGCGGCTGCGCGTCGGGCGCCGGCGGATGGACATCGAGGTGGCAGTGGTACATGTAGACGTTCCAACCCATGACGTCGGCGACGAGCGGGAATGTCGCCGGGTGGTCGAGCAGCTCGACGAACGCGTCGTCGAGACCGACGAAGCCGAGCCGGTGGAGCGCGTCGCCGTTCGAGGCCTCGAGCGCGCGGACGCGCTCGACCGCCTCGCGTAGCCGCGCGACCTCGGCCGGCGCGAGTGCCTCGGGAATGACCGCGAAGCCTCGCTCCTCGAGTTCTTGCCGCAGCATCAACCGCTGCTACGTAGGACGGGGGCCGTGGAGTCCACATCCAGATCCCGCGAAAAGTGCGAAGCACTTTTCGCGGACCGTGCCTCGGGCGGAGCCGCCGCCCGGCTCCGCCCGAGAATTTGCGATGAGGGGGCCCCGCCGCATTGGGGCCTCCGACCCAGGTGGCCCCCGCCGCATCGGGGCCTCCCTGTCGTCGCTACTTCCAGTAGCCCCGCCGCATGGAGCCTCTGGTGCCTTTTCCGAGGTCGGCCCCCGCCGCATCGGGGCTCTGTCTCGGTTGCAGTCCGAGTATCGCCCAGGGTCGGCCGCTTCATCCATCACCCGAACTCGGTTGACTGCCGCACTTCACCGCACTTCTCAGCCGGTGCAGCCTCCCGTGGAGACGGCGGCGCGGGCGCTCGCGAGCGCCTTGCGAACCGGGTCGGCAGGGACGCCGTAGCCGGCCTTCGAGCCGACGCTGGCCGCGAAGACCGTCGTCTGGACCCACCCGTGCGCGTCGACCGCGGGGCCACCCGAGTTCCCGTGCCGGACGAGGCCGCGGAGGCTCGTGATCGTGCGCGTGACCGGACGTCCATATGCGTCGCGGCTGAAGACGGCGACGGTGCCGCCGATGCGACCTGGAGTCGCCGCGAACGGCCCGTCCTCCGGGTAGCCGAGGATCGCGACCGCGGTGCCCGGCGAGGCTTTGACGAGCCGGAGCGGCCGCGCGCCGAGCCCGGCCACGCGCAGGACCGCGACGTCGTTCCGCGAATCGAACGCGGTCACGACCGCCGGGAGCGGGCGGCGTGAGCCGGCGACTTCGACCGCCGTGTCGTGCTCGCCCGCGACGACGTGCGCCGCCGTCACGACCGTCTCCGGCCGCGCCACCCAGCCGGAGCCCTCGACCGAGAGGCCGCACGCGGTGCCGACCACGCGGACGACGCTCGGCGCCGCCTGCCGCACTCCGGGTCGCGCGAGCACGTTCGGGTTAGGAGCGGGCACGATCGCGACCGGCCCGGCGACGGCCGGGAAGGGGTCCACGCGCGCGAGCGCGTCGAGCAGCCGACGCGGCTTGGCGAACGAGTTCAAGCGGCGAACGATCAGCGACTGCTGCGCGCTCCGGCGGAGCTCGGTCTGGCCCGGGAGGAGCAGCGCGACCGCGCCCGCGACCCAGACGATCGCGAGCCCTCCGAGCGCGCCGAGCACGAGCCCGCCGAGCGAGTCGAGCGGCCCGAGCGGCGTCACGCGCAGGCTCTTCCGCGCAGCCGAGCCCGCGAAGCTCGCGACGCTCTCGAGGGCGATCGCGAGGATCGCGGCGCCCGCGAGCGCGGCGAGCGGCGTGTAAGGCGAGTGCGCGCCGTGGTGGAGCAGGTGCGGCCCGATCCGCGCCCCCAGCACCGCCCCGGCGACGATCGCCGCGGCCGAGAGCGCGCTCGCGACGAGCCCGCGCCGGAGCCCGTAGAGCGCCATCAGCCCGACGAAGCCGAGCGCGATCCAGTCGAGCCGCGTCACGAGTGGAGGCTAGCCGCCCCGCCAGCGAGCGCCGCTAGACTGGTGCGGCGCTGGGGGCGTAGTTCAGTTGGTTAGAACGCCGGCCTGTCACGCCGGAGGTCGCGGGTTCGAGTCCCGTCGCTCCCGCTCTTTGTCCACTCGGTTCTGGGTCGGCGACCTCAGCTCGAGCTCGACTACCCCTACCGTGCGTAGATCGCCGGTCGGTAGCGAGGCCCTGGGATCGCTTTGCCAGCTTCGCGTGCCGCAGCGAGCCACGCCTCCTTCGCTTTTCCGACCTCGGCCAACGCCTCATCGGCGGTAGCTCCGAAGGCTGAGCACGCCTCGAGATCCGGGATGTCGGCATGTAGCCGCCGTCCTCGTCCCTGTAAAAGACGTTGATGTGGTAGTCGCTCAGCTTTCGTCCTCCATCGGCAAAGCGTACCGCTCGATCAGCCGGAGGAATTGGCGCGCCTGGTACGGCTTCGCCTGGCCGCGCACATCCTGGAGGGTTCACGAGCTCGGGAACTCGCGATGGACGAAGACGTGATGGCTCCCCGCTCGTCCGCCGCAGCTCGAACCCGAAGGCCTCGACTAGTCGGCGCATGTCCGTGAAGGAGATGTTCGCAACCTCTCCGCGAGCGAGGCGCGCAAGCAGCCGCCGCGGGTTCATTTGACGACGCTACCGACGTCGGCGAGCTGACGACAGCGAGCGCTTCACGCGGACCGCGAGGCTACCGCGTGTCCCTGCGAGACGCTGGTACGGTGCCCTCATGCCGGCGATCCTCGAGCGGGTGAAGACATCGTTCATGGCGTTCCGGGCAAAGCGAAGCGAGCGCCGCCTCGCCAAGCTCGAGGAGAGCCTCTCCCAATACGGGCCGGACGAGGGGCCGCGCGTCGGTTCCGGCGGTCACGAGGGCCCCGCAATGGGGCGCTACGACGCGCCTTCCGGGGGATGACGCCCAGCTTTTTGCGGCTGGTGGCGAAGTCAAACAGCTAGGACGCATCGTCTTCGCCGAACTCTCGACGCCGCTCGTCGCCGACGCGTGCATCCGGTGCGACGTGCCGGTGCGGGCGGCGCCGCCCGGGATCGCGCCGGTCGTCCCGGGAGCGAAGGTCGCGGGTCGCGCGCTGCCGGCGCGCCACTACGGCAGCGTCGACGTCTTCCTCGAGGCGCTCGGAGACGCCGAGGCCGGGGACGTCCTCGTCGTCGACAACGGCGGCCGGTCGGACGAGTCGTGCGTCGGCGACCTCACGGTGCTCGAGGCACAGGCGGCAGGAGTCGCGGCTCTCGTCGTCTGGGGACTGCACCGCGACACTCCAGAGCTCCGGGAGATCGGGTTTCCGGTGTTCAGCTACGGCACCTACCCTGTCGGCCCGCTGCGGCTCGACACACAGGAAGCCGACGCGCTCGTCAGCGCGCGAGTCGGGCCGCACGTCGTCACCAAGCAGGACGTCGTGTTCGCCGACGACGACGGGGTCGTCTTCGTCGCCGCCGACCGGGTCGACGAGGTGCTCGAGGTCGCGCTTCGGATCGGGCAGACAGAGCGGGAGCAGGCGCGAAAGATCCGCGAAGGCCGGACACTGCGCGACCAGACCGCTTTCGCCGACTACGTCGGGAGGCGCAGCGCCGAGCCGGAGTACACCTTCCGCCAGCACCTCCGACGGATAGGCGGTGCGATCGAGGAGTAACCCGTCAGGCGGTCAGATCCGCGGCCATCTCGTCGAACGCAGCCACGAACGCGTCACAGTCCTCGGCCGAGTGGGCGACGCTCAGCGTCCACTCCTCCTCGCGGCCGGGGGTCATGAAGACGCCGCGGTTCATGTTGTAGAGCCACGAGAGGTCGGCGAGCTCGACGTCCTGGTGCGCCTTGAACGACTCGTAGTCGACGATCGGCTCCGGCGAGAACGTGACGCAGCCCTTCGCGCCGACGCCGACCGCGTAGCCCGGCAGCCCGTGCCGCTCGATCACGTCCTGGCAGCCGCGGAGCAGCCGCTCCTCGCGCGCCTCGATCAGCTCGTAGGCGTCGGGCGTCAGCACCTCGGTCAGGCTCGCGCGCGCGGCGGCCATCGCGAGCGGGTTCCCGCTGAACGTGCCGACCTGGTACACGCTGCCGTCCTCGACGACCTCGAAGACCTCTTCGGTGCCGCCGATCGCGCCCGTCGAGAGACCGCCGCCCAGCGCCTTCGCGAGCGTGACGAGATCGGGAGTGACGCCGAACCGCTCCACCGCGCCGCCCGCCGCGATGCAGAGCCCCGTCTTCACCTCGTCGAAGATCAGCAGTACGCCGAGCCGACGCGTCAGCTCGCGCACCGCCTCGAGGTAGCCCGCCTCGGGGAGGATGACCCCGAGGTTCATCATCGCCGGCTCCATGATCACGCAGGCCGGCGGCCGGCCCTCCTCGATCAGCCCTTGGATCCGCCGCTCCATCGCGCCCGCGTCGTTGAACGGGACCGGCACGGTGAGCTCGGCGACCGACTGCGGGATGCCGGCGCCGTACGGCAGCGACGCGTAGTGCTCGCGGTCGCCGATCTGCTCGTACGGGACGCCGATCGAGACCATCGCGTAGTCGTGGTGGCCGTGGTACGAGCCGAAGATCTTCACGATCGTGTCACGGCCGGTCCGCGCGCGGGCGATCCGGATCGCGTCCATCGTCGCCTCCGAGCCGGAGTTGACGAACCGCCACCGCGGCAGGCCGAACCGCCGCGTGAGCTCCTCGGCGACGACGACGGCGTCCTCGGTCGGGGCGGCGAAGTGCGTCCCGAGCTCGAGCCGGCGCGCCACCGCGCGCGTGATCGCCGGATGCGCGTGCCCCTGCGGCATCGAGCCGAACGCGTTGTGGAAGTCGATCCGCTCCGTGCCGTCGACGTCCCAGACGCGCGAGCCGACGCCGCGCTCGAGGTAGATCGGCCACGGGTCGCGCAGCTGGTACGACGAGGCGACGCCGTTCGCGAGCACGCGCCGCGCGCGCTCGTACATCGCCTGCGAGCCGGGCGTCGAGTCGTCGAGGCGGCGCTGCTCGCGCTCGGTCAGCTCGGCGATGCGGGCGCGATCGATCCTGGCGGTCGCGGGCGCAGTCATCGCTCGCATTCTTCCACGAGATAATCGCGTCGGTGAGCGAGCCTCCGTACCGGCCGATCGACGCGCGGGTGATGCCGCGGTTCTCGGGGATCCGCACGTTCATGCGGCTGCCGCACGTGACGGACCTGGCCGGAGTGGACGCGGCTGCGGTCGGCATCCCGTTCGATACCGGCACGAGCTACCGCACCGGCGCGCGCTTCGGCCCCGAGGCGATCCGCTCGGCGTCCGCCCTTCTCCGGCCGTTCCACCCGGTCTTCGGGATCGACCTCGTCGAGGCGCTCTCGATCGTCGACTACGGCGATCTGCCCGTCGCGCCCGGCGACACGGACGAGACGTTCCGGCGCGTCGAGGCCGCGTTCGCGCCGCTCGTAGAGGCCGGCGTCTTCCCGCTCGTTCTCGGCGGCGACCACTCAATCACGCTGCCGGAGCTTCGCGTCCTCGCGCGCCGACACGGCCCGATGGCGCTCGTCCAGCTCGACTCGCACACCGACACGTGGGAGGCCTACTTCGGCCAACGGTACTTCCACGGGACGACCTTCAAGCGGGCGGCTGAAGAGGGCCTGCTCGAAACGGCCGCGTCCATTCAGGCCGGGATGCGCGGCGGGCTGTACGGCGAACAAGATCTAGGCGACGCCCGCGCGCTCGGCTTCACCGTCGTGCCCAGCGAGGAGCTTCGTGCACTCGGGCCGCAACGGTACGCCGAGCGAGTCCGCGAGAAGGTCGGCGACCGCCCCGTCTTCCTCTCGTTCGACATCGACTTCCTCGACCCGTCCGTCGCCCCCGGCACGGGCACCCCCGAGATCGCCGGCTTCACCACCGCCGAGGCCGTCGCGTTCCTCCGTGCGCTCCGCGGAATCGACCTCGTCGGCTGCGACGTCGTCGAGGTCGCGCCGCAGTACGACGGCCCCGGCCAGCAGACGGCGCTCGCGGCCGCGAACGTCCTCTGGGAGCTGCTAGCCCTCCGCGCCTCCCGGGTTTAGGATCGACTCTCGGCCCCAAGGCGAAGAGGAGGGAGCGATGAAGCGCGTCGTTGGTGTCCTCTCCCTGCTGGCTCTGCTCGCGGCCCTCCTGGCCGTGGTCGGCTCAGCCGGAGCGAGCCGCGAGGTGAAATCGCCGGTGAAGGGGTCGTTCAAGTACTGCGACGACCCGACCTTCCCACCGATGGAGTCGAAGACGACGAGCGGCAAGCCGATCGGCTTCGACATCGACATGGCAAACGCGATCGGGAAGCTCTGGAAGGTCAAGGCGACCTTCGTCGGCACAGCGTTCCCCGGCCTGCTCCCCGCCCTCGCCGCTCACAAGTGCAACATGGTGATCAGCGGCATCTTCGTGACGCCGGACCGCACGGCGAAGTTCCCCGCCGTCCCGTACATGCGCACGCACCGCGCGCTCGTCGTCCAGGGCGGCAACCCGAAGAACATCAAGGGGCCGAACGACCTCGCGGGCAAGAACGTCGCCGTCCAGACGGGCACGAAGTACGAGCAGTACCTCAAGGACCTGAACGACCAGTTCAAGGCGGCGGGCAAGTCGCAGATGAACCTGTCGAGCTACCCGGGCGACACCGACGCGATCGCGCAGCTCCTGATCGGCCGCGCCGACGCCGTCCTCACGCAGGACACCGAGGGCGCCTACCAGAAGACGCAGCATCCCGGGAAGCTGGCCATCGCGTACCTCTTCCCCGCGACCGACACGTTCGGGATCTACTACCGCAAGTCGGACGCGAAGCTCGGGAAGGCGCTCAGGTCGGCGATCGCCACGCTGAAGAAGAACGGGACGCTGAAGCGGCTCGCAGCGAAGCAGAACATCCCCGCCGGTGACGTGAAGTAGCGTCACGCGCGGGTGCTCGCCAGCTTCGACGCCCACCTCTTCTGGGAAGTGCTCCGCTCCGGTCCGTACTGGAAGGGAGCGTTGCTCGCGATCGGCCTGACCTGCGCGTCGCTCGGCGCGGCGTGCGTGATCGCGTTCCCGCTCGCGCTCGGGCGCGCCAGCCGGTCGCGCGCGGTGCGGTTCGTCGTCTTCCTCTACAGCTGGTTCTTCCGCGCGACGCCGACGCTCCTCCTGCTGCTGCTCATCTGGGACGCGCTGCCGCAGCTCTGGCCGGTATTCCGTGGGAGCTGGTTCTCGGCGTTCCTCGCCGCGTTCGTCGCGCTCGCGCTGAACGAAGCCGCGTACATGGCGGAGATCTTCCGCGCCGGCCTCCTCTCCGTCGACCCGGGCCAGGAGCTCGCCGGCCGCGCGCTCGGGATGAAGCGGTGGCAGATCCTCCGGCGGGTGATCGTGCCGCAGGCGGTGCGGATCGTGATCCCGCCGACCGGCAACGAGTTCATCACGCTCCTCAAGCTGACGAGCCTCGCGTCGGTCATCTCCGTGCACGAGCTGCTGACGGCCGCGCAGGAGCAGGCGTCCGTGAAGTTCAGCTTCCCCGAGGTCTACGGCGCAGCGCTCGTCTACTACCTCGTGATCGTGAGCGTGCTCATGTTTCTCCAGAGCCGCCTCGAGCTGCGGTTCACGTTCCGCTCGCGGGCGCGCCGCTCGCGGCTCGCGTTCGCGGTGCCGGCGAGCCACGACGCGCGATGACCGACGCCGTGGTGCTGCGAGCGGAGGCGGTCGAGAAGTCGTACGACGGGCTGAAGGTATTGGACGGCGCCTCGATCGACGTCGCCCGGGGCCAGGTGAAGGTGATCATCGGGCCGTCCGGCTCGGGCAAGTCGACCTTCCTGCGCTGCCTCGCGCTGCTGGAGCGGGTCGACGCCGGCGCGGTCTACCTCGACGGCGAGCGGCTGAGTGGCGTGAAGGAGCGCGACCTCGCCGCGCACCGCTCCGAGGTCGGGATGGTCTTCCAGCGCTTCAACCTCTTCCAGAACATGACCGCGCTTCGGAACGTCATGACCGCTTTGGTGGACGTCCGGAGGCTGCCGAAGCGCGAGGCACGCGAGCGGGCGCTCGAGTTCCTCGACCGCGTCGGCCTCGCAGACAAGGCGGGCAGCTACCCGGAGGAGCTCTCGGGCGGCCAGCAGCAGCGGGTCGCGATCGCCCGCGCGTTGGTGATGCGCCCGAAGGCGATGCTCTTCGACGAGCCGACCTCGGCGCTCGACGTCGAGCTCGTCCGCGAGGTCCTCGACGTGATGGAAGACCTCGCGCGCGACGGGATGACGATGGTGGTGGTCTCCCACGAGCTTCGCTTCGCGCAGCACGTCGCGAGCTCGATCCTGATGATGGACGCGGGGAAGATCATCGAGGAGGCGCCGCCGGCTCGGTTCTTCTCCTCTCCGACGCACGAGCGCACGCGCCGCTTCCTCGCGCTCGTCGAGTAGCTTGGCGCCCCGCCCGCGCGCCACCGGCTCCGGCTTCGAGCCCTACGTCTGGGCGGCGACGGTCGACGAGGTCGCGGCGCGGCACGGGCTCTCGCCGGCGCACGTCTTGCGCTTCGACGCGAACGTGCCGGCGTTCCCGGCGCCGCTGCCTGTGGCTGCGGAGGTTGCCTTGGCCGAGCGAGGCGAGTACCCCGAGGGGAGCTACCGCGCGCTGCGCTCGGCCGCCGCGGACTACGCGGGCTGCTCGCCCGACGAGGTGGCGATCGACGCCGGCGCCGATGGGCTGATCGCGCTCGTCGCGCGGACGTACCTCTCGCCGGGCGCGCTGGCCGTGGTGGAGCGGCCGACCTACCCGCTCTACGCGATCGCGAGCGGGATCGAGGGCGCGGAAGTTCGCGCGGTGCCGCGCGACCTCGACGCTCTCGAGGAGGCCGGCCGCGAGGCGAGCGTCGTCTGGCTCTGCAACCCGGGGAACCCTTCCGGCGCGATGTGGCCAGCGGCGGAGATCGTCCGCCTCGCTGAGGCGCTCCCGGACACGCTCGTCGCCGTCGACGAGGCCTACTTCGAGTACGGCGGCGAGACCGTCGCAGGAGCAAATGTCGTCGCCATCCGAACGCTCTCGAAGGCGTTCGGCCTCGCGGGCCTGCGGGTCGGATACGCGGTCGCACCGCGTGAGGTCGCGGCCGAGCTGAGCGCCCGCCGCTCGCCGGCGCCGATCGCGACGACCGCGGCGCGAATCGGCGCTGCGGCGCTACGAGAACCGCAAATCGAGGCCGAGGTCACTGCGACGATTGCCGAGCGGGAGCGGGTTCGCGCCGCGCTCGCCGCCGCGGGCTTCGACGCGCCGCCCGTCCACGCGAACTTCGTCGTCGCGCGCACTCCCGCCGCCCGCGAGCTCGCGGCCAACCTCGAGCGTCGAGGCCTCGTCGTCCGCGGCTACGCGGACTCGCTCCGCATCACCGTGCGCTCGCCGGCCGACGACGACCTCGTCCTGCGGGCTCTCGGAGCCGAGCCGCCGCCGTCCGAGCGCCGCTCCGCGACGGTCCTCGGCGCAGGCGTCCGCGTCTCCCTCGTCCTCGACGGCTCCGGCCGGGTCACGTGCGCCACCGGTGACCGTGAGCTCGAGCGGCGCGCCCGCGAGGCAGGCTACGACCTCGAGGTCGTCGCCGAGCCGGGCGCCGACGTCACGCGCGCGCTCGACGAGGCGATCGAGCGGGCACGGCACTGACGAAGCGCCGAACCGCGATCGCGCTCCAGACGAGCTCGACGACGCCGAACGGCCACGTGCCGGCGAGGAAGCCGTACGCGCTCGACAGAACGCAGCCGAGCGCGAAGGCGAGCACGAACAGCCGGTGGCGCGCCTCGAGCGCGTACATCAGCATCATGAACGTGACGGCGCTTGCGCCGAAGAGCGTGAGCATGTCGCGAGCGTATGCGACGCGACGCTCTGCGCGGCCTCAGTGGCCGTTGAACGAGAAGTGCATGTAGTCCTTCGTCGAGCCGGACCAGGCGCCGCCCCACCCCCAGCCGATCGAGCGGAAGGCGCGGACGACCGCCGGCGTGACCATCCCCGGCCGCAGGCGCGAGCGGTCGAGGTAGGGCCGGCTCGCGCGCTCGCGCGTCTGCCCGCAGCCGACGTATGGGTTCTCGATCGGGTCGAGGTCGACGGCGAGGCCGTAGGCATGGTTCGACCAGCTGCCGGTGCCCTTGCCGCCCGAGCACGGCGACGGCACCGCCTCGCGGCATTCGAACGAGCCGCTGATGTCGCCGTCGGCCGGCTGCTTCGCCGGCCCGTACGCGTCGGCAAACGTCAGGTGGCGGATCGGGAACCGCAGCCGGTAGAGCCGCGCGAACACCCGGCCGAGTGGTCTCGCCGCCTTCGCGTTCACGACGAGCTGGCCGGTGTGCGCCCGTCCGTCGAAGCCCCAGTGCGTGACGGTGAGGACGCGAAGCTGCGCCAGCGACACGGGACAGCCCTTGTGCCAGTAACGGCCGGCGAGCTGCGCGCGCTGGGCGGGGGAAAGCGGCTGAACCGACGTGTGGAACGCGAGGAGCGTCAGCGGCAGCGCGAGGGCCCGGAGCATCCGGGTCGGAAGCTAGCGCACCACCCGCTCGAGTGGAGGGACAGCGCGTTCTTCGTCAATTGTGGGTCGAGCCGACGCTCATTTGAAAAGGCATTGGATGACCGATAGACTCGTCGCCCTCGCATGCTCAGAGGAACGCCCGACCGGCGCGGGGTGCAGACGGAGGCGCACCCCCGGGGCGGCAGCCGCCCGACGTTCCTGATGGCTATTCGCCTCCCGGGGAGGATCAATGACTGAATCCAGCGCCAACGGGCGCCGCACCGGCACCGGCCGGGTGAAGCGCGGGCTCGCCGAGATGCTGCGCGGCGGGGTGATCATGGACGTCGTCACGCCCGAGCAGGCGCGAATCGCCGAGGACGCAGGCGCAGTCGCGGTGATGGCGCTCGAGCGCGTGCCGGCGGACATCCGGCGCGACGGCGGCGTCGCGCGCATGAGCGACCCCGAGATGATCTCAGCGATCCAGGAGGCCGTGACGATTCCGGTCATGGCCAAGGCGCGCATCGGCCACTTCGCGGAGGCGCAGATCCTGGAGGCGCTCGGCGTCGACTACATCGACGAGAGCGAGGTCCTGACGCCCGCCGACGAGGTCCACCACATCGACAAGTGGCAGTTCACGGTCCCGTTCGTCTGCGGGTGCACGAACCTCGGCGAGGCGCTCCGCCGGATCTCCGAGGGCGCGGCGATGATCCGCTCGAAGGGCGAGGCCGGTACCGGGAACATCGTCGAGGCGGTCACGCACCTCCGCTCGGTCCTCGGCGACATCCGCTGCATCACGCAGGCCGACTCGGCCGAGATCTACGGGTGGGCGAAGCGGCTGCAGGCCTCCGTCGAGCTCGTCACGGAGATCGCGGAGACCGGCCGGCTGCCCGTGCCGCTCTTCTGCGCCGGCGGGATCGCGACTCCCGCGGACGCGTCGCTCGTGCTCCAGCTCGGCGCGGAGGCCGTGTTCGTCGGCTCCGGGATCTTCAAGAGCGAGAACCCGGAGGTGCGGGCACGCGCGATCGTCGAGGCGACGGCGCACTTCCGCGACGCGAGCGTGCTCGCGCGGGTGAGCGCGGGCCTCGGCGAGGCGATGCGCGGCCAGGAGATCGAGAGCCTCGAGCTGCGGCTCGCGGAGCGCGGCTGGTAAGCACGCCGACGGTCGGCATCCTCGCCCTCCAGGGCGACGTTCAGGAGCACGCCCAGACCCTGCGTGCGCTCGGCGCCGAACCCGTCGAGGTGCGCGAGCCGCACGAGCTCGACGGCGTCGATGCGCTGGTCATCCCCGGCGGCGAGTCGACGGTGATCGGGCGCCTCCTCCGGCTCGCCGAGATGTGGGAGCCGCTCGCCGAGCGCCTCGCGGGCGGCCTCCCGGTCCTCGGCACCTGCGCGGGGCTGATCCTGCTCGCGAGCGAGATCGTCGACGGCCGCTCCGACCAGGAGAAGCTCGACGCGATCGACGTGACCGTTCGCCGCAACGGCTTCGGTCGGCAGGTCGATTCGTTCGAGACGTCGCTCGACGTGAGGGGCGTCGCCGAGCCCGTCGCCGCCGCGTTCATCCGCGCGCCGCGGATCGAGCGGGTCGGCCGGGAGGTCGAGGTGCTGGCCGAGCTGGACGGCGAGCCCGTGCTCGTGCGTCAGGGACCCGCGCTCGGCGCGACGTTCCACCCGGAGGTCGCGGGCGACCCGCACGTGCACGAGCTGCTGCTCAGCGCGCTAGCTCGATCAGGCTGACCCGCGGGTCGAAGAGGCCGCGGAGGTCGGCGATCACCGCGTCGGCTCCTCGCGCGTCCGGATCCGGCGACACGAGGATCCCCGGGATCCCGTAGCGCTGCGCGCCGACGACGTCGCTCTCGATCCGGTCGCCGACCATGCCTATCCGGACGCCCCGCGGGAGGCCGCGGGTTGCGGCGTCGAAGAGCGCTGGCTCGGGCTTGCCGACGACGACCGGCTCGCGCCCGCTCGCGACGCTGAGCGCGGCGACGATCGCGCCGGTCGCAGGAGCCATGCCTCGCTCGGTCGGGAAGGCGCCGTCGACGTTCGCGGCGACGAACGCCGCGCCGGCATAGAGATGCTCGGTCGCGACGCGGAGGTGCTCGTAGCCGAGGCGCTCGTCGCAGCCGACGACGACTGCGTCAGCGCGCGCGTCCGCAAGGTCAAGACCTGCGGAAACCAGCTCGCGCGCGAGGCCGTCGCTTCCGACCGGGTAGACGCGCGAGAGGCCCTGCTCTCGGAGGTAGAGCGCGGCGGCCCGCCCCGACGAGGCGATCTCGTCCACCGCCGCCTCGATCCCCATCGAGCGCAGGCGCGCGGCGAGGTCCTCGCGCGTCGGCCGCGGGTCGTTGGTGACGAAGCGGACGGCGCGGCCGGCGGCGCGGAGCCGCGCGATCGCCTCGGCCGCGTACGGAACCGGGCGGTCGCCGACGTAGACGACGCCGTCGAGGTCGAGGAGGAAGACGTCGAGCTCGTCGCTCAGCACGGGGCGAATGATCGCGCTTTCAGCGCCGCGACCGGGTCGGTCTCGCGAGCGCCGAAGCGCAGCTCGTATCCCCCGGGCACCGAGCTCGCGACGTCCTCCGCGAGGCTCCGCGTCAGCGCCTCGAACTCTTCGTCGGCCATGAACGGGAGCCAGTCGAGTGTCGGCGGGTCGTCCACGAGCGTCTCCCGCACCCTTCGCCGCGTCTCCTCTGCCGGCACCGGGAGGATCTCCGAGGTCGAGCGGGCGAGGTCGAGCGCCGGGAAGACGACCGCGTCCAGCGGCGTATCCCGACAGACGTCGCCCCAGATCTTCGCCAGCAGCGGGAAGTAGAGCTCCTCCTTGCCGGCGTTGAAGATCGGCGAGCGGAGGTAATCGTCGGTGCGCTCGTGCCGCGCGAAGAAGGCGCTCAGCTCCTCGTTGTCGCCGATCGTGCCCGCCCCGATCCTCAGCATGTGCGGAAAGGCGATCATGCGCCGCTCGCGGACGAAGGACATGTCGCTGGCGACGAAGCGTGCACCGCGGCTCATCAGCCGGAACAGCAGCGTCGACTTCCCGCTGCGCCGCGGGCCGAGCAGCAGCAGGCCGCGCCCCTCGAAGCTGCAGGCCGCCGCGTGCACCTGGGCAAAGCCGGCCCGCCGGAGCGCGACTCGGAGTGGGTACTTGACGACGTGCTCGGTGTGCGGGACCTCGTACGCGGCGCCGGGGCGCAGGTAGACGAGCTCGCGCTCGTCGCGGTCGAAGAGCGTCAGCCCGACGAACGGCTGCGAGTGGACGACGACCGAGCGGCCGGGCGCGATGTCGTAGCGCTCCGCGGGGAAGTCGCCGGCCCACCGCCGCACGGGCTTCGGCGGCGGCCCGTCGGGGATCAGTCGCTCGAGATCGCGAACCCTCGCGCTGAGGACGCGCCAGCCGTCGTGCTCCGGCGGGCCGAGGTCGCAGTACGGCCCGAAGATCGTGCGGACGATGCGAACGCCGTGCGCCGAGTCGGACGAGAACGAAACCCGAGCGCCGGCGAGCTCGACGCCGACGGAGTGGCGGCAGGCGGCCCGCGCTCGGTCGAGTGAGCTACTCGCGCGGGAGGTCACGCCAGACGAGCGCCCGCATCCGGTCGGCCATCTCGGTCGCGAAGCGCTGCCCGCGCGCGAGGTCCTCCTCGTACTGCTCCTGGTTCTCGATCGGCACGCCGGTCCGGACGTGCTTCGACGTCATCACCTCGCCGCTTCCGTCGCCGCCCGCCGACTCGACCGCGCCGAGGAAGAAGGTCGAACCGCCCGTGTCCATCGCGTTCACGACCCTGCATTCGAAGAAGGCATAGCAGTCGTCGAAGATGGGCGCACCGGTCGCTCCGAGCCGGTACGGCATCCCCCCGAGCTTGTCGCCGTCGCGGCCCGAGGCGGTGCCGAGCCGGATGACGAGGTCCATCTGGTCGGCGCGGAGGATGTGGGCGGTGAAGACGCCCGACTCGAAGATCATGTCGTGCGAGTGGTTGAACTTGTGGACGATGATCGAGAGCCTGAGCTTCTCGGGCGAGAGCGACGCGCGGAGCGCACTGTTCACGATCAGGCCGTTCAGCTCCTCGCCGCGGCGAGTCGTGATCGCGACGACTGGCGAGACCAGCGCACGCAGCAGCTCGTAGCTCCCGGCGGACACGACTAGCCCACGCTCTCGACCAGCTCGTCGATCTCGTCCCAGTCGAGCGTGTCCTCCCGCCCGAACTCGAGCTCGGCGACCGGTGGCAGGCTCGCGACGAAGCGGTCGATCCAGGCGGCCTCGATCTCCCTCCGCTCGAGCACCTCGCGGAATGGCAGCCAGTCGGGGAGCGGCTTGTCGCCGACGAGGCGCTCGCGGATCAGCTCGCGTGCGGCTTCCGGCTCGAGCCATGCCACGCGTTGGCGCGTGTGGTCGACCCCGAACCGCGGAAAGACGACGAGGTCGGCGCTCGCGGCGGTCCGGCTCACCGGGTGGCCGAAGACCGCGTCGAGCGCCGGCGGATACAGCTCGTACTTCTCGTCGAAGAAGACGGGGCCATTCAGGTAGTCGTCGCCGGTCTCGACGTGCTCCATCCCCTCCCGAAGGCGCGTGTTGTCGGCGACCGTCTCCGGCGCGATGCGGCAGACCGCGGGGATCGCGCGCAGCGCGAGGCCGTCGCCGTTCCCGTCGCAGAGCAGGGCGAGGTCGCTCCCGAGCAGGTACCCGCCTCGGCTCACGACGTGCATCGCGAGCGTCGTCTTGCCCGACTTCCGCTCGCCCATCAGCAGCAGGCCGCGGTCGCGGTAGACGCACGTCGCGGCGTGCACCTCGACGCCGCCGGCCCGCCAGCAGCGGACGCGGAGCGTGTACTTCAGCAGGTGCTCGAGGTGGTGGATGCTCAGCCGCTCGTCCTCGGGGAGGAGGTAGACGGCGAGGCGAAGCGGCTCGGCGAAGATCGTCAGCCCGACGAACGGCTCCGCGTGGCGCACGACCGAGACGCCGTCGGGCCAGTCGGCGCGGAGGGCGACGAAGTCTCCGTCCCAGCGCGTGATCTCAACGAGCGGCCCGTCCGCGCGCTCCCACTCGCGCGACCACACGTCGTAGAGGTCGTCCGAGCGGATGCATGCGACGCGCCAGTTGTCACGGGCCGGCGTCGCGTCCGCCAGCACCTTCGCCTGGTTCCCGAACACGTAGTGGAGCGCGCGCCGCGCTGTCGGGTCGGCCGTGAAGAGCGCCGAGCGGACGCCGTGTAGGTCGACCACGCCCGCGCTCGGGAGGCTGTCGACGACGGACTCGAGCGGCCGCAGGTCGCGGCCGAGGTCAGGCAAGCGGACGCCCCCGCGCCAGCTCCTCGTACACGTCGTACCTCAGCGGTCCGTCCGTGGCGGTCAGGCGGTCGTACAGCCGTTGCATGTCGCGCATGTAGATCCCGAGGACGTCGTAGATGCTCGAGCGGACACCATCCCACACGAATTGTCGACGATCGAGCGCGTCGACGACGCCCGTCAGGCCGCGGTGGAAGCCGGCGACGAACCTCTGCACCGTCGAGCGGTCGAGCAGCTCGTCCTCCGAGCGCGCCTCCGCAGTGAGCTCGTTGCGTCGCGGCGTGATCAGGACGAGGAAGAACGTCGAGACGGCGAGGAGCAGCTCCGCCGCCGCTTTCACCTCCGCGGAGGGCCGCGCAGCGACGATCGCCTCGAGCCGCGCCGCGTAGAGATCTTGGAGCTCGTGGAGCGCGTCGAGCCGCCACGGCTCGCGCTCGGCGATCCGCTCGACGCTCTCCGCATGCATCGCGAGCGACCAGTACTCGAGCGGATCCGAGATCGGGATCGCGTCGCCGCGGGAGACGGGCCCGGACACGCGGCCGGTCGCTCGCGACTCCCAGCCCTGCATCTCCGGCGGCGCCGGCTGCTCGACCATGAGCCGCCGGTACTCCGGCGGGCAGTCGATCGCCGGCGGGAGGAACCAGCGCATCATCATCCCGTGCATGTAGTCGTGGCTGCCCTGCGAGACCATCAGCGCGAGCAGCCGTAGGCTCTCGAGCAGCGTCCCTCTCGCGTCGTCGCCGAGTGCCGCGATCGTGTCGATCACCGCCGGCTGGACGAGGATGATCGGCCGCAAGACCTGCCACCACACGCCCGCCTCGTCGGGCAAGTACTGGATCGAGAGCGCGTAGCGGAACCGGCTGTCCGTCCCGGCGAACGTCGAGATCGCCTCGAGCCGGACGCTCCGCTCGATCGGCTCGGTCTCGAAGAGCTGCACGCGGCTGTTGATCTGGACGCGCGGGAAGAAGGTCGCGTCGATCGGGTCGCGCAGGATCGCCGGGAAGGTCACGTACATGACCCGCTTGCTCGTCGACGTCTGCACCCACGCGGCGACGGCGTCGAGCCCGGAGCGGCGCGACAGCTCTCCCAGCAGGTCGTGGATCGCCTCGAGCTCGGCCGCGAACAGACGCTCGACCGGGTCGGCGAGGTTGAGCGCGTCCGCCGCCGCCCGGCGCGCGTCCTGCGGGCCGCGCGGTTCGAGGATCTGCTCCTCGACGAGGCAGCGACCGAAGACGTCGAAGGCCTCGGGCGCGCGGTTGAAGAGGTTCGTCTGCAGCTCGCCGAAGCCGGCGTCGGCTGCCGAGCGAGACTCAGCTGTGACCGGCAAGAGCCCCGGGCGCCCCTGGAAGGCGCGGCTGGTTACAACAGCGCGCTTCTCGTCGCACTGGAGACTGCTCCATGCTGCCCTATCATATCGCCGCCTGCCGCCTCGCGACTCGTGAAAGTGACGCCGACGGTAAACCAGACGACGCTGCTCGCCGCCCCCGAAGAGGTGGCTGCGGCCGCCCGCCGTGTCGCCGCCGAAGGGATCGTGTGCGTGCCAGACGCGCTGTCTCCAGAGGCGTGCGCGCACCTCCTCCGCGAGGTCGAGGCCGCGCCGTTCGTCCCCGAGCCGGAGACGACCGGCCCCGTCCAGCAGCGGCTCGACACGCTCGAGCTCGGCGACGAGCTCGCAAGCTATCCGGCGATCCGCGAGCTCCGCGACGAGCTCGCCGCCGCCGTCCAACGGCACGCGCCGCTCCGGGCCTGGAAGCCGAACGACGCCTCCGTGCTCCGCTACCGGCCTGGCGAGACCATCGGAATCACGCCGCATCTCGACGGTCGCCGGTACGGCCTCGTCGTCGCCGTCGTGACGATCGCTGGACGCGCCCGCGTGAGCCGCCACGAGACGCGCGAGGGGCCGCCGGTCCAGACGTGGCCGATCGAGCCGGGGACGCTGATGCTCGTGCGCGGCCCGGGGCTGACCGGCCCGGACGAGCGGCCCTTCCACTCCGTGAGCGGGCCGATCGGCGACGGGCCGCGCTACTCGATCGGCTACCGGCTCGACACCACGCGCACCTCCTAGGCGTCAGCTCGGCTGCGGCACCACCCGGATGTACGGCTTCGGCGCCTCCCACTCGCCGAAGATCTCGCGCGCCTCGTCGTCGGAGACCGAGCCGGCGATGATCACGTCCTCGCCCTGCTTCCAGTTCACCGGCGTCGAGACGCGGTGCTTCGCCGTCAGCTGGAGCGAGTCGATCACGCGGAGCACCTCGTCGAAGTTGCGGCCGGTCGTCATCGGATAGACGAGGACCAGCTTGATCTTCTTGTCGGGGCCGATGACGAAGACGTTGCGAACGGTCTGGTTGTCCATCGGCGTGCGCTCCGTCGCGTCGCCGGAGGCGCCCGCGGGGAGCATCCCGTAGAGCTTGGCCACGGTGAGATACGGATCGCCGATGAGGGGATAGTTCGGGGCCGCTCCCTGCGTCTCTTCGATGTCCTTCGCCCACTGCTCGTGGTCGCCGGCCGAGTCGACGGAGAGCCCGACGATCTTCACGTTCCTCCGGTCGAACTCCGGCTTGATCTTCGCCATGTAGCCGAGCTCGGTCGTGCAGACCGGGGTGAAGTCCTTCGGGTGCGAGAAGAGCACGGCCCACGAGTCGCCGATCCAATCGTGGAAGTGGATCGTGCCTTCCGTCGTGTCCGCCTCGAAGTCGGGCGCGGTGTCGCCGATCTGGAGAGCCATCTGCCTACCTCCCTGTTGCGGTCGTTGCGGGTTAAAGACGAGCGTAAGCCTCGTAGTCTTCCCGCATCAACCGCCACGTTGTCCTTCTCCGCGGCATCAACCTCGGCTCGCGTAACCGCGTGGCGATGCCGAAGCTCCGGGAGGCGCTCGCCGAAGCTGGCTTCCGCGAGGTCCAGACGTACGTGCAGAGCGGCAACGTCGTTCTGTCGAGCGGAGCCAAGCCCGAGACCGTCGCGAGGAAGTGCGAGCGGACGATCGCCGAGCGCTTCGGCCTCGAGATCCCGGTGATCGTGCGCACGCGCTACGAGCTCGCCCGCGTGGTCGAGCGAAATCCGCTGCGGGACGTCGCCGACGACCCGAAGCGCTACCAGGTCACGTTCCTCGACGGCAAGCTCGGGCCAGAGGTCGTGCGCAAGCTCGAGGAGGTGGCCGCTCCGTCGGAGCGCTTCGTCGTCGACGGCCGCGAGGTCTACGCCTGGACGCCCGCTGGGGTCGCGCGCTCGAAGCTGTGGGCACTGCTCGCCGGCCGGAGCCTCGGCGTCACCGCGACTGCCCGCAACTGGACGACGGTGACGACGCTGCTCGAGCTCGCCTCGGGGAGCTAGACGGTCAGAGCCAGAGCCAGTCGAGGATCCGGGCGAGATCGCCCTGGAGGCGCTCGTAGACGCCTGCGAACTCGGCCGCTCGCTCGAGCGTCGGCGCGGCGGCGCTCATCGACAGCGACCTGGTTCTGACCTCGACCTCGACGCCGCGCTCGGACTGCCGCAACCGGCCGTCGGCCTCGGGTAGTGGCTCCGCGCGGGCCTCGCGCGAGAGCCGGTAGAGGTACGCGTATTGGTCGTCGTCCTCGCGTGGACGACGGAGGTCGGATGCCCAGCCGAGGGCGTAGAAGAGGTGCTGCTGGATGCGCCCGAGCACGTGCATCGCCTCGAACGCCTCGCCGAACCTCGCGAAGTCGCCGCCGAACGTCCCGTGGTGGTCGCACCTCGCGCGGAAGCCGCCGGCCGGCAGCGCCTCGATCGCCTCGGTGCCGGTGGTCGAGATCCGCCACTCGACCGTCTCGCTCCAACGGCCCTCGCGCTCGACCGCCTCCCGGACTTCGAGCACCTGCTGGACGAACGACGACGTCCTGGCTTCGGTCTCGGCGAGGTCGAGCAGGTAGACGCCCGCGTCGCTCGCGTACTCGCGGAACCTGGCCGCCTCCGCCTCGAGCCCGCCGCCCGCCTCGAGGGCGCGCGCCACCGCCTCGTACGTCCGCTGCCGCCACCCGCGCGTCCGCTTCCTTCGCACCCGCTGGAGCCAATCACACGGGGCGGGCGGCGAAGGCGCGCACAGCGCCCTCGCCGCCCACGAGCCTGGCTACGAGCAGGTGCCGTTGCCGATCAGGCGCGGGCCTCCGTTCTGGCGGATGAACAGCGGCCGAGCCGTCGGCAGCGTGCCGCCGGTGGTCGGATCGGTCAGCCGCGTGTCGCCCGTCGCGATCAGGACGCACCCGCGCTTGTCGAGCGCGTTCGTGAAGTAGTCGCCGAGCCGCCGGTCCTGGCCGGTGGCGACGCAGGTCGTCCCGCCCTGGCAGACCCAGCCGACGTGGACGGCGCGTCCTGCCGCATCGGCGACGAGCTTCTGCGGCTTCTTGCCGGTCGCGCCGAGGATCGTCGCCTCCATCGCGTGGACGTGCCCGGTCTGGCAGTCGAGGTCCGGCATGCCGTCCTGCGGCTCGGTCTGGTACCAGACGACCGAGACCTTGCCGGCGTCGCCGGCCGCGACCCACGGCCAGAAGACGCGGACGTTGCCCGGGCTCGCGACGGTGGCCGGCGTCGACCACGTCTGCCCGAGATTCGACGTCGAGACCATCATGATCGCGTTCGGGGCGGGCGTCTGAGCGCCGTCGCACCCGCCGGTCGTGCCGGACTGCCGCGGATCTGTGTCCCAGACGACGTAGACGGTTCCGCCGCCGTCGATCGCGATCGCCGGCCAGTGCGCGTACATCGACGTGCCGCGCGCGGCCTCGTGCGGCGTGAAAGCGGAGCCGCCGGCCGGAAGGACGCTGATCCCCACGCCGAAGGTCCCGTCGCCGTGCTGGAAGATCGCCGGCTCGACCACGCTTCCGTTCCGCCTGTCGTAGTAGAGCTTCCCGAACGCCGTCCAGGAGCCGCCGTCGGCGAGCGAGCCGTTGTCGGGGATCCCGGTCGCGCTGCACGAGTTGCCGCCGTCCGTCGAGACGAAGACGGTGTGCCCGCTGCCGCTCCCTTCGAGCGTGTCGGTGGCGAGCCACACCTGGTTCGCCTTCCCGCCCGCGAGCCACGGCCGGTCGCCGTCGTGGCACTGAGCGGTGCCGCGATCCCACGTCTTCCCGCCGTCGATCGACGAGAAGAGCGCGTCGTTCACGAGGTCGATCCCCGTGTTGTAGACCCGGCCGCCGGCGTCCTGGGTGAGGTCCGGGTCGCTGAAGCCCGTGTTGATCGCCGGGCTCGTCGGGCACGGGCTCCCGAGGTAGCGGTCGCGGTACCAGTTCGTGCCGCCGTCAGGCGACGTCCAGATGTTGACCTGGTTGCAGTAGTTGGACACGAAGCTGAAATCGCCCCACGGCGAGCTCACGATCCCGTCGCGGTAGAGGTGCGTCGTGCCCTCGTGCGAGGTGTAGATGAGCGTGCCGTGCAGCGTGTCCGCGAACACCTCGGGCTCGCCGCCGGCGAGCTGCTGGTCCACGTAGACGGGCGGCGCGAACGTCGGGCCGGAGACCGCGGCGGCGCTTCCGCCGGGGAGCGCGGCGAAGGCCGCAAGCAGTGCGGGGACCAGGAGCCTTGCGCGAGTCCGCCGCAGAACGGGTAGCAGGACTCTCAAGCCTTGTCCTCCTCTCTAGAAAAGAGCGCGCATGCCACTTGCGCGTTCGAGTCACGGCGGTCACTACCCCGCGGCGCGAAAAGAAACCGCGCTTGACGCGAGCGATCGTGTCGGCGTACAAGCAGGAGGCCGATGAGCGAGCCACCCGCGCTAAGAGCCTCGGACGCCGATCGCGAGCACGCAGTCAGGCTGCTCCGCGAGCACGCGGCCGCCGGACGGCTGACGCTCGAAGAGTTCACCGAGCGCATGTCGTCCGCATACGCCGCGCTGACGAACGAGGAGCTCGCGGAGCTGACGCGCGACCTCCCGGCCGCGGCCCCGGCGCCGCTCTCGCGCCGAGCGCCGACCCGCTGGCTCTTCTCGGTCTTCGCCTCGACGGAGCGACAGGGGCGGATCCGCGTGCGGCGGCGCGTCGCCTGCCTGACGATGTTCGGGAACGTCGACCTCGACCTGCGGCAGGCGACGCTCGAAGGCGACGTGATCACGATCGTCGCCCTTGGGATCTTCGGCGCCATCGACGTCTACGTTCCGGCGGGCATCGAGGTCGACCTCCACGGTCTCGCGATCGGCGGTCACAAGCGCGTGCGGGGCTCCGAGCCGCCGCCGCGGCCGGGGACGCCGCTCGTCCGCGTCTTCGCGATCTCCGTGTTCGCCGGCATCGACGTCTGGCGCGTGCCGATCGAGTGGGCTCAGCGGACGTGGCGAGAGGTGATCCGGGGCATCCGCTCGGGCGCCCATAAAGAGCTCGAGCAGGGCGACGGCTAGAGCCGCAGCGGGTCGGGGCACCAGGACGACTCGAGGTCGTGCCGGTTCCACCCGAGCGCGTCCGCCCCGGCCTCGTACGCGCTCTCGAGGAACGCGAGCAACGTCGACCGCGGACCCGCGGCGGTGCGTACCGCCTCGTACGGCAGGCGCGCGAGCGAGCCGGCGCCCTGGTCGGCCCAGACCGCCTCGTCGGGGCGAAGCGGCCGGTCGCGAAGGCCCGGCGGCTCGGGCGCGGCGTAGGAGTAGTAGCTCGGCTCGCGCACGTTCTGGTCGCCGGCCCAGAAGCCGAACGAGACGAGCTGGTGCGAGTAGGCCTCCTGCGTCACCGGATCCGCCTCCGGGAACGGCTCCGCGCGCGGGCCGCCGAAGCGCGTGACGGCGAGGTCGAGCGAGTGCCAGAAGAGGTGGACCGGGCTCGTCTTGCCGCAGAACCAGCCCGAGAACTCCTCGAAGACCTCCTCGGTCCATTCGAGGATCCGCCAGAAGCGCTCGACGGCGTCGCGGTCGTACGAGGCGTGCTCGCGGTCGGCGGGGAATGGCGTCGTCATCGGCACGCCGAACGGCGACTCGCGAATCGCGACGTCGACGCCTTGCCGCCGGAGCAGCTTGTGGAGCCGCTCGTCGAACTCGGCGACGGACAGGCCCTCGACGAGGTCGAAGCCCTCCTCGACGCCGCGGTCGGTCTCGACGAGGAGCTCGTGGTCGATGAAGTCGAAGTCGATCTCGAACCCGACGCCGTTCGCCCCGCGAAGGCGGCGCGTCGTCAGCCCGCGCACGTCCACGTAGAGCGGCACGTGCCACCAGTGGTTGCGCGGCGGGGACGACGCGAGCCGGATCTTCCCGACGATCTGGATCCAGAGGTGGAGCGTGGTCTTCGTCGGCTCCCACTCCGCGAGCGGGAGCGGCGGCAGCGCGGTCACGGCGCGTCGAGGACGAAGGCGACCTCGTCCACGTAGCACCAGCTCCAGTCCTCGCCCGGCTCGGCGGAGCGGGCGATCGGGTGTCCGGCCTCCCGCGCGTGCCGCGAAGCGTGCCGGTTCGGCGAGGAGTCGCAGCAGCCGATCTTCCCGCACGTCTCGCACATGCGGAGGTGAAGCCACCGGCCGCCGATCTTCAGGCACTCCTCGCAGCCGGCGATCGATTCCGGGAGCGTCGTGATCTCGACCTGGTCGAGGTGGGTGCATTCCGGCATCGCCATCTCCTATTGCTCGTACCGCTCGACGACCTCGGCCGAGCGGACGTCGGCCTCGCCGGGATCGCGGCCGGCGCTGCGCAAGGCTCGGCGCTGACGGAGCAGGTCCCAGCACTGGTCGAGCGAGACCTTGATCGACTCGAGTCGGCGGCGGTCGTCGGTGGTGGCGTTGCCGGCCGCCTCGCGGTTCCACAGCTCGTGCTCCTCCGCGACCAGGCTCTCGATGTTGGTGTGGATCTGGCCGTCGTCCATCGGGCTCCCTCCTGTTTATTCCACGCCGTTATCTCGCAACTCGTCCAGCGCTTTGCGGGTCTTGCCGAGGTCGAGCCCGAGCGCGCGCAGCACCCGCTCGTCCTTGAGGAAGCGGACCTGGTCGTACTGGACGACCTGGATCATGTTTCCCGACGGGTCGCGGAACTCGAGCCGTCCGCCCGGAAGCAGCTCGACGCCGTTCGCCGCCAGCCGCTCGCGAGCCGCCTCCTTGTCGTCGACGACGAGCCCGAAGTGCCGCTCCTCGACGCCGCGCTCGAAGAGCGCGACGAACTGGTCGCCGATCTCGATCGACGCACCGCCGGGCTCGCGCTCGACACGGGTCACGTCGAAGAGACTGCCGAAGAACGCGATCGCCTCGTCGACGTCGTCGACCTGGAGCGCGACATGGTTGATCCCGACCAGGCGCGGAAGCGGCGCTGCCACGACTCCAGGCTAGTCCACGAGAACAGGGTTACGGAGAGGGCGCTCGCCGGCGCCCTCTCCGCGGAGATGCAGCTACGAGATGCTCCCCCACTCGACGCTGTGCGCGGACGCGCCGGTCGGCGCGAGGATGACCTCGGTGCCCGTTCCGGTCTTGCCCGCGAACGCACCGGTGCCCGTCAGCGTGTACTTCCCGACGAGCGCCGCGCCGCTAGGGCCGGTGCAGTAGGTCGCGCTCGTGAGCGTCTTCTGGAGCGTGCCGGCGGGCGAAGCCTGCGTCAGCGTGAGCGTCCCGCTCGCGGGCGCGCACGTCACGCCGGCCCTCGTCACCTTCATGCCGAGGTCGACGCTGAGCGCGGCGGCCAGGTTGCCGCTCGCGATCGGCCGAACGCCGGCGATCGTCGCGGTCATCGTGACGGCCTGATGAGTCCCGACGGCCGCGGCCGCCGTCAGGCTGCCGGTCGCCGACTCGAAGAGCCGGGCCCGGTTGAAGAGACGGGTCTTCTGCGAGACGCACTTGCCGAAGGCGTTGTGCATCGCCCCGGCGCCGCGCGCGCCGTTCCCGCCGTAGGTCCTCAAGAACGCCGCGGCGCCCATCGTCGTGCGCTGCGCCTTGCACGCCCAGGCTGCGTTCTTCGCGCCGAGGAGCTGGCTCTTCGGCGGATGCTTCGCAGCGGACGCGGCCGTCGCGACAACGAGCGCTGCGATCGCGAGCAACGTGATCAGCTTCTTCATGGTCAACCTCTCCTCCGTCGTGGCCTGTCGCGGAGGGACGGCCATCCAGGCACACGGAAAGTGCCCGATAGCAGGCGCTTCTATGTTGGTTCAATGTAAGCGCTTCGTAAAACCGGCTCGCTTGCCGCCTCGACCTCTTCCAAGTTAGGCATCGCGTCGGCGCAGCCGAGCCGGCCCGCGACGATCGCGCCCGCCGCGTTCGCGAACGCGAGCGTGCGCGCGAGCGGCCAGCCGGAGAGGAGGCCGTGGCAGAGCGCGCCGCCGAAGGCGTCGCCGGCACCGAGGCCGTTCACGACGTCGACCTCGACCGCCGGAAGCGCGACCTCCTCGTCCCGCGTCGCACCGAGGACACCCTGCGGGCCGAGCTTGACGACCGCCAAGTCGAGACCGAGGTCGAGAAGCGCGCGGGCGGTCTCGCCCGGGGAGCGCTCGCCGACCACGACCGCCGCCTCGGTCAGGTTCCCGACCGCGACCGTCGCCTGCTCGAGCGCGTGCCGCCCCCAGTCGCGCGCCTCGTCACGGGAGGGCCAGAACATCGGCCGGTAGTCGAGGTCGTGGACGGTCAGCGCGTCGCGCGGACGGACCGCGAGCGCGGTCAGCGTCGTCGAGCGGCTCGGCTCCTGCGAGAGGCCGGTCCCGGTCGTCCAGAAGAGCGGCACCGCGGCGATCTCGTCGAGGTCGACGTCGGCGGGCTCGAGCTCGAGGTCCGGCGCCTTCGGCTCGCGGTAGAAGAGGAGCGGGAAGTCGTCGGGCGGGAAGAGCTCGCAGAAGACGATCGGCGTGCGGAGGGTCGGGTGCGTCCCGACACGCGACGCGTCGACGCCGAACTCCCCGAGCGCGCGGCGCGCGTACCGGCCGAAGGCGTCGTCGCCGACCTTCGTGATCACCGCGGCTCGCCGGCCGAGTCGCGCCGCCGCGACCGCGACGTTCGTCGCGCTCCCGCCCAGCATCTTCCGGAACGTCGCCACGTCCTCGAGGTGCACGCCGCTCTGCTCCGGGTAGAGGTCGACGCCGATCCTCCCCATCGTCAGGACCTCGGGCGTCATGGTGCAGACCCTAGTCCTGGGGGATGGCCGCGCCGACAGGTCACGCAGGCTCCACGCCGCCATTGACACTCGGGCCGACCCGTGCTCTCCTGTTCCGCCTCGGGGTCGATGCAGGAGCTGACGCAGGCACGGAACCACGCGGGGAAGACCGCCGCCGAGCGCCCCCTCCCCGTCGTCAACGCGCATAACGGCTGGTCGCTCCTCGAGGAGGCGATCGTCGGCAGGCCGCTCCACGTCGCTTACGACGGAGACATCAGCTTCCGGCTCTTCTTCTCCGAGGCGCTGCGGTCGAGGGCGAACCGCAGCGAGCGCGGGCCATGGGAGATCGCGGCCGATTCGGACGCGGAGCAGCGACTCCGGGCCGAGCTCGAGGAGGACACGGAGGCGTTCGTCGCGCTGCTCGAGGACGAGGGCGTGAGGGTTCGAAGGCCGGAGCCGCTCCACGAGCCGGTCACGATCCGGACGCCGGACTGGACGACGGAGATGGGGCACTCGCTCATGCCGCGGGACATGTTCCTCGTCGTCGGCAACGAGCTGATCGAGACGGCGCCGCTCGTCCGGAGCCGGTACTTCGAGGCGCACCTGTACAAGAGCCTCTTCATGGAGTACTTCGCCGCCGGCGCGAAATGGACGGTGGCGCCGCGCTCGAAGCTCCTCGAGCACAACTTCGACTTCAGCCACGCCCTCGCGCTCGGCTACGCCGACGAGGTGCCCGCGAATCCCGCCTACGAGATCATGTTCGACGGCGCGCAGGTGCTGAGGCTGGGGCGCGATCTGCTCTTCAACTGCGCGACCGAGAACCATCGGCTCGGGATGCGCTGGCTCGAGCGGCAGGTCGGCCCCGACTACCACGTGCACGAGATCAACGTCAGCGGCAACCACATCGACGCGCGCGTCCTCGCGCTCCGGCCCGGCACGCTGCTCGTCCACGAGGAGATCCGGCTCGAGCAACTCCCGCCGGTCCTGCGGGAGGGGGGGGTGGGCCGCCAC
>Ga0081539_10001984_pt1 | contig 31132 bp, 35 predicted proteins | sample TabmetS4T2R2_FD_71023 | JGI IMG/M metagenome (GOLD analysis project Ga0081539, IMG submission 71023) | Tabebuia heterophylla rhizosphere microbial communities from the University of Puerto Rico - S4T2R2 | ecosystem: Host-associated > Plants > Roots > Rhizosphere ... | reverse complement strand
GCGCCCGGCCGGCTGCTGCGGGATGATCCCGCTCGGACCGCCCCACGCCGGCTCGGGCACGTTCGTGCCCTGGTCACCCCAGGGATCGGCGGGCTCCCGGTACGGCTCGTCCGAGCTCCCACGCGACCACGGGGGGCCGGAATACGGGCCGTTCTGCGACATGCGGGCATTCCTTCGAGGAGCGGGTCTTCGCTGCCTGTCACGGTAGCCTGCGCCACCGCCGCGAAGCCGGACGGAATCGCCGCGGCTGTCGGTTACCCGACCCTCGGCCGCCGGCCGCGCCCACTACGGTTCCGGTCGTGCCGCCACTCCTCGTGTTCCTCGCCGCCGTCTTCGGCGCGGCGACCGCCGCCTTCCTCCCCCGCGCCGCCGGCCGGCTCGCCGTCGGCTTCGCCGACCGTCCGCGCCGGACCTGCGCGTTCTGCGCACGCCCGTTCGCACCGGGCGTCGCCGGGTGGATACACGCCGGCCCCGCGTGCTCGTGTTCCGGCGGGTATGTGGGAACGGTCCTGGCCGGCGCGGCGGTGGCCACGGTGCTGGCCGTCGCGGTGGGCACGTCCGCGCTGCTGCCGGTCTACCTGGTTGCGGCGGTGCCCGGCCTGCTCCTCGCGCTGGTCGACCTGCGCTGCCTGCGGCTGCCCGACCCGCTGGTCGGCGCGCTGGCGATCGGTGCCGGGGTGCCGCTCGCCCTGATCCGGCCGGAGCGGGTGAGCGTCGCGGTGGCCGCCGCGGGCACGGTCCTCACGGCGTACCTCGTGGTGGCCCTCATGCCGCGCGGCGGCCTCGGCCTCGGCGACGCGAAGCTCGCCGCGGTGCTCGCCCTGATCCTCGGCTTCGCCGGCTGGCCGGCCGTGCTCACGGGGATGCTCGCGGCCCATCTGATCAACGGGTCGATAGCGCTCGCCCTGCTGATCACCGGGCGCGCCGACCGGCGGCGTCCGCTGGCGTTCGGCCCGGCCCTGCTGACCGGCGCCCTGGTGGCGATCGCAACGGCGTGAGAGGTCTCACAGGAGCCGCAGCTGCCGATCCCGGGGACGGGCCGGCACGGTGTCGCCGAGGCGCTCGAAGAGGCCCGAATCGATCACCTCGAGGAACGGGCTGGGCCGCTGCTCCCGGTCGCCGCCGTGCCGGAAGCGCCGGGCCGCGTGACTGATGTAGAGGCGGTCCTGGGCGCGGGTCACGCCGACGAAGAACAGCCGCCGCTCCTCGGCCGTGTCCTCGTCCCGCCCGCCCGGCCAGCGCAGCGGTAGCAGGCCGTCCTCGCAGCCGACCAGGAACACCACCGGGAACTCGAGCCCCTTCGCGGCGTGCAGGGTGAGGAGGTTGACCGCCTCGGCACGAGGGTCGAGCGCGTCCACCTCGGCGCCGGTGGCCACACTCTGCAGGAAGCGCGGCAGGTCGTCTGCCTGATTTTGGCTGCTCAGCCGGTGGGCCAGCGGCAGCAGCAGCTCGGCCGCGGCCCAGACGTCCTCCGGCGCCAGCTGCCCGCCGTCCAGTGTGGGTGTGGCGAAGCGCTGCGCCAGCACCTGGGCGGTGAGCTTGACGCGGGCCGCCAGCGACCCGCCGAGGCCGTCGGCGTGCCTCAGCTCCCGGGTGATCGCCTCCACGCCGGGCCGGTCGCGCAGCCGATCGTGCGAGCGCTTCTGCACCGGTACGCCGGCCCGGGACAGAGCCTCCAGGATCGCCGGCGACTGCGCGTCCGTGCGGTAGAGCACCGCGATGTCGGAGAACGACACGTTCCCGCCGCCGGCCGACCGGGCATCCACCCGGCCGGAGTCCAACGACCGGTGGGACAGGCCACCGACCAGGTCGTCAATCGTGCGGACCACGAAGTCGGCCTCGTCCGCGGCGCTCGCCGCCGCGTAGCGGCCCACCAGGGACGCCTCCGGGTCCAGCCGGGCCGGGTCCAACCGGCGGCCGTTGACCAGCGAGGACGGTGCGATGGACTGCACGGCCGCGGCGAGGATCGGCGCCGACGAGCGGTAGTTGCGGGTGAGCCGCACCAGCCTGGCGTCGACGAAGTCCTCGTTGAAGCGCAGGAAGTATTTGACGTCGGCGCCGCGGAACGAGTAAATCGCCTGATCCGGGTCGCCGATCGCGCAGAGATTGCCGTCCTCGGGGCTCAGCAGGCGCAGCAGTTCGTACTGCACCGCGTCCACGTCCTGGTACTCGTCGACGAAGATCCACTGCCACCGCCGGCGGTACTTCTCCGCCAGCTCCGGCTCGTCGCGCAACAGCGCGACCGGCAGCGAGATCAGCTCGTCGAGATCGACCAGATCCTGCTGGCGCAGCAGTTTCGCGTACCCGAGGTCGTCCGTCCCGGCCTGCTCGCGCGCCCGCGCCCGTTCGTTCTCGTCCGCGATCCGCCAGCGCGGTCCGAGACCGGCGGCCTTCGCGTTCTCCCGGAGGATGGTCACGCCGACCGAGTGGAACGTGCCCACCGTGATGTCCTCGGCCACCTCGCCCAGCAGCGCGTCGAGGCGGTCCCGCAGTTCCGCCGCGGCCCGCCGGGTGAAGGTGATCGCGAGGCACCGCTCCGGAAAGACGCCCAGCTCCGCGCAGAGGTAGGCGATGCGGTGGGTCAGCGTCCGGGTCTTGCCCGTGCCGGGACCGGCCACGATGAGCAACGGACCGCCCGGGGCCGACGCGGCCACCCGCTGCATCGCGTCGAGGCGGTCCAGCAGGCCCGTGCCGACCTCCTCCATGCCGGCCAGCATCGGCTCGAACGGCTCGTGCGGGCTGGGCGGGACGGCCAGCGGCGGGGGCGGCGCTTCCGGCCTCCTCGGCCGCGGTTCCTTCGCTGCGCCGGCCTGACCGGCTCCCTTGGTGGCCTTCGGCCTCGGCGCCGGAGCACGCCCGATCGCGGGCTCGGCCCGGCGCTGCTGAGGTACGTCGAACAGGGCGTCCTGCGCGCCGTTCGCGGCCGGCAGCTCGCCGGGCTCGAAGAGGGTGATCACGCCGTACTCGCCGTCGTAGCCGGGCACCCGGCGTACGGCACCCCGGCGCAGCCGGTGGATCGCCTCCCGCAGCTGGTCTCCGCCGGCCCGGCCGATGTCGTCGAGCGGAATCGTGCGAAGGATGTCCAGCTCCGGCCCGAGCGCGGCGACCAGGTGGTGGATCTTCTCCTCGACCGTCTTGGACTTCGCGCCCACCCCGTTGATCTCGCCCAGGATCTCGTGCAGCTGGATCAGGTGCTCGACGTGCCCGTCGCGGCGGTGGCCGGCCGGCCGGTCCGCCAGCTCCTCGACCCGGCTCAGCACGCCCACGGTAAGCGGCTTGCCGCATTCCGGGCAGCGGCCGCCGTGCTGACGGGTGCGCTCCGGTTGCCAGCTCACGCCGCAGACCCGGTGGCCGTCGGCATGGTACTTGCCCTCTTCGGGGAAGAACTCGAGGGTGCCGGCGTGGCCGATGCCGTCCTTCACCGCGAAGTAGTCGGGTACGCCGGTGAACAGTGTGGCTTCCCGGGCCAGCGCGGCCGGCGAGTGTGCGTCCGAGTTGGACACCAGGCGGTAGCGATCGAGCGCGGAAACCCGCCAGTTCATCTCCGGATCGGAGGACAGGCCGGTCTCCACGGCCGTGATGTGCTGAGCGAGGTCGGCGTAGCAGTCGGCGATCGCGTCGAAGCCCGATTTCGAGCCGAGGGCGGAGAACCAGGGCGTCCAGATATGCGCCGGGATGAGGTAACCGCCGGCCTCCAGCGTGATCTCGAGGAGGTCGCGCGAGTCGAGGCCGAGGATCGGCCGGCCGTCCGCGGTCAGGTTGCCGATCCGGCCGAGCACAGTGGTGAACCGGGCGGCCGCGGCGAAGTCCGGCATGTAGACCAGGTGGTGCACCTTGCGGGTGCGGTCGTCACGCTTGTAGATCGTGGAAATCTCCACGCTGAGCAGGAACGTGGCCGGAGGCGTCGCCTGCAGGGACCCCGGCAGCCGCCGGGTGACGTCCGTCTCGTCGGCCAGGCGGTACAGCCCCGGGCCGGCGTCCACGAGGTGCTCCCGCAGGTGATCGAACCAGGCGGGGTGGGTGAAGTCGCCGGTGCCCAGCAGGGCGATGCCCTTGCGCCGGGCCCACCAGGCGAGGTTGGGCAGAGTCAGGTCGCGGCTGCAGGCCCGCGAGAAGCGGGAGTGGATGTGCAGATCCGCGACGTATGTGTCCGCGGCGACCGAGGACCCCGCGTTGTCCGAGGGCACGCGCTGCATCCTGTCACGCCCTCCGGTGCTGTCTCGAAGCGCCACGCTCTAACGAACTTACGAATCTTGATCTTTAAGGCTGCCCGCCGATCCCGCTTTGCCCGGCTTTCCCGGCGTAGCCGGTCATGGCGAGCGCAGTTCGATCAGCGTCACCTCGGGTGGGGCGCCCACGCGGACCGGAGGGCCCCAGAAGCCGGCTCCCGTGGTGACGTAGACAGGCACGCCGTCGACCTCGCCGAGACCGGACACGACCGGCTGGGCCAGTCCGACCAGCAGGTTGAAGGGTGCCATCTGGCCGCCGTGCGTGTGCCCGGAAACCTGCAGATCCACCCCGAACGGGGCGGCGTCCTTCGCCACCACCGGCTGGTGAGCCATCAGCACCACGGGACGTGCCGGGTCGCGGTCGCCCAGCGCCCGGCCGAAGTCCGGGCCGTCGCCCGCCGCCGCCCCGCCGAGATCGTTCACCCCGGCGAGATCGAGGCCGCCGATCTCGACGCGCTCATTGCGCAGCGGACGTATGCCCAGGCGATTGACCTCCGCTATCCACGGTGCGAAGCCCGAGTAGTACTCGTGATTGCCGGTCACGAAATACGCTCCATGCCGCGACTCGATGTCGGCCAGCGGCGCCGCGAGCCGCCCCAACTGCGCGACGCTGCCGTCGACCAGATCACCGACGACGCACACGATGTCCGCCTGCAGAGAATTGATCAGCTCCACGATCCGCTCGGTGTGGCGCAAGCCGGTCAACGGCCCGAGATGGATGTCGGAGACGACGGCGAGCCGCGTGCCGTCCATCGAGCGGGGAAGCTTGGCCATCGGGAAACGGACCCGGTCCAGGCGCGGGTCGCCGAAGGCCGTCCGGACGCCGTAGCCGGTGACACCAGCCGCCGTGAGCCCGGCGGCGATCGCCACGCCCCGCGCGAGCAGGAGCCGGCGTTCGACCCCGTCCGCAGGCACCTTCCCGGCGTCCGCGGTCCCGGTTTCCGGTGGACCAGCCGGGTCCGGGGTCGTCTCGCCGGGCGGGGCGGCACCGCTCCGCACGAGCGGCTTGACCGGGGTGGCGGCGGCGCGCCATGCCCAGAGCAGCAGCAGTTGCGGGACCTCGAGCACCGCGAGGGTCACGAGCAGGTAGAACATCAGCCCCAGCCACAGGTAACCGGGCCAGGCGAGCCAGCCGGCACGACCCGACCGCATGCCGATCAGAGTCGCGGGGATCAGCACCGCGAGCAGCGCGACCACGACGGCACCTACCCGTCGGGCCGGACGCGTGCGGAAGGGACCGCGCACCAGCCGCCGGTACAGGTAGAGGTGGATCAGGCCGATCACCACGATGATGAGCCCGACGAAACCCAGCACAACCGCCTCCTCGATGGCCCGTCCGCTCCGGCAGGTCTGCGTGGCCGCCGGTCCCGCATCGGCGGCGCGCCCCGCCCGGCTCCGGGTGGCACGCCGAGGTGGGCGAAACCGGGCTGTTCCCGCTTGCCGAACTCCGGGACCGGCCGGCCCTCAGCCGCCGGCGAAGGGCGGCAGCACGTCCACCGTGGCGTCCGCCGGGAGCGGCGCCTGCCGGTCGTGGCACGTCAAGCCGTCGACCAGGAAACTCGCGGCCTTCAGCACGACGCCGAGGCGCTCGCCGTGCCGGTCGGTGAGGAGCCGGGCCAGGTGCTCCAGCGTGTCGGCCTCGGCCGTTTCGCTGGTTACGCCGTGGGCCGCGGCACGCGCACCGGCGAAGTAGCGGACGGTCAGCTGCGTGGGCACGTCAACCCCCGATCGCGGACATCGGCCGCGCCGGCTGGAGGAAGCTCGGATCATCGATGCCGTGGCCGGCCCGCTTCCCGTACATCGCGACCCGCCAGGCCTCGGCGATGTCGTCGTCCGAGGCGCCGGCGCGGAGCAGTCCGCGCAGGTCGCTCTCCTGAGTGGCGAAGAGGCAGTTGCGCACCTGCCCGTCGGCGGTCAACCGGGTGCGATCGCATGCACCGCAGAACGGCCTGGTCACACTGCCGATGACACCCACTCGGGCAGGGTCGCCGGCGGCGTCCAGGTAGCCGGGGACGAGCCAGGTCTCGGCCGGCGCCGTTCCACGTGAAACGGGATCGGGCAGCAAGCCGAACGGTTCGAGATCTGCCAGGATCGCCTCGGCGGTCACCATCGTGTGCCGGTCCCACTGGTGCTGGGCATCGAGCGGCATCTGTTCGATGAAGCGCAACTGGTACCCGTGCCGAAGCGCGAACCGCAGCAGTGCGGGTGCCTCGTCGTCGTTGATGCCGTGCATGAGGACGGTATTGATCTTCACGGGCGTGAGACCGGCGGCGGCCGCGGCGTGCAGGCCCCGTAGCACGTCGGCGAGCCGGTCCCGCCGGGCGAGGGCGCGGAACCGCTCGGGATCCAGGGTGTCCAGCGAGACGTTGATCCGGTCCAGCCCGGCGTCGCGCAGCGGACCGGCGAGCCGCTCCAGACCGACGCCGTTCGTCGTGAGCATCAGGCGCGGCCGGGGTGAGAGCCCGGCCACCTCTCGCAGGATGGCCAGCAGGCCGCGCCGGAGCAGCGGCTCGCCACCGGTGAACCGCACCTCGGTGATGCCCAGGCGCTCGACCGCGACCCGGACCAGCCGGACCACCTCGTGGTCGGTGAGCTGCTGCTGCTTGGGCAGCCAGGCGAGACCCTCCTCCGGCATGCAGTACGTGCAGCGGAGGTTGCAGCGGTCGGTGAGCGAGACCCGCAGGTCGGTCGCCACCCGACCGAACCGGTCGGCGAGTTTGATCACGGACGGAACCTCGCCGCGACGGTTGATCTGCCTGTGACGCCCACGGTTCGAATCTAGCCGCTCGCGCGGCGGACTGCCGACCCTCGAGCTCGGGTTGTGGACAGCGAACGGCTGAGGCGTCCGCCACCTCGCGAGCTAGAGACCACGGGCGGCGGCCACGGCCGCCGCCCGTACCGCTCCCTGGTACGCCGCGCCGAACGCCGCAGTGTGCACGAGCAGTAGGTGGAGTTGGTGCAGCGGTACCCGGTCGCGCCAGCCGTCCGCCAGCGGGTACGTCTCCTGGTACGCCGCACGGATGATCTCCAGATGCGGCGCACCACCGAAGAGTGCCAGCTCGGCGAGGTCCGTCTCGCGGTGACCGCCCTGGGCCGCCGGATCGATCAGCCAGGCCCGGCCGTCGGCGCCCCACACCAGGTTTCCCGGCCAGAGATCCCCGTGCGTGCGGCTGGGCGGCTCGCTCGCGGCGTACCCCTGGATCCGGTCGGCGATGCGCTCGACGAGCTCGACGTCGGTCGCGCCGAGCGCGCCGCGATCCGCCGAGATCCTGAGGTACGGGAGCAGGCGGCGTTCCCCGAACCAGGAGCCCCACGGCCCGCCGGCGAGCGTGTTGTCCAGAGCGAGAGCGCCGATGTAGCCGGGCCATCCGGCGCCGAAGGCCCCGGCGCCACGGCGGTGCAACGCGGCGAGATCGCGACCGAGGCGTTCGGCCGCCGCTCGGCTCGGCTCGCCGGGCTCGATCCACTCCATCGCGAGCATCGACGGCGACGCCAGGATCACCTCGGGCACCGGCACCGCGCCGGCCTCCCGTAGCCACGTCAGGCCGGCCGCCTCGGCCGCGAAGAAGCCCGCCGGCGGGTCGCCCGAGGGCCAGGTCTTGGCGAAGATCGACGTGCCGTCGTCCAGGGTCAGGCGGCTGGCGCTGGACACGCTGCCCCCGCCGACCGGTGTCTCGCGGATACGCTGGTGGGTGAGAAATGTCGGGAGATGCTCGGGGTGCGCGCGTAGGTACGCCTGGTCCACGGCCTTATCTTCCACTTCGGCTTACGGACCCCCGGAATCGGCGCCAAAATGTCGGCATGAGCCCTGTCGCGGTGCGTTCGTACCGTCCGAGTGACCACTCCGCCGGCCGTCGCCTGTGGTCCGAGCTGACCAATCAGCACAACCGGATGTACGGCGAGTCGGCCGACGACGGCGGCGCCGGCTTCGAGGAGTACCTGACCCGCCTCGACCTGGGCGGGCTCTGGGTAGCCGAGCACCCCGACGACGGGGTCGTCGGGCTGGTCGGGCTGATCATGCGAGGCCGGGCCGGCGTGGTCGAGCCGATCGTCGTCACGATCTCGCACCGGCACAAGGGCGTCGGGCGCAAGCTGCTGCGCCATGTCGCGAACGAGGCGGAGAAGCGGAACATGACCGCACTCACCATCTCTCCGGCCTCACGCAATGTGGACGCGATCCGGAGCCTGCACGCGGCCGGCTACGACGTCGTCTCCTCGATCGAGCTGACCATGGATCTGGGCCGCCGGCAGCACGAGTGGCAGCCGGACGGGCTGCGACTGCACGCCTTGCAGTTCCGCTCCTAGCGGCGCAGCCGTCGACCGGACCTGTGGACGACACCGTGTCGTCCACAGGCTCCGCTTCGTGGCACGCGCCGCCGGCACGGGTGCCGCGATGCTCCCCGCATGACCTCCGAATGCGCGATCACCGTCAGTTCCCCGGCCGACCTCGTCGCCGTCACGCCCTACGTGCTCGGCTTCCATCCGACCGACAGCGTCGTCGTGATCGGCGTCGCCGACCGGCAGGTGGTGTTCGGCGCCCGCTGCGATCTGCCGCCGCCGGGCCACGACCCCAAGGAGCTGGCCAGGACTCTCGCCGACCTGCCTCTTGAGACCGTAATCGTGCTCGGCTACGGGCCGGCGCGGGCTGTCACGCCGGCCGTCCTACGGCTCGTGCGCGCGCTGAATTTCGCCGACGTGCGGGTGGGCGAGGTCATCCGGGTCACGGACGGTCGCTGGTGGTCTTATCTGTGCCGCGACCCCGGCTGTTGTCCGGTGGAGGGCCGTCCCTGCCAGCCGCCGGACGGCCTGGTCGCCGCCCAGGCGGTCTTCCAGGGGAAGGTCGCGCTGCCGAACCGGCAGGCGCTGGTGGCGCAGGTGGCCGCCGTCGAGGGTGCCGAGCGGGCGGCGATGGTGCGGGCCACCGAGCGGGCCCGGGAACGGCTCACCGATCTGTCCGCCGACGACCTGCGGTCGGGCCGGGCCGGGCGGTGGGTACGCCGGGCCGGGCGTGCGGCGGTGCGGGAGGCGGAGGGTCGGGCCCGGGGCGGCGCGTCGCTCACCCCGGACGAGACGGCGTGGCTAGGCGTGCTGCTCGTCGATCCGGCGGTGCTGGGCTACGCGCTGGACCGGTCGGGCCGCGAGGAGTGGCGGATCCGGCTCTGGACCGAGATGCTGCGGCGGATGCAGCCGGCGTACGTGCCGGGCCCAGCCTGCCTGCTCGGATATACCGCCTGGCAGGCGGGGGAGGGACCGCTCGCCCGGGTGGCGGTGGATCGGGCGCTCATCGCGGAGCCGGGGCACCGCGCCGCCGTCCTGTTGGACGACGTGCTCTGCGCGGGATTCGCCCCCACGGCGGTCGCCCGGATCGCGCCCCGGCCGGCCGACGGTGACGTCCGGTTCCGCCGGCGGTCCGCATGACGGCCCGGCCGGGCCATCCGCATTCAAACGACCACGCGTTGCGTTCCGGTGTAGACGTTCATGCTGGCCCCCCGGAGAAAGCCCACGAGCGTCATCCCCGCCTCCTCGGCGAGCTCGGCCGCGAGCGTGCTCGGCGCCGACACGGCGGCCAGCATCGGCAGTCCCGCCATCCAGGCCTTCTGGGCGAGCTCGAAGCTGGCCCGCCCGGAGACGAGCAGCACGTGGCCGGCGAGGGGCAGGCGGCCCTCGCGCAGCGCCCAGCCGATCACCTTGTCGACCGCGTTGTGCCTGCCCACGTCCTCGCGCAGCGCGACGAGGTCGCCGGCAGCGGTGAACAGGCCAGCGGCGTGCAGGCCGCCGGTGCGGTCGAAGGTCCGCTGAGCCGCGCGGAGCTTGTCCGGCAGGCCGGCGAGCGTCCGCGCGGCGATGAGCATCGGATCGTGCGCGACGGCGAACGGGGACCGGGTGCGGACGGCGTCGATGCTCGCCTTGCCGCACACGCCGCACGAGCTGGTGGTGTAGAAGTTCCGGCTCGGATCGGTGACCGGCGGCGGGACGTCCGGGCCCAGCACGACGTCCACCACGTTGTACGTGTTCGGCGTGTCGGAGCCGGCGCACAGTTGGGCGGTGACCACATCCTCCGGCCGAGCGACGATGCCCTCGCTCAGCAGGAAGCCCATCGCGAGATCGATGTCGTGGCCCGGGGTGCGCATGGTCACCGCCAGGGGTTCCCGGCGCACCCGGATCTCGAGGGGTTCCTCCGCGGCGAGATCGTCGGGGCGGCGGCGGGCCGCCTCCCCGGACGCCTCCAGGTTGATCTTCACGACCGGTCGCCGGGTCATCGTCCGCGCCATGGGTCGAGCCTATGTCGATGAGACGGCGAACGGAGTGGTCGATGGGGCGGCGACCTGAGCGCGCGGTCACGCTCCCGGCGCGGCCGGGATACGGTACGTACGTGGGGGGATTTGCGGCGGTGGTGCTGGCCGGCGGTGCGGCGCGGCGGATGGGTGGCGCGGACAAGCCGACCCTGCCGGTGGGCGGTCAATCCATGCTGACCCGCGTGCTCGCCGCGGTGCACGACGCCGACCCCCGGATCGTGGTCGGCAAGGTGCCACCCGACCTCCCGGTGCGGGTGCACTCGACCCGCGAGGATCCGCCCGGCGGCGGGCCGGTGGCCGCGGCATCGGCCGGGCTGGCGCTCGTCCCCGACGGCATCGCCTACACCGCCCTGCTCGCCGCGGACCTGCCGCTGCTCACCGGAGAGGCGATCGACGTGCTGCGGCTGACCGCGGAGTCGGCGCCGATGCAGGGTGCGGTCTACCGGGATGCCGAGGGCCGCCGGCAGATGCTCTGCGGCGTCTGGCGTACGGCGGCCCTGCGCGAGGCGGTCGGCCGGCTGGCCGAGGAGCGCGGCGGCCTGCACGGCGCCTCGGTCCGGGAATTGCTGGAGCACCTGCGCGTGGCCGAGGTGTCCTGGCGGCGCCCGGGCCCGCCGCCGTGGTTCGACTGTGACACCGATGACGACCTGCGCACCGCCGAGGAGTGGGCACGGTGAGTGAACTCGACAAGTGGATCGCCGCGGCGGCGGCCGAACTGGGCCTGGATCCGGCCGACGTGCCGGCGAAGGCGGTGCTCGGCGTCGCCCGCGACGTGGCGCACCAGGTGCTGCGGCCGGCCGCACCGGTCACGGCGTACCTGATGGGCCTGGCCGCGGGGCGCGGGGCGGACCCGTCGGACGTGGCGGCCCGCCTGAGCGCGCTCGCCGGCACCTGGCCCACGCCGACCGGCGCGGACGGCGAGGACTCCTGAGAAGCCCGATCCGATGGCGGAGACGGCCGGGACGTGGGCCGCCTCCGCTCGATAGGGTGGGGGAACGGAGGTGACGTGCATGCCGGCAGAAAGCGCCGCGAGCGAGTCGTACGAGGGCGTCTTGCTCGACGACCCGACCACGGCGGACCTGCGCGCCAAGGTGACCGAGGCGTGGCGGGAGTTCGCCGGCGCGCTGGCCGCCGTGGTGCCGACCCTCGCGCCGGGTGCACACGTCGATCTCACGCTCGACCCGACCGCCTCCGGCACCGGCATGGCCGTGTACTCGGTCAGCATCCGGGTGCTCGAGGGAGGCGTCGTCGAGGCGCTCGCGGTGGGCAACGCCGGCCTGCCGGAGGGCTACCGGATGGACCGCGCGTCGGTGGCGTCCCTCGTCGCGCTCGGCTGGTCGCCGCCGGGCGTGCTGCCCGGCTCGGGCGACTCGTTCGGCCTGCGCTCGTCGCAGGACCGCGCGACCCAGCTGGCGACCGTGGTCACCCGGACGCTGCGCGACGTCTACGGCGCGCCGCACCCGGCCTTCCTGGTCTATCTGGTGCACGACGAGGAGGATCAGCCGCTCGACACCGCGCCGCTGGCCACCGCCCGCCACGAGCCCAGCGTCGACGAGGAGATCGACCTCGACCACCTGGACTCGGACGGCGCGCTCGCCACGGCCCTCGCCGACGCGGCGGGCGACGTGCCGCTGGACGAGCGGGTGCGGACGGTGGTCGCCACCATGTCGAAGACCACCGTCGACCAGCTGCCGGTGGATACCGACGGCGACATCGGCATCCGGGCCGGCTCGGCGATGGTCTTCGTCCGGGTCCGGGAGAACCCGCCGCTCGTCGACGTCTTCTCCCCGATCCTCACCGAGGTGGAGCCGACCGAGCAGCTCTACGTGAAGCTCTCCGAGCTCACCAACCGCATGCCGATCGGCCGGCTGTACTGCGCCCAGGACACGGTCTGGGCTTCCATTCCGGTGTTCGGCCGCAACTTCCAGGCCACCCACCTGATGCTGGCTGTGCAGGTCATGACCGGCCTGGCCGACGAGCTCGACGACCGGCTGCACGGCGAGTTCGGCGGCAAGCGCTTCTTCAGCGAAGGGGACAAACCGTCACCGGCCAAGGAGCCCGCCGCGGACCACCGCACCGGGATGTACCTCTAGGCGCCGGCGTCCTCAGCTCGGCGCCGGCACCGGTGTCGGGGTCTCCACCAGGCGGGACAGTACGATCATGCTGCGCGTCGAGGTGACGAACGGCTCCGCTCGCAGCCGCTCCAGGGCCTGTTCGAGGTGGCCGATGTCCGCCGCGCGCAGGTGGACGAGAGCGTCGGCCTGACCCGAGATCGTGTAGGCGCCCACCACTTCGGGATGCCGCCGGGTCGCCACGGTGATCTGTGCGGGCGTGGTGCGGCCGGTGCAGTACAGCTCGACGAAGGCCTCGGTGGTCCAGCCCACCGCGGCCGGCTCGATCACCGTGGTGAAGCCCTTGATCACCCCGCTCGAGCGGAGCCGGTCGACCCGGCGCTTCACGGCCGGCGCGGAGAGGGATACCTTCGCGCCGATCTCGGCATACGACGCGCGTGCGTCAGCCACCAATAACGCAACGATTCGCTGGTCTACGGCGTCTAACCGCAACGATTCGCCTCCGATGCACAAGATTCACCGCTGTTTCGTGTCGTGAAGCCTACCTAGGCTCTACCCCATGAGTCACCTGGAGCGCATGCCGCGAAACCGGACATATCTCATGTGTCCACCCGAGCACTTCACGGTCGAGTACGCCATCAATCCCTGGATGGACACGACCGTCGCGGTCGATGCGAGCCTGGCGCTCAAGCAGTGGCGACTACTGCACACCACGCTCGGCGATCTGGGACACACCGTGCACGTCCTGGCGCCGGTGCCCGGGCTCGCCGACATGGTGTACGCCGCCAATGGCGCGTTCTCTGTGGACGGAACCGTCTACGGTGCCCGCTTCAAGCATGCCGAGCGCGCCGGCGAGGCGCTGGCGCACCGCGAGTTCTACACCACCGGCGACTGGACCTTCGCCAGCCCGGTGCACGTCAACGAGGGTGAGGGTGACTTCGCCTACGTGCCGGGCGCCTACGGCGGCGTGGTTCTCGCCGGCTACGGCTTCCGCACCGAACCGGCCGCCCACGCAGAGGCACAGGAGGTGCTCGGCCGGCCGGTGATCTCGCTCAAGCTGGTCGATCCCGTCTTCTACCACCTGGACACCGCGCTGGCCCCGCTGGACGACCGGCACGTCGCGTACTACCCGGGCGCCTTCTCCGCGGCCTCGCAGCAGGTGCTGGCCCAGCTCTTTCCCGACGCGATCATCGCCGACCGCGCCGACGCCGAGGCGTTCGGCCTGAATCTGGTGAGCGACGGCCGCCATGTGATCCTCAACACTGAGGCGATCGCGATGGGTGAGAAGGTCCGCGCGGCCGGGTACCAGCCGGTCCACGTCGAACTCTCCGAGCTCAAACGCGGTGGTGGAAGCGTCAAGTGCGCGGTTGCCGAACTGCGCCCGTGACGCGGGAACACCTCGCCTGGGCCGGAACGAATGTCTGGACCGGGTGCGGGAAGATGGAGCGCATGACCGACGACAAGCAGGCCTCGGACAAGCAGGAAGACGGCTCCGTCATGGTGGTCGGGCCGGACGGGCGGCCGATGGGGACCATCGACGCCGACGGCACCGTGAACCCGGAGGAGCCGGGCAATCTGATCGAGCAACCGGCCAAGGTCATGCGGATCGGCAGCATGATCAAGCAGCTGCTCGAGGAAGTGCGTGCCGCCCCACTCGACGAGGCGAGCCGCGGCCGGCTGCGCGACATCCACCAGCGCTCGATCGCCGAGCTGGAGGACGGGCTGGCACCGGAGCTCCGCGAGGAGCTCGAGCGGTTGTCCCTGCCGTTCGAGGGCGACACCCCGCCCAGCGAGGCCGAGTTGCGGATCGCCCAGGCGCAGCTCGTCGGCTGGCTGGAGGGCTTGTTCCACGGCATCCAGGCGGCGCTGGTCGCCCAGCAGATGGCGGCCCGGCTGCAGCTCGAGCAGATGCGGAGCGGCCGTCCGGCGCTGCCGGTGGGCCCGGGCGGGATGATCCCCGGCATGCCGGGCGGCCCGCAGGCCGGACAGCCCGGCGGCGACGGCCGCACCGGCCAGTACCTGTAGGCGGGCGCGCGGAACTAGAGATCGAAGAGCTCGCCCAGGTAGCGGGCCACGCCGTCCTCGTCGTTCGTGCGGATCACCTCGTCGGCCACCGCGCGGACCGCGGGGTGGGCGTTGCCCATCGCCGCCGCGCGTCCGGCCCAGGTGAGTAGCGGGATGTCGTTCGGCATGTCGCCGAACGCCACCACCTCCGGCGCGGTGATTCCCTTCTGCTCACAGAGCCAGGCGAGCCCGGCCGCCTTGGTCACGCCCACGGCGGAGATCTCCACCAGCGCGCTCGACGACGAGTGGGTCGGCTCGGCGATCCCCCCGAGGGTTCGGCTGACCAGTTCGTAGAACGCCTCCGGCTCGTGGCCGGCCGAGCGGGCCAGCAGTTTCACGGCCGGCACCGAGGTCAGCTCCTCGGGCGTACTCAGGACCCGTACGCTGTGGTGCTCGCCGTCCCGGCGCACCGGCCAGGCCTCCTCGTGCCGGAACGACCGTCCGTCCTCGACCTCGACGGCGAGGGTGATGTCCGGCACCGCCTCGCGCAGCCGCTTGCTCACGTCGAGAAGCAGATCGGTGGAGAGCGGATCGGCCCGGAGCACCTCGTCGCTGTCCGGGTCGTAGACCACCGCGCCATTGGCGCAGATCGCCGGCACGGGCGTGGGCATCTGGTCGTAGAGCTGCCGCAGCCAGCGGACCGGGCGACCGGTCACGAGGACGATGGGCACCGGTAGGGCCTCGAGGATCTCGACGGTGCGGCGGCTCAGAGTCCCGTCGGTGCGGATCAGGGTGCCGTCGATGTCCGTGGCCACAAGGCGAAAGGGGTACGGAGCTGACCAACGGTAAACCGAGGCGGAGGAATTCATCAGTTCGACAGTAACCGATCCAGGTACACCGCCACGCCGTCCTCGTCGTTGGCGAGCGTGACCTCGTCGGCGGCCGCCATCAGTTCCGGATGCGCGTTGGCCACAGCCACCCGGCTCCACCCGGCCCAGGCGAACATCGGCAGGTCGTTGGGCATGTCGCCGAAGACCAGCACGTCACCGGGATCCACGCCGACGGTTTCGGCGACGACCGCCAGACCGGTGCCCTTGTCGACGTTCGGCGGGCAGATCTCGACGTAGTTCAGCCCGGCCTGGGTGACCGAAGCCACATCCGGCGGCACCATCCGCCGGGCCACCGCGAGAACCTCGTCGACGTCGTACGTGAACGATCGGGCGAACGCCTTGATCACGTCGCCGGTGAGGCACTCGGGACGCGGCCGCCGCTCGAGCGCGACCGGATAGCGCCAGGTCGGGTCGTAGTCGCCCCACAGCGGCGCGTCGTCGTGCTCGAGGGCCTCGACCATGACCGACAGCGGACCCACCTCGGCCTCGAGAGCGGCCAGCATGCGGCCGAGAGCCGCGCCGCACAGCCGAGCGGTCCGCAGGTACGAGGACTCCGCCTGATCGAGGACCCAGCCGCCCTGTGCCATCACCAGGAAGTCGGCCACCCGGATGTCGTTGCGGGTGAGCGACGTGAGCCGCGGGCCGCGACCGGTCGCGGCGACGATCCGGATCCCGGCGGCCCGAACGCGGTCCAGGACCTCGTGGGTGTACGCGGACACGGTATCGTCGCTGCGCACCAGTGTGCCGTCCAGATCGGTCGCGATCAGCTTGGGGAGTCCAGGCGTGACCATCAATACCTCCGTGGGTGCGTGACCCCCGCGGAGGGCGGAAGGAAAACGGTACACCAGCTCGACTGCCAGCGGCTATGACTTCAGGTAACGGGCGGATGTCCGAATGTCAGCGGCTGCCCTCAGTCGGTTCCAGCAGGTCCCGGCCGCCGAGATAGGGCTGCAGCGCCTTCGGCACGCGCACCGAGCCGTCCGGCTGCTGGTGGTTCTCGAGGAGCGGAACCAGCCAGCGGGTCGTCGCGAGTGTGCCGTTCAGGGTCGCCGCGATCTGCGGCCTGCCGTCCGCGTCCCGGTACCGGATGTTGAGCCGGCGTGCCTGGAACGTAGTGCAGTTCGATGTCGAGGTGACTTCGCGGTACCGGCCCTGTGACGGCACCCAGCCCTCGCAGTCGAACTTGCGCGCGGCACTCGAGCCGAGGTCACCCCCGGCCACGTCGATCACCCGGTACGGGATCTCCACCTTGGCGAGCATTTCCTCCTCCATCGCGAGCAGCCGCAGATGCTCGTCGGCGGCCTCCTCGGGCTTGCAGAAGGAGAACATCTCCACTTTGTCGAACTGGTGCACCCGCAGGATGCCGCGGACATCCTTGCCGTACGACCCGGCCTCGCGCCGGTAGCAGGTCGACCAGCCGGCGAAACGCCGCGGTCCGGCCTCGAGGTCCAGGATCTCGTTCGAGTGGTACGCCGCCAGGGAGACCTCGGAGGTGCCGACCAGATAGAGGTCGTCGGCCTCGAGCCGGTAGACCTCGCTCGCGTGCGCGCCGAGGAAACCGGTGCCCTCCATCGACTCCGGCTTGACCAGCGTCGGCGTGATCGAGGGGGTGAAGCCGTGCTCGAGAGCCTGGGCGATCGCCATCTGCAGGAGCCCGAGCTGGAGCAGCGCGCCCACCCCGGTCAGGAAGTAGAAACGGGAGCCCGAGACCTTGGCGCCGCGCTCGGTGTCGATCGCCCGCAGTGCCTCGCCGATCTCGACGTGATCCCTCGGATTGTCGATGCGGGCGATGTCGCCGACCTCGCGCAGGACGACGAAGTCGTCCTCGCCTCCGGGCGGCACCCCGTCCTGCACGACGTTGGGCACCGCCAGTTGGGCCTGGCGCAGCGCCTCGCCGGCCGCGGTAGCCGCCGCCTCCGCCGTCTTGACCTCGGCGGCCAGCTCCTTCGTGCGGGCCAGCAGGGCGGCTCGCTCGTCTCCGGACGCCTTGGGCACCCGCTTGCTCAGCGACTTCTGCTCCGCCCGGACAGCCTCGAACCGCTGGGTGGCGGCGCGGCGCTCCTCGTCGGCGCGCAGCAACGCGTCCACCACGTCGGTGGACTCGCCGCGCAGTCGCTGGCTGGCGCGGATCAGGTCGGGGTCGTCGCGAAGCAGACGCAGGTCAATCACGATTGCCGAGCCTACCGGCGGTCCGGCCGGGTCTTCACCCGGATATCCCCGGCCGTCCCGAACCGTTCGACAGGTCGCGGTCGTCGGCGTACGGCGTGAACGGCTTCGCCGGGCCGACGGTCAGCTCGAGCGGCTCGTCCGGCTCCCGGTCCTCCTCCTCGGCGCCGTGCCGGGGCCGCCGCCACGACCACCCACCGGCGGCGCCGTCCACCGTGGGGGTATCCGCCGCGAACGGCTGACCCGTGGCCGATCCGCCGGCCGGCGGCGGACCGCCCGCCGGGAGCCGGCGGCCGGCCAAGCCGAGCGCCAGCAGGGCGAGGAGCACCGCGGCGAAGGCGCACCACACCCCCCGCCCGTAGGTCAGCCGAAGCTCGTCCCCCTCGAGTTCGAGGGTGTAGACGTGCGGGATGGTGCGGCTCTGGTCGCTCAGCGACGAGGCCGCGGCGAACAGCACGGCGAGCAACGTGCCCGCGGCACTCAGCCCGCTCAGCCGTGCGTAGGGCCGGCCGGCGGTAGGCCCGAACAGAGTCAGTACCACGGCGGCGGCCAGCACGAACACGCCGGCCAGGTAACCGGCGCCGAGCGCGCCCAGGTCGGTGAACTCGGTCGGCACCACACGCTCGCCGACCTCACCGCCGAACAGATTCCGGCTCACCGTGGTGACCTGCCACTCCGAGACGAGCGAGGCGAATGCCGCGACGGCCGCGAGCGCCGCCGCCACGGGTACCGCCCGGCGGTCACCCGCCAGAGCCTGCCCGAATCCCGCGGCACTCCACCACGGACGCCGCCCGTCGGGTTCCGGCGCGCCGAACTCGACCACCGCATCGGGCGGCGTCGCGTCGAGGTCGATCGGCCGGTGGTGCTCGGACATGTCAACCATGATGGCCCGTGACCGGTCGCCCCGGCCAGCATCCGCCACATGGACTAGCGTTTGGGCATGCCTATTCGCACTGCTTCGGCCCGCTGGGAAGGGAACCTCACCGAGGGTTCCGGCACGATCAAGACCGGCAAGGGCGGTTACCAGGGGAACTACTCGTTCAAGTCGCGCTTCGAGGAGGGCGAGGGGACGAACCCCGAGGAGCTGATCGGCGCCGCGCACGCCGGTTGCTTCTCGATGGCGTTCTCGAAGGGCCTGGCGGACGCCGGCTACCCGCCGAACTCCGTCGAGACGACGGCCAAGGTGCACCTCGACAAGACCGACGCCGGGTTCAGCGTGACCCGGATCGACCTCGAGACCGTGGGCGACGTCCCCGGCATCGACGAGGGCACGTTCCAGAAGATCGCCGAGGGCGCGAAGGAGAACTGCCCGATCTCACGGCTGCTCTCACCCGGCGCGCAGATCGGCCTCGCGGCCACGCTTTCCTGAGCCGGCGCACCACAGTAGAGCCGATGCGGGCGGGGCCGCCATCAGGTCCCTGACCGCATCGGCTCCCGCGGTGTGTGCTTCGGGCTGGCGCACAATGGTCTCGTGCCGGTCGACATGAGTCGTGAACGCTTCGAGGAGCTCGTCGGCGAAGCCCTCGACGAAGTGCCCGTCGAGCTGCTGTCGATCATGAACAACGTGGTCTTCCTGGTCGAGGAGGAGCCGCCCGACGGCAGCGACGATCTCCTGGGACTGTACGAGGGCACCGCGCTCACCGACCGCGGGTGGGACTACGCCGGGGTGCTGCCCGACCGGATCACCATCTACCGGATCCCCACGCTCAAGGTCTGCGACTCCGAAACGGACGTGATCGACGAGGTCGCCATCACGGTCGTGCACGAGATCGCGCACCATTTCGGCATCGACGATCACCGCCTGCACGAGCTCGGCTGGGGCTGACCGGCGCGATGCGGCCGGCTGTGGTCAGCCGGGGGTCAGGCCGTCTCGCCGGCGCGGACGCGGGCCAGCCAGGCGGCCGAGTCCGCGAAGTCCGCGTCGGACAGCCCCCGCGGGGAGGGCACGGGCGCCTCGGGGGTGAGCCGGTGCCGGGGATAGCTGCCGAGGAAGCGCACCTCGGCGCAGATCCGGCGCAGGCCCTGCAGCGCCTCGCCGAGCCGAGACTCGGCCACGTGCCCGGTGCAGTCCAGGAAGAAGACGTACGTGCCGAGCTGCTCGCCGGTGGGCCGGGACTCGATGCGGGACAGGTTGATTCCCCGTACGGCGAGCTCGGTGAGTACCGCCAGCAACGCACCCACCTGGTCGCGCCGGATCGAGACGGCCAGTGACGTCACATCGTCGCCGGTGGGCGGTGCCGGTGCCGCGGGCCGGGTGAGCAGGGCGAATCGGGTGACCGCATCGGAGTGGTCCGCCACCTTGTCGGCGAGCACCGTCAGCCCGTTGCGCGGCACGCCGATCGGCGCGCAGAGGGCGGCGTCGTACTCCCCGGCTGCCGCGCTGATCGCGGCGGCCGCGTTGGAGAGCACGTCGACGACGACCGCGTCGGGCAGGTTGGCGAGCAGCCAGCTGCGACACTGCGCCGACGCCTGCGGATGCGCCGCCACGGTACGGATCTTCGCGAGTGGCGTGCGCGTGCGGGCCGCCAGCACGAATTCCACGGGCAGCACGACCTCCCGAGTGATCACCAGGGGACTGCCGGTGGCCAGTTCATCGAGGGTGACCGGGACGGCACCGCCGACCGAGTTCTCGAGCGGGACCAGGGCGGCGTCGGCGTCGCCCGACCGGACCGCCTCGAGGGCCTCGGGCACACTGCGGGCGGGCGTGCGCACTCCGCGCTCGGCCGCCGGAATGGTGCGCAGGGCCGCCTCGGTGAAGGTGCCCTCCGGACCGAGGTAGACGAAGCGGGTGGGCGGGGTTCCCGGCATGTGCCGAAGTCTAGAGGCCTCGCCGCTCAGAAGCCGCAGGCCAGCACGCGGATACCGGGGGGCGCGGCGGTCTGTACCAGGTTGGTGCAGACCTCCGATCCCGCCGCGACCAGGGCGAGGGTGCTGTCCCGGCCGGTCGTGACGACCATCAACGGCTCCAGCTCGTCCTCGGTCTGGCCGACCACCTCGACGGTGGTGAACGACCAGTCACCGGCGCAGTAAGGGCCCTCGTGGACGGCCAGCGGCTCGGGGGGGATGCCGGGCTTGCCCTCGATCAGCGCGAGGATCTGGGTGCCGGTCGGCGAGCCGACGCAGCGCGGGGCGTGCGACGGCGTGGGCGTCGGGGAGATCGTGCCGGGCGGATCGGCGGTCGTCACGGTTCGAGCCGGATTCGTGGGGTAGGTGGTCGCGGGATAGGTGGTATAGGCCGCGGCGGAGGTGTACGCCGTCTGCGGCGCCGGCGTGGTGGCGGACGGCAGCGCCCCGGCGGGTGCCGAGGCGGACGAAGCGGTGTACGGCGGCGAGCTGGGCGGTGCCTGCGGCGGGGCGCCGCAGGCGCTCGTCAGGGCGAGTACGCCCGCCAGCGGGAGGAGGCGTGTGCGGGGGAACACGCGGACATGGTAAGGGCTTCGGGTCAGGAGGCGATGCGATGTCCGGCGGCGATCAGGGTGTCGATCGCCTCGCCCAGCCGGACGGAGGGGACCAAGAGGTAGTCCGTGGTGTATGTGGAGAAGGTGACGATCGTGACCCGGGCCTCGGCCAGCGGTCCGATCAGCGAGGCGACCAGGCCGGGGAGCGCCAGCTCGAGAGGGCCGGCCACGCGCAGGCACCGCCAGGCGCTGTCGGTCTCGGCACCGTCCGGAACCCGGTCACTCGGGCAGATGATCGACAACTCGTCGGGCGCCCAGGTCAGTGAGACGACGCTCTTCTCGTCCGGACCGCCGGCCAACGAGGATGGGATGCGCGAGCCGGCCGGCAGCCGGCACACCGCGTACTCCTCCGGTAACAGGTCTAGATCGAGCATGAGGGCAGACTACGGTTTGGGATCACCGTTGCCTACCAGGGCGTGATCAGTACCGGACGGGGGAGAAGAAGGTGAGCGATCCGGCGACCCGGTCGCCGTCGAGCAGCGGGGCGGCGATCGCGTCGACCGTGAGCGGGCCCTCGTCCGGTCCGGGCACTACCCGCAGCAGGCCACGGGCCAGTCGCTCGCTGCGGACGGCCAGCAGCGGCGGGATCTTGTCCGCGTCGGACTCCTCGAGGGCGGCGGCGCTCGCCGTGAAGTCGATCAGGTGCAACGCCGCGCCGAGCCGCTGACCGATCGCCTCGACCGGCTTGCCGAGCCCGAGCAGCTCACCGCAGGAGGTGGACACCGCCATGATCGTGGTGGCGGCATTGATCACCAGGCAGGGCTCCGTCGCGGTCACCACCGCCGAGATCCATCGGTCGACACTGGGGACGAAGTCGTCCTCGGTCGATGTCCGCGCCTGGGGCACGAACGCTCCCGAGAGGGAGAGCTCGACGTGCGCCACCCGGTCCTCCTCGCTCCTTCTGCGTCCGACGGCGCTGCCGCCGCCGCGCCGGTTTCCCGGCGCCGCCACGGCGGCCGACCCGTCGGTTACACCGGAAGGAACGTTACCGGCGTGCTGTCCGCTTGTCAGCGGCCGTTTGTCCGTCGCGGTGCCACCGGTAGTCGCCGGCCGGGCGGTACGGAGCGTTCGCCCAGGTGGCGGGATGGTTGGCGACGGCTGAGAGCTTGCCGGCCGTGGCCGGGGAGATGCGTGCGCCGCCGGCGATGAGCAGCCGATCGAGCTCCTTGTCGGTGGCGACGAGGACCTCCTTCGGCAGGCCGTGGACGCTGATCACGCCGGATCCGACGAAGGTGAGCACCGGGGTCACCGGCACGCTCAGGCCGACCGCCGCGGACAGCGCCTTTCCGGCGCGGCGGGCCTCACGACGGGCCTCCGCCACGTACTGCGGGCGCTTGCCGTTGATCTGCACGACGTCACCGGCGATCAGGACGCGGGAGCGCCCGTGATCGGCGACGGTCACCGCGTAGACGCCGCCGGGCCCGATGGCCAGGAATCCGGCCCGGTCGTCGGCGGGGTCGGGCTCGTAGTAGCCCTGCGCGTCGGTGCGCGGCCAGTCCACGATGTGCCAGTTGGGGCCGAGGCGGTCGAGACGGGTGAGCGCACGGGCACCCGCGGCCTCGAGGCGGCGGGCCTCACGGTCGGCACGGCGGCGGCGCGCCCATTCGGCGGGAGTCTGACGCGGGGTGGGGTCCAGGGCGGTGCCGGGCTGGGTCAGATGGGGATTCAGTGGCTTGGATGACAGGGGCAGAGCGGGGCGGGCGGGGAAGACAGTCACTGCGACCTCCGGCAAAAGGTCCGTCGGGCTCTCTTTTCACTACGGTAAGTGCTCGACCCCATACGGAAGCAAGACACCTCGGTGGAAAGAAAGGGGAGTGAGTAGGGATGAATGCCGCATTCACGCATCGCGACTTCTTGCGAATGATGCATCTCTGCGTCTCATCTCCCCGGTTCGGCCAGTTCCCGAACAAAGTTAGCCTCACCTTCGAGCTCGCGCACCGATGTCTCACGATCTAGACGGAACGTCATCGCCCGAACACGCCACGTAGGGGGCAGTCCACGGCGGCCGGTCGCATCCGTACCGCGAGATCGACGGCTGGGCTACCGTCGGCGTGTGGTCCACTACGTCGACAGTGAAGTGAGCTTGCTGCGCACCGTCATGCTGCACCGTCCCGGTCCCGAGCTCGCCCGGCTGACCCCGCGCAACAACGATTCGCTCCTGTTCGACGCCATCCCGTGGGTGGGCCGGGCGCAGGAGGAGCACGACGCCTTCGCCGAGGCTCTCCGTGCCCGTGGCGTCGAGGTGCTCTACCTGGGCGACCTGCTCACCGAGACGCTCGGCGTGCCACCGGCCCGGGCCGAGCTGACCGCCGGGGTCCTGGACGATCCGCGGCTGGGTGACACGCTGCGGGACAGCGTGGCGGCGTACCTGGCCGACCAGGATCCACGCCGGCTCGCCGACGTGCTGACGGCCGGCCTGGCGCACGAGGAGCTGAAGCCGGGGCCCGGCGGCCTGGTCTACGAGATGATGGACCGGCACGACTTCGTCATCGATCCGCTGCCCAACCTCCTGTTCACCCGCGACTCGTCGGTCTGGGTGCGGGACCGGGTCGCGGTGACCAGCCTCGCGATGCCGGCCCGGCGCCGGGAGACCACGCTGACCCACGCGATCTACCGCTACCATCCCCGCTTCGCCGGCTCGCCCGCGCTCTACGACCCCGGGCTCGAGCATCTCGAGGGCGGCGACGTGCTGGTGCTGGCGCCGGACGTGCTGGCCATCGGCGTCGGCGAACGGACCACGCCGGCCGGGGCCGAGCGGCTGGCCCGGCGGGTCTTCGCGGCCCGGCTCGCGCACACGATCCTGGCGGTGCCGATCGCCCAGGAGCGCGCGACCATGCACCTGGACACCGTCTGCACCATGGTCGACGTCGACGCCGTGGTGATGTATCCCAACATCGCGGACACGCTGCGCGCCTACCCCGTCACCGCGGACCCGGACGGGGAGCCCCGGGCCCAGGCGCCGCGCCCGTTTCTCGAAGCCGCCGCCGAGGCGATGGGCATCGATCGGCTGCGGATCATCGACACCGGCCTGGACCCGGTGACCGCGGAGCGGGAGCAGTGGGACGACGGCAACAACACGCTCGCCATCGCCCCGCGCCTGTGCGTCGCCTACGAGCGCAACGTGGAGACGAACGCGCAGCTCGAGCGCGCCGGCATCGAGGTGCTTCGGATCCGCGGTTCGGAGCTGGGCTCCGGGCGCGGTGGACCCCGCTGCATGAGCTGCCCGATCGAGCGCGCACCGTTGCGCTCCTGAGGATCGCGGTCAGCGCAGCGTGAGCTGCCGGCCGATGAGGCCCTGCTTGGCGCGGCGCGCCTCGGCGTCCAGCGGCCCGCTCTCGGCCAGGATGTCGCCGTAGCGCTTGGCGAAGTCGGCGAGCGGGGCCTCCCAGTCGGCGCCCTCGGGCTCGCCGGGGATGTCCCAGACCGGTACGAGCAGCCCGTGCGCGCGGAACATGCCGGCGAACTTCGTGTTCTCGCCGAGCCGCAGATCACCGGCCGCGGAGAGCCGGGCCAGCGCGTCCAGCGCGCGGTCCTCCGGCTCGGGCAGCACCCAGCGGACGTGCCCCTTGTCCGGCGCGACCCGGCACCAGTATGCGGCGCGCGCCGCGGCCAGCCGCACGGTCGGATAGATCGAGGCGTTCGCCCGTTCGAGGGACGCCTTCACGGTCGTGTCCTCCGCCTGCTCGGCGTCGAGCCAGTACTCGAACCCGTCGTGCACGGTGATCTCGAGCGGGCCGTCCACCAAGATGTCCTGCAGGCGCGGGCCCGCGCCGGGCAGCGCCGGAACCGACACCGTGTCGCCGGGCTCGGTGCGCAACGCGCTGAGGACGGCCACGGCGAGATCGCGGGAGACGTCGCCCGACTGCACGTGCCGCTGCAGGCCGATGAAGATCCGGCCGTCCTGGCGAGTCATCGCGGGCCACGCCATCGGCAGCACGGTGGAGAGGGTGACCGGGCGGTCGCCGTACTCCTCGACGATCTCGGGCTTGAGGGTCAGTGGCGCGGAAGCGGCGGGGACCAGCTCGCGCAGGGCGATCCACTCCGGTTCGTCAGCCATGCCCTCGAACGGGCGGGCGACGAAGATGTCGCGCACCTTCTCGCGCTTGGATGGGTTCTGGCGCTGGTTCCGACGCTTGCTCACGGCGACACAGCCTAGGTGGTGTCGCACCGAAAGGGACACTCCGGGCTCGCCGTGTCGGGATCAGGCTCTCGGAAGGCGTACCTCAGCAGTGGTGCCGCCACCCTCGCGCGGCCGCAGCGAGACCCAGCCGTGCTGCCGTTCCACCAGGCGCCGGACCAGGTAGAGGCCGAGACCCGCGCCCGGATGGTGCCGGCCGCCCGACTCGCCCTGCCAGTACCGCTCGAAGGCCCGTTCGACGTGCTCCGGGCGGATGCCGGAGCCCCGGTCCGAGACCCGGAACCGCAGCGTCTCCTCGTCCGCGCCGGCGCACAGCTCGACCGCGGTGTCCGGCGGGGAGTACTTCTCCGCGTTCGTGGTGAGCTCGGTGAGGATCGTGGCGATCGAGTTGCGTTCCCCGTACGCCTTGGGCAGCTCCGCGGGCAGGTTGTCCAGCACCATGCGGCGGCGCAGATCGTCCGGCAGCTCCTCGACCGCGCCGCGCAGCGTCTCGGTGAGGTCGAACGGGCCGGCCGGTGCGCCGCCGACCTCGCCGCCCTCGCTGGCGGCGGAGAGCAGTCGGTCGACCAGCCGGGCCAGCTCGCCGGCCCGGGTGCCGATGACGCGGACGGCCTCCTGCCGGCCCGCGTCGCCGAGCGAGTCCCAGTGCTTGGTCAGCGTGTCCGCGTACCCCTTGATCACCGTGACGGGCGTGCGCAGCTCGTGGCTGGTCACCGCGACCCACAGGTCGCGGTCGTCCTGGCGGCGGCTCTGCTCGGCGGTCTCCCGGTCCGCACCGTGCGCCGGCAGCCCCGACTGCCGCAGGTACACCCGCCCGATGCACGCCGCGAGCAGCTCGAGCACGGCGTGGTGCTCGTCGCCCGGCTCGGCGTCGCCCTCCCCGAAGTACACGTGCAGCGAGCCGACGATCGTGTCGTTCACCTCGCAGCGGGCGCCGAGCATCCGATGCGGGTCCCCGCCCTCGATCTGCTGGGCGAACTCGCCGTTCAGCGAGTCGAGCGGGACCAGCAGGCTGCGACCGCCGCGCAGGCGGCTGTCGGCCCGGTCCACCCGGCGGCCGATCGCGCTCGCGCAGGCGCCGGTCGCCGCGATGATCCGGCCGTGGTCCGGCGCGTATTCGGCGAAACCGGCCCCCCGCCCGCCGAGGACGTCCTGGGCGAGGCGGACGATCTGCTGCAGGACCGGCAGACCCGCCTCGCCGGCGTTGACGCGGTCGAGGACCGCGATCTGGCCCCGGGTGAGGGCGGCGTAGTCGGGACGGTCGGGCATGTCTGCGAGTGTGCCTCGCCTCCGGCGTTTTGGGCAGCCGAGCGGCCCTGGTTCCTGCCGCTTATCACCGAAGCGTGTCACATGTCACATGTCACATCGCGTCCAAACGATCCAGGACGAACCGCGGACGGTCGGTGATCACCCCTTCGACCTGGTGTTTCAGCACCAGGTCGAGGTCGTCCTCGTCGTTGACGGTCCAGACGTAGCACTGGTGCCCGGCCGCCCGGATCGCCGGGACCAGTCCGGGCCGGGCGCGGACCAGAGCGATGCCGGGACCGGCGATGCGCGCGCCGAACGGCAGGCGCCCCCGGCCCACCCCGGGCGGGAGGACCTCCAGCAGGTAAGCGGTGGGCACGGCCGGCGTCCGGGCACGGACGCGGCGCAGCGCCAGCGCCGCGAACGACATGACCGTGACATGTACGGGGTCGTCCGCCCGGTTGTCCGCCAGGCCGTGCCGGCGCAGCGTCTCGGCCAGGCGGCGCTCGACCTCGGCGCCGTACCGTGTCGGGTGTTTGGTCTCGATGAGTAGCCGGACCTTCCGGCCACAACCACGCACCGCTTCCAGGAGGCGGTCCAGGGTGAGCAACCGGGTGAGGTCGCGTAGCTCCTCGTCCGCCGGATAGCCGGGATGCCAGGAGCCGAAGTCGAGTGTGTCCAGCTCGGCCAGCGTCTTCGTGCTGACCGGGCCCCGGCCGTTGCTGGTGCGGCCGAGCCGCCGGTCGTGCACGCAGACCAGGTGCCCGTCGCGGGTGAGCCGGACGTCGCATTCCAAGCCGTCGGCGCCCTCGTCGAGCGCCCGCAGGTAGGCGCCGAGCGTGTGCTCGGGCAGGGCGTCCGCCCCTCCGCGGTGGGCGAAGACCAGTGGGCGAGTTGTCCCCGGCGGGCCGGCTGGGTAGCTCACAGCACCCGGGCCGGCAGACCATTCTCACTGACCACCTCGCGCCCCGTGGCGGCCCAGGACTGCATGCCGCCGTCGAGGTTCCGGACGTTGTCCCAGCCGTTGCCCATCAGGTACGAGACGACCTGGCCGGAGCGACCGCCGGACCGGCACACGACGACCACCTCCACGTCGGTGGGCACCTCGGCCATCCGGGCCGGGATCTCCATCATCGGCAGGTGGTGCGCCTCGGGCGCGTGGCCCGCCACCCACTCGTCGGGCTCGCGGACGTCGAGCAGGTACGCGTCGGGGGTGACCTGGGAAGCGGTCAGGGTGGGTACTTGTGGTCCGAACACGACAATCAGCGTACGGCGTCCCGGCCGTCACCGGCCGTCACCCACCCGTCGAGGACGACTCCAGGTTCGCCGCCATCCAGCTGTCCATCTCGTCGGCGGCCATCGCCTTGTACAGGGCGAGCGCCTTCTCCCGGTCGGAGACCACCACGGACTGACCGGCGATGGTGTCGCTGCCCTTGTTGGGGCTGGTGATGAACGTGAGGTTCGTGCTGCGGACGCCGCGCATCTCGAACCCCATGTCGGTCAGTGAGAAGGCGTGGTCGACCGTGACGGCCGCGGTAGCCGCCTTGAGGAACGCGTTCAGCCTGGCCGGATTGGCGAGGGTGCCGCTGCTCGCCGCCTTGTCCAGCAGCGCCTTGAGGAACTCCTGCTGGTGCTGCATGCGGGCGAAGTCACCACGGGCGAACTGCTTGCGCTGGCGGATCCAGTCCAGGGCCTGCGCCCCGTTCATATGCATGGTCCCCTTGGTGAAGACCCGGTACGGCTTATGTATCGACGTGATGGTCTTCTCCACCTTGAGGTCGACGCCACCGAGGGCGTCGGTGACCTCCTTGAAGCCGCCGAAGTCGATCGCCATGACGTGGTCGATGTGCACGTCGGTCATGCACTCGACGGTGTGCACCGCACGGGGCAGGCCACCGAACGCGAACGCAGCGTTGATCTTGGCTCGGCTGCCCTCGGAGCACGGCGCGCTGTTGCTCGACGGGATGTTCACCCACAGGTCCCGGGGGATGGAGACCAACTGGGCGGACTTGTGGTCGGCCGGGATGTGCATGAGGATCAGCGTGTCGGCGCGCCACTTGCTCGCCTCGTCCTGCTTGGCGTCCGGATCCCGGGAGTCGCTGCCGACGAGCAGGATGTTCTGCGCCCCCTCGATCGGCTTCGCCGGGCGGTCCCCGGTGATCCCCGCGAACGCGTCGGTGCGCTTCAGGTCGTTGTCCAGCCCGTTGGCGTAGCCGTAGAGCGAGATGCCGGCGATGATCGCGATGATCAGGACGGCCAGCCCGGCCAACAGGGCGATCCGGCCCCAGCGCGGCTTCCGCCGCCCACCGTACGGCTGGCCGGGCCCGTCACCGTACCTGTCGCCGGGGACGCGGGGTGGCCGGTCGTCGCCACCGTACGGGTCGCGATAGCCGCCGGTGGGGACGGCGGCTCTTCCGGAGGAGTTTCCATACGGGGACGTGGGCGAAGCCATGCCGTCAAGATTACGGACCCTGCGCACGTCCGCCCGGACATCGCCACCGCGTCGGCACGAAGGGAGGAGTCGGGGCCGGTGGGCGCACTCCACCGGCCCCGATATGGTTCAGTGCGCGCCGAAGCCGGTCAGCGACCGGACCTCGAGCTCGGCGTACTTGGCGCTGTCGTCCTCCTTCGAGATCACCGTGCCGATCCAGCCGCAGAGGAAGCCGAACGGGATCGAGATGATGCCCGGGTTGGACAGCGGGAACCAGTGCCAGTCCTGATCCGGGAACATCGCCGTGGCCGAGCCCGACACGACGGGCGAGAAGAAGACCAGGATGACCGCGGCGAGCAGGCCGCCGTAGATCGCCCACATGGCGCCGGAGGTGTTGAACCGCCGCCAGAACAGGCTGTAGAGGATCGCCGGCAGGTTGGCCGAGGCCGCCACCGCGAACGCCAGCGCCACCAGGAACGCCACGTTGAGGCTCTGCGCGAAGATAGACAGAGCGATGGCGACCGCGCCGATGATCAGTGCGGCGATCCGGGCCACCCGTACCTCGTCCCGCTCGGACGCGTCACCACCGCGGACCACGTTGGCGTAGAAGTCGTGCGCCACGCTCGACGACGACGCCAGGGTCAGGCCCGCGACCACCGCGAGAATCGTGGCGAACGCGACCGCCGCGATGATCGCCAGCAGGATCGCGCCGCCGGTCTCCCCGCCCAGGTAGTCGATGCCGAGCGCCTGGGCGAGCTGCGGGGCGGCGGTGTTGCCCGCCTTGTCCTGCGCCGTGATCGCCTTGCTGCCCACCAGGGCCGCCGCGCCGAAGCCGAGGGCCAGGGTGAACAGGTAGAACGTGCCGATGATGCCGATCGCCCAGAGCACGCTCTTGCGGGCGATCCGGCTCGTCGGGACGGTGTAGAAGCGGGTGAGGATGTGCGGCAGGCCGGCCGTGCCCAGCACCAGCGCGATGCCCAGCGAAAGCAGGTCCATCTTGCTGTAGAAGGTGCCGAGCGCATCGCCCGGCTTCTCGACGCCGTATCGCAGGCCGGGCTCGAGGAATTTGTCCCCCTTGCCGGACTGTCCGGCCGCGTCGCCGAGCAGCGTCGAGAGGTTGAACTTGTAGTGCGCGAGGACCAAGACCGTCATGATCAGCGCGCCGGACATCAGCAGGATCGCCTTGACGATCTGGACGTACGTGGTGCCCTTCATGCCGCCGACCACCACATAGATGATCATCAGGGCGCCGACCAGAATGATGGTGGCGATCTTCGCGGTGTTCGCGTTCATGCCGAGGAACGTGGTGCCGGCCTTGATGCCGAGCAGCAGCGAGACGAGCGCGCCCGCGCCGACCATCTGGGCGATCAGGTAGAAGATCGATACCACGATGGTGGAGACGCTGGCCGCGGTACGGACCGGGCGCTGCCGCATCCGGAACGCCAGCACGTCGGCCATCGTGTACCGGCCGGAGTTGCGCAGGAACTCGGCGACCAGCAGCAGCGCGACCAGCCAGGCGACCAGGAAGCCGATCGAGTAGAGGAAGCCGTCGTAACCGAAGAGGGCGATCAGACCGGCGATGCCGAGGAACGACGCCGCCGACATGTAGTCGCCGCTGATCGCCATGCCGTTCTGGAAGCCGGAGAACTGCCGGCCGCCGGCGTAGAAGTCGGTGGCGGTCCTGGTCTGCCGGCTGGCCCAGATGGTGATCGCCAGGGTGATCGCGACGAAGACCAGGAAGAGCGTGATGGTCAGCCCGCGGGAGGTGGACGTGGACGCCTCCGCGGCCAAAAGGTGCGCCATTACCGCACGCTCCTCGTGTCGCGGTCCAGTTCGGCGCGGATGTCGTCGGCCAGCGGGTCGATCTTGTGGGCCGCGTACCAGGAGTAGTACCAGGCGATCAGGAACGTCGTGACGAACTGGAGCAGGCCGAAGATGAGCGCCACGTTGATGTTGCCGGCGACCTTGATGCTCATGAAGCCGCGGGCGTACGCGGACAGCAGGACGTAGAGGGCGTACCAGAGGAAGAACGCGATCGTCATCGGGAAGATGAAGCTCCGCAGCTTGTGCCGCAGAACCCCGAATTCCTCGGACTGCTGGACGGCTAGATATCTCTCGGTGGAGGACGAGGCGGGCACGTCTGTCGTCACCGGGTTTCACCACCTTCGTAGGGTCAGACTTTCCGGCACCGTACGAAGCTGTC
>Ga0081539_10001983_pt1 | contig 31149 bp, 26 predicted proteins | sample TabmetS4T2R2_FD_71023 | JGI IMG/M metagenome (GOLD analysis project Ga0081539, IMG submission 71023) | Tabebuia heterophylla rhizosphere microbial communities from the University of Puerto Rico - S4T2R2 | ecosystem: Host-associated > Plants > Roots > Rhizosphere ... | reverse complement strand
GCAACCGGGCGCGCCGAGCACCGGCACGCCGCCGGCGCTGCCGATCAAGAGCAAATTGCCGGGATCGACCGGCATGCCGAAATGTTCGATGGCGCCGCCGATTTCGGTGATCGCCGCCGGAATGACGTCGCGGCGGTCAGCGATGGCGGACGCGCCGAACACGAGGACGAGCTCGGCGCCGAGGCCGAGCAGTTCCTTGATCGAGGCGGCCAGCACCGTTTCGTCATGCGGCACACGGCGCTCGGCAATGATGGCCGCGCCCGCGGGCGCCAGCCGCTCGGCGGTGACACGCAACGTCTTGTCGATCACCTTCGGCGCAAGTCCGGGCAGCTGCGTCGAAACCACGCCGACCTTCTTGATGGTGTAAGGCGCGACGCGCAACGCATTCTTGCCGGCCACCGCCACCGCCGCATCGCGCAGCCTGGCTTCGACGCCGAACGGAATCAGTTTCACGGTCGCGATCATCTCGCCTTCGACGACCGGCTTGAAGGCCGGCAGGGTGGCAAGGGTGATCGCCTCATCGACGCCATTGATGCGGTCGACGGCCGCGCGGTCGACAACCAGCACGCCCGCGCGCGCGGCAAACATGTTGGATCGCCCGGTGAAGGCACGCTCGACATTGACACCGTCGCCCGCCACCGCCTGCGCAATACCGGCGGCCGCGACGTCCTCCGAGACATCGCCCTGCTCCAGACGGACGACCACGATCTCCTTGACGCCGGCTTTTTCGAGCGCCTCGACTTCGGCGGCGCCGATCGTCGTGCCCTTTTTCAGCACCAGCGCGCCCTGGCGCAGCGTGTGCACGGTCACGCCGCCGATTGCCTCCCTGGGACTGGCCGGGCCGAACTTCATGCCGCCTGTTCTTTTTCCTTGGGCGGCAGGCGGAGCTGCGCCGTGATCTCGGCCATGATGGAGACCGCGATCTCCGACGGCGACACCGCGCCGATGTCGAGCCCGATCGGCGCGTGGATGCGCGCGATGTCGGCTTCGGAGGCGCCTTGCGCCCGCAGGCGCTCGGCGCGCTTGGCATGCGTTTTCCGCGATCCGAGCGCGCCGATATAGAAGCAATCTCTGGCAAAGGCATGCAGCAGCGCCGGATCGTCAATCTTGGGGTCATGCGTCACCGCGACGAACGCGGTGTAGTGATCGACATTAAGCGATGGCAGCGCGACGTCGGGCCATTCGGCGATCAGCGGCACGTCGGGAAAGCGCTCGGGACTCGCAAACGCCGTGCGCGGATCGACCACGGTGACGTCATAGTCCAGCGCGCGTGCTATCGGCGCCAGCGCCTGGCTGATATGGACCGCGCCGATGATCACGAGTTTTGCGGTCGGCGCGTAGACATTGAGAAACAGCTTCTTGCCGGCAACCTCCGCATTGCCGCTCTTGCCCATGCGAAGCTGCTTGGCGAGCTCCGCACGCAGCGGATCGGCCGCGATGTCCTTTGCCTTCACCAGGCGCTGCTCGCCGGTCGCGGTGTCGGTCACCACGATCACCGGCCGTCGCGCGGCGCGCTCGGCATTCAACTCCCTGAGGATCTCGATCTTCACGGCTATCCAACCTTCTCGACAAAGACGCGGATGGTGCCGCCGCAGGACAGCCCGACATTCCAGGCGGTCTCGTCGGCGACGCCGAATTCCAGCATTTTCGGTTTGCCGCTGGCGATCACGTCCAGCGCCTCGGTGACGACGGCGCCCTCGACGCAGCCGCCGGACACCGACCCCAGGAACGTGCCGTCATCATTGATGACGAGGCTGGAGCCCGCCGGCCGCGGCGCCGAGCCCCAGGTTTCGACGACCGTGGCAAGCGCCACGCTATGGCCGGCCTTCTGCCAGTCCTCGGCGGCCTTCAGGATGTCTTCGTCGCGGTTGAGCATGGCAAAACCTCGTTCAAGCTACGGAGCGGATCAGGCTGCGGTGGTGCGGCGGAGGCGGCGCCGACAGCGCCTCGACCAGCCCTTCGATCGAACTCAAATTATGCACCGGGCGGAATTCGTCAACGTGCGGCAGCATCATTTTGATGCCCTGCGCCTTGGCCTCAAAGCCGCTGTAGCGCAGCAGCGGGTTGAGCCAGATCAGCCGGCGGCAGGAGCGGTGCAGCCGGTCCATCTCGAAGGCGAGCTTGTCGTCGGCCTCGCGCTCCAGCCCGTCGGAGATCAGGAGCACGATGGCGCCCTGCCCCAGCACACGGCGCGCCCACAGCTTGTTGAAGGTGTGCAGCGAAGTGGCGATGCGGGTGCCGCCGGCCCAATCCTCGACCGATTGCGAGCAACTCGCCAGCGCCTCGTCCGGATCCTTGGCCCGCAACGCCCGCGTCACGTTGGTGAGCCGCGTGCCGAACAGGAAGACGGAGACGCGCTTGCGATGGTCGGTGATGGCGTGCAGGAAATGCAGGAACAGCCGCGTGTACTCGCTCATCGAGCCGGAGATATCGAGCAGCGCCACGATCGGCGCCGGCTTCTCGATGCGGCCGAGTTTCCGGATGTCGATGATCTCGCCCGAAGTGCGCAGGCTGCGGCGGATGGTGCGGCGCATGTCGAGGCGAAGCCCGCGCGGGTTCGGCTGGTGACGGCGGGTGACGAGCTCGGCCTGCGGCAGCTTCATCCTGGCAATCGCGCGGAGCACCTGCGCGATCTCCGCTGCGCTCATCTGCGCGAAATCCTTCTTCTGCAGGATCTCCTTGTCGGAGACGGAGAGCCGCAATTCCTGCTCCTGCGCCTGCGGCATCTCCTCGCGCATCGCCGGCTGCGCCATCGCCTCCTGGACGCGGCGCGAGGCCGGCGGCGGCTTCTTTTTGGCGTGGTCCGGCAGCGGCACGGAATCGAGCATGTGCTTCCATTCCTCGGCGGCGCGAAAGAACAGCTCGAAGGCCTGCTTGAAGATCAGCGCATGCTCGTGGCGCTTGACGAAGATCGCCTCCAGCGTGGTGTAGACATCGGCGCGGCTGCCAATCTCGATCACCTGCAGTGCCTTCATGGCGTCGATGACCGAGCCCGGCCCGACTGGAAGACCGGCCGCACGCAGCGCGCGGGCAAAACCGACGACGTTGTCGGCCATGTTGCCCGTGGGCGGATTGAGGTGGTCGATGGCCATGCTCGTCTCTATCCATTCGTCATTCCGGGGCGCGCCGAAGGCGCGAGCCCGGAATCCATACTCACGATGGTGGTTATGGATTCCGGGCTCGCCGCTGCGCGGCGCCCGGAATGACGCGGAGGTCAATTCTCGCTGGTCGCTTCCTTCAAAACCTTCTGCAGCCCATCGCCCTGCATGCGCGCGATGTCGTCCTGATACTTCAAGAGCGCCCCAAGGGTGTCGCCGACCACTTGCGGGGTCAGCGAGCGGGCGTCGAGTTCGGTCAGCGCGGTGGCCCAATCGATGGTCTCGGCGACGCCGGGCGACTTGTAGAAATCCTGGTCGCGCAACGCTTGCACGAAGCGCACCACCTGCTGCGACAGTTTTGCGGAGATGCCGGGCACGCGGCTCTTGATGATGGCAAGCTCGCGCTCGGCCGAGGGGTAATCGACCCAGTGATAGAGGCAACGCCGCTTGAGCGCGTCGTGGATCTCGCGGGTGCGATTGGAGGTGATGATGACGATCGGCGGATGCGGCGCCTTGACGGTGCCGAACTCGGGGATCGTGACTTGGAAGTCGGAGAGGATTTCCAGCAGATACGCCTCGAATGCCTCATCGGCGCGGTCGAGTTCGTCGATCAGCAATACAGGTGCGCCGGCGACATCAGGCTCCAGCGCCTGCAGCAGCGGCCGCTTGATCAAGTATTTCTCGGCAAAGATGTCGGACGACAATTGCTCGCGGTCGGTTTCGCCGGCCGCTTCCGAGAGCCGAATCGCAATCATCTGCGCCGCGCTGTTCCACTCATAGACCGCAGAGGAAACGTCGAGGCCTTCGTAGCATTGCAGGCGGATCAGATTGCGGCCGAGCGCGGCCGCCAGCACTTTTGCGATCTCGGTCTTGCCGACGCCGGCCTCGCCTTCCAGGAACAACGGCCGGCCCATGCGCAGCGAAAGGTAGGTCACCGTCGCGAGCGACCGCTCGGCGAAGTAGCCGCGCGATGTCAGAAGCTCCAGCATCGCATCGACGGATTTGGGAAGCGCCGACGCACTCATGGGACCGCCAATCTCACCAAAACAGATACGTCGTCACTCGCGGTCGGTCGCCGCCTGCACCGCGCGGCGCGCCAGCACGCCGATCAGGTGTGCGCGATATTCGGCGCTGCCGTGCAGGTCGCTGTTCAGGCCCTCGGCGGAGACCGTCAGCCCGTCGAGCACCTTGTGCGAGAAGCGCTTCTTCAGCGCTTCCTCGAACGCGGTCAGGCGAAACACGCCGTTGGAGCCGGCGCCGGTGACGGCGACGCGCACGTCGGAGGGACGCTTGGCCGCAAATACGCCGACCAACGCATAGCGCGAGGCCTGGTTGCGGAATTTGACATAGGCGGCCTTCTTCGCCAGCGGGAACATCACCCTGGTGATGATCTCGTCGGCCTCGAGCGCGGTGGTGAACAGGCCCTGGAAAAACTCTTCCGCCTTCAGCCGGCGCTTGTTGGTAACGATGGTGGCATCGAGCGCCATCACCGCGGCGGGATAGTCCGCGGTCGGATCGTTGTTGGCGAGCGAGCCGCCGATGGTGCCTTTGTGGCGCACGGCGGGATCCCCGATCATGCCGGCAAGTTCGGCCAGCGCCGGGATCGCCTCGCGCACGGTGGCGGAGGCCGCGACGTCGGCATGCCTGGCGGTGGCGCCGATGACGAGCGAACGGCCCTTCATCTCGATCGCATCAAGTCCCTCGACATGGGAGATATCGACCAGATGCGGCGGGCTCGCCAGCCGTTGCTTCATGACCGGCACCAAGGTGTGGCCGCCGGCGATAACCTTGGCGTCCTCGTTCTTGGCCAGCAAATTGGCGGCCTGACGAACGGTCGCGGGACGATGATATTTGAATTCGTACATTTGGATTTCCCGATCGCGGTCGCGATGAATTCTTTAGGCGCGGTCCAATTTCGCCATCGCCTTGGCGCCCGCGGCGATCGACACGACGATGTTCTGATAGCCGGTGCAGCGGCAGAGATTGCCCTCCAGCTCCTCGCGGATGACCTCGTCGGAGAGGTCGTGACCCTTGCGATGGACCAGGTCGACCGCGGTCATGATCATGCCCGGCGTGCAGAAGCCGCACTGCAGGCCGTGATGCTCGCGGAAAGCCTCCTGCATTGGATGCAGCGGCGCGCCATCGGGCGCCAGCCCCTCGATGGTCTTGACCTCGTGGCCGTCGGCCATGACCGCAAGCGTGGTGCAGGACTTCACTGCCTTGCCGTCGAGATGCACCACGCAGGCGCCGCACTGCGAGGTGTCGCAACCGACATGGGTGCCGGTCAGCCGCAGGTTCTCGCGGAGGAACTGGACCAGCAAGGTACGGGGGTCGACATTGGCGTTGACGGGATTGCCGTTCACGATCAGGGAAATCTTGGCCATCAGTACTCTCTAATCTGTCCTGCCGCAGCGCGGCAAAACAGTCGTTTTGGGGCATTTCCGGTGCATAATATGGGCCGTTCCCGTCGTGGGCAACCTCGGGAGCCACCCATCTGGGACATGGCTTGATATGACTTTAGGCGCGTGGTGGCCGGGTCTAGCCCTGCACCGCCTTGGCGAAATTGGCGAAGAACTCATCGGCCAGTTTCTTGGCGGCGCCATTGATCAGGCGCTGGCCGAGCTGCGCCAGCTTGCCGCCGATCTGCGCCTCGACGTCATAGCTGAGCAGTGTGCCGCCATCCTTCTCCGCCAGCGCCACGGTAGCGCCGCCCTTGGCAAAGCCGGCCACGCCGCCCTCACCTTCGCCGGAAATCTTGTAGCCGTTGGGCGGGTCGAGATCGCTGAGCGTAACCTTGCCCTTGAAGCGCGCCGACACGGGGCCGACCTTCATTTTCGCGGTGGCGCGAAAGCCGTGCTCGTCGGTCTTCTCCAGCTCCTCGCAGCCGGGGATGCAGGCCTTCAGCACCTCGGGATCGTTGAGTTTGTCCCACACGGCCTGGCGCGCCGCCGGAAGCTGGACTTCGCCAGTCATTGTCATCGCCATGGGCCCCTCCTGGATCGCAATTGCTCTTCCCCCAAGTAGAGCACGCTTGGGCGAAAGGAAAGACCCCGCCACAGCATGGGCGCGCACCCGTGAACGCGCAACAAAGCTGCGTGATTCCCTGTGGACGGCCAACGGCCGGCCGGGATGGCGCTCGGTGCGACGATGTCGCATGCTTGCGCCGAATCCTTTGCCGGTGTCATTGCCCGGCGTGACCTGCCTGACGAGGATGCCACCATGCCGATGATCGACGCCGACGGCTGCCTGCTCAATGTGTCGGTGGAAGGCCGCGACGGCGGGCCGACGCTGATGCTGTCGAACTCGCTCGGCTGCACCCTGCAGATGTGGGAGCCGCAGATGAAGGCGCTCACCCAGGTGTTTCGCGTCATCCGCTATGATCGCCGCGGCCATGGCAAGTCGCAGGTCACCGACGGCCCCTACTCCATCGAGCGGTTCGGCAAGGACGTGCTGGCCATCCTCGACGATCTCAACATCGAGAAGACGCATTGGTGCGGCCTGTCGATGGGCGGCATGGTCGGCCAATGGCTGGGGGCGAATGCGCCGCAGCGGCTGGGCAAGATGATCCTCGCCAATACCACCTGCCATTTTCCCGACCCCACCAACTGGCACAACCGCATCAAGGCGGTAAGCGAAGGCGGCCTTGCCGCCATCGCCGACACTGTCATCGCCGGTTGGCTGACGGCGGATTTCCGCGAGCGCGCGCCGCAGGCGGCCGCGAATTTGAAGGCAATGCTGCTGGCGACGCCGGTGAAGGGCTATCTCGCCTCTTGCGAGGCGCTGAGCACGCTGGATCAGCGCGAGCTGCTGCCGAGGATAGCGTGCCCGACGCTGGTGATCGCCGGACGCCACGACATGGGCACGACGGTGGCGGCCGGCGAATTCATCCGCAGCCGGATTCCCGGCGCCAGCATGACCATTCTCGACGCCGCGCATATTTCAAATGTCGAGCAGCCGCACGCCTTCACTGAGGCGGTGGTCGGGTTTTTGACGCAGCGGTAGCGCCGCCGTCATTGCAAGCGAGGCGAAGCAATCCATCTATCCCCGCGAGGATAGATGGATTTGCTTCGTCGCGGAGCCTGTCATCGGGCGCGCGTTCGCGCGACCCGTGGGCTCCTCGCAATGACGGAGGAAGGCGCCGTCAGCTCTGTCGATTATCTGCAAACTGCGGCGTGCGAACGACGACATCGCTCGCGGCCACAATCTTCTGCTCCGGCCGCTCCATCACCAGCACGATCGCCGTGCCGAGCATCATGAGGAGCTCGGTCGCATGCAGCCGCAGCGCGCCCGGCTCGCCGACCTGTGACGCCATCATCATGCAAGCAAAACTGATCACGCCGCCGATGCAAAGCGCAATGCAGAGCGCTTCATCGCAGGCGCCGCTCTTGCGGGTGGACGGCCAGCACAGCAGAGCCAGGAACACGGCGAAGAACGCGATCGCTGCGAAGCGGCCGAGCGCCAGCAGCCAGGCGAGGCGCACCAAATTCATGCCGGCCACGTTGAGGTGATCGCTGACGAACAAGGCGGCCGAGATGTTCGGCTGCTCGTAGAGCGCGTGCACCGGCGCGAACATGATGCTGTAGGCGATCATGCCCCACACCGGAATGAAATAGGCGGCAAGCAGCGCGCCGTTGATGGAGCCGATCCGCCAGTTTGACATGTCGCTTCCCGTTCGTTTGCGCCTTGGCCCGGACAGAGGCGACGCTTTGGGAAGGACGTAACGCCGTTACAATGCGAGCGGCAATTTAAACCCTTTGTTTACCTTAACCTGGCCGCGATTCCGGTACCTCCCGAGGCGCATAAGACGCATAAGAAAAGTCCCGCCTTTGCGGCGGGACTTTCCGACTGAACGTCAATCCGCAACTAGCTGCCCTGCTTGGGCATCTGGCCCTGACGGCCCGGATCCTGCTGTTGCTGGCCGGGCTTCTGGCCGCCGCCCTGCTGCTGTTGGCCGGGCTTCTGCCCCGGGTTCTGGTTCTGCTGGCCCGGGTTCTGGTTCGGATTGGTCATTCCGATGCTCCTTTTTTGGTCTTCACGGCCGGGACAACAGAGCCTGGCCGCATCTGGTTGCGGGAACATCGGCAGTTCCGCCGCGATCATTCCGGGGCGGCCATCTGACCGGATCATGACGACGGAACCGGCGTCCGAAAGTACCTCTGCACAAACCCTTTAAGCCGCAGGTGGCGCTGTTGCCGCGCCCGGTTCCCACCTGTTAGAGAATGGGACGACGCGTCGATCAGGGCTGCCCGGGGGCCTCGCCGCGTTGCTTCTCCTACCAGCGGCAGCGCATGGATTATTTCGCCCAGCAACTCATCAACGGCCTCGTGCTCGGCTCGATCTACGGCCTGATCGCCATCGGCTACACCATGGTCTATGGCATTGTCGGCATGATCAATTTCGCCCATGGCGACATCTTCATGATCGGCGGCTTCATTGCGCTGATCTCGTTCCTGCTGCTGGTGTCGTTCGGCTTGACCGCAGTGCCGCTGATTCTCCTGCTCATGCTGCTGGTCGCCATGGCGATCACCGCGCTCTATGGCTGGACAGTGGAGCGCATCGCCTACCGGCCGCTGCGGCACTCCTTCCGTCTGGCGCCGATGCTTTCAGCCATCGGCATGTCCTTCATCCTGACCAACTTCTCGCAAGTCGCCCAAGGCGCCCGCGTCAAGCCTGTGCCGCCGATCATCACCGGCGGCTACACGCTGCATGAGGGGCCCGGCGGCTTCGCCGTGCAGCTCTCCAACATCCAGATCGTCGTCGTCGCCACGACTGTGGTGCTGCTCGCGCTGTTCACTTGGCTGGTGTCGCGCACCCGGCTCGGCCGCGACATGCGCGCCTGCGAGCAGGACCAGACTATGGCAGCGCTGCTCGGCGTCGATGTCGACCGCACCATCTCCTTTACCTTCGTGATTGGAGCAGCGCTCGCGGCCGTCGCCGGCATGATGTATCTGCTCTATTACGGGCTGGTCGATTTCTTCATGGGCTTTGTCGCAGGGATCAAGGCCTTCACCGCCGCGGTGCTCGGCGGCATCGGCTCGCTCCCCGGCGCGATGCTCGGCGGACTTGCGATCGGGCTGATCGAGACGTTCTGGTCCGCCTATTTCTCCGTCGAGTACAAGGACGTCGCCGCCTTCTCGATCCTGATCGTGGTGCTGATCTTTCTTCCGACCGGCCTGCTCGGCCGTCCGGAAGTGGAAAAAGTCTGACGGGTCCCGTGAAAGCACCCTCTTCCGCTCCCTTCCAGCCCGCGCGCACCGCAGGCGCCGTCTTCATCCTGAAGAAAGCCGTGATCAGCGCGCTTGTAGCGCTGCTCCTGTTCTCGCTGATGATCGGCGTGCGCACCGAAGCCGGGCCGGAAGGCCGCCTGATCTACTGGACGCGCTTCGACGAGCTCGCCGCCATCGTCGCCCTCGTATTCGGCGGCAGCATCATCATCGAACTGCTGCGGCAATGGATCGGGCCGCTCGGCGCCGAACGCATTGTCCCGCGCTGGCTGCAGGGTCTGATGGAGTTCGCCGGACGATGGCTGGGACCGGCGCTGTTGGCCTGCGCCATCCTCGTCCCCTTCATCTTCTACGATCAGCGCTATATCCTCGACCTTGGCATCCTCGTGCTCACCTATGTGATGCTCGGATGGGGACTGAACGTGGTGGTCGGCCTCGCCGGCCTGCTCGACCTCGGCTATGTCGCCTTCTATGCCGTCGGCGCCTATTCCTACGCGCTGCTGGCGCAGTCCGGCATTCCCTATCCGACCTTCATTGCGGTGCCCCCTTTTGTCAGCATCGACTTCCTGCATCTCGGCACCTGGTCATTTTGGGTCTTGTTGCCGGTGTCCGGTATCCTCGCCGCCTTCTGGGGCGTGCTGCTCGGCTTTCCCGTGCTGCGGCTGCGCGGCGACTATCTCGCCATCGTCACCCTCGCCTTCGGCGAGATCATCCGTCTCGTCCTGATCAACTGGCAAAGCTTTACGGGCGGACCGAACGGCATCAGCGCCATCCCGCGCCCCAGCTTCTTCGGCATTCCGCTGACGCCCGCCGATGACGGGTTTGCGGCCAGGTTTGGTCTCGAGTTCTCGCCGAGCCATCGCATCGTATTCCTGTTCTATGTGATCCTGGCGCTGGCGCTGCTCACCAACTGGGTGACCATCCGCCTGCGCAGGCTGCCGATCGGCCGGGCCTGGGAGGCGCTGCGCGAGGACGAAGTCGCCTGCCGCGCGCTCGGCATCAACATCACCACCACAAAACTCACGGCGTTTGCCACCGGCGCCATGTTCGGCGGCTTTGCCGGCGCGTTCTTCGCGACCCGCCAGGGTTTTATCAGCCCGGAGTCCTTCACCTTCCACGAGTCCGCGCTGGTGCTCGCCATCGTCGTGCTCGGCGGCATGGGCTCGCAGCTCGGCGTGGCGCTGGCGGCGCTCACCATGATCGGCGGCTTCGAGCTATTCCGGGGTCTCGACCAGTACCGCATGCTGGTGTTCGGCTTCGCAATGGTGCTGTTGATGATCTGGCGGCCGCGCGGGCTGATCGGCCATCGCGCACCGACCGTGTTCCTCGAGAAGAACCAGGCGATCTCCTCCGACCTCGTCAAGGAGGGACACGGATGAGCGGACAGATCGAACAGATCCTGGCCGTCGATCGCCTGACGATGCGCTTTGGCGGCATCGTCGCCGTCAACGCGCTGTCGTTTGCGGCCGAGCGAGGCAAGGTCACCGCACTGATCGGGCCGAACGGCGCCGGCAAGACTACCGTGTTCAACTGCATCACCGGCTTCTACAAGCCGACCTCGGGCACGATGCGACTCACCCACGACAACGGCACTGTCATCGCGCTGGAGCGGCTGAACGATTTTCGCATCTCCAAGCAGGCCAAGGTCGCGCGCACCTTCCAGAACATCCGCCTGTTCCCCGGCATGACGGCGCTGGAGAATTTGATGGTGGCGCAGCACAACGCGCTGATGCGCGCCTCCGGCCTCACCTTCCTCGGGTTGATCGGCGCGCCGTCCTGGCGGCAAGCCGAGCAGCGCGCGATCGATCTTTCGACGGTGTGGCTGAGGCGCGTCGGCCTGATCGAGCGCGCCGACGATGCCGCCGGCAATCTGCCCTATGGTGACCAGCGCCGGCTCGAGATCGCGCGCGCCATGTGCACCGAGCCGGCGCTGCTCTGCCTGGACGAGCCCGCCGCGGGTCTCAATGCGCGCGAAAGCGGCGCGCTCGGCGAGCTCCTGCTTTCAATCCGCGACGATCTCGGCACCTCGATCCTGCTGATCGAGCACGACATGTCGGTGGTGATGGAGATTTCCGACCACGTCGTCGTCATGGACTACGGTGTCAAGATCGCCGAGGGCACGCCGCAGCATGTGCGCGACGACCCCAAGGTGATTGCCGCCTATCTCGGCGCCGACGAAGAGGAAGCCATCGCCGTGATGGAGAGCGGAACGTGAGTGCGGCCGCCGCAACGCCCCTCCTCGCTGTCCGTGGTCTTCGTGCGGCCTATGGCAAGATCGAGGCGCTGAAGGGCGTCGACATCGAGATCAATGCCGGCGAGATCGTCGCGCTGATCGGCGCCAATGGCGCCGGCAAGTCGACACTGATGATGACGATCTTCGGCCGGCCGCGCGCCAAGCAAGGCCGCATCGAGTATGACGGTCACGACATCACCGGCGTGCCGACCCACGAGATCGCGCGGCTGCGCATTGCGCAATCGCCGGAGGGACGACGCATCTTCCCGCGCATGAGCGTGGCGGAGAACCTGCAGATGGGGGCCGACGCCACCGACTGCAGCGAGGCCGAACGCGCGGCGGGGCTGGAACGCGTCGTCACCCTGTTCCCGCGCTTGCGGGAACGCATGACCCAGCGCGGCGGAACCCTGTCCGGCGGCGAGCAGCAGATGCTGGCGATCGGGCGCGCGCTGATGAGCCGGCCGCGCCTGTTGATGCTGGACGAACCTTCGCTCGGGCTTGCGCCGCTGATCACCCGGCAGATTTTCGATGCCATCCGCACGCTGAACCGGCAGGACGGGCTGACCGTGCTGATCGTCGAGCAGAACGCCAACCACGCGCTGAAACTCGCCCATCGCGGCTATGTCATGGTCAACGGCCTGATCACGCTGTCAGGCACCGGCAGCGAGCTCTTGCAGCGCCCGGAAATCCGCGCTGCCTATCTGGAAGGCGGCCGCCGGGGCTAGGCCGCTTTCGGGAAAAGCCATTCCCGCCTGCGGCAAGATGCGGCGAAGGGATGGCGATTGCCTGAAAATTACCCGATGACTTCACCATAAAATCGGCCGACAATGCCGCCGATCTACCGATCCGGCGGAGGGCCGGGTCAGCCAAAAAGTAGCGATCACCGCGAGGACCATCCATGAAATCATTGAAGCTTATCGGCCTGGCACTGGGCGCATCGTTCGCGCTCTCGACAGCTGCGTTCGCGCAGGACATTCCCGTCGCAGTGGCGGGCCCGATGACCGGTGGCGAATCCGCATTCGGCCGGCAGATGAAGAACGGCGCCGAGCAGGCGGTCGCCGACATCAATGCCGCCGGCGGCGTCCTCGGCAAGAAGCTTGCGCTGCAGGTCGGCGATGACGCCTGCGACCCCAAGCAGGCGCGCTCCATCGCCGAAAAATTCGCCGGCGCGAAGATCCCGTTCGTCGCCGGTCACTACTGCTCCTCGTCGTCGATCCCGGCATCCGAAGCCTATTCCGAAGGCAACGTGCTGCAGATCACGCCGGCCTCGACCAACCCGGTGTTCACCGAGCGCAAGCTCTGGAACGTCGCCCGCGTCTGCGGCCGCGACGACCAGCAGGGCGGCGTCGCCGGCGAATACATCGCCAAGAACTACAAGGGCAAGAACATCGCGATCCTGAACGACAAGACCACCTACGGCAAAGGCCTTGCCGACGAGACCAAGAAGGCGCTGAACAAAGCCGGCGTCACCGAGAAGATGTTCGAGTCCTACACCAAGGGCGACAAGGACTTTAACGCCATCGTGTCGCGGCTGAAGGCCGAGAACATCGACCTGGTCTACGTCGGCGGCTACCATCAGGAAGCCGGCCTCATCGTGCGCCAGATGCGCGCGCAAGGTCTAAAGACCGTGCTGATGGCCGGCGACGCACTGGCCGACAAGGAGTTCGCCTCGATCACCGGGCCCGACGGCGAAGGCACGCTGTTCACCTTCGGCCCCGATCCCCGCAACAAGCCGACGGCGAAGCCCATCGTCGAGAAGTTCAAGGCCAAGAACATCGATCCGGAGGGCTACACGCTCTACACCTACGCGGCGATGCAGGTGTGGACGCAGGCGGCCACCAAGGCCGGCACCACCGACCCGAAGAAGGTGATGGAAGCCATCAAGGCAGGCAGCTGGGATACCGTGATTGGCAAGCTGGAGTTCGACCCCAAGGGCGACATCAAGACGATCGACTACGTCGTCTACAAGTGGGACGCCAAGGGCAATTATTCCGAGCTCGGTGCCAAGGGTTCGTAACGCTCAACCACCTCCGCAAATCGGAAAACGCCCCGGCCCCGCCGGGGCGTTTTGTTTTGCCTGGGCGCCATTCAGTGGCTTTGACGCAAATTTGAACTGCCTTTTTGCGGCAAGTTGCGGCGCGATGCAGCCCTGCCGACAGCCGCAGTGCCCATATCTCGGGAGCGGAAGGTCACAGATGTCAGTTCTGGGCGAAATTGTCGCCGGCGTGTTGGAGGGTGGGCTGGAAGCCCTCGCCTCTGGAGCGTTTGGTCGACGACGCGCGCCGCCTCCCGGGCCGATGGAGCCCACGGCCCTCCAGTCGATGGGAATGGTTTTCGGGGTCTTCGCTCTGTTTCTGGGCCTGGCGGGACTTGGCGTCTTCGTCCACCAGTGGACGTCGGAGCGCCTCGTGCTCAGGGAGGCACCCGCGCGGGCCGTTATCGTGTCGATCGAGAAGCAGCGGTCCGGCAGCAGTGCTTTCGCCGACGTCCGGCTCGATTACCAGCGTCAGACACCAAAAGGCCCAGTGGCTTGTCGCCGTGCGCAGGCGCGGATTTGGCAGGGGTCGCAGGACCTGGAGCCCGGCAAGACGGTGGAAGTTTATTCCCAGCCTGGCAGTTGCATCCAGCCGTTCCATGCTCCCGATATCGGAAACCCGCGAAAGACGCTGCTTGCCTCGCTGCTCGCCTTTCCGATCGGGATCGCGATGCTCTGCGCCGGCTATTCTTCGTGGCGACGACGCCAGCGGCAGCTTGCGGTGATGGTGTCAGCCGTCAAACCGACAGCCGCGATGCCCTGACTATGGGGTCCATTTACTGAACCCCCTAAAAAGTTCCCGGCCTCCCGAAACATTTTTTTGAATGGGAGATGGAACCGAATGCCTCCTGCCGGATTGCTGGTTGGGCTGAGTTCCAAGTTTTTGATTTTGCTGCATCACCTGCTGTTCCCTGTTGATCGCGTCGAGAACAGCCAGTTCTATGGGGCGGAATCGCACTCCAGCTAGATTCGCAAGCGCATTCCGCTCAAGGAGACGCCATGAGTGATCTTTCCCCGGAGGCCGACTCTCCGCTTCGCCGTATTTCAAAGCGCAAATTGGCAGCCAACGGAAAGCCGGACTCGCTGGAAGATCTGCTCCATGCGCTACAGGCGATGCGATCGGGCGATTTCTCGGTCCGCATGACCGGCGATCATCTCGGCATCGAGGGCAAGATTGCCGACACTTTTAACGAAATCGTCGCCGCCAACCAGCGCATGGCGCAGCAGCTCGAGCGCGTCGGCCAGGTGGTCGGCCGCGAAGGCAAGACCCGGCAGCGCGTCAAGTTCGACCTCACCTCCGGCTCCTGGGCCGAGATGGAAAGCTCCGTCAACACGCTGATCGACGACCTGCTCTGGCCGACCCGCGAGGTGACCCGTGCGGTCGCCGCCGTGGCGCAAGGCGACCTGTTGCAGACCGTGAAGCTCGACGTCGACGGCCGCCCGCTCGGCGGCGAATTTTTGCAGTCGGCCAACATCGTCAACACGATGATCAAGCAGCTTGGCGTCTTCACCTCGGAAGTGACGCGCGTGGCGCGCGAGGTCGGCACCGAGGGCAAGCTCGGCGGCCAGGCGCAGGTGCCGGAAGTGACCGGCGTCTGGAAAGACCTGACCGAGAGCGTCAACTCGATGGCCAACAACCTCACCGGCCAGGTCCGCAACATCGCCGAGGTGACGATCGCGGTCGCCAACGGCGACCTGTCGAAGAAGATCACGGTCGACGTCCGCGGCGAGATTTTGCAGCTCAAGGAAGCCATCAACACCATGGTGGACCAGCTGCGTTCCTTCGCCTCCGAAGTGACGCGCGTCGCCCGCGAGGTCGGCACCGACGGCAAGCTCGGCGGCCAGGCCATCGTGCCCGGCGTCGCCGGTACCTGGAAGGACCTCACCGACTCCGTGAACGCGATGTGCGGCAACCTCACCGCGCAGGTCCGCAACATCGCCAACGTGACCACCGCCGTGGCGCGCGGCGACCTCTCACGCAAGATCACCGTGGACGTGCGTGGCGAAATTCTCGAGCTGAAGGACACCATCAATACCATGGTGGACCAGCTCAACTCCTTCGCTTCGGAAGTGACGCGCGTCGCCCGCGAAGTCGGCACCGAAGGCAAGCTCGGCGGCCAGGCCCAGGTGCCCGGTGTCGCCGGCACCTGGAAGGACCTCACCGACAACGTCAACTTCATGGCCTCGAACCTGACCGCGCAGGTCCGCAACATCGCCGACGTCGCCACCGCCATTGCCGGCGGCGACCTGTCGAAGAAGATCACCGTGAACGTGTCCGGCGAAATCCTTCAGCTGAAGGAAACGCTCAACACCATGGTCGACCAGCTCAACGCGTTCGCCGGCGAAGTCACCCGCGTCGCGCGCGAAGTCGGCACCGAGGGCCGGCTCGGCGGCCAGGCCAACGTGCTCGGCGTCGCCGGCACCTGGAAGGACCTGACCGAGAGCGTCAACTCGATGGCGTCGAACCTGACCGCGCAGGTTCGCAACATCGCGGAAGTGACGACGGCCGTTGCCGGCGGCGACCTGTCCAAGAAGATCACCGTCGACGTGCGCGGCGAAATCCTGGAGCTGAAAGATACCATCAACACCATGGTGGACCAGCTCAACGCCTTCGCCGGCGAAGTCACCCGCGTCGCGCGCGAAGTCGGCACCGAAGGCAAGCTCGGCGGTCAGGCGCAGGTGCGCGGCGTGGCCGGCACCTGGAAGGATTTGACGGACTCCGTCAACTCGATGGCCTCCAACCTCACCGGCCAGGTCCGCAATATCGCCGAAGTCGCCACCGCCGTGGCGAAGGGCGACCTGTCGAAGAAGATCACCGTGAACGTGTCGGGCGAAATCCTTCAGCTGAAGGAAACGCTCAACACCATGGTCGACCAGCTCAACGCGTTTGCGTCGGAAGTGACGCGTGTGGCGCGCGAAGTCGGCACCGACGGCAAGCTCGGCGGCCAGGCCCAGGTCACCGGCGTGGCCGGCACCTGGAAGGACCTCACCGACTCCGTCAACTCGATGGCGGGCAACCTCACCGCCCAGGTCCGCAACATCGCCGAAGTCGCAACCGCCATCGCCGGCGGCGACCTCTCACGCAAGATCACCGTGGACGTGCGCGGCGAAATCCTTCAGCTGAAGGAAACGCTCAACACCATGGTGGACCAGCTCAACCGTTTTGCGGGCGAAGTCACCCGCGTGGCGCGCGAGGTCGGCACCGAAGGCCGGCTCGGCGGTCAGGCCAACGTGCCCGGCGTCGCCGGCACGTGGAAGGATTTGACCGACTCCGTGAATTCCATGGCGGGCAACCTGACCGCCCAGGTCCGCAACATCGCCGAAGTCACCACCGCTGTGGCGCGCGGCGACCTTTCCCGCAAGATCACCGTGGACGTGCGCGGCGAAATTCTGGAGTTGAAGAACACCATCAACACCATGGTGGACCAGCTCAATGCGTTTGCCTCGGAAGTGACGCGCGTGGCGCGCGAGGTCGGCACCGAAGGCAAGCTCGGCGGCCAGGCCGAAGTGCCCGAAGTCGCCGGCACCTGGAAGGATCTCACCGACAACGTCAACTTCATGGCGTCGAACCTCACCGCCCAGGTCCGCAATATCGCGGAAGTCGCAACCGCGATTGCCGGCGGCGACCTGTCGAAGAAGATCACCGTGGACGTCCGCGGCGAGATCCTGCTGCTCAAGGACACCCTGAACACCATGGTGGAGCAGCTGCGCTCCTTCGCCGCCGAAGTGACGCGCGTGGCGCGCGAAGTCGGCACCGAGGGCCGGCTCGGCGGCCAGGCCGTGGTGCCCGGCGTCGGCGGCACCTGGAAGGACCTCACCGACAACGTCAACCTGCTGGCGGCGAACCTCACCACGCAAGTCCGCAACATCGCCGAAGTCACCACTGCCGTGGCGCGCGGCGACCTGTCGCGCAAGATTACCGTGGACGTGAAGGGCGAAATCCTCGAGCTGAAAAACACCATCAACACCATGGTGGACCAGCTGAACGCCTTTGCCGGCGAAGTGACGCGCGTCGCGCGCGAAGTCGGCACCGAGGGCAAGCTCGGCGGTCAGGCGCAAGTGCCCGGCGTCGCCGGCACCTGGAAGGACCTCACCGACACCGTCAACTTCATGGCGGCGAACCTGACCGAACAGGTGCGCGGAATCGTGAAAGTCGTGACCGCGGTCGCCGACGGCGATCTGAAGCAGCAGCTCACCGTGAAATCGAAGGGCGAAGTCGCAGCCCTCGCCGACACCATCAACAACATGACCGAGACGCTTGCGACCTTTGCCGATCAGGTCACCAGCGTGGCGCGCGAAGTCGGCGTCGAAGGCCGCCTCGGCGGCCAGGCCAACGTGCCCGGCGCCGCCGGCACCTGGAAGGACCTTACCGGCAACGTCAACCTGCTCGCCGCCAACCTGACCTCGCAGGTTCGCGCCATCGCCGAGGTCGCGACCGCCGTGACCAAGGGCGACCTGACGCGCTCGATCCAGGTCGATGCGCGCGGCGAAGTCGCCGAGCTCAAGGACAACATCAACACCATGATCGGCAACCTCCGTCTGACGACGGAGCTCAACACCGAACAGGACTGGCTGAAGACCAACCTCGCCCGCTTCACCAACATGCTGCAGGGCCAGCGCGACCTCTCCACCGTCGGCCGCCTGCTGCTCACCGAGCTCGCGCCGCTGGTCAACGCCCATATGGGCGTCATCTACCAGGTCGAGAACGAGGGCAATCCGCAGCTCTGCTTGCTATCGTCCTATGCGGGCGACGCCACCTACCCGCACCCGTCCTTCGTGCAGTTCGGCGAAGGGCTGGTCGGGCAATGCGCAATGGACAAGCGCCGCCTGCTGGTGTCGGACATTCCGGCCGATGCGGCCCCGGTCAACTCCGCGCTGATGCGGGTGTTGCCGAAGAACCTCGTCGTGCTGCCCGTCCTGTTCGAAGGTCAGGTCAAGGCGGTGATCGAGCTGTCCTCGGTAAGCGCCTTCACCAATTCGCAGATGACCTTCCTCGAGCAGCTCACCGATTCCATTGGCATCGTGCTGAACTCGATCGAGGCGACGATGCAGACCGAAGGCCTCTTGAAGCAATCGCAACAGCTCGCCGGCGAATTGCAGACGCAGCAACGCGAACTGCAGCAGACCAACGAGCAGCTCGAGCAGAAGGCCCAGCAGCTCGCCGAGCGTAACGTCGAGGTCGAGCGCAAGAACCAGGAAATCGAGCAGGCCCGCCGCGCGCTGGAGGAAAAGGCGAGCGAGCTCGCGCTCACCTCGAAGTACAAGTCCGAATTCCTCGCCAATATGAGCCACGAGCTGCGCACGCCGCTCAACAGCATCCTGATCCTCGGCCAGCAGCTCACCGAGAACCCGGACGGCAACCTCACGGGCAAGCAGGTCGAATTCGCGCGCACCATCCACGGCGCCGGAACCGACCTCCTGAATCTCATCAGCGACATCCTCGATCTCTCCAAGATCGAGTCCGGCACGGTCACGGTCGATGCCGAGGAAATCCTGATGACCAACCTGCTCGAGACGGTCGGGCGTCCGTTCCGTCATGAGGCCGACAATCGCCAGCTTGCGTTCAACATCGATGTCGACCCGAATCTCGGGCGCAGCATCGTCACCGACTCCAAGCGCCTGCAGCAGGTGCTGAAGAACCTGCTGTCGAACGCCTTCAAGTTCACCGCCGAAGGCGGCGTGCGTCTCAGCGTGTCGGCCGCCGTCAGCGGCTGGAGCGCCGAGCACCCGATCCTATCGCATTCGCCGGCGGTGATCGCCTTCGAGGTATCGGACACCGGCATCGGCATTCCCCTCGACAAACAGAAGCTGATCTTCGAGGCGTTCCAGCAGGCCGACGCCGGCACCAGCCGCAAGTATGGCGGCACCGGCCTTGGCCTTGCCATCAGCCGCGAACTGGCGACGCTGCTCGGCGGCGAAATCCATCTCACCAGCGCGCCCGGCAAAGGCTCGACCTTCACGCTGTACCTGCCGCTGAAATATTCCGGACCGACCGTGGCGCCGCGGGTGCAGGGTCCGGCGGTGCATGGTGCGCTACCGGCACAGCCGGTCGTCGCGCAAGAACGCGCCATCGAGCAGATACCGGACGACCGTCTCAACCTTGAAGCCGGCGAAACCATTCTCCTGATCGTCGAGGACGATCCGCATTACGCCCGCGTGCTGGTCGATCTCGCCCGCGACAAGGGATTCAAGGTGCTGGTGGCCGCGCGCGGCGCCGAAGCGCTGGAATTGGCAAAGCAATACCAGCCGGCTGCCGTATCGCTCGACGTATTCCTGCCGGACATGCTGGGCTGGACGGTGCTGAGCCAGCTCAAGCACAACCCCCTCACCCGCCACATCCCGGTGCAGATCATCACGCTCGACGAGGATCGCCAGCATGCACTCGCCCGCGGCGCGTTCTCCTTCGTCAATAAGCCGACCACGACAGAAGGTGTCGGCGCCGCGCTCTCGCAGATCAAGGAATACGCAAAGCCGCGGCGCAAGCGGTTGCTGATTGTCGAGGACAATCCCGCCGAGCAGATGAGCATCAGGGAGTTGCTCGATCACGACGACATCGAGATCGTGACCACCGCTACCGGCGCCGGCGCGCTGGCGACGCTGCGCCAAAACCCCTGCGACTGCGTCGTGCTCGATCTCAAGTTGCCCGATATGAGCGGCTTTGAGGTTCTGGACCGCATTCGCAGCGACGACGAACTCTCCAATGTGCCCGTCGTCGTGTTCACGGGACGGGAACTTTCAGTCGAGGAAGACGCGGAACTTCACACCATGGCGCGCAGCATCGTGGTGAAAGGCGTGGAGTCCCCGGAGCGCCTGCTCGACGAAACCGCGCTGTTCCTGCACCGCGTGATCACGGAACTGCCGCTCGACAAGCAGCGCATGCTGGAAAAGCTCAACAGTTCCGACGAGGATCTGGTGGGGCGCACGGCGCTTTTGGTCGACGACGACGCGCGGAACATCTTCGCGCTGTCCAGCGTGCTGGAACGCCGCGGCATGAAGGTGCTCACCGCCACTACCGGCCGGGAGGCCATCACGCTGGTCGAGTCCAATCCGGAGATCGCTGTCGTGCTGATGGACATCATGATGCCGCAGATGGATGGCTACCAAACCATCGGCGCCATCCGGGAAAATCCGGCGTTCCGCCGGCTGCCGATCATCGCGCTCACCGCGAAGGCGATGAAGGGCGATCGCGAAAAATGCCTTGAAGCGGGAGCGTCGGACTATCTGGCGAAACCCGTCAACACCGAGCAGCTGCTGCTGGCGATCCGCATGTGGCTGCATCGCTGAGACTGGTCAGGCGATCCAATGGACCACGAGAGAATCAATATCCTTCTCGTCGACGATCAGCCGGCCAAGCTGCTCGCCTACGAGGTCATCCTGAAGGAGCTCGGCGAAAATCTCGTCGTGGCGTCGTCGGGACGCGAGGCCCTGGAATATCTCCTCAAGAACGAGGTCGCCGTCATCCTCGTCGACGTCTGCATGCCCGAGCTCGACGGCTTTGAGCTCGCCGCGATGATCCGCGAGCATCCGCGCTTTCGCAAGACGGCCATCATCTTCATCTCGGCCATCCAGGTTAGCGATCTCGACCGCCTGCGCGGTTACGAGATGGGCGCGGTCGACTATGTGCCGGTGCCCGTCGTGCCGGAGGTGCTGCGCGCCAAGATCAAGGTTTTCGCCGAGCTCTACCGCAAGACCCGACAGCTCGAGCGGCTCAATTCGGAGCTGGAGGATCGCGTGCGTGCCCGCACGGCGGAGCTCGAGGAATCGCACCGCCGTCTCCTCGAAAGCGAGCAACGCCGCAGTCTTGCGATCGCCGCCGGCAAGATGGGCTCGTGGGACTGGGACTGGGTCAATGGCGACTGGATGTGGGACGAGGGCCAGTACCAGATCCTCGGACTCGACTCGAAGACCTTTGAGGTAACGCCCGGCAATATTCAGGCGCTGCTGCATCCCGACGACGTCGAGATACCGCGCAGGGCGCTGGCTGAATTCACCCGGGGCGCCCAATCCTACGAGGCTGAATTCCGCATTATCCGTCCCGACGGCCAGGTCCGCTGGTGCGTCGGCACGGCCGCGGCCACGCTCGACAAGGCCGGCCGTGTGCTGCGCGTCAGCGGCGTCACCGTCGACATCACCGAGCGCAAGCACGCCGAGGAACGGCAGAACCTGCTGGCGCGCGAGGTCGATCACCGCGCCAAGAACGCGCTGGCGCTGGCGCAATCGATCGTGCGGCTCACGCGCGGCGACAACGTGAAGTCCTACGTGCAATCCGTCGAAGGCCGCATCAATGCGCTGGCGCGGGTGCATACCGTGCTCTCGCTGTCGAGCTGGCAGGGCGCGGAAATCCGCCGGCTGGTGGATGAGGAGTTCGCGCCCTATTCCGTCGGCAACCAGATCGTCCTCGCCGGTCCCGAGGTGCAGTTGCGGCCTGCGACCGCGCAGACGCTGGCGCTGGCATTGCATGAGCTCGTCACCAACTCCGCCAAATATGGCGCGCTATCGACGCTCGCGGGTCGGCTGTCCGTCAGTTGGGAGCACGACGACGGGCTACTGCGCCTGATCTGGCGGGAGGAAGGCGGCCCGCCGGTGAGCAAGCCGACATCGCAGGGTTTTGGCACGCGCAGCGTGCTCGCGAGCATCGAATCCCAGCTCGGCGGAAGCGCCGATTTCGACTGGCGCAGCGAAGGTCTGCTGTGCCGGCTGTCGGTGCCGTTGTCGCCGCAGCCGGCAATGCCCGCGCGCGAGGCGGCCGTCGAGCGGGCCGGCTCGCGGCTCTAGGTCAGATCGGCCATGCCTGCATCGTTATCCGACGGACTGCCAGGATATCAGATCACCGGTGATGCCGAGCGTGCTGTTTCGATGGCAGCCATCAATTCGTGCGGACGAAACGGCTTCTGCAGACACACCACATTGGAAAGGCCTGGCGTATCGGCGACAAAGTTGAGCGCCGTCATGCCAGATATCGCGACGACAGGCAGGCCCGGCACGCGTTCGCGCATCGAGGTGATGACGTCGCAGCCATTGCTGCCGAGAAGGAAGATGTCGACAATGGCGAGATCGAAACCCGAGCCCGCGAACGCCTTGAGGCCGGCAGCGGCGGTCGCCGCCTCCTCGACCTCGAAATGGTTGACGCGCAACACCATTGCGATCATCGCAAGGACGTCTGCCTGGTCATCAATGACGAGAACACGAGGCATAAAAATGCTCCTTGCGCCAGCCGTCGACCCGGGCCGGTGTGAAAAATCCGGATCAGAACGTAACGCCGCGGAGGTTAATGCTGGTTGACGAAAGACGGGCAAATTCCCCGCGGTTTGATATCCGCGGTTGAATATTGTGTAACCTTGGGTTGATTCTTCGTAGCCGTCAACGCTTTCCCGCTTCGGGAACCCGTAAGCTTCTCGTATGCGTATCGGTATATTAGCCAAGTGGCCCGGCCCGGCGGATGCACCTATGGTGCACGTCGGGCACGGATCACTTGGCGCCCCAGAGCCAAGTCCCACGAGGCAGGATGCCGACAGGCAGCGACAGCAACGTCTTTCTTTCAACTCTTCCCGCCAGCGGCCGCGACCGCGCGAGCGCCCTGGCCATTGTCGCCGTTTCCGCTGCCCTGTTCGCCTGCGCCGTGCCGTTCGCAGGAATGCCCCTCACCCCGGTGCCTGCTTTCGTCGCGAGCTACCAGTCGGCGCTCGCGGTCAACGACCTGATCACCGCAACCCTCCTGCTCTCGCAATTCGCGGTGCTGCGGACACGAGCGCTGCTACTGCTGGCCGGCGGATATCTGTTCACGGCCGCCGCCGCGGTCGTGCATGCGCTGTCCTTTCCCGGCCTGTTCGCGCCGTCAGGATTGTTGGGCGCCGGCACCCAGACCACGGTCTGGATGTACATGATCTGGCATGGGGTGTTCCCCCTCTGCGTGCTCGGCTACGCGATCTCGAAGTCCGCCGACGGCGGAGGCCGGGTGCGGACGTCGACCGCGGCGGCAATCCTGGGATCGATTGCCGCGGTACTGCTGCTCATCACGATCTGCACATGGATCGCAACCGCCGGGCACGACCTGCTGCCGGTGCTGCTCAGCGGCGGCCACTACACCAGCACCATGATCGTGGTCGTATCGACGGTATGGTGCCTGAGCCTCGCCGCCCTGATCGCGCTCTGGCTCCGCCGGCCGCACAGCGTCATCGACGTCTGGTTGATGGTGGTGATGTGCGCCTGGCTGTTCGATATTGCGCTGTCGGCCATCCTCAACGTGGCGCGATTCGACCTCGGTTTCTATCTCGGCCGCATCTACGGGCTTTGCGCCGCGAGCTTCGTGCTGGCGGTGCTGCTGATCGACAATGTCAAGCTGCAGGCGCAGTTGGCGGGCCTGCTCGGGACCACGCGCCGCGAAGCGGCCTCCGAGCGCGAACGGTCGCAGCAGGCGCTCGACCGCGAAAAGGAAGAGCGGCAGCGCGTGTTCGAGACTTCGAACGACCTGATCCTGGTGACGGATACGGCCGGTAACTACGTCCAGGTCAGTCCGAGCTCGATGGCGATCCTCGGCTACCACCCTTCCGAGATGATCGGGCGCAGTGCGGTCGAATTCATCGATCCGGACGATCTGGAAAACACGCGCAGCGAGATGCGCGCCGCCCGCCGCGGCCAGATAAAGCGGAACTTCGGCTGCCGCTATGTTCACAAGGACGGCCACTCCGTCTCGCTGAACTGGACCGGATCGTGGTCGGAGCCGATCCGGCGGCATTTCTTCATCGGCCGCGATCTCACCGAGTTGCAGACGACGGAAGCGCAGATGCGCCAGGCCCAGAAGATGGAGGCGGTCGGCCAGCTCACCGGCGGTATCGCGCACGACTTCAACAACATCCTCACCGTGATCACCGGTACCATCGGCATCCTCGCCGACGGCGTCGCCGACAAGCCTGAGCTTGCCAACGTCGCACGGATGATCGACGAGGCCGCGGATCGCGGCGCCAACCTCACCAAGCATCTGCTCGCCTTTGCCCGCAAGCAGCCGCTGCAGCCGCGCGAGATCGACGTCAACGCGCTGGTGCTGGAATCCGCCAAGCTGCTGCACCCTACGCTCGGCGAGCATATCCAGATCACGCCGCTGCTGTCGCCCGACGCATGGACGGCGCAAGTCGACCCGAACCAGCTCACTACGTCGATCATTAATCTGGCGCTCAATGCGCGCGATGCCATGCCCGACGGCGGCAAGCTCGCGCTGGAGACCGGCAACACCCATCTCGACGAGGCCTACGCCGCCATGCATAGCGAGGTGACGCCCGGCGAGTATGTGATGATCGCGGTCAGCGACACCGGAACCGGCATTGCGCCCGCCGATCTGGAGCGGGTGTTCGATCCCTTCTTCACCACCAAGGAAGTCGGCAAGGGCACGGGGCTGGGCTTGAGCATGGTGTTCGGTTTCGTCAAGCAGTCCGGCGGCCACATCAAGATCTACAGCGAACTGGGGCACGGCACGTCGGTCAAGATCTACCTGCCGCGCGCGACCGGCGTCGGGCTGGATGCGTCTGAGGCGCCGCTGCAGCCCGTCGTCGAAGGCGGCGACGAGACCATTCTCGTCGTCGAGGACGACGCGCTGGTGCGCACCTACGTCATCACCCAGATCAAGAGCCTCGGCTACGCCACGCTGGAGGCCGGCAACGCCACCGAGGCGCTCGAACTGATCGACAGGTATCCCAAGATCGATCTCCTGTTCACCGACGTCATCATGCCCGGGCCGATGAACGGGCGGCAGCTTGCCATCGAGGCCGAGAAGCGGCTACCCACGATCAAGGCGCTGTATACGTCGGGTTATACGGAAAATGCCATCGTGCATCACGGCCGCCTCGATTCCGGCGTGCTGCTGCTGGCAAAACCCTATCGCAAGTCCGAGCTCGCCCGCATGATCCGGCAGGCGCTCGGCGGCTGAAACTTTTTCGCCGCCGGCGACGATAACTCGGTGCTTGCCCGATCATCGCGCCGGGTGCAATTTGCCGACGGCGCGGCCCTCGCGGAGGCCTTTCATGAACGCTTCGAAGCTCGTTGGCCTGGTCCTGTGCGCATCGCTTAGCCTGCCGGCGGCGAGCTCGGCGCAGGACATCACCATCGCGGTGGCGGGCCCCCTCACCGGCAGCGAGGCGGTCTCGGGCCGGCAGATGACCGACGGCGCGGCGCAGGCGGTTGCCGATATCAATGCGGCCGGCGGCGTGCTCGGCCGGAAATTGAAACTCACCGTCAACGACGATGCCTGCGATCCCAAGCAGGCGCGCTCGGTGGCTGAGAAGCTTGCCGGCGCGAAAGTGCCGTTCGTGATCGGCCATTTCTGCTCGGCCTCGTCGATCGCGGCATCGGAGGTTTATGCCGACGCCAATATCGCGCAGATCTCGCCGGCTTCCACCGCGACCAAGTTCACCGAGAGCCGGCTGTGGAACGTCGCGCGCGTTTGCGGCCGCGACGACCAGCAGGGCCCTGCGGCTGCGGCCTATATCATGAAGGCGTTCGCCGGCGGGAATGTCGCCATCCTTCACGACAAGAACACCTACGGCCGAGGCCTCGCCGACGAGACCAGGAAGGCGCTCAACGCGGCCGGCTTCAGGGAGAAGATGTTCGAATCCTTCAACCGCGGCGAGGTCGATTTTGCCGCCCTCGTCTCGCGGCTGAAGCGCGAGCAGATCGACCTCGTCTATGTCGGCGGCTATCCGCAGGAGGCCGGTCTGATCCTGCGCCAGATGCGCGAGCAGGGTCTCAAGACCGTGCTGATGGCGGGCGATGCGCTCTATGACCGCGCCTTCGCCTCCATCAAGGGCAAGGACGCCGAGGGCGCGCTCTTCACCTTCGGCCCCGACCCGCGCAGCAACCCGGCCGCCAAGGCCGTCGTCGACAGGTTCTTGGCGAACAAGGTCGACCCCGAAGGCTACACGCTGCACACCTACGCCGCGATCCAGGTCTGGGCGCAGGCGGTGGCGAAGGTCGGCTCCACCGAGGCGCGGAAGGTGATGGAGGCCGTCAAGGCCGGCGAGTGGGACACGGTGATGGGCAGACTGTCTTTCGATGCGAAGGGCGACATCAAGCAGACCGGATATGTGCTCTGGAAGTGGGACGGCAAGGGCAATGCCGTCGAGCTTGCGCCCGGCAAGGGCTCATGAGCTGCCGCGGCAGCCGGCGCCGATCGCAGACCGCCGTCAACTCTGGAACGGAATCGTCCGGCCCGGCTGGCTAGCCTGCGATTTCGTATAGGAGACGCCGTGCACCTTGATGCCGTCCTTGTTCAACAGCGTGATGATTCCTCCCTTGTTCGATAGCTGAACCGGCGGCACCATGACGATCGCCCGTGTGGCGCCCGCCTCGATCGCGCCGGAAAGCTTCATCTTGTTCTTCTGTTTGTCGGCGATCATCCAGTCCTCGAGATCGACGGCAACATCCGACGTGTTGAGCAGCGTGACGGTCTCGCGCTCCGGCGTCCTGACATCGTTGACATAGGCCGCGATGATGCGGATCAGGCCATCGGGCACCGACAGCGTCGGAATCGTGTCGGGATTGACCGGCGCATGCGGCCGGTCCGGGAAATCCGGGTCGCGCGGCACGGCCGGCGTGCCGGCGGTATCGTCGGAATGCCAGGCCTGGCTCTGGAATTTCAGGAATACCGCGACCCATTGCTGTTCGTTGGGGAATTCAAAGATCAGCCCGCCGTCCTGCCAGGGGCCGTTGTCGCGCTCGAAGGCGCCATGCGGGTTGCCCTGGTTCATGTGGATGTCGTGAATGCCGTTGCCCGGCAGGAAGCCGAAATAGTCGTCCGCCTTGTCCTCTTCCGGTCCCCACGGTTCGCCGAAGGCGTAGATCATCGCCGCCTCGTCCGACATCGCGCGCTGCACATAGGCGTCGAGCTTTTCGTTGAGGTCGTTGTCGGGGCCTGCCGTCGACATCGGCAGGGGCACGAACTCCCAGGGCTGGCCCAGGTTGCCGCGGATGAAATCGAGCGCGATGCCGCCGGGCCTGGAGGCGACTTTTGTCCTGCCCTGCGGCAACGGCGAAAGCTCATCGGTGATTGGATGGACGAAGCGCGAGCGGACCAGGAACTCCACTTCGCTGCCGTCGTTCGACTGCACATTGATCGCGATGCGATAATGAATGCCGTTGGCCGAGATATGCACCTGGTAATGCGGCTTGCGGCTGGTCGCGATGCGGTTGCCGATCGCCCGTCCCTTCAGGCAGGCGTAGCGCTTCAATGGCATTGGTCAAACTCCATGGTCATGCAATACGCCGCTCAACCGGGGATTGTTTTCGTGGTGAGCAAGGCTGTCAACATCGAATGGATGAAGGCGCAGCCGGAAATTTTTCTTCCTCGTCATATTCCCGTCTCCGGTTGGGCCAAGCTGTGGCCGGCGCAGTTGACGCCGCCGCAAGCCTGCGGTCATCTGCATCGCATGAAGAATCTGCTCACCGATATCGAAGGGGTCAGCGTCGGCCACGCCGATGACGCCACGCTTGCCTCCGGCGTCACCGCGATTCTGTTCGACAAGCCGGCGGTCGCCTCCGTCGACGTGCGCGGCGGCGGACCGGGCACACGCGAGGATGCCCTGCTCGATCCCGTCAGCACGGTCGATGCGATCGACGCCATCACGCTCGCCGGCGGCTCGGCCTTCGGCCTCGAAGCCGGCGGCGGCGTTCAGTCGTGGCTGCATGAACGCGGCCGCGGCTTTCGCATCCGCGACGCCGTCATTCCCATCGTCACCGGCGCGATCTGCTTCGATCTCCTCAACGGCGGCAACAAGGCCTGGGGCCGCTTCTCGCCGTATCGCGATCTCGGCTATGCCGCAGCGAACGCTGCAGCCAGTGAATTCGCGCTCGGCAGCGTGGGCGCCGGCTTCGGCGCCACCACCGCGAATTTCAAGGGCGGCCTCGGCTCCGCTTCAGCCGTGACCGCGGCGGGCGTGAAGGTCGCAGCCCTTGCTGTGGTGAATGCTGTCGGCAGTGTCACCGTCGGCGACGGGCCGTGGTTCTGGGCCGCGCCGTTCGAGGTGGACGGTGAATTCGGCGGGCGGGGCATGCCGTCCTCTTTCACACCTGATATGCACAGGCTTCGCATCAAGGGCGGCCGCGAGGCGACGGCAGTTGAGAACACGACGCTGGTCGTGGTCGTCACCGAGTCGATCCTGACCAAGCCGCAGGCCAAGCGGCTCGCGATGATCGCGCAGACCGGGATGGCGCGCGCGATCCATCCGGTGCATGCGCCGCTCGACGGCGATGTGGTGTTCGCGGCCGCGACCGGCGCGAAGGCGATCGATCCGCTGTTCGGCCTCACCGAGCTCGGCATGGTCGCGGCCAATGTGGTGGCGCGATCCATTGCACGAGGCGTCTATCATGCCGCCGCGCTGCCCTTTCTGGGCGCGTTACCGGCTTGGAAGGACCGGTTCGGCTAGCATCCCGCGTCTAGTCGGGGCTGGGAACGCCTAGACGCTGACGGATAGCGATGAGCTGGTCTGCGCGGCGATCGCGTTCGCCTGGCGCTGGATCAACTGCTCGAGGAAATTGTAGGACGACGTCGCCGCGGTCGATGCGCTCGATGCCGCGGGCCTGGTCATCGTGACCGTCGAGCCGTCGGCATAGCTCAGCGAGGTCGTGGTCGAGCCATCGGCATTGGTGACGGTAGAGCCGCTGGCGCCCTGCAAGGCTTCCAGCAGCGGATCGGTGGAATCATCGCCCGCGTTTTGCGCCATGTGATGGTGGCCATGGTGGCGGCGTCCGCCTTTCAGCGCGGAGGACATCTCCTCCAGCGTGACCGAGCCGTCGCCGTCCTTGTCGAGCTTGCCGAACACATCATCGGCCTTTGCGAGATTGGTGCCGCCGGCGCCGAGCGCATTTTCGAATTCGACCTTGGTGATCTTGCCCTCGCCATCGGCATCGATCTGCGCGAACAGGTCCTTCAGCGCATCCTCGCGGCTCATCGGCTGGAAGGCCTGTCCCGACTGGCTTTGCGCGGCGAGCAGCGCACTCATGGTTTCCGGCGAAATATGTGCACCGCCGCCGGCCGCGGGGCCTGCGCCGGCCGCCGCCGAATTCGTTGCAGCGTCCGCCTGGAAGGCGAACAGATTGGGCTGGTCCTGGCCGGACCCTGCCGGCTGCGTCTGCTTGGTCGATGCAAGGCCGAACAGGCTGTCGATCGCAGACGCCGCGGCACCAAAGGCAAGCAACATGATGAGAACCCCACAATGGCCGCTATCGGCGCGGCACCTATCCTCTCGGCAAACTGTTCAGCAAACGCCGTGCCAGCGGAAAAACCCAATGGAATAAGGGCTTTTCGCTCGCCGGCGGAACCAACTGCCACGGCAACATCTGCCGCAAGCGGCAGAATTTTCCGCCCACAGGAGAAGTTTTCGGCCGCATTGCCCCACAGGGGTTCGCGTGTTACGCGACACCGTTCCGACCCGCCAACATGTTCCGGAAGCGCCATGTCCCAGCCGTTCGCGCCACGCCCTCTCGTCATCGCGCCGTCGGTGCTTGCGTCCGATTTTTCCAGGCTCGGGGAGGAGATCCGCAACGTCGATGCGGCCGGCGCCGACTGGATCCATCTCGACGTGATGGACGGCCATTTCGTGCCGAACATTTCCTACGGCCCCGATGTCATCAAGGCGATGCGGCCGCACACCAGGAAAATCTTCGACGCGCATCTGATGATCGCGCCCTGCGATCCCTATCTCGAGGCGTTTGCGAAAGCCGGCTGCGACCACATCACCGTGCACGCGGAAGCCGGCCCGCATTTGCACCGCTCGCTGCAGGCGATCCGCGCGCTCGGCAAGAAGGCCGGTGTCTCGCTCAACCCGGCGACGCCGGTAAGCGCGATCGAATATGTGCTCGACCTGATCGACCTCGTGCTGGTGATGTCGGTCAATCCCGGGTTCGGCGGGCAGGCCTTCATCCCCTCCGCGCTCGGCAAGATCAGGGACATCCGCGCCATGACGGCCGGCCGGTCGATCGACATCGAGGTCGACGGCGGGGTCGGCGCCGACGTCTCCGGCCAGCTTGCGGCTGCCGGCGCCAATGCCTTTGTCGCCGGCTCCGCCGTGTTCAAGGGCGGCACGATGGAGGCCTACAAGGCCAACATCGCCGCGATCCGCACCGCCGCCCTGCAGGCGCGTGGCGAGGCGATTTGAATGTCAAACAGCACTCGCTGTCATTGCGAGGAGCGAAGCGACGAAGCAATCCAGCTTACTTTGCTGCGGCAAAGCTGGATTGCTTCGCTTCGCTCGCAATGACGGTGAGAGACATGCGCTCTCATTCCCGCAGCGCGATTCTGCTCGGGTTTCGCAATTTCGTTCGCCCTCTCCAATCAGAGGGCGCAGGGAAGGCCGGGCGCTGGCTGCGCCCGCAGCACCGTGTGCAATGGGTAGTAAAGAGCGCACACGGATTTGACAGGTACAGCCGAGACATCCCGGCCTTCCCCGCGCGATGGTTTGACGGCTTATACGTGCTCTTGTGTCCGCAAAATTTGCCAGAATGTGCGAACGGGCGGTTCTGACCAACCGCCCGTCGCTGGATCTGAGCCCGAATGTGCTCGAAGGCCCTGGAGCC